>Ga0136633_1000728_pt1 | contig 24946 bp, 35 predicted proteins | sample AntDrymeUQ832206_2_FD_105494 | JGI IMG/M metagenome (GOLD analysis project Ga0136633, IMG submission 105494) | Polar desert sand microbial communities from Dry Valleys, Antarctica - metaG UQ83 (22.06) | ecosystem: Environmental > Terrestrial > Soil > Desert | place: Antarctica: Dry Valley... | reverse complement strand
GGTAGCACCGGCCGACTCAGGAGCACGGATGAACCGCAAGGAACTTGTCACCGCCGTCGCCGCTCACACCGGCCTCGACGCTCGTGACGTGGACAAAGCGCTGCGGGGGACCACGGAAGTGATCGAGGCCGTGGCCGCCAAGGGCGAGCAAGTCACCATCATGGGTTTCGCCAAGTTCGCCCGGGTGGACAGGCCCGCCCGCATGGCCCGCAATCCTGGAACCGGGGCCGCGGTCAAGGTCAAGGCGTCCAAGAAGGCCAAGATCACGCCCCTCAAGGGCTTCAAGGACGCAGTCATGAGCCCGTCGGCCGCCCCAAAGCTGGCCAAGGGGGTATGGCCTCCCGTAGCTGCAAAGGTGGCCCCAGCGAAGGCAGCGGCGCCGTCGAAGGCAGCGGCGAAGGCAGCGGCGAAGGCAGCGGCGCCGTCGAAGGCAGCGGCGGCCAAGTCCACCTCATCCGCACCCACGAAGGCCTCGGCCTCGGCCAAGGCGGCAGCTACGAAATCCACCACGGTCCGAAAGGCTGCCGCCAAGAAACGTTAGGCACCGGTGAGGGGACGGACCGGATCCCCGCGCATACCCACCACTACTCGACCGGAGCCTGCCGACCATGACCGGCCAGGACGCGAGGGCTGCCTCGAGCTGGAGCACCGAAACCTGGATCGCCACGGCCCGGTTGGGAGCCGTCCGCTTCAGTGTCGCCGACGAGGTCGGTTGGCCGTTGTACTTCGCCCGATACGCAGAGGTGCTCACCCAACCTCGCTGAGGTAGCGCCGATCCGACGGGCAGAGAAGCAATGAGCTGTGCCACGAGACCGGCGTGGCACCGTCTGGAGCCACGCCGACTGGGTAGCACGCTCCGGCGGCGATCCGTTCTCATCAAACACTCATAAGAATGCTTGACAATCGGGAGCCGCAGCGCCCACCATGGGTCGCATGGGTGACCGACAAGCCAAAGACGCGCTGTTCGACGCGTTCTCCGAAGTTGCGAAGGCGCTGGCCAGTGGCCGACGAGCCGAGATCGTCGACGTCCTCGCCCAGGGGGAGCGCTCGGTCGATGACATCGCCGAGGAGCTGGGCCAGTCGTTAGCGAACACGTCGCATCACCTGCGGACGTTGGCCCGGGCCGGTCTGGTTCGCACCCGGCGTGAAGGCACTCGCATCTTCTATGGCCTCAGCAGTGACCGGGTCGGCGTCCTATGGACTGCCATGCGTGATGTGGCCGCCGACCACGTTGCGGGCATTGAGCGGCTGGCCGACGCCTACCTCGGCGACCGCAGCTCGTTCGAGGCCATCAGTCGGGAGGAGCTTGCCGACCGGCTCGAGCGAGGCGGCCTCGTCGTCCTCGACGTCCGCCCCGAAGTGGAGTTCCGTGCCGGCCACATCGCCGGCGCCCGTCGGTGCCGATCAGCGAGCTGCGGCGCAGCCTGCGGACCCTTGCCAAGGACGACGACGTGGTCGCCTACTGCCGCGGCCCCTACTGCGTCTACGCCGACGACGCAGTGCGTGAGCTGCGCCGGCGGGGTTACAAGGCCAAGCGTCTCGTCGACGGATTCCCAGAGTGGAAGCGGGCGGGGCTGTCCGTCGCCGAGGGGGACCAGTGAGCGGCCCGGAGATCGTCGCCCTGGTCGACGAGGGCCTTGGTAACAGCTCCTACGTGGTGGACCTGGGCGACGGAAGCGCCCTGGTGGTGGATCCGGGCCGCGACGCTGATCCCTATCTGGCCGAGGCCGAGAAGCATGGCCTGCGCATCACCGTGGCCGCCGAGACCCACCTCCACGCTGACTTCGTGTCTGGGAGCCGGGAGCTGGCCGCCCACGGGTCCCGGGTGGTCGCCGCCCGGGCCGCCGGCATGGCCCACTCCCATCACGGGATGGTCGGCGGGGAGCGACTCGAGGTCGGGGGCCTGACCCTCGAAGCCCTGGCCAGCCCGGGTCACACCCCCGAGCACCTGGCCTACCTACTGCGCGACGGCGACAGCCCCGTGGCCCTGTTCAGCGGTGGATCGCTGCTGGTGGGAGCCGTCGCACGCACCGACCTCGTCAGTCCCGAGCGTACCGAGGAGCTGGCGCGCTCGCTGTGGCGTTCGATTCAGGAGCAGTTCGTCACCCTGCCCGACGACCTGGCCGTCTACCCGACCCATGGCGCTGGATCGTTCTGCTCGGTCGCTCCCGGAGGCGAGCGGGTGACCACCATCGGCCGGGAGCGGACCTCCAACCCTCTACTGGCTGCCCCGGACGAGGATGCGTTCGTCGCTCGCCTCCTCGGCGGGTTCGGCAGCTTCCCGCCCTACTTTCTCGAGCTGCGTGAGGTGAACCGCCGAGGCCCCCGTGTCTACGGCCGCTGGCCCGCCCTCGATGCACTCGACATCGGCGCCGTCCAGCGCCTGGTCGACGAGGGGGCCATCGTCGTGGACGTGCGCCAGGTCGAGCCGTTCGCCTCGGGTCACATCCCGGGATCGCTTTCGATCCCACTGCGGCCCCAGTTCGCCAGCTGGCTGGGGTGGCTGGTCGATCGGGACCGCACCCTGGTGTTCGTCCTCGACGACGACCAGGACCGGGCCGAGCTGGTCCGGCAGTGCCTGGCCATCGGCTACGAGCGCCTGGCCGGCGAGCTCAACGGCGCCATGACGCCATGGCGAGCAGGCGGCCTCCCGGTCACCACCGTCCCGCTGGTCACCGCCGAGGATACGGTCGGGACGTTGGCGGACGTGCGCCAACGGAACGAGTTCGCCGCCGGCCACGTCTCGGGTGCGATCCACGTCGAACTGGGAGACGCGGCAGAGCAGGCATCGGCGCTTCCCCCAGGCCCGCTCACCGTCATGTGCGGCCATGGCGAGCGGGCCATGAGCGCGGTCAGCGTCCTGGCCGCCCTCGGACGGGAGGACATCTCCGTGCTGGTCGGCGGGCCCGGCGACGTCGTGGCCGCCCGCCATCAGCGCCTGGTCGTGTGACCCCAGCACCAGCGGCCCCGGTAGGCCCGCCCGAGCTTCGCCTGGGACTGCGGGAGAACCTCGCTCAGTTCAGCCTGCTGGTGGCAGTGAACGCGCTGGTGGGCGGGATGGTCGGCCAGGAGCGCACTGTGCTGCCGCTGCTGGCCAAGCAGACCTTCGCCCTCAGCGCCTTCACCGCCAGCGCCACGTTCATCGTCGCCTTCGGTGCCACCAAGGCGCTGACCAACCTGGCCACCGGAGCCCTCATCGACCGGAACGGTCGCAAGCCGGTGCTGGTGGCCGGCTGGGTCATCGGGGTGCCGGTGCCGTTCCTGCTGATCTGGGCCCCGTCATGGGGATGGGTCATCGCCGCCAACGTGCTGCTCGGCATCAATCAGGGCATGACCTGGTCGACCACGGTGGTGATGAAGATCGACCTGGTCGGGCCGGCCCGCCGGGGTACTGCGCTCGGCTTCAACGAGGCCGCAGGTTACGGGGCCGTATCCCTCACCGCATTGGCTACCGGCGCCATCGCCGCCCGCTACGGGCTTCGTCCTGAACCGTTCTTCCTGGGCATCGCCTTCGCCGCCCTGGGCCTGGGACTGTCGAGCCTGTTCGTGCGCGAGACCCAGGGACACGCCCGCCTTGAAGCGGCGAGGACGACCGGGAGGGCGGACGGCGGGGACACCTTCGGGGCCATCTTCGCCCGCACCACCTGGCGTGACCCGACCCTCGGCGCCGTCAGCCAGGCCGGTCTGGCCAACAACGCCGTCGACGGCCTGGCCTGGGGCATCCTGCCCCTCCTCTTCGCCGCCGACGGTCAGTCGATTCAGGCGATAGGGGTGCTTGCCGCTCTCTACCCGGGCGTGTGGTGCGTCGCTCAGCTCTTCACCGGGGCGTGGTCGGATCGGGTCGGTCGCAAGCCGCTGATCGTGGCGGGGATGGTGCTTCAGGGCTTCGCCCTGGCCCTGGTGGCGGCGACCACGGGGTTCGCTCCATGGGCTGTCGGGTCCGTGCTGATCGGCGCAGGCACCGCCCTCGTGTACCCCACCCTCATCGCTGCGGTGGGCGATGTGGCCCATCCCACGTGGCGGGCCACTGCCGTCGGTGTGTACCGGCTGTGGCGCGACACTGGCTACGTCGTCGGCGCCCTCCTCGGGGGCGTGGTGGCTGATCTGATCGATCTTCGGGCCGCAGTGACGGTCGTCGCCGCGTTGAGCGTGGCCTCGGGGCTGGTCGTCGCCACCCGGATGCAGGAGACGTTGGAGGACGTGCGGCGGCGACCTGTCCTCGTCCCTCCATCGCAGCGGTGATCGATTCGGGCCAGCGAGGTTCTAGCACAGTAGATTTCGAGCGTCACCGGTTCGCACCAACGCGAAATCCCGATATCGGTCGAGGTGGGGGGATCGCTCATGGCAGGCGCTTACGGCCTTTCGAGCACGAACCCGCCGTAGTCGGTCGCTACCCGATTTGGGCTGCCTCCGCTGCAACGGCCCCGCACACCGGCATCAGCGAACGCAGGGAGGGAGAACGACTGGGGCCCCTCGTTAACCACCAGGGTGAACAGGAAGTCCTTGCCGGTCAGCTCCACGCCGGCGGCCGTGACGCCATCGAGCACCGAGCCGCTGAGCTGCACCTTGCCGCCATCGTCAATGGCGAGGCAGGTAACGGCGCCGACGAAGCGCGACACTCCAGCGGGCGCCACGTGGACAAAGGTCATGATTCCATCGGCCGAGCCGGGGTCATCGGCCTCGGCACCGACGGTAAGCACGCGCAGGTCGGCTTCCAGGTGGCTGACACCCGCCCCGTCAAGGCGGAGCGGAGCTTCGCCGGCCCATGCCGCTGCCACCGGAGCGAAGGAGAATGTCACGACGGCCACGAGGGCGTAGATGGTGGTCATCGCCCGCCTCATCTCGCCTCCATGGCCTGGCGGAATCGGGGGCCGACCAGAGGCAGCCGAAACAGCGGGCCCAGGACGCAAAGGTCGAATACCCCCGCAGCCAGAGGCAGCAGCCCAACGACCATGAGCGCCCGCCACGCGCCTCCCAGCCGGAGGCCGTTTGTGATGAGGGCGACGCCGGCCACGATGCGCACGATGCGCCCCGGTTGGCTGCCTAGGAATCTGAGTATGGCCATGCGAATCAGCGCTCCTCGAGCAGGGGATTTTGGTATCGGATGTCGACGGGTTGCGCCGTGGCCGTGTCGTCCGGGAAGGGGTCCCGGGGTCCAATCGTCGGTCAGGATCAGTGGGCAGCGTAGAGCGGCCAGCATTTGTTGCGGTCATCGACGATCTCCTGCGTCGGTGCACGCGACGGGCTGCACGCGCCCTGGACCTGGCGGGCTCCCGGGGGGCGGCCACGGATCGACGGTGGCCGGTGATCATGCGGTGCGAACCTGGCGGACGATGAAGTAGAAGGCGAAGGTGATCAGCAACCAGCCGAAGGCGCGACGGAGGGACTCTCCGGCCAGGCGCTTGGCCAGGAGGGAGCCGAGGAACGCAGCCGGGACGGCCCCCCCGGCGAAGGCGGCGGCCACTGTCCAGTCGATGTGGCCCAGCGCCCAGTGGGTGATGAGCGTCGGCACGGCCAGGGCCGAGATGACCACGAGGCTGGTCCCGGCCGCATCACGTATGCCCAGGCCCAGCCCCACCACGAACAGCGGCACCAGGAGGAACCCGCCGCCGTTTGCCAACAGGCCGGTGAACAGCCCGACCCCGGCTGCAAGGGCCACCACCAGCCCGGGCCGCTGGCGACGGGCCGCTCCGCTCTCCTGCTGGGCCTCGCTGAGCGGGCGCAGTACCCGCACGCCGACGACACCCAGTACCAGGCCGGATACCACGAGCAGAGCGGCACCGCCCACCACGGTGGACAGCAGGGCGCCGGCGATTGTGGCCGGGAAGCCGCCGAGCACCGACCGCCGGGCCGTGGTCCAGTCGATCGTCCCCTCCCGTCCGTAGGCGTAGGCGCCGGCCAGTGCGGCGGGGATCGTGCCCGGCCAAGGCTGAAGCGACCGCCATGAGGCTGGGTACCCCGAGGACGCTCAGCAGGGGAGTGGCGAACGACGACCCACCCACCCCGAATAGCCCGAAGAGCAGGCCCACCACCGCCCCGGCGGCGCTGAGCCAGGGCCAGTCCGCCACCGCGGTCACTCGGCATCGTCGAGCACGGCGCGGGCCGCAAGGCGTCCAGGCGTGCCGGCGATACCCCCGGCCGGATTTGTGCCGGCCCCGGAGATGTAGAGGCCTTCCACCGGAGTGCGGTGGGAGCCGAGGGCCCGTGTGGGGCGCAGCGGGCCCAGCTGGTCGAGGGCAATGTCGAGATGCGTGGGGTGGGCCCCCGGCCAGCGTCCACCGGCGGCCATGAGGTCCGGCGTGAACGGCGACACGGCGACCACGGAGTCCCGGAAGCCGGGCGCCCGAGCCTCGACGGTGTTCAGGCATGCCTCGACGAACCGCTCGGTGTGTGCGGGCCAGCCCCCGTCGATGGCCGCCGGCGCGGCCGGGCAGGCGAGGTACACGGTGTGGTGGCCAGGGGGAGCCAGGGTGTCGTCGAGGGCCGAGGTGGTGAACGCGTACAGGGGAAGTGGGTCGGGCAGTAGGCCGGCCTCGGCGCGCGTCCAGGCGCTCGACAGGTCACCGAGGCGGTCCACATAGCTCTGCAGGCCGTTCCAGTCACTCGACCGGGCGGCGGGGTAGGCGGGAAGACCCCGGGTGGCCACGTGCACCAGGGCCTGGACCACGTTGCTCCGACGGGCGGCCTCCAGGTCCTTGCCCTCCTTCCCGCCGAGGGGAGGATCGAGCAGCTCGAGCAGGGCCAGCTTGGGGTCGAGCGCGGTGATGACCGTGCGGGCCGGGATTCGCTCGCCCGCCTCGGTCCACACCGCCCGCACCCGGCCCGCCGAGGTCTCGATGCGGCTGACCGGCGCTGAACACCGCAGCTCCCCGCCGAGGGATTCGAGGCGCAGCACCAGGGCGTCGACCAGGCCCTGGGCCCCGCCACGGGCGTGCCACTGACCGAAGAGATGGTAGGCGGCCTGCCAGAAGGCGTAGAGGGATCCCCCCGGCGTGGTCGGCCCGACACCGGCGTGGGCGGCGAAGGCGGCAACGGGGCCTCGGGACAGGTCGCTGTGCAGCGACCGTTGCAGAAGGGTGTCGTAGGGCCCGAGCACGTCGCCGACCGTGGCCAGCGGTTGGTGGCGAAGGACCCGGGCCAAGTTGGCCGCCCGCCCCGGCAGCCCCCGGGCGCTCATCTGGCCCCGGATGGCCGGCAGGATGGTCCGCACGATCGGGGTAGCCCGGTCGATGAAGATCCGGTAGGCGGCGGCGTCAGCCGGGCTCTCCTCGGCCAGCGACGCCACCGTGGCCTCCACCGAGCGGTGAAAGCGGACCCGGCGTCCGTCGGCATGGATGGCCACGGAGAACGGGTCCATCTCCTGGTAGACGAGGCCGGCACCGGCAAGATCGAGCTCGGCCGGGATGTCGGTCATGTTGATGATGTTGTGGGCCGCAGAGTGCAGGTCGAAGCGGTATCCGGGAATGGTTTCCTCGGTGCGCGAGCCCCCACCGGGGCGATCAAGAGCCTCGAGAACGACAACCTCTCGCCCGGCCCGGGCCAGGTAGCAGGCCGCCACCAGACCGTTGTGACCGCCGCCGACGACCACGTCGACGCCGGGTGACGTCTGACGCGTGCTCACCCGAGCATGAGGAACAGTCGCTCCACCTCGGCCGGGTCATAGCCCTCGGCCTTGGCTGCCTCAGCGTCCTCCAGGCAGTACTGCAACTGGCTGACGAGGAGCTTGACCCCGGCCCGGTCAAGGGCCCGGCTGGCGGCGGAGATCTGCTGGATCACGTCACGACAGGAGCGGCCCTCGTCGATCATGGCCAGGATCCCCGCCACCTGTCCCTGGACCCGCCGCAGTCGCCGACGGGCCTCGGCCACCACCGTCTCGTCCGGGGTCACCTGGCCGTGCCGCCCAGGGATGCCAGGGCGGCGTCGAGGCGTCGGGTGGCCTCCTCGGCGATGGGCGCCAGTTCCGGGCGCCCGGGAACCTCCACCATGACCTGTGGATCCAGGGCCTGGACCAGCGTGGCACCGCCTTGCTGGCGGACGACCACGTTGCACGGCAGAAGCAGGCCGATCGCCGGCTCGACATCGAGTGCATCGGAGGCCAGCTGGGGGTTGCAGGCCCCGAGGATCATGTAAGGCTCCATCTCGCGTCCCAACTTGGCCGCCAGCGTGGCCGCCACATCGATTTCGGTCAGGATGCCGAAACCCTGCTCCGCCAGGGCGGCTCTCGTCATCTCGATGGCCTCGTCCTGGCCGACATCGAGGGTGACGCTTCGTGCGTAGTCCATCTGATCTGCCCCTTTCGTTCTCGACGGTTTGATGAGGGCGGCCTGCGGCCTCACCCGGTCAGTATTCAGCCCCTGGCGTGACCAGGAGCGCTTCATGGTCGACGGCGGCGGCCCACTCATCGTCGATGGCCACCACGATGCGCCCAGCCCGGTCGAGCAGAGAGGCGGCCAGTGCGGCGCGATATCCCGAGGCGCAATGCACCCATACCTCGCCGTCAGGTATTTCGACGAAGCGGTTCTCCAGGTCGTGCAGGGGGATGTGCAGGGCGCCATCGATGCCGCCCTCTGCCCATTCGTCGTCTCGGCGTACGTCCAGCACTACACGGACGTGGCTCGACATTGTCTCGGCGAGTTCGGCGAAGGTGGCGGTCCGGTGGTTGCGGACCTCCCCGCCCGCAGCCCAGGAGGAGAGGCCGCCGCAGGCTCCGCCGGCTGGCCGGTCGATGCCGATGCGCACCATCTGGCGCTGCGCTTCGTTGACCTGCTCGGCAGTGTCGCCGACCAGGGTCACCGGGGAGCCCCACCGCAGCGTCCAGCCGAGATAGGTGGCGAAGGAGTCGCCGACTTCAAGGTTCACCGTCCCGGCCAGGTGGCCGCGGGCAAAGGCACTGCGGGAGCGCAGATCGACGATCCACTCCCCAGCGTGTACGCGACGGCGGATCTCCACCGGATCGACCGGCTCGGGCGCGGACAGGTCCACCGGCGAAGGCCCCCGGCGATTGATATCCGCCATGTGGGCGTAGTAGCGGGGATGGGCGGTGAGGCCACCGAGGAGCCGTTCGACGAATGCGTCCTCGTCGTCGAGGGTCAGGGCCAGGTTGGACCGGCGTTCCTGGCCAATCGTGCTTGCATCTGAGCCGCTCGACGACGCCGAGGAGCAGAAGCTGCCGAACCCGTGGGTCGGGTGCACCCCCACCTCGTCGGAGAGCACCCTGGCGAGTCGACGTACAGAATGGAACTGGGCCCTCGTCAACGCGCTCGTCGTCTCGGCACTGATGAGGTCGGTACGCCCGACCGTCCCGAAAAGCATCGACCCGCCGGTGAAGGCGGCCACGGTCGACCCTGCGTCGAGGACCAGATAGGAGAGGTGATTCGGCGTGTGGCCGGGGGTGTGCATGGCGCGAACCGTGAGGCTGCCGACTGAGAACTCGTCTCCATCGCGGGTACCTGTGCGTTCGTAGGCCACTTCGTCGTCGTCGGCCACCACATAGGCAGCTCCGCCTCGACGAGCCAGCTCGAGGCCACCGCTCACGTAGTCGTTGTGCACGTGGGTCTCGAACACATGCGTCAACCGCAGACCGCGCTCGGTCAGCACCATCTCGATACGGTCGATGTCACGTTGGGGATCGATCACGGCGGCGCTATCGCCGTCGGCGAGCACATAGCTGCGGTCGCCCAACGTCGGCGTCTCGATGGTGATGATCTCCATGACTCGATCCTCAGGCCACGGTGCCCGGGGAGCCGTCGTCGCACACGACCGCCAACCCGGCCGCAGCCCACGGCGACATGCCGCCGGCCACATTGCGAACCTGTATTCCAGCATCCGCCAGGACGATTGCGGCACTGCCGGACCGGTTCCCGCTCCGGCACACTGGTAACACCCGGCTTCCACGGAGGCGACCGGTGGCGTGGCTCAGCTCACCCAGAGGAACATGCGTGGCGCCGGGAGCGTGGCCTGCACGCCACTCGTCGACTTCGCGGACGTCGAGCAACACAGAGCGCTGTTCATGCATGGCCGCCGCATCCTCGGGGCTGACGGCTTCGATCCTGGGGCGTCTGAACACCTTTGCCTCCTCCGGTCGCCATGCCGAGCTAGATACCCCCTGGAGTATCACGTCAAACCATAACGGATACCCCCTGGAGTACGTGCGGCGAGTCGACCCGCCTGAGACCGTCGTGTCCTTCCTGTCGCCGCAGCGGCCGTGGGCTGACGACGTCATCACCACCCTCTGCCACTACGTGCTGTTCTTCGCCTCGCCCGAGGCGGGCCGGCAATGGATGACGGGCGTCCGGGGACATTCCTGCTGAACCTGGCCGATGCCTTCGAGCTCGGCCGTCGGACCAATGCCCTGCGCCTGGGCCAGGCCCTGTGTGCTGTGAGCCGGGCGCATAGACATTCCACCCGTTTATCCATATCATTCGGCTGTAGTGATCGAAGAAGGAGAGCTCAATGCCTGGAGGTCGTCCCGCCATCGTCGAGGTCGAGCCCGTCGCCCTGGCCGACAGTGAGTTGCTGGCCCGGCTGTTCCGGGCCCTGGGCGACGCCACCCGCGTGCGCGTGCTGGAGCTGCTGTTGGAGGAGGGTGAGCTGCACCAGATGGAGCTGGTCCGCCGCCTCGGTGCCACCCAGAACCGGGTGTCCGAGCACATGAACTGCCTGGTGTGGTGCGGGTTCGTGCAGAGCCGCATCGAGGGCCGCCGCACCCTGTACCGGGTGACCAACCGCAAGGTCGGCTCGCTACTGGCCCAGGCCAAGCGCTTCCTCGAGGCCAACGAAGCCCAGATCGCATGCTGCCGAGTCATCGACGCCACCCCCAAGGAGAGCTGATGCCCAGAGTCGAGATCGCCGTCGAGGGCATGACGTGTGACCACTGCGAGACATCGGTGACCGCAGCCCTCCATGCGGCCGGGGCCACCAACGCCGTAGCCGATTTCCGCCGTGGCCATTCCAGCGCCGACTTTGACGGCAACCCCGCCATCCTGGTTGACGCCGTTCGAGAGGCCGGCTACACCCCCGGTGCGATCGAGACCGGTGGCGCTGGGGAAGCCTCGTCGATCGCCTCGGGCACGCCCGGCCAGTACGGCCTGGCCATCGTCGGCTCCGGGGGTGCCGCTTTCGCCGCCGCCATCCGGGCCACCAACCTGGGCGCCCGAGTCGTGATCATCGAGCGGGCCACAGTGGGCGGGACGTGCGTCAACGTCGGCTGCGTCCCCTCCAAGACCCTGTTGGCCGGTGCCGACGCCTTCCACACTGCGTCAACCCATCCCTTCGCCGGCCTGCCCACCCAGGCTGGATCAGCTGACCTGGGCGCCCTGGTAGCCCAGAAGGACGAACTGGTGGGCCAGCTCCGCCAGGCCAAGTACATCGACGTGGCCGACGCCTACGGCTTCGAGATCATGCACGGCGAGGCCAAGTTCGTCGGCCCCGACACCCTCGAAGTCGACGGGCGGCCACTACGGGCCACGTCATACCTGGTGGCCACCGGCGCCGAGCCTCAGGTGCCCGACCTTCCTGGGCTGGCCGAGGCCGGCTACCTGACCTCGACCACGGCCATGGAGCTGACCGCGCTGCCGCCCCGGGTGGTCACCATCGGCGGTGGCTTCGTGGGCATGGAGCAAAGCCAGCTCCTGTCCCGTCTGGGGGCCAAGGTCACCGTGGTCGGCCGCCTGGCCCCCCGTGCCGAGCCCGAGTTGGCCACCTGGATGGGCCGGGTGTTCGCCGACGAAGGGATCGACGTCGTCGCCCACCGGGCGGTGGCCGTAGAGATGGACGGTGCCGACAAGGCCGTGGTGTGCGCCGACGGCACCCGGCTGGCCGCCGACGCCATCCTGGTGGCGGTCGGGCGCAGCCCCCGGGTCCAGGCGCTTGATCTCGACGCTGCCGGGGTCAAGGTCGACGAGTTGGGCTTCATCGCCGTCGACGAGGAGCTTCGCACCTCCAATGCCGCCATCTTCGCCGCCGGCGACGTCATCGGAGGGCCACAGTACGTCTACGTGGCCGCCGCCCAGGGCAACCTGGCCGCCGAGAACGCGCTGACCGACGCCCACCGCCGCATCGACTACACCGGGCTGCCGTCGGTGATCTTTACCGATCCGGCCCTGGCTAGCGCGGGAATGACCGAGGCCGAGGCGGGTGCGGCCGGCCACGAGGTCGTCTCCCGCGTCCTGGAGCTGGAGAACGTCCCCCGGGCCCTGGCCAACCGTGAGACCCGGGGGGCGATCAAGCTCGTGGCCGATGCCGGCTCGGGCAAGGTCCTTGGCGTCCATGCGGTGGCCGAGGGGGCCGGGGACCTGATGCTGGCCGGCGTGTACGCCATCAAGTTCGGCCTCACCGTTGATGACCTGGCCAACACGTGGGCGCCGTACCTGACGATGAGCGAGGCCCTGAAGCTGGTGGCCCAGTCCTTCAAGGGCGACGTGAAGAAGCTCTCGTGCTGCGCGGCGTAACCGGCCGATCCGCCAATCAACAACCAAAGAGGAGTCTCGATGTCCAGCGATCGTAAGTTCGGGGGCCTCGTCGGCCTGTTCGGCGTGAGCATGGCCGTGTGTTGCGGCATCCCGCTCCTTCTCGGCGCCGGCATCGCCGTGGGCGCTGCGGGGCTGGCGCTGGGAAGCGGCCTCGTCGTGGCTGCTGGCGCCGTGCTCGGCGTGTGGGGATGGCGCCGCCGCCGAGGCGCACGGGACTGCGAAGTTCCCCATTCGGGGACCGATGAGCGACACCCAGCCGAGCCTGACGCGCTCCGATGAGCACCCCGGACCGGACGATGCGCTCTACCCCGATGACCGAGGACTCCGAACGCCGTTCTCGAAGGCCTGATCGAGACTCCCGCCGGGGGCAGCGGTATGCCGGCGGTGCCGTCGCCGCGGTGGTGATCTCCCTGCCGGGCCGCTTCGACCGTCCCGTGGCCGAAGTCGTTTCTCTCAGCGGACATGAGGCGACGACTCGGTTCGAAGCCGAGCTCCCGGTCCGGCCAGCTCGGCACGCTCGTAGGCGTGGTCGACGAGTCCGCCGTCGGCCAACGTCTAGCTTTGCGTACCGCCCGGGCGGGCTTTGAAGGGCGGTCGTCGACGGCTACTGGCTCCTCACGGCGACGGGCGTCGTGAGGTTGGGCGACGGAGAGCCGTCGTCCGCCTGAGCGACTTGCGCCACTCCCCCACACTCTCGAACACCCGTTCCCCGGGGAGATGAAGTCTTTGTGCCGATTCATACTGAGAGGCCGGCTTAATTCCCTTCGGGGGCATTAGGAACAACAGGGGTGGCAATCACTACCCGTCAAGGTTGGCGAGCCCCCGCCGCCCGCCCGTCATGCTGATTGGACCACCTCGACGATGCCCACGCCCCTCTGCTGCTCGACCTGAGCATCGAGCACGTCGGCCACGGGGTAGGGCAGTGACCGACAAGGTGGTCCCTCGACCTGCCGGTTCTGCGCCCGACGCGCTCGACGGGGCGTGACCAGTGCGTCAACCGGCTGACCGCCACTCTGACCGGCGCTCCCGGCCTGGAGGACGTGCACGTCGTCGCCGCCGCCGACGGGGCGCCGGGGCGGCTGTGCCTGCATTACGACCCGGCCACCACCCAATGTCGCCCGAATTCGTGGCATGGCCGAGGCGGGGGGCGCCCGGTTGACCGAGCAGTTCCAGCACGTGCTGTGGGTGGTGACCGGCATCAACCACGTCCGCAAGGCCCGCGCCGTCGCTGACGCGCTGCGGCGCCTTCCCGGCATGATGGAGGCCGAGGCGGCCGTCGGCCTCGTCCGTGTCGAGATCGACCGCCGCCAGCTCGACGACCGGCGGTTGCGCGCCGTCCTCGACCAGCACGGCGTCGGGGTCCGCCCCGATGAGGGGCACGAGGGCCACGACCACGGCGACGGCGAGCACAGCCACGGCGCTCCGTTCGGCGAACGCAGCGAGCTGATCTTCGCGGTCACCTCGGCGCTGCTGTGGGCGACCGGGTTCGCGCTCGAGGTGCTGAGCGAGGTGGGCGACGGGGGTCCTCACCGGGCTGTTCATCGCCGCCGGCGTGTTCGGCGGCTACTTCACCCTGCGGGAAGCTATCGAGAGCGTCCGCAACCGCCGTTTCGAGATCGACTTCCCGCGCCCGTCGCACCGGGCTGATCGCAGCGGGCGGCATGCGGGTGCTGCTGCTGCTGGGGGTCGGCTGGGTGATCAGCCTGAAGAAGGAGCTGTTCGAGTTCGCCGGCGTGTCCTTCAGTGGCAAGAGCCTGATCCTGCTGGCGGGCGGGGTGTTCCTGATCTACAAGGCGACCAAGGAGGTCCACAGCCGCCTCGAAGGCGAAGAGGAGCACATCGATACGAAGGTGGCGCCCACGTTCCGCGCCGTCATCGGCCAGGTGCTGCTGCTCGACATGGTGTTCTCTATCGACTCCGTGATCACGGCCGTCGGCATGACGCCGTACGTCGGGGTGATGATCGCCGCCGTCGTGGTGTCGATCGTGGTGATGCTGTTCGCGTCGAAGAGCATCTACACCTTCGTCAACCGCCATCCCACGGTGAAGATGCTGGCGTTGTCGTTTCTGCTGCTGATTGGCGTGACCCTGGTAGCCGAGGGGCTCGGTCAGAAGATCCCGAAGGGCTATGTGTACGCGGCGATCGCGTTCTCGGTGTTGGTCGAGATGCTCAACATCCGCTCCCGCAAGCAGCCGACGGCACCAGTCGAGCTGCACGAGAAAGATGCGTCCGGAGGCCAGCAGCATCTGATCCCCAGTCGCCGTGAAGTCGTCGACGAGAGTTCGCCACCTGCTCGCCGGGACGGCGCTCGGCGTTTGAGGGGTCGCCTGCTGTGCTTGGGGTCCCGTTGACCACGACACGGAGGCCAGAAATGAGAGGGATGCAGGGGCGACGAATCGCTCGCGGGGCGGCGCTGGTGGCGGTGGCAGTCGGCACCGCTGGTGGCGGGCGCCACGGACAGGGACCGGTCCAATGAGGTGAAGGCGATCGACGTCGGCCGGGCACGCAACGTGATCTGCTGATCGGACGGCCTCGGTGACAGCGAGGTGGAGAGCGCGTCGACCGACAAGCGCAACGACGTGTCCCAGCCGTGCGAGCAGATCGGCGAGACCGTCAACTTCGACGAGGCCGTCGCCGCCGCCCTCGACTTCGCCCGCCGCGACGGCAACACTCTGGTCTTCGTCACCGGCGACCACGCCACACCAGCCAGTTCGGCTTGACGGTGGACGAGCTGGTGAGGACCTGCAGTGAGTTAATCGAGAGGTTTCGGGCAGTCAATGTTGACCTTCCGCTCCCGGCGGCGGAACCGGCGCCGGGCGACCCATGCCGTCGTCATCGCCACCGACAGCACCGTCAGCCACACCCAGTTCTCGGTCACCACAGTGAGCAGGGTGCCCACCGGACCGGCCAGCGTCTCGCCCGAGGCCCGGATGGCGGCGATGGTGGCGACGGTGCCGGCGAGGCCCACCAGGGCGAAGGGCACCAGCCCCATCCGTGCTGCGCCGGCCATCACGCACACCACCCCGCCCGGGAACAGTGCGACCAGCAACCATCCGAAGCGACGAAAGTTGCGCTGCAACCAGCCCAGCGCGCGAGCGCCGCCGAGATGCTCGGCCGTCCAGGCCACGGCGGCGTCGCCGTAGCGCCACCCCAGGAGGTAGAGGAGCGGGTCCTCGAGGCTCCTCCGCGCCAGGGCGACGGCGGCGTAGGGCACCACGTCGACGCTGGTGGAGGTGAGCAGGAGGTGACGGGTGGTGGAGTTGAGCGCCAGCAACAGCAGGGGCTGGTTGGCCAGGAGGGCGGGGGCGGCGGCGTTGCCGACGATGGCGCTGCCGGCGAGTACGAACAGAGGGACGACCAGGAAGGGCAGGCGCACGCTGGAGAGGCGGTCGGCCAGCACATTGTTGCTGGTCGACTCCGGCGGCTCAGGTCTGTCCTCAGCTCCAGTCATGCAGTCCAGTCTGGTCCTTGCGATTCGTCACCCGGTACGGGGAGCAATGCCATGCGGCCTCATGGGCGACCACGGCCTAAGCACACGACCAAGGGAGCTGTGACCGAACCGCTTGCAGGACAGCGCCGTCAAGTTCGCCGATCCTCGCGTTTCGCGCAACCCCGCTCATGAGCGATCAGGTCAGCGGAAGCGGGGCTCGTCTATGCGGGCCAGGCTCTCGTCCTTGGGCACCCGTTCGTCGTGGCCGATCTGGCGGAACAGATCCCCGATCGAGTCGAACCGGCCGTACTCCTCGACGAAGAGGCCTTCATAGGGTCGGTCCTCGAACTCGGGGTTCTCCCCGACGAACAAAGCGTACTCGTGCTCGGCGTGGTTCTCGAAGTCGGCGTTCAGTCCGTAGCTCCAGCGGGGGTTCAGCGCGTAGAGGAGCCAGAACAGCTGGTAGTAGACGAAGGCCAGAGCTCAGGGCGTACCGTTGCGTCCAGTGACGAAAGAGTCCGCGACGACCCGCCAGGCTGAGGACGGCCTGCTCCTCGCCACCCGCCTGCTCGCCTCCGTCATCATCCCCGTGTTGGTGGCCGCGTTCACGATTCTCTTCGGTTTTCCCGGCACCACGCGGCAGCTGTGGGCGTGGACCATCCGCCCCGATCTGGCGAGCCTGGTCATGGGCGGCGCCTACCTGGCGGGAGCCTGGTTCTTCGCCCGCGGCCTCTACGTCGGTCGTTGGCACCGCGTCGCTGTGGGGTGGCTAGCCGTCATCCCGTTCACCACGCTGCTCGGCATCGCCACGTTCATCCACTGGGACAAGTTCAACCACCACCACGTGTCCTTCTGGGCCTGGCTCATCCTGTACACCGCCACACCTCTCGCTCTTCCGGTGTTGTGGCTGAGGAACCAGAGGGCAGCAGGAGTGCCAACGGCAGTCACGGGGCTCCAGCTGGCGATGCCGCTCCGGGTCTCGATGAGTTCGTGTGGCGGGGCGCTCATGGCCGCCGCCCTCACCATCTTCGTCCGACCCACCACAGCTATCAGTCGCTGGCCGTGGATGTTGACGCCGCTCACCGCCCGAACATTGGCGTCCTTCGCCACCTTCCTAGCCGTGGTGTGGCTGGCATTTGGCTTCACCGATCAGTGGAGTCGCCTGGCCATTCCCTTCGAGGCGACCGCCGTCGGACTGGTGATCGTCGCGGTGGCGGTTGTCCGGGGGCGCAACGACCTCGTCGGCGGACCTCGCACCGCGATCTTCGGCGTGCTCCTCGGGACTGCGGTGCTGGCGTCGCTGTTGGTGCTCGGCTGGGCCAACCGGCACCGGACGGACGCACCAGCGAACGGCCCAGGCGAAGTCCAGCCCACCGGATAGCAACGGCTTCGGCCCGCTAGGTGGCCGTGGCCGTCGACGTCGGTTTGCGACCCAGCAGCGCCGCATTGGGAGTTACCTGGGCGAGAGCCACGTTGAGCGTCTCCTGCGCCGGCGCCGCGCTGGCCAGGGCTATTCGGGCCACATCGCCGGGATTGGCGTGGAAGCGCCCATGTCGTCGAGCTCCAGTTTGCGGTAGTGGCGGTCGTAGTTCCGGTTGCAGGCGGCGAGGGCCATGTCGAAACGCGGTTCGGCCATCATGTGATGGCCGAACCGCCGGTTCCGGCGGCGGGTCCCGTAGAACCACCGGTGGGCCTGACGGGTCCCGTTGTGGAGCTGTTGGGCGGTCATCTCGGCCGGCTGGTGGAGCACGTGGTAGAGGTTGTGCCGCTGCCAGTCGAAGGTGCTGATCCTCCCCTCGTCGTGCATGCGTATGGTGGGTGGCGAGGTCCGGCTGAACTGCCCTGGTGGCAATTCGGCCGGTGCCCCTTGAGCACCAAGCATCCGAGGCCTGTGATCGGCAGCGCTTGAGCGAAGGGCCAGCAATCTCAGTTGCGGCGCCGAGAACGACGGGGACCATCGCGCAGCCGGGCGAGCCGCATCCGCGCTCGTCATCCCGCTTCTCGGTACCCTCGGCGTCGAAGCCGCTTCTTCGGGCTACCACGAGAGGAGACGCCGTGCCGGGCAAATTCCTCGTCAAGAAGGGCACCACCGGCAAGTTCCGTTTCAGCCTGCTGTCGACCAACGGCCAGGTGGTGGCCACCAGCGAGGCCTACAACTCCAAGGCCTCGGCCATGGGCGGAATCCGGGCGGTCAAGTCACTCGCTGCAGACGCCGCCATCGAGGACCAGACGACCAAGGCATGGGCCGACGGCGAGGTCGACCGCAATGCATCGGCCCAGCGCAAGAGGACTGGAGTCGCCAAGAAGACGGCGGCGAAGAAGGCGCCCGTTAAGAAGCGCTGATTCGCCGCCCGCCGTTCTCAGTACTAACTGCTCGGTCGTGGCGACCCAACGCCCCGTCTCCGGAGGTGCCCTGGGATCCGCCGTTTCACGCCACGGCGAGCGACCGGCGGCGTTCATCGAGGCGCCTCCGGGGACGATGCCGGCACCGACACAGTCGGAGGTGACAGACGACAGGTGATTGACCCGGCCGGTACGCCTGAGGTTCTACCGCTGTTGTCATCACTCAACGGCGCTCAGTCGGATCGGCCCGGCCATGAGCGGTGCGGTGAGGCGGCGGGGGCGTCCCGGGCCGAGAGAGCCCTGGCCGACCCAGAGCAGCAGCATGAGAATCCCTCGGGGAGTCGGGGAGGTCCCGGCGTCGTCCAGCGACATGACCAACCGCATGACAAGGCGAGGCATCTCCGTCCCATCGTCGCCCATCTCTGGGGGATGCTCCGTCGGGCGTGCCCAACGCCCGGATACCCGGCGCGCCGGGGCGGGGTCGGGTAGAACATGTGAGGCGGGGTGAGTCGGGGAGGCCAGGGTGAAGTCACCGTGGAAGTCGATGCAGGCGCTCGATCCGGGTCGGGAGTACCTCGTTCTCGCCTCCAGCATCCCGCCGTTGGGCAGGTCGTCCACCGGCCGGCTGTTCCGGGGGGCCGGTGAGGTCAGGGCCCAGCTCGCCCGCACTGAAGGGGTCGTGGGGTTCTCCCTGCTGGCCCGGCCGTGGCGGAAGCAGTACGCGACCCTGTCGGTCTGGGTCGACGAGCCCGCCCTCGCTGCGTTCACCCATGAGAACCCGCACGGCCGGCTCATGGCCGACCTGGCGCCGGACATGGGCCCCACCAAGTTCGTGCGGTGGACGATCACCGGGACCGACGGCCGGCCGACATGGAGCGACGCGTTGCGGCGACTGGGCTGAGAGCGGAGACCGGCGTGGTCCTGATGGCAGTTCTGGGCGTCCTGCTCCTCGTGGGCATCGCCCTTACGGCGCGGTGGAACGGCACCGCCTACGAGGCCTGGGATCGCGAGGCCGACGGCGACCCTCCGTCGGTCAAAGCGACAGCCCTCCATTACCTCCGCGGCGTGGCCGTGGCGCTGGTGGGGGGTTTCTGGGCCGGGGCGCTCGTCACCGGGCCCGCAATGCGGCTCATCATGCGGCTGCTGGCGGCGACGGCGGGAGACGACGCGCAGGGCGTGATCACCGAGGCCGAGGAGGTGGTCGGCGAGATCGACCTGGGCGGGACACTCGGGTTGTACGTCTTCGGGGGCATCCTCCCCGGTCTGGCGAGCGGCGCGCTCTACGTCGTCTTCCGACGCTGGCTGCCGGGCGGCCGGCTCGCTGGCGTCGCCTTTGGTCTCCTGCACCTCGTCTTCGGGGCGACGCGCCTCGACCCCCTACGTCCGGGCAACGTGGACTTCGACATCGTCGGGCCCGGCTGGCTCTCCGTCCTCACGTTCTCCCTTGCGTCCATCCTCCACGGCATGGCCGTCGTCGCCATCGCCAACCGCTACAGCAGGCGGTTCCCGCCGAAGGAGGCCACCCGGGCCACCAGGGTGCGCGCCGTCCTTCCGCTGGTTCTGCCCGCTCTCATGCTGGTGGCGGCGGTGTTCTTCCTCATGCTCGTCGTCGTCGGGCTCGCCATCACCATCGTGGCGACCAGGGTGCGCCCGCTCGTGGCTGCGGTGCGGAGCCGAACGACGCTGCTGGCCGGCCGCATCGCCCTGGCCGCCCTGGCGCTTGTCCTGGTTCCGTACACGATCGTCGACCTGCGCGACGTCGTAGTCCGGGACAGCCCTGCGGAGGCTGCGGACAGGGCCGCCGACGAATAGACGGTCCGAGCCGTCACTGGAGGCTGCCACCCGGCCCCGCCGCCAGAGAGATCGATCCCAGCCGTTACCGAACCTCAACCTGCAGCCCTGACCCCGGCCGAAAATCACCATGACCGCGTCGCTGGTCCACAGCCGCTTGCCGAGCTTGACTAGTGCTTTCCCGCCGGGAGCGAGAAGTGGCCTCGATGAGATGGGGTTTGGTCCATGGCCTCGGCCAGCACGCCCCGGGTACGCCCCGAATGGCTCAGGGTGCCCAACAGGACCGCCGGCGCGGCCAGTGGGGCGTGGCGGCGTTCGAACCAGTGCCACTGCGTCGCCTCGCCGGTGGGTGGTCGATCTCGACGGTCTCCCGGCCCTGGACCCCGCCGCATGCCTCGCAGCGGGGCGAAGCGCTCCGAGACGCAGTTGGCGGCCTCGATGAGACTCCGATAGGAGCGGTCATAGCCCGTGGCCACAGCTCGCAGAGCGCAGTGACCTAAAGGTGGGGACCCTCGACGAAGCCGGCCGATGCGACCCGGCGAACCGCTCGAGCGGGTCGGGGCCAGCCGGATGCTGGACACCCGGGGGTGGTCTTGCCGTTCACTGCGTTCCTGATCGTCCCCCCGGTTGCGACGAGGTGACGGGCGATAGCGGAGATGTTCCATCTCATCTACCTCCCACAAGGGACCCTGCGCGTGCTCTCTAGAAGACGAAAGCAGCCGTTTGGCATACCCACCCCTGGGGGGTAGGAAGGGAGATGTGAAGCCTGACCGCCCGTGGCCCGTGGCCACGCCGCTCAGGACCGGGCGTCAGCCTCTGTTCGTGATCTCGCCGCAGCGCAGGTTCGCCACGAGCGGCCGGCCGCCGGGGTGAGCACCGAGCGGGCGACGTCGACGGTCCCGTCCCGAAGGTCTTTGGCCACGGTCTGGGTGGCTGCCGCCCTCGCCTCCGTCGTGCTCTTCGGCGTCGCAGGTCGGTTGGAGGGTGGGCGCGACGACGTCGATCAGGCGAAGCAGCGGGTCGGGTTCCTCGACGAGGGTTCGTTGCCCATCCCTGCTCCGCTTGTGGCCTCGGGGCTGCCCGGGCCTGGTCGGCCCACCGTCGTGCTGTTCCTCCGCCCCGACGACGCCGCCCAGGAATGTCGGGAGGTGAGCCGGAGCGTCGCCGCCTCCGCCGCGCTCGTCGCCGTGCTGTCCGGGTCGGCCGCCTGCGCCGGGGTGGCCGGAGTGCTCGTCGATCCCGAGGGGCGCACCGCGGCGGCGTACGGGATGCGGGTCCCGGCTGACGGCGGTCCGCCTGTCGGCTACGCCGTCGTCGACGACCGGACCATGGTCCGCTACCGGACGCTCGATCCGCACCCGGCGGCCAACAGCCGGGAGATCATGACAGTCCTGGACGCGCTATGACCGCGGCAGCGGTGCGGGTCAGGGGCCCGTGGCGGGTGTGCGGGTGGTGCGTTTTCGCCATCCTCGTCGAGCTGGGGCTGTACGCCTCCTACCGCGGCCATGACGCCCGGTTCCACTGGTTCACCCACGCCTTCGTCGGCGCCGCTGCCGCCTTGGCGGTGATGACGGTGGTCGTCCTCGTCGGTCGGCGGCCGGTGGCCAGGCCGCTGCTGTGGCCGATGTTGGCCCACGTCTTCGCCATGACACCGGACCTGCTGTTCGGCGCCGGCTACGTCCACCGGTGGTGGATGAACCTGTTCCTCGGCCACATCCGCGTCCACTTCGTGCCGGGACGGAACTGGACGTGGCTGGTCGTGTACCTGGCCGCCCTGGCCGCCTACCTGGTCGCCGTCGACCGGGTCCGCCCGCCGTCGGTCCCAGCGTGAGCGGCTGGACCCTTGCCAGCCGCCGGTGGGGGAGCGGCGATCCTGTGGTGTTCATCCACGGGCTCGGGGCCTCGTCCCGCTACTGGGACAGGCTCGCCGGCCTCGGCGGCAGCTACGCCGGCGTCGCTCCCGACCTGTTGGGCTTCGGCCGGTCCCCCAAGCCGCCGAACGCCGCCTACGACGTCGACACCCACCTCGAGGCACTCACCCAGTTGTTCGACGGGCCGGGGTTCGTGGTCGCCCACTCCACCGGGGCGATCATCGCCGCCGCCTTGGCCGCCCGCAGGCCGGACCTGGTGACCGGGCTGCTCCTGCTCGGTCTGCCCGCCTACCCCGACCAGGCAACAGCCCGAGACGAGGTCGCCAACCTCGGCCTGCTGGCCCGGCTCACCGCCGACGGCAGACCCGTCGCCGCCTTGGTCTGCAACGCCATGTGCCGGGTACGGCCGTTGGCCACAGCGCTGGCGCCGCTGATGGCCCGGGACGTGCCCCGAGCCATCGCCGCCGACTGGACAGCCCACACGTGGCCGTCCTACAGCCGCACCCTGATCGCCGTCGTCCTCGGCCACCGCGTGATACCCGACCTCGCCGCTGCCCGCTGCCCGGTGATCGCCCTCACCGGCCGCAGCGACGCCACCGCCCCCGCCCGGCATCTCGAATCGGCCGCAGCCGCACTCGCCTCCCGCAACCCACCGGTCGAGATCCGCATCGTGGACGGGGACCACCACCTGGCCATCCGACAAGCCCCCCTCGTCCACGCCGCCCTGGAGCAAGCACGCCGCTGATCCTCGTCGCGAGCACCGCTGGGAGCCACGGCAGGGCGGGCCGGAGAGGACTCTTGCCACCGACGGGACGAGCGGGGACCCGGCTGACCCACCTCTCTCAGCGATCCCATGAAGAGGCCGGAATGTGTAAGCCGCCCTTTGCCACCCCACCTGGGGTGGGTACACTGGATGCAGTGAGGCCGACTCATCGCCAACCTCATCCTCAAGCCCTGAAGGAGCACGACCCCCCTATGAGCTCATGGACCAGAGCACGAAGAGCAGCAGCTGCCCTCGGGGTGGGGGCGTTGACCACGTTCGGCTACGCCACCCTCGCCGGAGCGGAGCCGACCGGCGACCGGCGGGTGGAAGCGGCGCCTCAGACGCCCCCGCCGGGCATGGCGCGCATGCACGAGCTGATGGTGACCGGCAACCCCGGCATGCAGCGCATGCACGAGCTCATGCGTTAACCCAAGCCCGTCCTTGGACGCACACCTACACAAGACCGAGCCAGAGATTGCCGGCTGTAAAAGGCCGCCCTACAACGAGGAGTCCCCATGAAGATGTGCTTCAACTGGAAGGTGGCTGCCGGACTCACCGCAGCCGGAGTCGCGGTGTTCGCGTTCGCGCCGAGTCTCATCGGGGCGGCGCTGCCCGTGCTCTTCATCGCCGCCTGCCCGCTGTCGATGGTCGTGATGATGCGGGCATTGTCCCGTGGCAGCCGCTGCGACACGGCGTCGAACGGGACCGACGGAGAGTCCAACACCGCCACCACCCCGAACGAGGTAGCCCGGCTGCAAGCCGAGATCGACCAGCTTCGAGCTGAGCGGAGCGGTGTGAAGGATCGTCGCCCAACCGATCAAGAGCACGTCGCATGACAACGGGCCCCGCACAGCCCGCCGGCGGCATCAACGCCTGCGGGGGGCCGGCCCCATGTCCCCCCGCAGGCTGAGATGCGCTGAGTACGCGCTGTCCTTCTTCGTGCCGGCATGACGGCGACTGAGCCCCCTGCCCCGGAGACGCCGCAACATGACGCCGTCGACGTGTTGATCGTCGGGGCCGGGCAGGCCGGCCTCGGCACCGGCTACTGGCTGTCCCGGCGGAGCGCGGCCTCGTTCGTGATCGTCGACGCCGCATCCCAGCCCGGGCAGAGCTGGTGCGACCGGTGGGACAGCCTGAGGCTGTTCACGCCCCGACGGTTCAGCGCTCTGCCCGGACTGCGGTTCCCCAAGGGTGAGGGCCCGTACCCGACCAAGACCGAGATGCAGGCCTACCTCGCCGCGTACGCTCAACACTTCGATCTGCCTGTGCAGCTCGACACCCACATCGAGGCGGTCGAGCCCGCCGAAGGCGGCGGTTTCCTCGCCCGCACCAGCCGCGGCACCATCGCCGCCCGTCACGTCGTGGTCGCCACCGGCCCGTTCGCCCGACCGGCGCGGCCTGCCGCCGCCGACGACCTCGACGCCGAGGTGCACCAGCTCCACTCCTCGGACTACAAGCGGCCCGCCGACATCGCCCCCGGCGACGTCCTGGTCGTGGGCGGCGGGAACAGCGCCGCCCAGCTGGCCGTCGAGCTGGCCGCCTCCCACCGAGTCACAGTCGTCGCCCCGCAACCGCTCTGGTACCTGCCGGAGGAGATCCTCGGGATCAGCCTGTACTGGTGGATCTACGCCACCGGCATCCTCAACGCGGCCTCGGACTCCTCGGTCGGCCGCTACGTCCGCCAGCGGGGCGACGCCGTCATCGGACGCCAGCTCGCCCACCTCGTGGACGACGGCACGGTCCGGCTGCTCCTCTCCCCAGTTGCCGCTGGCGATGGCCGCACCCTGACCCTGGTCGATGGAACCCGGCTGACCCCGAGCACGGTGCTGTGGTGCACCGGCTTCCGTCCGAGCTATCCCTGGCTGGGAGTGCCCGACGCACTCGACGCCGACGGCGCTCCCCGCCACCAGGCCGGCGCCTCTCCTGTCCCGGGCCTCTCGTGGATGGGGCTTCCATGGCAGACCCGGCTGAACTCCTCCATCGCCGACGGCGTCGACCGCGACGCCCAGGCCCTGGTCAGCCGACTCCCCATGTTCGCCTCCTCGCCTGGACGCGGCCCCGTAGCTCGCCAGACCACCCCCCAGCGGTAGGACGGCGAACCATCGAGTGCCCTGCCAAACCATCGGCGGCGCTCCCCTGATCGAGCGCGAGTTCATCCGGCTCATGCCAGGCGGGTTTCTTACCCACCCCCGGTGGGGTAGGATGAAGTCATGAAGGCCGAACATCATCGTGCAGTGCTCAACCGGCTCAAGACGTCTCGGGGCCATCTGGATGGGAT
>Ga0136633_1000727_pt1 | contig 24961 bp, 25 predicted proteins | sample AntDrymeUQ832206_2_FD_105494 | JGI IMG/M metagenome (GOLD analysis project Ga0136633, IMG submission 105494) | Polar desert sand microbial communities from Dry Valleys, Antarctica - metaG UQ83 (22.06) | ecosystem: Environmental > Terrestrial > Soil > Desert | place: Antarctica: Dry Valley... | reverse complement strand
GCCGCGCCGCCGGTGGCGAGGATCGTGGCGCGGGCCCCGATCGTGCGGCCGTCCTCGAGCACGACGCCCGCGCAGCGGCCGTCGTGCATCCAGGCGCCGGCCGCCCGCGCGCCCTCGAGCACCGCGACGAGCGGCTCGTCGACGACGAGCGCCGAGAGCTGGCGCACGACGCGGCGGCCGGTCGCGCTGCCGCCGGCGTGCACGACGCGGCGCACGGAATGCCCGCCCTCCAGGCCGAGCGCAAGCACGCCGCGGCGGTCGGCGTCGAAGCGCACGCCGAGCGCCTCGAGGTGGCGGACGCGCGCGGGGGCCTCGTGGACGAGCACCTGCGCGGCCGAGCGGCGGACGAGGTTGCGGCCTGCCGCCTCGGTGTCGGCGAGGTGGCGGCCGAAGGAGTCCTCGACGGCGAGCGCGGCGGCGATCCCGCCCTGCGCCCAGTAGCTGGCGGTCTGCGCGAGGGGCGTGGCGGAGACCAGCACGACCCGCGCGCCCGCGGCGGCAGCGCTGAGCGCCGCGTACAGCCCGGCCGCGCCGGCGCCGACGACCGCGAGGTCGCCCCAGATCACCGGTTCGTCGGGCACCCGCCGGGTACGGTATCCGGATGGCCGCGCCGGTCCTGTTTCGCCATCCGTCGTCGCTGGAGCACGACACCGGATCGCATCCGGAGAGCGCCCGGCGGATCGTCGCCATCGAGCGCGCCCTGAGCGAGCGCGACTGGCTGGGCTGGAACGTGCGTCTGTCGCCCGCCGCCACGCGCGAGCAGATCGGCGCGGTCCATCCGCCCGAGCACATCGACCGCATCGAGTCGCTGTGCGGGCGCGGCGGCGGGATGATCGACATGGACACGCTGGTGAGCCCGGGCTCGTACGAGGCGGCGCTGCATGCCGCGGGCGGGGCGGTGGCGGTGGTGGATGCACTGCTGGGCGCGGGTGAAGGCGCGAGCGCGCGCTGCGCCGCGTCGCTGCACCGCCCGCCCGGCCATCACGCCGAGCGCGGACAGGCGATGGGCTTCTGCCTGTTCGCCAACGCCGCGATCGCCGCCCAGCACGCGATCGACGCCTACGGGGTGCGGCGGGTGCTGATCTTCGACTGGGACGTGCACCACGGCAACGGGACGAACGCGATCTTCCACGAGCGCGACGACGTCCTGTTCTGCTCGATCCACCAGTCGCCGCTGTATCCGGGCACCGGGCCGGCGTCGGACGTCGGCCGCGGCGCCGGCGAGGGCTTCACGGTCAACCTGCCGGTGCCGGGCGGCTCGGGCGACGACGTCTTCCTCTCGCACGTCGAGCACGTCGTGCGACCGCTCGCGCGGGCGTACGCGCCAGACCTGGTGCTGCTGTCGGCCGGCTACGACGCCCACGCCGACGACCCCTTGGCGGGCTGCCGGGTGACGGACGAGGGCTTCGCCGCGATGGCGGCGTCGATGCGCGCGTGCGCGGACGAGCTGGGGGTCCCGCTGGGCCTCGTGCTCGAGGGCGGCTATGAGCTGGCCGCGCTGTCGCGCTCGTTCGTGGCGACGCTGGAGGTCGTCGGGGCGGATGCGGCCCCGCCGGCGCCGGTGGTCGCGGTCGATCCGCTGGCGCTGCGTGCGCAGGAGCGGCTGGCGGCGTACTGGCCGGCGCCGGCGTAGCGCGTGTGTCGCGAATTGACCCCCCATCCAGGGGTCAGATCGACACGGGCGGTCGCTACGGGGTGGTACCCGTGTCCGGCGTGGTCGTCGCGCCGGGGGTGGTGGTGGACCCCGGTGGCGTCCTCGCTTCGGGGCTGGTCGTCGCGCCCGGCGTCGGGACCGGCGGGGTCGTCTGCCCGGGCACGCTCGTGGGCGGTGCCGCGGGGTCGGCGGGCAACGTGCTCGTCGCCGGCGGCAGCGTCGTCGTCGCCGACGGCGCGGGCGGGACGATCGCGGGCGGCGCGGTCTCGACGACGGCCGTGGGGGTCGTGCCGGCGGTGGGCACGTCGTCGTCGCTGGTGAGCTTGACGAAGGCGAACGCCAGCAGCGCTCCGGCGAGCAGGACGATCGCGCCGATCGCGACCGTCGGAAGCTGCCAGTTCGGCGTGGGCGCCAGGCGCGTGCGTGCGGGCGCGCCGCACTCCAGGCACCAGTCCTGCTCGGGTCCGACCGGCGACGAGCAGCGCGGGCAGCGCACCGAGCCCGGGTCGGGAAGCTGCGACGGACCCGGGCCGGCGGGCGGTGGCGGGATGCTCACGAGCGGTCGTCGTGTGCCTGCGGGGGCCGCATCGCCTCGGTCGGCTGATCCGATGACTCCGGCGGCGGCGGCTGGGGCGGCGGATGAACCGCTCCCGGCGCTGCTGCGGGCGCGACCGCCGGGGCGGGCGGCGGCGCGGTCTGCAGCGGCGGCGGCTGCGGCGGCGCGGCGATCGCGCCGCCGACCTCGCCCATCGCCCGCGGGCCGCTGATCTGCAGACCGCAGTTGGGGCAGAAGTTCGAGTCGCTGGAGTGCAGGGCGCCGCACCGCGCGCAGGACGTGATGCCGGGCTCGCGCAGCTCGTGGATCGGGCGGCGGTCGTCGAGGATCCGCTCCAGCGCGCGCAGCTCCTGGTCCACCGCGGCCAGCGCACCGATCTTCGCCTCGACGAGATCGGGACGCTCGCGGCCGAAGCGGCGCATGTCGAACATCAGCCCGCCGATGTCGCGAAACGCGAGCTCGCGCGTGCGGCGCAGGAAGCGCAGCCGGCGGCGCAGCCTGCCGCGGTCGCGGAAGCTCGCGCCCTGCGTGCCCGCGCCGCCGGCCAGCTCCTGGACGATGACCTCGGTCTGCGGCTCGCCGGCGACGGGTGCCGGGGCGCCCGCGGGCGCGCCGCCGGGCAGTGCGGCGCCGGGGGACACCGTGGCGGCCTTGCCCCAGGGCAGCCGGTTGGAGCCCTTGCGGTTGCGGAGAAGGCCGGACGGAAGTCGGCTGAGCAGGCCGGGGCGGCTGCGGCCAGATGAGCCGGAGGCGCGACGGCGGAAGATGCGCTGCATCGGTCCGGTCATGTCAGAGGAGCGCCGCGCGACGACTGGCCGGCGCCTCGGCGGGCGAGTATAGAACGCACGCCGGACGGGGGAGAGGGGTCATGTTCGTGACGACGAGGGCGGGCATCGGGGGTTCCGGTCATTCAACAACGTCGGCACGGCTTCCCCGCAGACTTGTCACAGACGCGCGTAGATCCGTCACGCGATCCGGCGCAGCATCCGTGCGGCACACCACTTCTCCTGGAGGCCGCATATGCCGTATCGCACGATGGGCTGGATTCACGCAAATTTCGCTCGCCTCGCGCGCCCGGAGTCCGGGCAGGGCACGGTCGAGTACGTCGGGCTCATGCTCCTGCTGGCGGGCCTGCTGACCGGAGTCGTCATCGCCGCCAAGGGGATGAAGGACGGGGGCGGGCTGGCCACCGAGATCGCCAACAAGCTCAAGGAGACGATCGAGTCGGTCGGGACGAAGAAGTAGGTCGCGCGACAGGGCGAGCCGGGCGCCTCTGCGAACATGGCGCCCGTGCCCTCCGCCCCTCAGCGCACCGCCCCGATCGGCGTCTTCGACTCCGGCGTCGGCGGTCTGACGGTCCTGCACGAGCTGCTCGTCGAGCTGCCGCAGGAGGACTTCCTGTACCTCGGCGACTCGGCGCGCTTTCCCTACGGCGACCGAACGCCCGACGAGCTGCGGGCGTTCAGCCGCCAGATCGCCGACGCGCTGCTCGCGCGCGGGGCGAAGCTCATCGTCGTCGCGTGCAACTCCGCGACGTCGAGCGCGCTGACGGAGCTCACCGCGCACGTCGCCGAGACCGGCTGCGGGGTGGACGTCATCGGCGTGGTCGGGCCGGAGTCCAACCTTGCCGTGGCGCAGACGCGCAACGGGCGCATCGGCGTGCTCGCGACCGAGGCGACGATCGCCAGCGGCGCCTACGAGCGCGCGGTGCTCGCCGTCGACTCGCTCGTGCGGCTGACGAGCGTCGCCTGTCCGCAGCTCGCGCGGATCTCACAGGACGGCGCGCCGATCACCGAGGACGACGTCACGCTCGCCCGCGTGTACTGCGCCCCGCTGCGAGCGGCGCAGGTCGACACCGCGATCCTCGGCTGCACGCACTATCCGTTCGTGCGCTCGCTGCTGCAGCGCGTGCTCGGCCCGCAGGTGACGCTGATCACGTCGGGCACCGCGATCGCGCGGCGCGTCCAGCACGCCCTCGACGCGCGCGACCTCGCTACGCCGCACACCGGCGAGGGCCGCTACAGCTTTCTGTGCACCGGCGACGCGGGCGCGTTCGCCGCGGTCGGCTCGCGCTTCCTGCAGCTGCCGATGGGCACGGTCGACCACATCCAACTTCCCATCGAGGTGCCCGCATGACGACGCCCGCCGCCCCTGCCCGCTCCTACGACCGTACGGCGCACGACCTGCGCCCGACGACGATCGAGCCGCACTTCGTCAAGCCGGCCGCCGGCTCGGCCCTCATCACGCAGGGCGAGACGCGCGTCATCTGCACGGCGTCGGTGCAGGAGAGCGTGCCGCGCTGGATGGCCGGCAAGGGCACCGGCTGGGTGACGGCGGAGTACGGGATGCTCCCCGCGTCGACCGGCGACCGCAAGCAGCGCGACATCTCCAAGGGCAGGCTCGACGGGCGCAGCGTCGAGATCCAGCGTCTCATCGGCCGCTCGATCCGCGGCGTGATCGACTTCGCCGCGCTCGGCGAGCGCACGATCTACCTCGACTGCGACGTGCTCACCGCCGACGGCGGCACGCGGTGCGCCTCGATCACCGGCGCCTTCGTCGCATTGGACCTCGCGGTCCGCCGGCTGATCGACGTGGGCAAGCTCGAGCGCTCGCCGCTGACGGGCAGCGTCGCCGCCGTCTCCTGCGGGATCGTCGGCGGCGTCCCGCTGCTGGACCTCGACTACGCCGAGGACTCCACCGCCGAGGTCGACGCCAACGTCGTGATGACCGGCGAGGGCGGGCTGATCGAGGTCCAGGCGACCGCCGAGCGCACGCCGCTCTCGCGCGCGCACCTCGACGACCTGCTCGCGCTTGCCGCGAGCGGCATCGAGCACCTGCGAGCGGTGCAGGCACAGGCAGTGGTGTGAGGCTCGTCCTCGCGACCCGCAACGCGCACAAGGTGCGCGAGCTGCAGACGCTGCTGACCGGGCATGACATCGTCGCCCTGCCCGACGACGTCGACCTGCCGCCCGAGACCGCCGACACGTTCGCCGGCAACGCGCTGGGCAAGGCCCGCGCCGCGGCCGCCGCGACCGGGCTGCCCGCGATCGCCGACGACTCGGGCATCGCGGCGGCGGCGCTCGGCGGCGCGCCCGGGGTGCGCTCGGCGCGCTACGCCGGCGAGGACGCCACCGACGAGGAGAACCTCGCCAAGCTGCTGCGCGAGGCTCCCGCCGGCTCGGACCTCGCGTATATCTGCGCGCTGGCCTACGTCGACGAGACCGGCGCCGAGCAGGTCGTCGAGGGGCGCTGCACCGGAACCCTGACGGCGCAGCCGCGCGGCGACGGCGGCTTCGGCTACGACCCGGCCTTCGTGCCCGGCGACATCCTCGACGGTCGCACGATGGCCGAGCTCGATCCCGCCGAGAAGGACGCGATCAGCCACCGCGGCCGCGCCGCCCGCGCGCTGCTGGAGCTGCTGGGGGGCTGACCATGGCCGGCCCGCTGATCGCCGCCGCAGCGCAGCCCGGCCGCCGGGGCACGGTCAAGACGCGCGCCGCCGCGCTGTCGATCGTCTCCAACGCGATCCTCATCGCGCTGAAGATCGCGGCCGGCGCGATCACCGGCTCGGTCGCGATCCTGACCGAGGCGATGCACTCTTCGATCGACCTCATCGCCTCGTTCGTCGCCTACTTCTCCGTGCGCGAGGCCGACAAGCCGGCCGACGCCGAGCATCCCTACGGCCACGCGAAGATCGAGAACCTCGCCGCCGCGATCGAGGCGATGCTGATCCTCGTCGGCTCGGGCGTGATCATCTACGCCGCCGTTCGCAGCCTCGTCAACGGGTCAGAGGTCCACTCGCTGGGTGTCGGCATCGCGGTGATCGGATTCTCGATCGTCGCCAACCTCGTCGTCTCGGCGAAGATCGCCCGCGAGGCCCGCGCTACCGACTCGCCGGCGCTGGAGGGCGATGCGGCGCACCTGCGCACCGACGCCGCCACATCCACCGCCGTGCTGATCGGGCTCGTCGCGGTGCAGGTCACCGGTGCGACGTGGCTGGACCCGGTCATCGCGCTCGTCGTCGCGGGAGCGATCGTCTACGCGGGCGTGCGCCTGCTGGCGCGCGCCTCGCGCGTGCTCGTCGACGAGGCGCTGCCGCCGGCGGAGCTCGATGCCGTGCGGGAGGCGATCTCGGAGTTCGGCCCCCGCGGCGTCTGCGGGTACCACAAGCTGCGCGCGCGCCGGGCGGGCTCGCGGCGCTACGTCGACCTGCACGTGCAGTTCGTCAGCGGCACCACGCTCGAGGACGCGCATGCGACCGCCCACGCGCTGCAGGACGCCATCCGCGCGCGCCTGCGCGGGGCCGACGTGCTCATCCACCTCGAGCCCGAGGGCAGCGTGCACCCCGGGACGGAGATCCCGGCGCAGTGAGACGAGCTGAGCTAGCCGACCGGAGGCGGCCCGGGGCCCGGCGGTCGGGTCTTCTCGGGGAGCAGGTTGATCGCCGCCGACAGCCCGACGGCGATCGCGACCGCGCCGTAGCCGTTGTAGCCGGAGACGAACAGCAGCAGTGCGGTGATGAGCGCGGCTGCGACGGTGACGAGCCAGGCGACGCGATTGAAGGTCACCCCTGCATCCTCGCCGATCGCGACGGGTCCGGTCACGCTGCTAGCTTCAGAACGTCCGTTTGATCCGCCTGCAGTACAAAGGGAGCACCTCTCGTGACGAAGTCCCAGCTCATCGAAGCTGTCGCCGCACGCACCGATCTGACCCGCCGGCAGTCCGCCGACGCCGTCGATGCCGTCCTCGACACGATGGAGGACGTGCTCAGCCGCGGTGGCGAGGTCGCGCTCGCCGGCTTTGGCAAGTTCAGCGTCGCCGAGCGCGCCGCGCGGCAGGGCCAGCACCCCCGCACCGGGGAGGCGATGGAGATCCCCGCCTCGCGCGTGCCGAAGTTCACCGCCGGCTCGAACCTCAAGCAGGCCGTACGCCGGTAGGTGCGGCGGTTCTCGCACAGCCCCCCCGACGTGACGGCGCCCTTCGCCGACCGGCTCGCCGAACTCGTCGCGGCGCGCCGATCGCAGATCGTGCTCGGCCTCGATCCCGATCCGGCCCGCCTGTGGCCCGATGCGGTGGCCCAGGCTCCATCCGACGGATCTGCGGCGCACCGCGCCGCCGGGGCCGTGCGCGCACACTGCGCCGCGCTGATCGACGCCGCCGGCGAGGCCTGCGTCGCTGTGAAGCCGCAGCTGGCCTGCTTCGAGCGCCTCGGCGCCGAGGGGTGGGGGGCGCTGGTCTCCACAGTTCTTTACGCCCGTGAGCGCGGCCTGCTCGTGATCGCCGACGGCAAGCGCGGCGACATCTCGGTCTCGGCGGCGGCCTACACACAGGCGCTCGTCGGCCGCACGCCGACGCCGTTCGGCGAGGTCGCGGGCCTCGGCGTGGACGCCTTCACGGCCAACCCGCTGCTCGGGATCGACTCGCTCGAGCCGATCGTCGCCGGTGCGCGCGCGGCCCACGCGGGCGTGTTCGTGCTCGTGCGCACGTCCAATCCTGGCGCGGCCGACGTCGAGGACCTCGTGCTCGCCGAGGGCGGCGGCACGGTCTGGGAGCACCTGGCCGCAATCGTCGCGCGGCTCGGCGCCCCGCCCTCGCCCGTCAGCGGGCTGTCGGACATCTGCGCCGTCGTCGGCGCCACCGCGCCCGAGCACGTCACGCGGATGCGCGAGCTCATGCCGCACACGCCGTTCCTGCTGCCCGGCATCGGCGCGCAGGGCGGCCGCGTCGAAGATCTCTCGCCCGCCTTCGCTCCGGGCCGGGCCGGCGGGCTCGTCAGCGCCTCGCGCTCGATCGCCTCCGCGCACGAGTCGTCCGGGGCGCCGCCGGCCGACGCGGCGCGCGCCGAGGCCGAGCGCCTCCGGGAGGCCGCGTGGTCACTGCAATAACCGAACGCGAACGCGCCATCCCCGTATGCTCCTCGCAGGATGGAGGAGATCGATCTTGGGCGCTACGTGCTGCCTGCGCTGCTGGCGCTGCTGATGCTCGGGTCCTTCCTGATCATCGTCACGAACGGTGGCGGCGATCCGCCCGGGACCGTCGATCGCCCGGAGCGCTCGAGCTCGAGCTCGCGCACGACAACGACGACGGCGACCACCGCGAAGTCCAACCCGCCCGGCACCTCGCCGACGCCGGGAACGGTGCCCGCGGGGGCACGCTTCGTGCGGGTGCAGGCGGGCGACACGCCGACCTCGATCGCGGACCGCGCCGGGATCACCGCCCAGCGGCTGCTCGAGCTCAATCCCAGCGTCGAGCCGGACGCGCTCAAACCCGGCCAGACGCTCAAGCTCGCACCGTGACGGCGCGCATCGCGCTGCTCGGCGCGGTGCTGGCACTGCTTCTCGCGGCGCCGAGCGCGCTCGCCCAGTCGCCGTCGGGCGCGCCGCGCCTGCAGGGCGCCAAGGCCGCGATCGTCATGGAGGCCACGACGGGTGACGTGCTGCTGGCGCACAACGCCGACCAGCGACGCCAGATCGCCTCGACGACGAAGCTCATGACGGTCCTCGTGGCGCTCGAGCGCGACGACCTCGACGACGTCTTCAGCGCGGCCGACTACGACCCCGCGCCCGCCGAGTCGCAGATCGGGCTGCGCCGCGGCGAGCGCATGAGCGTGCGCGACCTCCTGCGCGCGACGCTGCTGCCCAGCGCCAACGACGCCGCCGCGACGCTGGCCGTCGGCACGATGGGCTCGACCTCCCGGTTCGTGACGCAGATGAACCGCCGCGCCGTGTCGCTCGGCCTGCGCGACACGCACTTCGCCAGTCCCGTCGGTCTCGACGATCCGGAGAACTACTCGACGGCCGGCGACCTCGCCCGCCTCACCATCCGGCTGCGCCGCCACGAGTTCTTCCGTCGCACGGTCAACCTGAAGAGCGCGGTGCTGCGCAGCGGCTCGATGAACCGCACCGTGACCAACCGCAACGCGCTCGTGCGCCGCTTCGACGCCGTCGACGGCGTCAAGACGGGCTACACGCGGCGCGCCGGCAACGTCCTCGTCGGCTCGGCCAGCCGCGACGGCGTGACGGTCATCAGCGTCGTGCTCGGCGAGCCCACCGAGGGCGCCCGCGACACCGACTCGCTCGCGCTGCTGCGCTACGGCCTGGACAGCTACAACGCCCGCACGGTCCTGCCCGAGGGCCGGGTGCTCGGCCGCATCGGGCTGAAGTACCGCGGCGACGACTCCATCGAGGTCATCGCCGGCGACACGGTCCGGCGCGTCCTGCGCTCGGGCACGCGCACGAACGTGACCGTCAGCGGGCTGCCGACCGAGGTCGACGGCCCGCTGCCGCGCGGGACGCGCGTCGGCACGGCCACGGTGCGGCGCGGCGACGCGCTGCTCGCCCGGGTAGCGGTGGTGACCGCGCGGCCGGTCGACGAGGCGAGCCTCGGCACCCGCCTGGACGACATGCTGCGCCGTTCGCAGACGATTATCGCCCTGGTCGCGCTGCTGGTCTGTAGCCTCCCTCTTCTGCTGCTGCGCCGCCGGGCCCTGACCCGCAGGCGCGCGCTTGATGCTGAGCATCGGCGGGCGCGGCGGCGGGAGGAATCAATGGTTCCATGATCATCACCGTCACCCTCAACGCGGCGATCGACAAATCGCTGTCGGTGCCCAACTTCCGGCTGGGCCGCCGTCACCGCACCGTCGAGCAGACGACGCTGCCGGGCGGCAAGGGCGTCAACGTCGCGCGCACGCTCAAGACGCTCGGCCAGCCCGTCATCGCGACCGGCTTCGCCGGCGGCGCGACCGGGACGCGCATCGTCGAGGCGCTCACCGACGAGTCGATCCTCAACGACTTCGTGCGGATCCGCGAGGAGTCGCGCACGAACACCGCCGTGCTCGACCCGACCAACGGCGAGCAGACCGAGATCAACGAGCGCGGGCCGGCGGTCAGCGGCCGCGAGCTCGAGCTCTTCCGAGACAAGCTCATGTACCTCGCCCGCGGCGCGGCGATCGTCGTGTTCGCCGGATCGCTGCCGCGAAACGTCGACGCCGACGTCTACGCCGGCCTGATCAAGGAGCTGCGCAAGCTCGGCCTCGTGGTGGTCATCGACACCGACGGCGACCCGCTGCGCCACGCGGTGCGCGCCGAGCCGCATGTCGTCTCGCCCAACGTGCTCGAGGCCGAGGAGCTCGTCGGTCACGAGTTCAACGACGACGAGGACCGCATCATCGCCGTGCGCGAGATCGCCACGCTGGGCGCGCAGGAGGCGATCATGACCGTGCCCGACGGCTGCTTCGCCCAGGTCATCGACGAGGGCGAGCCGCGGCTGTATCGCGTGTACATCGAGCCGCGCGAGGCGGTCGCCACCGTCGGCGGCGGCGACGCGTTCCTCGCCGGCTACGTCGCGGCGCGCTACGCCGGCAAGGCGCCGGCCGAGTGCCTGCGCTTCGGCGTGGCGTGCGGCGCGGAGTCCGTGCAGCGGCTGGGTGCGGGCCTGATCGACCCGCAGAAGGTCGAGCGCCTGGTGAGTGAAGTCGACGTGCAGCGGCTGGTGGCGCCGGCCGAGGTGGGGTAGCCACTCGCCCGCCGGACGCAGACCCCGTGCGGAGGTGGTCGTAACGCGCCAATCGGCTGCAACGCCGCCACCAATTGCAGTAGGCGGGCTTCGTTGTGGCTACTCTGAACATCAGCCGGCGGACCTGCACGATCCGGCTCTTTCACACCGACGCCCGGATTCACATGACTCGCATCGCCCTCATCACCGTCGCGCTCCTGATCGCCCTCGCCGGCGGCAGCCTGGGCGCGCTGGCGTTTGCCGACAGCAGCGCCTCGGGCCAGCTGGCCCCCGGCACGCGCGTGGGCGGCGTCGACGTGGGTGGCCTCACGCAGGAGGAGGCGATCGCGCGGGCGCAGGGCCGTGTGCAGTCGTCGATCGCACGGCCCGCGTACGTCCAGCTGCTGGGGACGGCGAAGCGCTACACGCTGACTCCGGCCGAGGCGGGCGTCAGCATCGACGTCCGGACCGCCGTCAGGCGCGCCCACGTCGAGAGCCGCGAAGGGTCGTTCGTCAGCCGCGGCTTTCGCAAGATCACCGGCGCCGAGCTCTCGCAGGACGTTCCCGTCAAAGCGGTCGCCGACCGGCTCGCCGTTCGGCGCTTCGTCGAGAAGATCGCCACGGAGCAGGCGCGCCCGGCCGTCGACGCGGCGATGAGGATCACGCTCACCAGCGTGAGCGTCACGCGCAGCAGGCCCGGCCGCCGGCTGGCCGCCCGCGACGCCCTCGTGGCCCGCCTCATGCGCCGCCTGACCAGCAGCACGGATCAGCGCACGCTGCGGGCCAAGACCGTCAAGGTTCCCGCGAAGGTGAACGCCGACTCGGTCTGGGCCGGCCAGCCGGTCGCCGTCACGGTGGCCCGCGACGGCAAGCGCGCCCGTGTGTTCAAGCGTGGCAAGCTCACCAGGACGTACACCGTCGCCGTCGGCTCATCCGAGTTCCCGACGCCGACCGGCCAGTTCGTCGTGCAGTCGATGCAGAAGAACCCGGCGTGGAACGTGCCGAACTCCGAGTGGGCGGGCGATCTTGCCGGCGAGACGATCCCCGGCGGCGATCCCCGTAACCCGCTCGTCGCCCGCTGGATCGGCTTCAACGGCCCCGTCGGCTTTCACGGCACGGCCAGCTCCGGCTCGCTGGGCACGGCCGCCTCGCACGGCTGCATCCGCATGGTCCCCGCCGACGTGATCGACCTGTTCACGCGCGTGAACACGGGCACGCCCGTGCTCGTCGCCTAGGAGCCCCGGCGTTCGACCCCGGGAAGCTCAGCGCCGCTACGCCGGCCGCGCGGCCTCGTCGGCGACGTCCGGCTCTCCCAGCGACACGCGCGCCGCGGTCGTGGTCAGGTGATAGAGGATCAGCAGCTGGACGAGCGCGAGCGACTCCGAGCGATGCACGTCGTTTCCGACGGTGAACTCGCCGAGCGTCTCCGAGCGCAGGTGACGGGCGAAGTGCATGCGCTCCCAGACGCACTCCTCGATCGCCGCGGCGCGCTCGCGCGGCAGCGTCCCGGAGATGAACAGCTGGCACTCGTTCGCGCGCTCGTCCATCGTGATGAGGCCGTCGCTCTCCTCGACGAACGGGGTGAGGTCGGGGTGCGGCAGGCTGTCGCGGAGCACGAGCTCGGCGTCGAGGACGAACGGGTCGTCGGGGTTGGGCATGCGGCAGACGACGATGTCCGCGTTGCGCCGCTGCGGGCGGATGAACGCCTCGGAGTCGGGCTCGCGGCGGTCGAGGTCGGCGAGCACCTCGTTGGTGGTGTAGCCGCGCTTGGAGCAGTCGCGGTCGACCTTCCACTGGCGGCGCAGGGACTCCGGCGGGTCGAGGTAGACCTTCACGTCGTAGGCCGAGCGCATCTGCTCGGTGTGGAAGCCGAGCAGCCCCTCGACCAGCGTGAAGCTCTCGGGCGCGAGGTAGGTGAGCGGGCCGAACGTCCCGTCGTGGTGCTGGTAGACCGGCTTGAGGATCGGCTCGCCGAGGCGCAGGCACTGCAGGTGCTGGGCCATGATGTCGAGGTAGTTGCACTCCGGGTTCAGCGGCGTGATACCGCGCTCGGCGCGCTGGCGGCGGTCGTACTTGTGGTAGTCGTCGGTGCAGATGTGCGTGACGGCGTCCTCGCCGAGCAGGCGCACGAGCCCCTTGCTCAGCGTCGTCTTCCCCGACGCCGAATCACCCACGATCCCGAGCATGATCGGTCGAGCCATGCTGTGTCGCTCCTCCTTGCCCCGGACGGGCACTCTCCCTGGTTGCGCGGCAGAGTACCGGCGCAGCGCGGTTTCGCGAAGTCCGCCCGACGCGATGCCGGGCGGCGATCAGCAGCGCACGGTGACGTTCAGGCCGCGATCTGCTGGTTCTCGGAGAGCGTCACGAAGACGCGCTCGCCCTGCAGCTGCACGCTGTGGGCGACCACGGCGTCGTCGGCGTTGAGCGCCGTCCCGGTGCAGAGGTCGTAGCGGCGGTCGTGCAGCGGGCAGATGACGGCGTTGTCGCAGACGATCCCATCGGCGAGCGGGCCGCCGCGGTGCGGGCACGCGGCATCCAGCGCGAACCAGCCGGCGGCGGAGCGGAAGATCGCGATCCGCCGGCCGTCGAGGGTGATCGAGCGGCCCTCGCCGAGCGGCACGTCGTCGACGCGGCAGGCGTAGATGCTCGTCGCGACGCTCACAGCTGACCTCCGGCGGGCGGGCCGACGAGCACCGGCTCGTCCTCGGGCGACTCGAGGTCCTCGAACTGGCGCGGGTGGTACGGGTCGTCGCGTTCCAGCCACGGATCGGCGGTGGCCGCCTTGGCGATCCGCAGGCGCTCGCGCAGCGCCGCGCCCGTCTCCTCGCCGAGGACGATCTCGCGCACCTTCTCCAGCCCGATGCGCGGGATGAAGTCGTAGGTGCGCTCCTTGTAGTCGGCGTTCTCGCGGTAGTACTGCAGGAACGTCGTGGCGATCCGCAGCGCCTCGGCGCGCGAGTCGACGGTGGCGAGGATGTCGGCCTCGCGCACGTTGCCGCCCGCGGCGCCGCCCGCGCGGACCTGCCATCCCCCCTCGACAGCGACGCAGCCGATGTCCTTCACCGTGGCCTCGGCGCAGTTGCGCGGGCAGCCCGATACGCCGGACTTGACCTTGTGTGGCGTGTGTAGGCCCTCCCAGAGCTTCTCCATCTCGATCCCCAGGCCGATCGAATCGCCCAGGCCGAAGCGGCAGAAGTCCGTGCCGACGCAGGTTTTCACCGTGCGCACGGCTTTGGCGTAGGCGTGCCCTGAGGGCATGCCGAGGTCCGCCCAGATCTCCGGCAGATCCTGCTTCCTGACCCCGAGCAGGTCCAGGCGCTGCCCGCCGGTGACCTTCACGAGCGGGACCTCGAACTTGTCGGCGACGTCGGCGATCCGGCGCAGCTCGTCGGGCGTGCACACACCGCCGTACATCCGCGGAACGACGGAGAACGTGCCGTCGCGCTGGATGTTCGCGTGGACGCGGTCGTTGATGAACCGCGCGTCGCGCTCCTCGCGATGCTGGTTGGCGCAGACCTCGGAGACGAGGTAGGCCAGGGCGGGCTTGCAGGCGCCGCACTCGCGCCCCGTGCCACAGGCGTCCGCCACGTCGCTGACGGACTCGTAGCCCTCGTCACGAATCTGGACGGCGAGCTCCTCGCGCGTCTGCTTGCGACACGGGCACAGGTAGGCCGGCTCGTCGCTCAGGCCGCCGGTCGCGAAGGCGACGATCTCCTTGACGGCCGGGCGGCAGGATCCGCATCCCGTCCCCGCGCGCGTGACCGCCATGACCTCGCGCGGCGTCGCGCAGCCGCCCACCGTCACGGCCTCGATGAGGGCGCCCTTGCAGACGCCGTTGCAGTCGCAGATCTGCGCGGTGTCGGGCAGGTCGGCCGGGCCGGAGAGCGAGGCGTCGGCGAGCGCTTGGAGCGGATCGTCGACGAGGTCGCCCGCGCGCACGGCGGCGACGAGCGACTCCGAGCCGCGCGTGTCGCCGAGCAGCACGGTGCCGACGACGCGGCCGTCGCGGATCGCGAGCTTGCGGTAGATCCCGGTGGCCGCGTCGGTGACGACGGCCTCGAGGTCGCCGCCGGACTCGCCGGCGCAGACGAGGTCGATGCCCGCGACCTTGAGCTTCGCGCTCGGCACCGAGCCGAGGTACAGCGAGCCGGTGGCGCCGTCGGCGCCCGAGACGCCGGCGAGGGTCGCGGCGGCGGCGCGCGCCTGGTCGTAGATCGGCGCCACGAGGCCGTAGACGATGCCGCGGTGCTGGGCGCACTCGCCGACGGCGAGCACGTTCGCAAGGCTCGTGTTCATCGCGTCGTCGACGATGATCCCGCGGTCGCAGACGATCCGCATCGAGCGCGCGAGCTCGGTCTCCGGCCGGATGCCGATCGAGACGACGATGAGGTCGGCGAGCAGCTCGGAGCCGTCGCTGAAGCGCAGGCCGTGGGCGCGGTTGGGGCCGATGATCTGCTGCGTGCTGCGGTCGAACTCGACATCGATGTCCAGGCCCTGGAGCGCCGGGGCCAGCAGCGCGCTCGCGCCCGCGTCGAGCTGGCGCTCCATGAGGCGGTCGAGCAGGTGCACGACGGTCACGGCGCAGCCCTGGGCGGCGATGCCGCGTGCGGCCTCGAGGCCGAGCAGGCCGCCGCCGATGACGGCGGCGCGCTCCAGGCCGCCCTCCGCGGCGGCGATGCGGATCGCGTCGCAGTCGGCGGGGTCGCGGAAGGGATGGACGCCGGCGAGCTGGATGCCGGGGATCGGCGGCATCAGCGGCTGCGAGCCGGTGGCGATGACGAGCTTCTCGAAGCCCATCTCATCGACGTCGTCGAGGCCGAGCACGCCGCGCTCGGTGTCGACCCACGTGACCATGCGTCCCACGAGCAGCTCGATGTCGTGGTCGGCGTACCACTCGCTCGGTCGCAGCTGGAGCGTCTGCGGATCCTCGCCGCTGACGAGGATCTCCGACAGGCGGACGCGGTCGTAGGGCGCGCTGCCCTCGCCGCAGATCAGTGTGATGGGGACGTCAGGGTCGCGCTCGCGGAGCGCCTCACAGACGGCCTGCCCGGCGATGCCTCCACCGACGATGACTACTCCACGGTTCATGTCAGACATGGTGCGGGACGCGGGTTTCCCCGGCGTACCGTGTGTGTTTCCACCCCGTGAACGGTCCACCGTGATGCCGATGACGGGTCCCCGGGCTTTGTGGGTAGCACCGCCGGACGATGATCCGGGCGGTGACATTCGCAGTCGGCGCGATCCTCGCGATCGCGCTCGTCGTGGCGGTGGCGGTGCTCGTCGTCGATGTCGCCGAGGACGACGCGGTCGCCGACGACGTGCGGGTGGGCACGGTCGCCGTCGGCGGCATGGAGCGCGACGAGGCCGCCGCACTGATCCGGCGCCGGCTGGCCGGAACGACCGACGAGCCGGTCGCCGTGATGTTCAAGCAGACGCACTACGTGCTGCGCGCGGATGTCGCGAAGGCGCGAGTCGATGCCGACGCGACGGCCGACGCGGCCCTCGATGCCGACGCGGGCGAAATCGTTGCCCCTCGTGTGACCTACGCGCGCGGCGCGGTGCGGTCGTTCGCCGAGCGGATCGCGCAGCGCGTCGATCGCCCCGCGCGCGACGCCGACATCGAGTGGCACGACGGCAGGCTCGATCGCACCCGCGCGCGCAGCGGCGTTCGGGTCAACCAGGCGACGCTCGTCACGCGGCTGGAGCGCGTCATGGGCAACGCCGGCGCGGAGCGCAAGGTGCAGGTGCCGGTGCGGGTCACCGAGCGCCCGGACCGCACGTTCGAGGACCTCGCCAAGCGCTATCCGGCGGTCATCGCCGTCGACCGCGACGCCAAGCAGCTGCGCCTGTACAAGCACCTGCAGCTCGACAAGCGCTACAAGATCGCCGTCGGCAAGGCCGGGCTGGAGACGACTGCCGGGCGCTACAAGATCGCCGAGAAGACCATCAACCCGGCCTGGCACGTTCCGATGAGCGACTGGGCGGGCGACCTCGCCGGTCAGACGATCCCGGCGAACGATCCGCGCAACCCGCTCGAGGCGCGCTGGATGGGCTTCCACGACGGCCAGGGCATCCACGGCACCACCGATCTCGCCTCGCTGGGCACCGCCGCCTCGCACGGCTGCATTCGCATGTCGGTTCCCGCGGTCAAGCAGCTGTTTCGCGAAGTGAAGGTCGGCACGCCGCTGTTCCTGCAGTAGCCGGGCGGCCGGCCCCGGCGCGGCGATCAGGCTCGCGCGGCGGCCGCCTCGTGCTTGAGCAGCGCCTCGATGTCGGACGTGCAGCCGCCGCAGCCGGTCGTCGCGCGGGTGCGCTTGCCGACCTGCGCGACGGTGCTCAGGCCGTCGCGGCGGATCGCCTTCTGGACGTCGCCGACGCTGACGTCGTTGCAGGAGCAGACGTTGGCGGTGGGGTCGGCGGCCAGCGCGGCGACGCTGGGCCCCGCGCGTGACTCGAGCAGGTCCGACGGGACGGGAGCGCCGGTGCGCAGAAGCTCGGTCAGCCGCCGGGCGGCGGACACGTCGCCGACCAGCGCGGCGCTCGTCAGGCGCTCGCCGTCGAGCACGAGGCGGCGGAAGACGCCGCGGCGGGTGTCCGAGAGGACGATCTCGTCGTGGCCCGCCGGCGTCGCCAGGGACGACACCCCGCCCGCGTAGACGTCCACGCCCGACACCTTGAGTGTCGTCGCCTGCACGGCGCCATGAAAAGCGGCGGGGTCTCCCGCGATGCCGGCGCCGGCCACGCGAGCCTGCTCGGAGAGCGGCGACCACAGGCCGTAGACGACGCCGCGGTGCTCGGCGCACTCGCCGACCGACCACACCGACGGCGCGCTCGTGCGCAGGGCGTCGTCGACGACGATGCCGCGCTTGACGTCGATTCCGGCGGCGCGCGCGAGCCCCGTCTCGGCGCGCACGCCGGCGGCGACGATGACGCGCGTCGCGGGCAGCTGCTCGCCGTCGTCGAGCACGACGTGGTCGGCCTCGATGCGCGCCGCGCTGCGCCCGAGGCGGCACGCGATGCCCTGCGCCTCCAGCGCGCGCTGGAGCATCGCTGCGGCGCCGGGATCGAGCTGCTGGCCCATGAGCTGACCGGCGAGCTCGACGACGGTCACCCGCACGCCGCAGGAGCGCAGCCCGGCGGCGGCCTCGAGGCCCAGCAGCCCGCCGCCGACGACGACGGCGCGTGCGCCGGGCGGCGTGGCGGCGATCGCATCGGCGTCGCACCACGTGCGAAAGACGTCGACGTGCGGCAGCTCGGCGCCGGGCACGGGCGGGACGAACGCCCGCGAGCCGGTGGCCAGCACGAGCGCGTCGTAGGGATGCGGGATACCCGACTCGTCGATGACGGCGCGGGCCTCGAGATCGAGCGCGTCGGCGCGGCTGCCGCCGCGCAGGTCGACCTGGTGGGCGGCGTACCACGACAGCGGGCGCAGCTCGAGTTCGCCGGGCCCGCAGTCGCGGGCGAGCAGCTTGGACAGCAGGACGCGGTTGTAGACCGGCCCGGGCTCCTCGCCGAGCATGACGATCTTCCAGTGCTCGGCCGGGCGGCGCTTGAGCGCCTCCTCGACGACCGCCAGCCCGGCCATTCCGGTGCCGACGACGACGAGCCGCTTCGGCTGCGCCGGCGCGCGCCGGCGCACGGGGTCGTCACGGCGCCTGACCGGCTCGAGGCGGACCGCGAGCGCCTTGAGCTCGGGCTGCTTGGACGTCGGGTCGACGGCCGCGATCGTCAGCGCGTTGAGCACGCCGGCGCCGGCGCCCGCGTGCTTGGCGCCCCAGTGAAACGGCGCGAACACGACGCCCTCCGGCAAGCCCTCGTCCAGGGCGACCGGCAGCCGCAGCTCGCCGCGGCGCGACACGACCCGCACGAGATCGCCGGCCTCCAGGCCCGCCGCGTCGGCGTCAAGCGGATGGCAGGACAGCGCCGCCTCGCCGGCGGAGCGCAGCAGGGTCGGGCAGTGGCTCGTGCGCGTCATCGTGTGCCACTGGTCGGCCACGCGGCCGGTGGTCAGCACGAGCGGGAAGTCGGCATCGGGCATCTCGGCCGGATCGGCGTGTGGCGTGGGCGCAAAGCGCGCACGGCCGTCGGGCGTCGGGAAGCGGCGGTTCTCGTAGAGGCGGACCGTGCCCTCGTGCTCGCCGACCGGCAGCGCCGGGCAGGGCCACTGAATGCCGCCCTCGCGGCGCAGGCGCTCGTGCGAGACACCGGTCATGTCGCACGGCCGGCCGGCGGTGCAGGCGGCGAACTCGTCGAACACCGCCGCGCTGTCACGCCAGGCGAAGTCGTCGCCGTAGCCGAGGTGACGGGCCAGCCCGGCGACGATCTCCCAGTCCGGCTTGGCCTCGCCCGGCGGCGCCACGGCCCGTCGGACGAGGCCGATCCGGCGCTCGGAGCTCGTCATCGCGCCCTGCTTCTCCGGCCAGGCGGCGGCCGGCAGCACGGCGTGGGCGAGGTCCGACGTCTCGGTCGGGTGGTGCGGATCCTGGACGACGACGAGCTCGGCGCGCTCCAGCGCGGCGCGCGCCCGCTGGCCGTCGGGCAACGAGACGAGCGGGTTGGTCGCCATGACCCAGACGGCCTTGACGGTTCCCTTCTCGAGTCCTTCGAAGAGCTCGACGGCGTGCAGCCCCGGGTGGGGGGACATCCCCTCGACCGGCACGCCCCAGTGCTCGGCCATCGCCGCGCGATCGCCGGCGTTGTCGACCTTGCGATAGCCCGGCAGCAGCGTCGACAGGCCGCCGGTCTCGCGCCCGCCCATCGCGTTGGGCTGGCCGGTGAGCGACAGCGGGCCGCTGCCGGGGCGGCCGATCTGGCCGCTCGCGAGGCAGAGGTTGATCAGCGCGCGGTTCTTGAGCGTGCCGACCGTCGACTGGTTGGCGCCCATCGACCACAGCGCCATGGCGGCGCCGGCGCTGGCGAAGCGATGGGCGGCCTGCTCGATGAGCTCGGCCTCGACGCCGCAGACCGCGGCGGCGCGGGCGGGAGACCACTCGCGCGCGTTCGCGCGGGCCTCCTCCCAGCCGCTCGTGTGACGCTCGATGAAGGCCTCGTCGACGAGGCCGTCGCGGTCGACGACGTGCAGCAGCGCGCTCAGCAGCGCGAGGTCCGTGCCGGGGCGGACCGGCAGGTGCAGGTCGGCGCCCTTGGCGGTCGGCGTGCGCCGCGGGTCGGCGCAGATGACGAACGCGCCCTCGGCCTGGCGGTCGCGGATGCGGCCCCAGAGGATCGGGTGACACGCCGCCGTGTTCGTCCCCAGCAGCAGGAAGCAGTCGGCCAAGGCGAGGTCGGCGTAGGCCGGCGGCGGGCCGTCATAGCCGAACGCGCCGCTGTAGCCGGCGACGGCCGACGACATGCACAGGCGCGAGTTCGAGTCGACGTTGTTCGTGCCGAGAAAGCCCTTGGCGAGCTTGTTGATCGCGTAGTAGTCCTCGGTCAGCAGCTGGCCGGAGATGTAGAACGCGATCGCGTCGGGCCCGTGCTCGTCGATGATCGCGCGCAGCCTGCCGGCGAGCGTGCCGAGCACGTCGTCCCACTCGCGCGGCTCGAAGCGCGCGTCGCGGTCCTCGCGATACAGCGGCACCTTCGCCCGATCGGGCGCGGCGACGGCGAACGGCAGGCCGAGCGGCTTGCGGCACGTGCGCCCGCGATTGGCCGGGTGGTTGACGTCGCCGCGGACCGCGGTCAGGCGGCCCTCGTCATCGACGTCGGCCAGCAGGCCGCAGCCGACGCCACAGTACGGGCACTGGGTCGGTGTGGTCTGCACTGCGCCGAAGGGTGCGGCAAGGCCATTTCCCTGTCGCGTCGCGTCGATGAACGCTCTGTGAACTCAGGGCTGAGCGGGCACGCGCCACGTTGCGATCCCTGGCGCGTCAACAGTCGTCGCGGCTGCTCGAATAGGGACACCAACCAGGGGGGTTTGTCATGGACCAGGTCGGAAACATCGGAATCGCACTTCTCGTCGTCTGCGCCGTGGCCGTTGTCGTGATGGTCATCGCCATCGGCTTCGACGCGAACATCTAGACGCGGGACACCCGCAGGTCAGTCGCCGGCCAGCTCGGGCGGCAGCGCCTGCGGGCCGTCCGGGTACATCTGCGCGAGCTGCGCCGCCGTCATCTCGAGCGTGTTGGCCAGCTCCGGCGGCGTGCCGACGACGAGCCACAGCGCGTCGGCACCCGTGTCGTTGAAGACCTGACGCACCTCGTCGGGCGAGACGAGCACGCAGGAGTACGTCTCGAGCGCCAGCGCGGGGACCGCGTCGTCGGCGCCGATCCTTATGCGGCCGGTGCCCTCGAGCACGACGTAGAGCTCGGTCTGGGTCATGTGGCGGTGCTTCGTCGACGCCTGGCCGGGGGTCAGGCGCCAGAAGCGCGAGGCGAGCGAGTCGGCCTCGAGCTGCTTGGCGAGGTCGCAGTTGAGCACGCCCATCTGGTTGGACGGGCGCCAGAAGGCATCGCCGGCGGGCAGGACTCGTGCGGACATGCGCTGATTTTACGGCTCCGCCGCCGTGCGACCGGCCTGGACGCGATCCGGCGCCTTGTGTGAACGGACGGTTAACAACCCGCCAAACTGGCAGTCACCCTTGGACCGAGGGCTAAAGACAGCCTCCCGGCCTGGCCCTACGGTCCAGTGCGTGACCTCCGCAAGGCAGGAATTCGTGCTGCGCACGGTCGGGGAGCGGGGCGTGAAGTTCATCCGGCTCTGGTTCATCGACGTGCTCGGCCTGCTCAAGAGCATCTCGATCCCGGTGTCCGAGCTCGAGTCGGCGCTGCAGGACGGCGTCGGCCTGGACGGCTCGTCGCTGGAAGGCGCCTCGCGGCTGCGCGAGCACGACGTCATCGCCCACCCCGACCCGCGGACGTTCCAGGTGCTGCCGTGGCGGCCGGACTCGATCGTCGCGCGGATGTTCTGCGACGTGCGCCAGCCCGACGACGGCCCCTTCGGCAGCGACTCGCGGGCGATGCTGCGCCGCGCGCTGGAGCACGCCTCCGCGCTGGGGTACACGATGCAGGTCGGCTGCGAGGTCGAGTTCTTCATATTCGGGCCGCTGGGCTCCAACGGCGCCAAGCCGACGACGCTCGACGACGGCGCGTACTTCGACCTCACGCCGCTGGACGTCGGCAGCGACTTCCGGCGCCGCACGATCGACTACCTCGAGCAGATGGGGATCCCCGTCAAGGCCTCGCACCACGAGGTGGCGCCGTCGCAGCACGAGATCCAGCTCGCGCACACCGATGCGCTGTCGATGGCCGACGCCGTCACGACGTTCCGCCTCGCCGTCAAGGAGGCCGCCCACGAGCTCGGCGCCTACGCGACGTTCATGCCCAAGCCGCTCGCCGAGCATCCGGGCAGCGGGATGCACCTGCACATCTCGCTCTTCCAAGGCGAACACAACGCCTTCCACGACAAGCACCCGGACAACCCCCTGTCGCCGACCGGCCGCGCGTTCCTCGCGGGCGTGCTGGCCCACGCCGGCGAGCTGACGGCGGTCACCAACCAGTGGATCAACTCCTACCGCCGCCTGGCCACGGGCTTCGAGGCACCCGACTACGTGAGCTGGACGCGGCGTGGCGCGGCTGCACTCGTACGCGTGCCGCAACGCCGGCCCGGGCGGGCGGAGAGCACGCGCTTCGAGCTGCGCTCGCCCGACCCCGCCTGCAATCCCTACATGGTCCTCGCGCTCGTGCTGGCCGCCGGGCTGCGCGGGATCGAGCGCGGCTACGAGCTGCAGGCCGAGTCGATCGACGACGATCCCGGCGGCGCGGCGCGCCTCCCGCTGGACCTGCGCGAGGCGACCGACCTCTTCGAGTCCTCCGAGCTCGCTCGGGAGACGCTCGGCGACCGCCTCGTCGACGTCTTCGTCGCCAACAAGCGCCGCGAGCTCGACGACGAGCGCCGCACCGTCACCGAGTTCGACCGCGCCCGGTACCTGAGGCTGCTGTAGCGATGAGCGACGCCTGGATCTACGGCGCCCACGGCTCGGAGACGACCTCGCGCCTGCTGGCCGAGCTCGGCTTCAGCCCGCATCGCGTGGCCGCCAACGGGACGCTGCGACCGCCCGACGGCGAGTCGCGCGCGCCGGCGCTTGCGCTCGTCCTCGCCACGGGCCTCGAGCAGCCTTCGTGCGCCGAGATCTGCGCGCGGCTGGCCGCCGACGAGGAGCTCGCCGAGGTGCCGGTGATCGTCTCGCTCCCGGCCGACGGCCTCGGCGCCGGCATCGGCGTCGCCGAGGGTCACGAGCTGCTCATCGAGCCGTTCACCGCCGAGGAGCTGCAGGCGCGCATCGCCCGCGCGCGGCGCGCCGTCAACGGCATCGACCACGACGACATCGTCCGCGTCGGCGGCCTGGAGATGAACCTCGCCACCTACCAGGTGGCCATCGACGGTCGCCCCGTGGACTTCACGTACATGGAGTACGAGCTGCTGAAGTTCCTCGTCACCCATCCGCGCCGCGTGTTCTCACGCGAGGCGCTGCTCAACCGGGTATGGGGCTATGACTACTACGGCGGCGCGCGCACGGTCGATGTGCACGTGCGCCGCGTGCGCGCGAAGCTCGGCAGCGAGCACGCGGCGCGGATCAAGACGGTGCGCAGTGTCGGCTATCGCTGGGAGGCAACATGAGCGTGCAGGCCGGCCGCCCCTTGGCCGAGCGCCGCGGGCGCAGTGACTACGCCGGCTTTCGCGCCGTCATCAAGGCCGTCGGGACGGGGCCGCGCGGCAGCCGCGCGCTCACGTTCGAGGAGGCTCGTGGGGCCACCGCCGGGCTGCTCGGCGGCGACGTCAGCCCCGTCCAGGCGGGGGCGTTTCTCGTCGCGATGCGCATCAAGGGCGAGACCCCGGACGAGCTCGCCGGCATGGCCCAGGCGCTGCGCGACGCCGCCCGCACGGTGGCGCCCGACCTGCCGGCGCCCAACGGACGCCCGATCGTGGCGTGCGCCGGCGCCTACGACGGCATCACCGAGGCGCCGCACCTCTCGCTCGTCGCCGCCGTGCTCGCGGCCGCCGCGGGCGCGCGGGTCGTCGTGCACTGCGGGTCGACGATCGGACCCAAGCGCGGCACGACGCCCGGCGACGTGCTCGCCGCGCTCGGCGGGCCCGTGTCCCCCGATCCCGCCGCCTCCCTGGCGATGCTCGAGCGCGCCGACGTCGCGTTGGTCCACGCCGGTCCCGCCATTCCGGGCTGGGAGGCGCTGGCCGCGGTGCGCGACGAGATCGGCCTGCGCGGGCCGCTGCACACCGCGGAGAAGCTCGTCGACCACCTCGGCGCGACGTGCTTCGTCGTCGGCCACACGCACAGCTCCTACCGCGAGCGGATCCTCGGCGCGCTCAAGGTGCTCGGCGCGCAGCGCGCCGTCGCCGTCCGCGGCCTGGAGGGGACCGACATCCTGCGCGCCTCACGGCCCTCGGCGGCCGACGCGACCGGCCCGCTCGACATCGCCGAATCCCCCGGCAGCGTCCTGCGCGGCGACGCCGACCCGCAGGTCTCGGCCGAGCTGACGCGGGCGATCGTGGCCGGCGACGAGCACGCCATCGCGGGCCGCACGGCGATCCTCAGCGCGGGCGTGCGCCTCTACGCCGCCGGGTGCTGCGACAGCGTCGGCGTCGGGGCGGCGATGGCGGCGGCGGCGGTCGCCGACGGGCGCGCGGCGGCGACGCTCGAGGCGCTGCTCGCGATTTAGCCGTACCGTAATGGTCATTATCAGGTTGGGCGTCCGTTAGGACAACGCCGGTGGATACGGGACGGCAAGCTGCTGACCGCATCGCGAGCTGTACGCTCGATCGATGTGAGGCCTTCTCGGTCGTCTCCGGCAGCGCGAGCGCGATCCGCCGTACGTCGTCGAAGCTCGTCACGGGGCGCAGGCTACCGCTGCATCGCGCGCGCTGGCTGGTGCGCTGTCGCGCAAACGTGGGAGGGGCCGCCGGCGAACGACATCATTGACGGTGGGTGAGTTGGCGGCCATGGCGGCGGGCGATCCGGGCTCGGCGTCGCGTGGCGACTTTGGTGGTCATGGCGCCAGATACACGCCATGACCACTGCGCGAGCACCGACGCCCCGGCGGTCATGGCGAGTTGGGGGTCAACGGAGCCCCCAAAACGCCATAGTCATCTGGCGGCTGCCGGCCTGCCGCGGTCGTGTCGATTGTGCAGCTCGTGAGGCTGCATAGTCGACACAACGCCGCAACCCGCGGCCGCACAGCCTGCGGGCACGCGCTCGCAATCCGACGCGGGGACTGGCCGAACCGCCGACCGCCGCACTCCCT
>Ga0136633_1000726_pt1 | contig 24985 bp, 21 predicted proteins | sample AntDrymeUQ832206_2_FD_105494 | JGI IMG/M metagenome (GOLD analysis project Ga0136633, IMG submission 105494) | Polar desert sand microbial communities from Dry Valleys, Antarctica - metaG UQ83 (22.06) | ecosystem: Environmental > Terrestrial > Soil > Desert | place: Antarctica: Dry Valley... | reverse complement strand
GCCGCCGCTGGCTTCGTTGCTCCTCGCCCCGGGACGGCAAGAGTGACGGGGCTGCGGTGCGCCTTGCCAGCGACGCCGGGAGCTCGGCGACACACGCGCATGACCTGCGAGACGGAGCACTAGAGCCGGGCCTCTATCCTTCCCGACCGTGGAGGGCGCCACCAACGGGGCAGGGCCCGCCGGGCTCACGTGCCAGCGGCACGGCGAGCCGACGCGGATCACCTGCGTCACCTGCGACATACCCATCTGTCCGGCGTGCGCCATTCGCACCCAGGTCGGCCTCAAGTGCCCGGACCACGCGTCGAAGCCGGCCGCTCCCCGCAAACCACGCTCCCAGGCGCTGGGCGGACTGCTGATTCTCGTCGCCATCGCCGGCTTCATCCAGCTGGCGCGCAGCACCGGGCGGGGAGACCCGGCCACGCCTCCCTGTCCCACGGAGACGGCACCCGACGTCGGTATCGGCACCGGAGGTGGCGGGCATTGGACCGACCTGTCGCCTGCGGGCCTGTGCGGGCGCTACGGCGCCGCGGTCGTGTGGACCGGCACGCAGATGGTGATCTGGGGCGGCGAGAACTGCGCCGGCTCGGCCTGCCCGACCTTCCGGGCCCCGCACCTCGCCGACGGTGCCGCCTACACGCCCACGGCGGACGCGTGGCGGAAACTGGCGAAGTCGCCGCTGTCGGCGCGGGCGCCGGCGTCAACGGTGTGGACGGGGACGGAGATGATCGTGTGGGGCGGCGTGGCGGCCGAGGCCTTCCTGGCCGACGGTGCCGCCTACGATCCGGCGAAGGACCGTTGGCGGCCGGTGGCCCCGAGTCCGTTGGCAGCGCGCAACGGCGTCATGTCCGCGTGGACCGGCAGCGAGCTGATGATCTGGGGCGGCGGCGATCTGGAGACCAACTTCGCCGACGGCGCCGCCTACAACCCGGGCACCGACCAGTGGCGGCGGCTCGGCGACGCTCCGCTCGCCGGCCGATCGGGCGGCGTGTCGGCCTGGACGGGGAGCGAGATGGTCGTCTGGGGCGGCGTCGACCTCATCGGCGGCCGGGAGCTCTCCGACGGCGCCGCCTACGAGCCGGGCACCAACCGCTGGCGCACGATCGCCGCCTCCCCGCTCGGCGGGAGCGACGACCCGGCCACGGTCTGGACCGGGAAGGAGCTGATCGTCTGGGGGGGCAACACCGTCGACGCTGGGTTCTTCGACGACGGCGCCGCCTACGACCCGATCGCCGACCGTTGGCGCCGTCTGCCCGACGCGCCGGTGACGGCTCGTACCGCGCCTGCCACCGTCTGGACGGGGCGGGAGATGGTGATCTGGGGAGGCATCGGCGTGCCCGGTGCGATCGACGACGGACCCCTCGACCGGATCATCGAACGGAGGACGCTCCTCAACCCGCTCGACGACGGGGCGGCCTACGACCCGGCCACCGACCGGTGGCGCTCCCTCGAAGACGTGCCGCTGCTCGCCCGGGGCTTCCCGATGGCCGTGTGGGACGGCGAGGGCATGGTCATGTGGGGCGGCCTGGTGGTCGTGAGCTCACCGGCGTCGTCGTCAGAAGGGGTTCGCTACACGCCCTGAGGTCTTGTCCACTCCAGGACCCGGAACCCGCCGAGCCCCGTTGCGTCGGTGACGGCAGCCGCCTCTCCCACCCGGCTGCGCGACGTGAGCGCCTGCAGGTCGCCGATGTGCGCTCTCGCCCGCCACGCTGCCTGCGCCTCGTCCGCCAGCTCGTCGATGCCATGAGCGCGCAGGAACTCGGCCTGGCTGCGGTTCGATGCCGGCACAGGAAGTTGGTCGACCGCCACCTCGCAGGTGATGTCCTGGGCGCCCAGGTCGGCCAGTGGCGAGCTCCCCCGGCCGTGGCCCCTGTAGGTGCGGACCCACTCCGTCCACGTCCGGCCCGCCATCGACGGGGTGGTGTCGGCGTAGTCGAGGATCACGACCCGGCCCCGTTCGACCACCGCCAGCGCGTGGGCCACCCAGTCCCGTGCGGCCCGCTGCGTGGGAATGCGGTTGCCGACCGGCGCGTCCGGAGCCAGGCGGCCCTCCGGAGGATCGTCGACGGGCACGAGCGCCTCGACCAGATCCTCGGTCACCCGGACCTCGGCCCAGCCGTCGCCGCGGCGCTCGAGCAGGCCGAACGGCAAATTGTCGAGCAGCTCGTTGCCGAAGACCACCCCGACGAAGGGGTCGGACGGCATCACTGCGGCGGCCTCGATGCCTTCCGGCAGCTGTGCCCGCAGCGCGCTCGACCGCTCGACCGCCACGTAGCGCAGGGCGACGCCGCATGCCGGCGCCGCAGCCAGGACGGCGCTGGCCAAGGTACCCCGGCCCGCTCCGGCCTCCACCACCGTGAACGGCGTCGGCTCGCCGAGCTCGCGCCACCAGGCGTCGAGGGCCCGGGCCAGGACCGCCCCGAACAAGGGCCCGACCTCGGGGCTGGTCAGGAAGTCCCCCCGCCGGCCGGCGGCGCCGCCCGCCTCGTAGAAACCGAGCTCGGGCTGGTAGAGCGCCATCTCCACCACCTGCTCGAACGCAAGGGGCCCCTCGCGCCGAGCCCGGACCGCAATGAGGTCCCTTAGGGAACGAGCGACGCCAGATCCCCGAAGTTGGCGAAGGATTGCGGGTAGACACCCACCACGATCACCACGCCCGCGGTGATGGCGAGGGCGGTGATGAGTGGGGCGGGCACCCGGATGGGCGACTTGTCGCCGTCGGGCACGGGGCTCATCCACATCTCCCGTGCGACCGCTGCGTAATAGAAGAGCGCGATCACCGAGTTCACGGCGGCCACCACGCCCAGCAGCAGCGCCCACGAGGTGCCGGCATCGAGCACGGCCCGGAAGATGAAGAGCTTGGCCCACAACCCGGCAAGGGGCGGGATGCCCGCCAGTGAGAAGAGGAAGATCGTCATGAGCACGGCCAGCCCGGGCGCGTACTCATAGAGGCCGCCGTAGGAGGTGATCTCCCCTGACCTCGTCTTGCGGGCGACGGCGATCACGATGGCGAACACGCCGAGGTTCATCGCCGCGTAGACGAGCAGGTAGACCACCGACGCAGTGAACGCACTGTCCGCCGCCGCGCCGCCGTTCGATCCGGCGATGGCGAACGGCACCAGGATGTACCCGGCTTGGGCGATGGACGAGTACGCCAGCATCCGGACGATGTTGGTCTGCCGCAGCGCGGTGAGGTTGCCGAGGGTCATGGTCAAGGCGGCGAGGATGCCGAACATCGGCCCCCAGATGTCGTCCCGCCCGAAGAACCCCACGTAGATGAGTTGCAGCAGCGCCACGAAGCCGCCGGTCTTGGACGCCACCGAGAGGAAGGCGGTGACCGGAGTCGGCGCTCCTTCGTAGGTGTCGGGCTCCCAGGAGTGGAACGGGACGGCGGACACCTTGAACGCGAAGCCCACGATGATGAACACGATGGCCAGGGTGACCATCGGCTGCTCGGCGGCCCGACCGTTCATCTGCTCACCGATGTCGGCCAGCACGGTGGTGCCCGTGAAGCCGTAGATCAGCGACATGCCGTAGAGCATGATCGCCGAGGCCAGCACGCCCAGGAGGTAGTACTTCAGCGACGCCTCGTTGCTCCTCAGGTCCCGCTTCCGCCAGCCGGCGAGCATGTAGGCGGGGATGGACAGCGTCTCCAGGGCGACGAAGATCGTGATCAGGTCACGCGACGACGACATGACCACCATGCCGAGCAGCGAGCAGAGCAGGAGGAAATAGAACTCGCCCTCGTAATAGTCGCCGTCCTCGACGTAGTTGATCGACATGAGCAGCACGACGAAGCCGGTGCCGAGGAAGAGGGCCTTGAGGACCAGGGCGAAGTTGTCGACCACGTACGCGCCGTCGACCATCGACCGCACATCGGCGTCGGACAGGGCCAGCGACAGGATCGGCACCATGGCGGCCACCAGACCGAAGGCGGCGATGTTCGACAACAGCCACTTCCGTGACGTGTCGAGGAACAGGTCGGCGACGAGCACGATGCCAAGGACCAGGGTGAGGATGATCTCCGGCGCGAGCGCGTGGTAGTCGAGGCTGGGCGGGGTGAACGGCATGCGGCGCGCCTACCTCCCGCTGGCCGCGGCTGCGTTACCGAGCGCGTCCACGCCGTTGGTCACGACGCCGACCGCAGGGTCGATCATGTTGAAGAGCAGGTGGGGAAAGATGCCGAACACCAGGATGCCGAGCAACAGCGGCACCCAGGCGATGTACTCAGGGATGTGTACGTCGTGGATGTGGGCGTTTTCGAACTCGGGCTTCACCACGCCGAATGCCACCCGCTGCAGCATCCAGAGGAGGTAGCCGGCGGCGAACACCGTGCCGATGGCGGCCACCGCCATGTAGATGCGGAAGGTCAGTTCGCTCAGGCCCTCGGCCGGTTGGTAAGCCGAGAGGATGGCGGGGAACTCGCCCCAGAACCCGGCAAGACCGGGCAGGCCGAGGGACGCGAAGGCGCAGAAGCCGAGCATCCAACCCATGCGCGGCGCCTGGAGCAGCAGGCCTCCGAGCCGGGAAAGCTCACGGGTGCCGAACCGCTCCTGGATGGAACCGGCGATGAAGAACAGCATGCCGGTGATGAGGCCGTGGGCCACCATGCCGAACACGGCGGCGTTGATGCCGAAGTCGGTGAGGGTGGCGATGCCGAGCATCACGAACCCCATGTGGGCCACGGAGGAGAAGGCGATGAGTCGCTTCATGTCGCGCTGGGCCAGACAACCGAGCGCCCCGTAGATGATACCGATGACGGCGAGCAGCCCGATCCATGGCGCCCACGACTTGGCCGCCTCGGGAAGGATCGGGATGGCGATCCGGATGAACCCGTAGGTGCCGAGCTTCAGGAGGACGGCGGCCAGGATGACCGAGCCCACAGTCGGCGCCTCGGTGTGGGCATCGGGGAGCCAGGTGTGGAACGGGAACATCGGCACCTTGATGGCGAAGCCCATGAACAGTCCGCCGAAGATCAGCACCTGGGTGCCATGGGCGATGGCACCGCCCTGCTCGATCAGCAGCGGGATGTCGAAGGTCTGCCCGCCCTTGAAGTAGAGGGCCAGGAAGCTCAGGATCATCAGCGCTGAACCGAACAGCGTGTAGAGGAAGAACTTGATGGCTGCGTACTGGCGGTTGGGCCCGCCCCACACGCCGATCATGAAGTACATCGGCAGCAGGACCAGCTCGAAGAACACGAAGAAGAGGATCAGGTCCTGGGCGGCGAACGTGCCGTTCATGCCCGTCTCCAGCACGAGCATCAGGATGAGGAACGCCTTGGGGTTGTGCGGCTCCGGGAAGTGGTCCCAGGAGTAGATGACGCACAGCAGCGTGATCACCATCGACAGGATCAGCAGCGGTAGGGAGATGCCGTCGATCCCGATGTGGTAACGGCTGTTGATGACGTCGATCCAGCCGTGGTTGACCTCGAACTGGAGGCGGCCGGCGTCGTCATAGTCGAAGCCGAACAGCAGCGAGAGCCCCACGATGGTGGTGGCCGCCGTGACCAGCAGGGCAACGGCCTTCAGCATGTCCTCGCGGTCGCGTGGGATCAGCGCAAGGAGCGCGGCCCCGACGATGGGCAAGAAGATCGCAGCGGTCAGCATCTGTTTCGAGACTCCCTCACGTCAGGACCACGAGGCCCATCGCCAGCACCGCGACTGCACCGAACAACAACGCTGCGTACTGCTGCACCTGCCCGGTCTGGAGGTGGCGCAGGATGCTCCCGCCCTCCTCCGCCGACAGCCCGGCGCCGTTCACCGCCCCGTCGATCACCCGCTGGTCGATCACGTCGTACGCCACCTGGGCGCTCCGCTGGGCCGCCTTGCCCACCCCGTTGACCACGCCGTCGAGCACGTGCTGGTTGACCCAGTACGCGGCCTTGGCCAGCGGGTACTGGATGGCCCGGATGATGCCCAGGAAGAGGTGGTCGAGGTAGTACTTGTTCACGATCACCCGGTGCGCGGTCTGCAGGATCGGAATCCGGGTGGCGAGACCGTTCAGGGCGCCGCGGTAGTAGTAGGCGGCCGCCGCCGCGATCCCGAGGAGGGCGACGGCCAGCGAGCCCACGGCCAGGGTGGGATTGAACTCATGCGCGTGCAGGAAGGGCTCGACCCCCTCCACCTCGAACTCGACCCAGCCGTGGAAGAGCTCGATTCCCGGTGCGTTGAGCAGCCCGGCCAGCACTGCGGGGACGGCCAGGATGCGCAGCGGCCATGCCATCGACGGCGGGGACTCGTGGGGGTGGCCGTGGCCCCGGTACTCGCCGGCGAAGATCAGGTAACAGGCGCGCGTCATGTACGCCGCGGTCATGAACGCTCCCATCAGCCCCACGACGAGCATGATCGGAAAGCCGTTTTCCGACGCGCCCAGCAGGATCTCGTCCTTCGACCAGAAGCCGGCCAGGGGGAAGATGCCGGCCAGGGCCACCGAGCCGATCATGAACGTCCAGAACGTGGTCGGCATGTGCTTTCTCAAGCCGCCCATCTCGCTCATGTTGTTGGAGTGCACGGCGTGGATGAGCGAGCCGGAGCCCAGGAAGAGCAGCGCCTTGAAGAACGCGTGGGTGAACAGGTGGAACACCGCCGCGGTCCAGGCGCCCACGCCCAGGGCCATGATCATGTACCCGAGCTGGCTGACGGTGGAGTAGGCCAGCACCTTCTTCACGTCGTCCTGCACGAAGGCCAGGAGGGCGGCGATGATCACGGTGATGGCGCCGATGATGGCCATCAGGTTGGTACCGCCGACCTCGATGGAGAAGCCCGAGAAGAACACGCCATACAGCCGGGCGACGAGGTAGACGCCGGCCACCACCATGGTGGCGGCGTGGATCAGCGCTGACACCGGTGTAGGACCGGCCATGGCGTCGGGCAGCCAGACGTGCAGCGGGAACTGGGCGCTCTTGCCCATGACCCCGAGGAAGAGCAGCCCGGCGCCGACGAGCAGCGTGCCGTGGCCGATGCCTCCGGTGAGCGCCTCGTGGTTCAGGTGCTCGATGTCGAAGTTGGAGCCGGCGGCGAAGAAGAGGACGATGATGCCGGTCATCAGGCCGATGTCGCCGGTACGGGTGGTGATGAAGGCCTTGATGGCAGCGCTGGAGTTGACGCCCTCCTCCCACCAGTGGCCGATGAGCATGAACGAGCAGAGGCCGACCAGCTCCCAGCCGATCATGAGCTGCAGGGTGTTGTCGGCGACGACCAGCAGGAGCATGGACGCGGTGAACAGTGACAGGGCGGCGAAGAAGTAGGTGTACCGCCGGTCGCCGTGCATATAGCCGGTGGAGTACACGTGGACCATCAGCGAGATGAACGTGACGACGACCAGCATCATCACGGTCAGGCCGTCCACGTGGATGCCGGCCCCGATGTCGACCCCGCCGATCTCGAACCAGGTCAGGTGGCGGTGCACCGGGTGGCGGGGGACGTGCTCGCCGATCCACTCGAGCGCGCACAGCAGCGACAGCACGAAGGCGCCGGTGAGGGCGGCGATGCCCACCTCGGCGCCCTTCTTGGGCATGCGCGAGCCGAAGAACAGGATGATGACGAAGGACACCGCCGGGATGAGCGGGATGAGCCAGGCGTTGTCCAGCATGAGCGGCGGTCCTAGCCCTTCATCTGGGCGAGCTCGTCCAGGTCGATGTCGGCCCGGTTGCGGAAGATCAGCAGGACGATGGCCAGCCCCACGCCCACCTCGGCGGCGGCGATGGCGATCACGAACAGGGAGAAGACCTGGCCGATCACGTTGTCGCGGAACGCCCCGAAGGCGATGAGGTTGATGTTGACCGCGTTAAGCATGAGCTCGATCGACATGAGGACGAGGACGGCGTTCTTCCGGGACAGCACCCCGTAGACACCGAGACAGAAGAGCACCGCGGCGAGGAGCAGGAACTGGTTCAGGTACATGGGCGGGCTGCCTCCGATCCGGCGGACGCCGTCGCCGCCATAGGCGGCTTCTGCGGCTGCCGGCAGAAGAGAACCGCGAGCGAGCGAGGTCGGAACATCTAGTCCCTGCGGGCCAGAGCGACGGCGCCGACGAGGGCGGCCAGCAGCAGGACGGAGGACACTTCGAACGGGACGACGTAGTCGCCGAAGATCGAGTCGCTCACCTCGGCGGTGCGTCGGACGTTGATGGCGCCGACCTTCTGGTCGCCGAAGGCGTCGAGCAGGACCGCCCCGAGGGCGCCGAACAGGAACAAGGCCACGAGGGCGCCGAGGAGGCGCTGGTCGTTGTCAAGGTCGGCATGGCGTCCGATGGGCGCCCGGGTGAGCATGACGCCGAACAGGAGCAGGACGACGACGGCGCCGATGTACACCAGCACCTGGACCCAGGCCACGAACTCGGCGGCGAGCAGGATGTAGAGGCCGGCGGCGCCGGCCAGCACGATGGCGAGGAACAGGGCGGCCCGCACGACGTTCTGGGTGGTGACCAGCCGGAACGCGGCGGCGACCATGACCACGGCGAGAATGCCGAAGACCACGTTCTGCGCCACCAACGTCTGGGCCAACATCGCGGGGAACCTACTCCCTACTACTTCTTCTTGACCGCCCCCACCTCGAGGGCGGGGGGATCGGGGACGGTGACCATCCACTCGCCGAGACGGTCCTTGTCGTGCAGGAGGTCGGCGATGCTGGATTCGGAATACTCATACTCGGGTGTCCAGAACAGGGCGTCGAACGGGCAGACCTCGACGCAGATCCCGCAGTACATGCAGAGGGCGTAGTCGATGTCGAAGCGGTCGAGGGCGTTGACCGTTCGGGGCTTGCCGCCCTCACGGCGGGGCGGTCGCTTCTCCTTGTGGCCCTCGATGTAGATGCACCAGTCCGGGCACTCCCGGGCGCAGAGCATGCAGACGGTGCAGTTCTCCTCCTTGAGGGCGATCACCCCCCGGGTGCAAGGCGCCAGGTCCTCTTTCTCATGTGGGTACTGCACCGTGACCGCACCCTTGGTCCAGGTGTTGATCATGGTCTTGAACGTGACGGCGAGTCCCTTGGCGAGACCCGGAAGCTCAGGCATGCGCTACAGCACCACCTTTGTACGGAAGGGGATCATTGCCGGCGGCCGTACGGCGCCGCCGCAGGCGGCCCCCCCGGGTGTCGGCCAGAAAGGATGAGCGCGAAGGGTGGCCGGCTCCGCCGGACGCCCGGAGCAGGATTGCCTCGCCGAGCAAGGTCCGCTTGCGAAGGCGATCACAGGACCACCTTGAACACTGCGGTCGCCATGATGTTGACGAGAGAGACGGGGATGAGGAACTTCCAGGCGAAGGCCTGGAGCTGGTCCTCGCGGAAGCGGGGGAAGGTGAACCGGATCCAGAAGATCAGGAACGCGATCAACATCACCTTGGCCCCGAGGACCACCGGACCGAGGACGTCGGCCATGATCCCGGACTTGAAGAAGGGCTGGTACCAGCCGCCGAAGTAGAGGGTGGCGGCGATGGCCGAGAGGGCGAAGGCGGTGCCGAACTCGGCCATGAAGAAGAAGAGGAAACGAAAGCCGGAGTACTCGGTCATGTAGCCCGCCACGAGCTCGGACTCGGCCACCGGCATGTCGAAGGGCGTCTGGGTCAGCTCGGCCTGCGCCGCGGCCAGGAACACCCCGAAGCCGACGATCTGGGTGAGGATGAACGGGTTGCCGATCCACGAGATGCCGAAGATGGCGCCGTCGGCCTGGGCGTGGACGATGCCCTGCAGGCTCATGGTGTTGGCCTGGATGACCACGCCGACCACGGCGAGGACGAGGGGCAGCTCGTAGGCGATGAGCTGGCCGGCGGCCCGCAGGGAGCCCAGGAGGGCGTACTTGTTGGCCGACGCCCACCCGGCCATGAGCACCCCGATGACGCTGAGCGACGACACCGCGAGTGCGTAGAAGATGCCGACGTCGAGGTCCTGCACCACCAGCCGGGGGCCGGCCGGCAGGACCACGTAGAGCAGGAAGGTGGAGATGAGGACGACGAGGGGGGCGAGGGCGAACACCCTCCGGTCCGCCTCGGAGGGGATGATGTCCTCCTTCTGGATGAACTTGATCCCGTCGCCGATGAGCTGGAACCAACCGTGGTAGCCGCCCGGCTCCATGGGGCCCATGCGGCTCTGCATGTGGGCCATCATCTTCAGCAGGAAGACGTAGCCGAGAATCACGGCGGCGGCCGGGATGATCATGAGCACGACAACCGTCTTGATGATGGTCAGCTGCCAGTACGGGAGTTCGAGCGCGAACATCATGAGCGCTTCTCCCCCCGGGTCTGCACGCGCTGGACACTAGCGAGAGGTGATCTGTGCACGCCAACGCCGGTGAAGCTGGGCACGGCTAGCGGTCGATGTCCCCGAGGATGAAGTAGAGGCTGGAGAGGATGGTGATGATGTCGGGAACGTAGACGCCCTTGAGCAGCCATGGGGTGATCGACACGTTGTGGAACGACGCGGACCGGATCTTGACCCGGAACGGGCCGAGGCCGCCCTGGCTGACGATGTAGTAGCCCATCTCGCCCAGAGGGTTCTCGGTGTGGGCCCACGCCTCGCCCGCCGGAACCTTGATGATGCGGGGCACCTTGGCCTGGATGGGCCCCGAGGGCAGGCCGTCGAGGATCTGGTCGACCATGTGCGTGGCCTCGCGAGTCTCCTGGAGGCGGACCCAGTACCGGGCGAAGGAGTCGCCGTCGGGGTGGGTCCAGACCTTCCAGTCGAGCTCTTTCCACGCCAGGGGCGACGGTGCGTCACGGCGGAGGTCCCAGTCGACCCCGCTGGCCCGGATGTTGGCGCCCGACAGGCCGTAGGACAGGCCCACGTCGGCCGGGATGACCCCGACCCCCCGGGTCCGGGCCTCGAAGATCTCGTTGCCCATCAGGAGGTCTTCCAGCTCGTCGCAGTACCCGCGGATGCGCCGCATGGCGTCCTTGGTCTCGGCGATCCAGCCCTTGGGCAGGTCGTCCTTGATGCCGCCGATGCGGTCGAAGTTGGGGTGGAAGCGCCCGCCGGTGGCCGACTCGATCAGGTTGAGGACGTACTCCCGGTCGCGGAAGGCGAAGAACACCGGGGTGATGGCGCCCAGCTGCACGCCCATCTCCCCGATGAACAGGGTGATGTTGGCGATCCGGCTCAACTCGAAGAACAGCGTGCGGATCCACTGGGCGCGGGGCGGGGCCTCGACCTCCATCAGATCTTCGGCGGCCAGGATGAACGGCACCTCGTTGGCGAACGAGGACAGCCAATCGATGCGGTTGATCAGGGTGGTGATCTGCGGGTAGGTGCGGACCTCGGTGAGCTTCTCGTAGCCCCGGTGCATGTAGCCGCACACCACGTCGGCCTTCACCACCTGCTCGCCGTCGAGCCGGGCGATGATCCGGAGCGTGCCGTGGGTGGCCGGGTGCTGAGGCCCGAGGTTGAGCGTCATCTCCTCGGTCTGCAGCTCGACGTTGAGGCGGATGTCGGCCGCCTGCGAGGCGATGTAGGAGATGCGTTGCTGGTCGGCGACGGCCATCAGGCGCCTTCCTCGGCTGCCGCCTGGGCCTCTTCGTACGCGGCGGGGAAGAGCTCGACGTCGACGAGGCCGGGCCACGGCTTGACCTCGCGGGCGAGCAGCGGAAAGTCCTTCCGGAGCGGGAAGCCTTCGAACTCACCGGGCAGGTAGAGCTTGATCAGGTTCGGGTGGCCCTCGAAATGAAAGCCGTACATCTCATAGGTCTCGCGCTCGCACCAGTCGGCGCCCGGGTACTCACCGGTCCACGTCTGGATGGTCGGGGCGCTGTCGTCGAGGTCGGCCTTGAGGGTCACGCCGATGTGGCGGATGGTGGAGTACAGCCGGGCCAAGACCTGGAACCGGGTGTCGCCGCCCCCGTACCCGGTGACGATCTCGCCGCTCGCCGGCTCGTCGGTCTCGAAGGCGGCCTCGGCCTCCTGCGGGGAGGCGTCGGCGCCGTCGTCGGTGCCTTCGGAGTCCACGACCCCGGGAGCCTCGATCACCTTCGGGTTCGGCCAGGTGTGAGGCAGCCAGTCGATCCCTGACAGGTAGCAGAAGTAGTCGAAGCTCATGGCCCGGCACTCCTGGGCGGTACGCAGCCAGTCGGCCCGTCGGACGCGGACCCAGAGGTCACCGTTGCGGATGTGCGAGCCGATGACGGCATCGCCGAGCCGGGTGGTCAGATCCTCGAGCAGCGCCTGGTGGCGATCGTCGGTGGCCCTGGTGGCGCCGGCGGCCGGATCAGCGGACGACAATCGGCTCCCCTCGCCAGCGCTCCGCCATGTCCTCGTTCTGGATTCGCTCCTGGAGGAGCACGATGCCCTCGAGCAGCGCCTCGGGACGAGGCGGGCAGCCGGGCACGTAGACGTCGACGGGGATGATCTGGTCGATGCCCTTGGTGACGGAATAGGAGTCCCAGTACGGGCCGCCGCAGTTGGCGCAGGACCCCATCGAGATCACGTACTTGGGGTCGGGCATCTGCTCCCAGAGGCGGCGGATGGCCGGCGCCATCTTGTCGGTGACCGTGCCGGACACCACCACCAGGTCGGCCTGGCGAGGGCCGGCCGGGAAGGGGATCACGCCGAGACGCATCACGTCGTAGCGGGGCGAGCCGAACGCGGCTCCCATCTCGATGGCGCAGCACGCCAGGCCCCACTGGTACACCCACAGCGAATACTTGCGGCTGTAGTTCAACAGCCACGTGAGCGGCTTCATGGAGGGCTTGGCAAACGTGCCCTTCTCGACCAGCCCCATCTAGAGCTTCTCCCATGGTTGCAGTTGATACCGGCGGCTTCGAGCGCCGCCGGCAAGCTCTGCTCGCGACGGCGAAACCCCTGCTTGCGACGGCGAAATCACACCCATCGGAGGACGCCCTTGCGCCAGGCGTAGAGGAGGCCGAGGGCGAGGATGAGGACGAAGATGCCCATCTCCACTAGCCCGAACACCGCCAGCTCCTCGAGGCGGATGGCCCAGGGGAAGATGAAGACCGCCTCCACGTCGAACATCACGAAGAGCAGGGCGAACACGTAGTAGCGGATCTGGCTCTGCGACCAGCCAGTACCCACCGGATCGACGCCGCTCTCGTAGTTGATGTACTTGCCGGGCTGCGGGCGGGTGGGGCGCAGCAGACTGCCCATGCCGAGCATGGCTCCCACCATCAGCACCGCGGCACCACCGAAGATGGCGACGGTCAGATACTGGCGGAGAAAATCTGACATGACGTGATCCTAACGAGGGCCGTGGGCTGGTGCCCACTGCCGACGGTCGCTCGAACGGCGGCTCATGGACGGTGCTGGCGCCGGGTCTGAGCCAGCGTCCGGTGCTGCTCACCGGCCGCCTCGGCCAAGACGGCGGTGACGGAAGGCTCACTGCTCCAGCCGCAGGAGCAGCGGACGGAGTAGCGCGCGCCATCGGCGTCGACCTGCATCCGGGCACCGGTATCCACCCGGTGCTCGTCGTCTTGTCGCACGTCTCCTACCGCCACCCTTGTCGTCCCTGCTCCACGGTGCGGCGATGGTAGCGGTCGGAGAGCCCCGAACCCCACTTCCCTGCTCACAGCCGCAGCACGGAAGCGTGGCGGGCGAAGTCGATGATGGGTTGGGGAAGGAGCCCGCCGCCGATGGTGAAGGCGAGGCACAGGCCGATGGCCAGGGCCGCGGCGACTGGTATCACGACCCTCGTGGTGGTCACCGCGGTCGCCACTCCCCCCGCTCCGGAGGGGGTTTCCGGGCCGATCCCGGCCATGGTCTGGTTCTCGGCCATGTACATGACGACGATGAGGCGCAGGTAGAAGAAGGCGGCCACGACGGAGGCCAGCATGGCGATGACGGCGATGGCGTACGAACGGGCCTCCACCGCGGCGGAGATCACGTAGAACTTGGCGAGGAACCCGGTGGTGAACGGCACGCCGGCCTGGGCCAGGAGGAAGACGGTGAACGCGAAGGCCAGCCCTGGCCGGTCCCTGGCCAGGCCCCGGTAGGCGTCGAGACCCGTGCGGTTGTCGCCCTTGCGGGAGACGATGGCGACGGTGGCGAAGCTGCCGATGATCAGGAACGTATAGGCCAGCAGGTAGAAGAGGGAGCCGGCGATGCCCCGGTCGGTGGCCGCCTGCAGCCCGATGAGGACGTAGCCGGCGTGACTGATCGATGAGTACGCCAGCATGCGTTTCACGTCGGTCTGGACGACCGCCAGCACCGAGCCGACCACCATGCTCAGCACCGCCAGCGCCCACACGATGGGCTTCCAGTCGAGCTGCTCGGTGCCGAAGGCCGAGAAGAAGATGCGGAGCAGGGCGGCGAAACCGGCGGCCTTGGCCGCCGCAGCCATGAACCCGGTCACGGGTGTGGGCGAGCCCTGGTAGACGTCGGGCGTCCACATGTGGAACGGCACCGCCGCCACCTTGAACCCGAGGCCGACGAGGAGGAACGCGAAGCCGCCGAGGAGGACGCCTCCGGTGACGGTCTGGGTGGCCAGGAACTCGGCGATGAACCCGAGGTTGGTCGAGCCGGTGGCGCCGTAGGTGAGGGCCACCCCGTACAGGAAGAAGGCCGACGAGAAGGACCCGAGCACGAAGTACTTGATGGCCGCCTCCCGGGACTGCTCCCGGCGCTGGTGATACCCGGCCAGCACGTAGAGGGCGATCGACAGGATCTCGAGGCCGAGGAAGATCAGGATGAGGTCGTTGGCCTTGGCCATGAGCACGCCGCCGGACGCCGACAGCATCATGAGCACGTAGAACGAGCTCGCTTCGAGCTTCTCCTGGCGCAGATAGCCATGGGCCAGCAGGGCACCCAGTCCGACGGCGATGCAGATGACGACGGTGAAGAAGACGGCGAAGCCGTCGACCACCACTGCATCGGCGACGGCCAGGCGGGCACCACCGGCCCCGCCGCCGACGTCCTCCCACAGTCCCCACGACGCCACCAGGGCGGCGACCGCCACGGCCACCGTGAAGATGCACGACGCCGTGGCCATCATGCGGTCGCGCCGGAACGTGCCCGCCACCAGGAGAGCCAGTGCGCCGCCGATCAGGATCAGCTCCGGAGCGAGCAGGCTCCACTCGACATGGGGTACCTGGATGGGCTCGAGCTGCGCAATCACTGGTCCACGCTCCCTTCGCGAGCGCGCACCAGCGAGTGCCGGACGGACCGCGGGCCGGTCATCGTTCCGCCGTCCCTGCTGCGACCGCCGGCTGGCGGTAGTCGGAGTGCTCCTCGACGTGGGTGATGAGCTCACGCACGGAGGGGGCGATGCGGTCGAGAACCGGTTGGGGGTACACGCCCAGGAAGACGATGAGGGCCACGAGGGGCGCCATCAGCGCCCGCTCCCGCATGGTCATCTCCGGGAACTCGGCGTTGGCGCCCTCGGCACGGCCGTGGAACACCCGCTGGTAGGCCCACAGCAGATAGAGGGCGGCCAGGATCACGCCGGCGGTTGCCACCACCGCCCACCAGCGGTGGGTGACAAAGGTGCCGATGAGCACAAGGAACTCCCCGACGAAACCGTTGAGCCCCGGCAGGCCGATCGAGGAGAGCATGACGAGCATGAACACGCCGGCGAAGACGGGTGCCACCCGCTGGATGCCACCCAGCTCGGCGATGAGCCGGGTGTGCCGTCGCTCGTAGATCATGCCGACCAGGAAGAAGAGGGCGCCGGTGGACAGGCCGTGGTTCACCATCTGCAGGACCCCGCCTTCCAGACCCTGCTGGGACAGGCCGAACGTGCCGAGGACGATGAAGCCGAGGTGGGCCACCGAGGAGTAGGCCACCAGCCGCTTCAGATCCTTCTGCATGATGGCGACGATGGCGCCGTAGATGATGCCGATGGTGCCGAGGGTGAGGAACACCGGGGCCAGGTCGACCGCCGCCTGCGGGAACAGGTAGAGGCCGAAGCGCACGAACCCGTAGGTGCCCAGTTTCAGCATGATGCCGGCCAGGATCACCGAGCCGCCGGTGGGCGCTTCGGTGTGGGCGTCCGGGAGCCAGGTGTGGACCGGGAAGATCGGCACCTTGATGGCAAACGACGCAGCGAAGGCAAGGAACAGCCACCGGGCGGTGCTGGAGGCCAGCGACTGCTCCTCGGCCAGGGTCACCACGTCGAAGGTGAGGTTGCCGGTGGCCTGCTGGTGCAGGAAGACCACGGCCAGGATGCCGACCAGCATGAGGGCCGAGCCGACCATCGTGTAGAGGAAGAACTTCAGGGTGGCGTAGATGCGACGGTCGTAGCCCCAGCCACCGATCAGGAAGTACATCGGGACCAGCACCAGCTCCCAGAACAGGAAGAAGAGGAACAGGTCGAGCGACAGGAACACGCCCAGGCAGCCGGCCTCGAGCAGCAGCATCCAGGCCACGTAGCCCTTGACGTCGCGATGCACCTCGGGGCCGACGATGGCCAGCGGGAACAGCACCCCGGTGAGGGCCACGAGGAACAGGGATATGCCGTCGACCCCCAGTTTCCAGGAGATGCCGAAGGAGCGGATCCACACGTGCTCGGAGACGAACTGGAAGCCGCCACCGTCGGACTGGTAGTCGAAGACCAATGCCACGGCGAGGGCCAGGGCGACCACGCTGAACACGAGGCCGACCAGCTTCAGAAGTCGCTCGTTGTCGCCGGGAAGGAGGGCGACGACGGCCGCTCCCAGTGCGGGGACCAGGATGATGAGCGTGAGGATCGGGAGGGTCTCGGACACTTATCCGGCCCTCGCCACTGCGTACGCCAGGATGGCCACCGCGCCCACGGCGACGGCCAGGGCGTAGTTGCGGACAAAGCCTGACTGGACCGTGCGCAGGCGGCTGCCACCGGCCCGTACCAGGGCGCCGACGCCGTTGACCGTGCCGTCGATGACCTTGGCGTCGATCACGAAGGCGCTGAAGTTGGCCAGCGCCCGGCCCGGCGTCTCGACGACCTTCCGGTAGAGCTCGTCGACGAACCACGCCCGCCGCAGCACCTCGGGCTCCATCGCCGATTCCTCCACCCGGCCCTTCAGCCAGATGGCGTAGGCGATGCCGACGCCGGCCAGGCCGGCAACGGTGGTGACCAGGATCAGGCCGAGCTTGGTGCCGCTGCTCGACGTGAATTGGTGGGGATGGGCCAGCACCGGCTCGAGCCAGTGCTCCAGCGGTGACTTCAGGATGCCGGCGACGGCCGCCAGGACGGCCAGCACCACCAGCGGGTACGCCATGGTGGGCGGCGACTCGTGGGGCTTGAAGTCGCCGTGCGCGCCTCCATGGGCGCCCGCTCCGACCGTGGCCGCCGGCTCGTGGTCCGGCTCGGTCAATGCCTCCTCGGAAGACTTCTGGTCGGTGTGCTTCCAGCGCTCATCGCCGAAGAACACCAGGTACACCTGCCGGCTCATGTAATAGGCGGTCATCAGCGCGGTGATGAGGCCGATGAGCCAGAGGAGGCGATTCTTCTCCCACGCCCCGAGGAGGATGTCGTCCTTCGACCAGAAGCCGGAGAACGGCGGCACGCCGGCGATGGCCAGCCAGCCCACGATGAACGTGCCGCTGGTGATCGGCATCCACTTCCGCAGGGCGCCCATGCGCTTCATGTCCTGCTCGTCACCCATGCCATGGATCACCGAGCCGGCCCCGAGGAAGAGGAGGGCCTTGAAGAAGGCGTGGGTGACCATGTGGAAGATGGCGGCGATGTATGCGCCCGAGCCGACGGCCAGGAACATGTACCCGAGCTGGGACACCGTGGAGTAGGCCAGGACTTTTTTGATGTCGTTCTGGGCGCAGGCGATCGTGGCTGCGAAGAAGGCGGTGAGGGCCCCGATGGTGGCGATGAGCGTGAGCACACCGGGCGCGACGTCGAGGATGGGGTTGACCCGCACCATGAGGAAGACACCGGCGGTGACCATGGTGGCCGCGTGGATGAGGGCCGACACCGGGGTGGGCCCCTCCATGGCGTCCGGCAGCCACACGTAGAGCGGTATCTGGGCCGACTTCCCGACCGCGCCGACGAACAGCAGCAGGGCGATCGCCGAGGCCGTCCCCTTGGCCAGCGTGCCCGCCTCCTCGAGCACGGGCACGTAGTTGAGCGACCCGAACGTGGCGAAGATCAGGAACATGGCGAGCATGAAGCCGAAGTCGCCGACCCGGTTGGTGACGAACGCCTTCTTGCCGGCGGTGGCCGCCGACGGCCGCTCGAACCAGAACGAGATGAGGAAGTAGGAGCAGGCGCCCACCCCCTCCCATCCGAGGAAGGTGAGCAGGAACGAGTCGGCCAGGACCAGCATCAGCATGGAGAAGGCGAACAGGTTCAGGTAGACGAAGAACGTGGGGTAACGCTCGTCGCCGTGCATGTAGCCGACGGAGTACAGGTGGATGAGGGCGCCCACCCCGGTGACGAACAGCGCCATGGTGATCGACAGGGGGTCGACCAGGAACCCGACGTGCACGTCGAGCCCCCCGACCTGCATCCAGGAGAACAGGTCCTGCTCGAACCGGCGCTCCTCGCCGTGCAGGCCCATGAGGTCGAAGAACACGCCAACGGCCACGATGAACGAGCCGACCATCATCGCCGTGGCCAGGTAGCCGGCCCTGGGGTCGCCGAGCTTCCGGCCGGTGGCCAGCAGGATCAGGAACCCAGCCAGGGGCAGGGCGGGTATGAGCCAGACCGCGTGGATCAAGAGTGGCCTCCCTCAGCCTTTGAGGAGGGAGATGTCGTCTGCGGTGGCCTCGGTGCGGCGTCGGAAGATGGACACGATGATGGCGAGCCCGACCACGACCTCCGCCGCGGCCACGACCAGCACGAAGAACACCACGACCTGGCCGCCTATGTCGTTGAGCATGCGGGCGAAGGTGACGAAGGTGAGGTTCACGGCGTTGAGCATCAGCTCGACGCACATGAACATGATCAGCACGTTGCGCCGGACGAGCAGGCCCACGCCGCCGATGGTGAACAGCATGGCCGCCAGCCCCAGATACCAGGCTCCGGGAACGGTCACTGGTCCACACTCCCTTCGTGAGTGCGTCCCAGCGAGTGCTGCTCGGACCGGCCTCCCGGGCCGGTCATGACTCCTCCGCGTCTCTCACGCCACCTGAGGGCGAGTGGCGGGCCAGGACGACGGCGCCCACCACCGCGATGACCAGGAGGACGGAGGTCATCTCGAAGGCCAGCAGGTACCGGGTGAAGAGGGAGCCGGCCAGCTTCTCGACATTGCTGCCGGGGCCGTCGGCGGCACCGGCCACCGACTCGGCGCCGGAGACCCAGGCGGTGCGGGCCAGGAGGAAGATGGCGGCGATCACGCCGAGGCCTGCGAGGTAGGCGATCGGCCGCTGGCCGGGCAACGGCTCGGAGTTGATGTTCTCCGAACGGTCGACGCCGAGCAGCATGATCACGAACAGGAAGAGCACGACGATGGCGCCGGCGTAGACGATCACCTGCACCGCAGCCAGGAAATGGGCCTGCTGGGCCACGAAGAGCACGGCCACGCCGAACAGGGTAAGCACCAGCATCAGCGCCGAGTGCACCGGGTGGGAGGCCAGGATCACGCCCAGCGCCCCGGCCAGCACGGCCGCTCCGGCCACCACGAAGACCACCCAGTCCATCAGCGCTTCCGCTTCTTGTCGGTTCGAACCGCGGTCGTGTCCGACTCGGCGGTCTGGCCCTTCTCGGGAGCCCGCACGCCGTAGCCCAGCTCGGCCGACCATCCGACGCGACCCTCATACGCCGCCGACCCGCTGGGCGCCGTGGCCCGGACCCACGCCGAGGTGTGCTCCGCGTCGCCCTCCCGCCAGTCCTCCCAGGGAAGCTTCTGGGGGTGGCCGTCGTCGCCCACCACCAGTTCGGCCTTGGTGTAGATGGCGTCCTGACGGTCGGTGAAGGAGAACTCGAACAACTTCGACTCGGTGATGGCCTCGGTGGGGCATGCCTCCACGCACAGGTCGCAGTGGATGCACCGCAGGTAGTTGATCTCGTAGACGAAGCCGTAGCGCTCGCCCGGCGACACCGGGTCGTCGGGCGGGTTGTCGGCCCCCCGCACGTAGATGCAACGGGCCGGGCACACGCCGGCGCACAGCTCGCACCCGATGCACTTCTCCATGCCGTCCTCGTAGCGGTTGAGGACGTGCCGCCCGTGGAACCGGTCGGGCTTCGGGCGCTTCTCGTCGGGATAGACGTTGGTGACCCGGTCCTCGAACATCTGCTTGAGAGTGATACGGAACCCGTCGAGGTAGCCCATCTAGGCAGCCGCCTTTGCCGTTTCGCCCTGCCGGAGCGCAGCCCCGAGCGCGGCCCAGCAGACCGCGCCGACTGCGACGCCCACCGCGAGCACCACCAGCGCGTTCCATCCCTGGTCGCGCCCGACACGCAGGGCGGCGATCAGCAGCAACCAGTACAGGGCGAGAGGGATCAGCTTCTTCCATCCCAGGTCCATGAGCTGGTCATAGCGGAACCGGGGCAACGTGGCGCGGAGCCACACGTAGACGAAGAGAAAGACCAGCAGCTTGCTCAGGAACCACACGACCGGCCAAAGGTCGGGCAGGAAGCCGATCTCGGGCCCGTTGGGCCCGCCGAGGAACAGGGTGACGGCCACTGCCGACACGGTGACGGTGTTCATGAACTCGGCCAGGTAGAAGAGGGCGAAGCTGATCGAGGAATACTCGGTGTGGAAGCCGCCGACCAGCTCCTGTTCGGCCTCCACCAGGTCGAACGGCGGCCGGTTGGTCTCCGCCGTGGCCGCGATGAGGTAGATCACGAACGGCACGACGCCCAGCACCCACAGGTTCCAGCGCCAGCCCTCCTGGGCGATGACGATGTCGCGCGTCGACAGCGAACCTGCGGCCAGCACCGCAGAGGCGATGGCGAGGCTCATGGCCGCCTCGTAGGACACCAGCTGCGCCGAGGCCCGGACCGAGCCCAGCAGCGGGTACTTCGACCCGGACGCCCAGCCGGCGAGCATGATGCCGTAGACCGCGATGCCCGACATGGCCAGCAGGAAGAGCACGCCGATCGGGGGGTCGGCCAGCTGCATCTGGGTGCGGTGCCCGAACACCGAGATCTCCCCACCGAACGGGACGACGGCGAAGGCGAGGAACGCCGGGACGATGGAAAGGTACGGCGCCAGCCGGAAGACCCGCCGGTCGGCCTGGGTCGGCATCAGCGCCTCTTTGAAGAAGAGCTTGATCCCGTCGGCGAGCGTCTGCCCGATGCCCCAGGGCCCGGCCCGGTCGGGACCGATGCGGCTCTGCATGTCCGAGATGACCTTGCGCTCGAACCACACCATGAACAGCACCGCCACCATCAGGAAGGCGAAGATGATGAGCACCTTGGCCGCCACGATCAGGAGGACGGCGGCGTTGATCCCGTCGGCGTAGAGAGGGTCGCCCATCCGCCTACTTCACCGTCTCGACGCGAAGGTCGGTGACGGGTTGGGTGATGTCGATGAGCTCGGCCGCACCCTCGCCCCGGGCGTTGAACGCCAGCACCGCAGAGCCCCGCAGTACGTGGGGATCGGCCGCCACGTCGAGGACGAGCGACGTGCGCGACGACGACACCCGGACCCGGTCGCCGGTGGTCACGCCCATGCGACCGAGGTCGGCGGGGTTCACCCGCAGGCACGGGCCTTCGGCCAGGGCGGCGAGCGACGGCGAGCGCGAGACGAGCGCGCCGGCGTCGTACAGCGTGCGGGCGGCGACGAGCCGGAGCGAATAGGCGTCGACCGGCGGGGCCTGCCGCGCCGGCGGCCCGACCCGGTGCCGAAGCAGGCGCGGGCGGCCCATCACCGGTGCCGGCGTGGGCGACGTTCCGGGAGAAGCCTGGGGCTCGAGCGGTGCGTCGGCGTCGGGGTCGTTCTCCGGCACGACGTCGCCGAGGTGGGCCCTGTTGGCGACCACTTCGATCGACTCCGCAGGCCGGTCGGACTCGGTGGGCGATCCGTCGGCGAGGGGGACCACCACGCCGTCCCGGTACCCGATTCTCGCCAGCAGCTGGGGGGTGACACCCGCGTGGGACGGGGCCAGCCGCTCGATCTCCAGGGCGATGTCGTCGAGGGACTCGAAGCCGAGGTTTCCGCCGAGGCGGGTCGCCAGATCAGCGGCCACCATCCAGTCGGGTCGGGCGGTGCCCGGCGCCGTCACCTTTTGTCCCAGGCGGCTGACCCGACCCTCCATGTTGGTGGTGGTGCCCGCGCGCTCGCCGTACCCGGCGGCCGGGAAGACCACGTCGGCGGAGGGGACGGTGTCACCGAACAGGTCGACGACCACGGTGAAGCCGGCATTGGCCACCGCCTTCGCGGCCAGGGAGCGGTCGGGGAAGTCGGAGACCGGGTCGGCGCCGACGAGGACGAGGGCCTGCACCTTGCTGTCGGCGGCGGCGCCCAGGATGGCGGCGGCGTCCATGCCCCGCGTCTCCGGCAGGTGGCCCCAGGCCTCGGTGAACCATGTGCGCCCGTCGTCGAGCGACGTGCGGCCGGGGAGAATGCCTGGGGCCATGCCCATGTCGAGCGCGCCGTGGACGTTGCCCCGCCGCAGTGCGGAGAGGAACCTGGCGTCGGGCAGCGCGGCGGCCAGTACCCCGGCGGCGTCGGCGATGCTCTCGCCGGATTCGGCCAGCGATGCCCGGCCGAGGACGATAACTACCGATTCGGCGCCGCCGAGCAATTCGGCGGCGGCGCCGATGTCGGCCGCTGACACACCCCCCGCTCCGTCCTGGGGGACCCGCTCGGCCGCCAGCGCCCGGGCCACCGCAGCCACCTCGCCCGGCCGGTACTGGAGGCGCACCTCGGCGTGGCGGCTCAGCCCCGTGCTCTGTGGCGTCAACTCGATGAGCTTCAGGCCCTTGTCGACCGCGGCCTCCCGCAGACGGAGGAAGAAGACGGGCAGCTCTTCCTTGAGATCCGGGGCGAGGAGGAGGACCGCAGACGCCGCGCACGCCTCGTCGATCGTGGCCTTCGGCAGGCCGAGCACCAGCTCGGCGGGGAGGCCGTCGCCCATCTGGCAGTCGACGTTGTCGGTGCCCAGCACCGCCTTGGCCAGCTTGGCCCACGCGTAGGCATCCTCGTTGGCGAGACGGGCCCCGCCCAGAACGGCGATGGCCTCCGGCCCGGCCGTGTCGTGGACGCGCCGGAGCCCTGCGGCCGCGGCAGCCAGGGCCTCGTTCCAGCTGGCCTCGACGAGCTGGCCGTCCTTGCGCACCAGCGGGGTCCGCAGGCGGTCGGGATGGTCGGTCTGCTCGTACCCGAAGCGGCCCTTGTCGCACAGCCACCCGTGGTTCACCGGGTCGCTGTCGACGCCCAGGTGGCGGATGAGGCGGTTCGAGGAGGACTGCAGCGCCATCCGGCACCCCACCGCGCACGCCGTGCAGGTGGACTCGACCACGTCGAGGTCCCAGGGGCGGGCCTTGAACCGATACGGCGTGGCCGTGAGCGCACCCACCGGGCAGATCTGGACGACGTTGCCGCTGAAGTTCGACGTGAACGGCCGGTCGGGGAAGGTGTTGACCTCTGTCATGTCGGCCCGGCCGATGAAGTCGATCATGGCGTCGCCCGCCACCTCGTCGGCGAAGCGGGTGCAGCGTGAGCACTGGATGCAGCGCTCGCGGTCGAGGGCCACGAGCGGGTTGATCGGGATGGGCTTGGCCCAGTGGCGCTTCTCCTCGACGAAGCGGCTCTCCCCCGGACCGAAGGCGAAGGTCTGGTCCTGAAGAGGGCACTCGCCGCCCCGGTCGCAGACCGGGCAGTCGAGCGGGTGGTTGATCAGCAGGAACTCGAGGACGCCGTCCTGGGCCTTCTTCACCTTGGGCGAGTCGGTGACGACCTCCTGGCCGTCGGCCACGGGCACGAAGCACGCCGGCATGAGGGCCAAGCCACGGGGGCCCTTGACCTCCACCAGGCACATGCGGCACATGCCCACCGGCCGCATGCGGGGGTGCCAGCAGAACCGGGGAATGTAGGTACCGCCCCGCTCGGCGGCGGAGATGATCATCTCGCCCGGGTTGGCCTCCATGACCTTCCCGTCGACAGTGATCTTTATGGAGTCACCGGCCAAACGGGCACGCACCTTCTTTGATGTGGACGAGGAACTCGTCGCGGAACATCTTGATGCCGGATGTGATCGAGGAGGGGATGGACGGGCCGAGCACGCAGATCGTGGTCTTCTGGGGGGGCCACCCAAGCCCGGGGGCGATGTTGTCACACACGTCGAGGAGCAGGTCGAGGTCGGACTCGCGGCCCTGGCCCAGCTCGATGCGGCGCATGATCTTGTCGAGCCAGCCCCCGCCCTCCCGGCACGGCGTGCACTGCCCGCAGGACTCGCGGTGGAAGAAGCGGGTAATCCGCCACGCGGCCCGCACCATGCAGGTGGTGTCGTCCATGGCCACGACCGATCCCGAGCCGAGCATGGAGCCGGCCTTGCCCACCGCGTCCTGGTCGAGGGCCATGTCGACCTGATCAGGGCCGAACCACGGGGCCGATACGCCACCCGGCACGAACGCCTTGAGCTGATTGCCACTGCGGATGCCGCCGCCGAGCTTCGGGTCGTAGATGAGGTCCCTGAACGTGGACTTGGCCATCTCGATCTCGTAGTTGCCCGGACGGGTCACGTGGCCCGAGACCGAGAAGAGGCGGGTACCGGCGGAGCGGCCGATGCCGAGCGCGGCGAAGGCGGCCCCGCCGTTGGTGACGATCCACGGCAGGTTCGACATCGTCTCGACGTTGTTCACGATCGTGGGCTTCTTGTAGAGGCCCATGACCGCCGGGAACCAGGGCGGCTTGTCCCGGGGATACCCGCGCTTGCCCTCCAGGCTCTCGATGAGGGCGGTCTCCTCCCCGCAGATGTAGGCGCCTGCGCCCGGGTGGATGATCAGGTCGATCGAGAAGCCGGACCCGAGGATGTTCCGGCCCACGGCGCCGAAGGCGTAGGCCTCGTTGAGCGCCGCGCTCATGCGCTCGAGCCCCAGGGCGAACTCGCCGCGGACGAAGATGAAGGCCTGGCTGGCGCCGATGGCGTAGGCGCAGATGAGGGTGCCCTCGATGATCTGGTGCGGGTCCTCCTCCATCAGCATGTGGTCCTTGAAGGTGCAGGGCTCGCTCTCGTCG
>Ga0136633_1000725_pt1 | contig 25005 bp, 28 predicted proteins | sample AntDrymeUQ832206_2_FD_105494 | JGI IMG/M metagenome (GOLD analysis project Ga0136633, IMG submission 105494) | Polar desert sand microbial communities from Dry Valleys, Antarctica - metaG UQ83 (22.06) | ecosystem: Environmental > Terrestrial > Soil > Desert | place: Antarctica: Dry Valley... | reverse complement strand
TCGAAGGCCTCTGGCGGGGGACAGGAGCACACCAGGTTGCGGTCGCCGTAGCCGCCGTCGATGCGACTGACCGGGGGCCAGTACTTGCCGTCGCGCAGGCTGGTCAGCGGGTAGGCGGCCTGCTCGCGGGTGTAGGGGCGGTCCCACGTGTCGACGAGGACGTCCTCGGCCGTGTGGGGCGCGCGGGCCAAGGCACTTTGGTCATGGGCGACGTCGCCGCGCTCGATGGCCGCGATCTCCTCGCGGATGGCGAGCATGGCGGCCACGAAGCGGTCGAGCTCCGCCAGGCTCTCGCTCTCCGTCGGCTCCACCATGAGGGTGCCGGCCACCGGGAAGCTCATGGTCGGGGCGTGGAAGCCGAAGTCTATGAGGCGCTTGGCCACGTCGTCGACGGTGACGCCAGTGGCGGCCGTGATGGGCCGCAGGTCGAGGATGCACTCATGCGCCACGCGCTCGTGGTCACCCGTGTAGAGCACCGGAAAGGCGGGGTCGAGGCGGGTGGCCAGGTAGTTGGCGTTGAGGATGGCTAGCTCGGTGGCCCGGCGCAGGCCGTCGGGGCCCATCAGCGCGATGTAGGCCCACGAGATGGGCAGGATCGACGCCGAGCCCCACGGTGCTCCTGACACGGGACCGTGCCCGGTGGCCGGGCCGGCCTCGGGCACCAGTGGGTGGTTGGGCAGGAACGGAGCGAGGTGCGCTCGGGCGGCCACCGGACCGACGCCCGGCCCGCCGCCGCCATGGGGGATGCAGAAGGTCTTGTGGAGGTTGAGGTGGCTCACGTCGCCGCCGAACCAGCCCGGCCTGGCCACCCCAACGAGGGCATTGAGATTGGCGCCGTCGACGTAGACCTGACCGCCGTGGGCGTGGACGAGATCGCAGATCTCGGTGATGCGCTCCTCGAACACCCCGTGGGTAGAGGGGTACGTGACCATGAGGGCGGCGAGATCGGCACTGTGCTCGACGACCTTGGCCTCGATGTCGCCGACAGCGACGTTGCCCTCGTCGTCGCAGGCCACCACCACCACTCGCATGCCCGCCATCACGGCGGAGGCGGCATTGGTGCCATGGGCGGAGCTGGGGATGAGGCACACATCGCGCCCCGCCTCGCCGCGTGAGACGTGGTAGCCGCGGATGGCGAGGAGGCCGGCCAGCTCACCCTGGGAGCCAGCGTTGGGCTGCAGGGAGACGGCGTCGTAGCCGGTGATCTCGGCCAGCCACGCCTCCAGAGAGGTGATCAGCTCGCGGTAGCCCTCGGCCTGGGGGAGGGGAGCGAAGGGGTGCAGTGCCCCGAACTCCGGCCACGTCACGGCCGCCATCTCCGTGGTGGCATTGAGCTTCATCGTGCAGCTGCCCAGCGGGATCATCGAGCGGTCGAGGGCAACATCCTTGTCGGCCAGCTTGCGCAGGTAGCGCAGCATCTCGGTCTCGGAGCGGTGGTCCGAGAAGACCGGATGGGTGAGGTACGGCGTGGTGCGCTGCAGCCCCTCGGGGAGGGCGACCGCCACGCGGCCGAGGTCCCAGCGGGCCCCGAAGGCAGCGAGGACGGCCAGCACCGTCTTGTGGGTGGTCGTCTCGTCCACGGCGATGCCGACGGTGTCGGCGTCGATCCGGCGCAGGTTGATGCCGCGCTCGAGCGCCGCCGCCAGCACGGTGTCGGCTCGACCCGGCACCCGGACCGCGACGGTGTCGAAGAAGGCGTCGTGGACGACTGCAGCTCCGGCGGAGCGCAGCGAGGCCGCCAGACCGACGGCACGGTCGTGGACCTGCTCGGCGATGTGCTGGAGCCCCTCGGGCCCGTGGTACACGGCATACATCGAGGCGATCACAGCCAGGAGCACCTGTGCGGTGCAGATGTTGGAGGTGGCCTTCTCGCGCCGGATGTGCTGCTCACGCGTCTGCAGGGCCAACCGATGGGCGGGCCTACCGGCGGCGTCGACCGAGACCCCCACCAGGCGGCCCGGCATGGAGCGGCGCAGCCCGTCCCGGGTGGCGAGGAACCCGGCATGGGGGCCGCCGTAGCCGAGGGGCACGCCGAACCGCTGCGAGGATCCCACACACACGTCGGCCCCTTGCTCGCCGGGGGGCGTGAGGAGCGTGCAGGCAAGGAGGTCGGTGGCCACGGCCACCAGGCCGCCGGCGGCGTGGACAGCGGCGATGGCGGGGGAGAGGTCGCGCACCACGCCGGTGGTGCCGGGGTGCTGCAGCAGAGCACCGAACACCGCGTTCGGATCGAGGTCGGTCAGTGGTGCCACCACCATCTCGATGCCGATCGGCTCGGCCCGGGCGGCCACCACGGCGATCGTCTGCGGGTGGGTCTCGGCGTCCACGAAGAACGCACTCGCCGCGTGCTTGGTGGAGCGGCGGATGAGGGTCATGGCCTCGGCGGCGGCGGTGGACTCGTCGAGCATGGAGGCGTTGGCGATGTCCATGCCGGTGAGGTCGGTGACCATCGTCTGGAAGTTCAGGAGCGCCTCGAGGCGGCCCTGGCTTATCTCGGGCTGGTACGGCGTGTAGGCCGTGTACCAGGCCGGTGCCTCGAGCACGTTGCGCAGGATCACGCCGGGGGTGTGCGTGCCGCTGTAGCCGGTGCCGATGAGCGAGGTCATGACCTGGTTGCGGTCGGCCAGGGTGCGCAGCGTGGCCAGCACCTCGGGCTCGGAGCGGGCGGCGGGAAGCGAGAGGGGCCGGTCGCTGCGGATCGTCTTGGGCACAGCCTGCTCGACGAGCTCGTCGATGGTGGTGACGCCGAGCACGGCGAGCATGCGCTCAACGTCTTCCGGGCGGGGACCCAGGTGACGGTCGGCGAAGGTGGTGGCGGGCTGAGGCACAGGCCAGGCTAACAACGAGGACCAACCAGCGGCTAACTTGACGTAACGATGATTATGGGCGGTCGAGCAGCTGCCACCCATCCCATCAACATTCAACCTTGGCCCGGACCGCTACCGTCGGTAGCCATGAGCAGTGATCGCAAGGGACCCACCCACTCGAACGAGCGCGATGATCGCCGGGCGGAACGTCGAGCTCAGTTGCTGGACGCGTCAGTGGGTGCGATCCGCGAGCTCGGTCTCGGCGCCACCATGGAGCAGCTGGCCAAAGCCGGGGGCGTCACCAAACCGATCCTCTACCGCCACTTCGGCGACCGTGACGGCCTCATTACCGCCATCGCCGAACGCTTCTCCACCGACCTGCTGACCTCGGTCACCACGCCTCTGGCGTCCGACGCCACCGCCCGAGAACTGCTGGCGTCCACGGTCGACTCCTACATCGGCTTCATCGAGCGCGAGCCGAACCTCTACCGGTTCATGGTGCAGCATCCGCCCGAGCGCAGCGGGGGCCTCACCCAGATCAACGCCCTCGTCGATCTCATCGCCAAGCAGGTGGCGCTGGTGGCCGGCGAGCGACTCCGCGAAGCCGGCCGCGACAGCGGGGCCGCCGTGCCCTGGGCCTACGGCATCGTCGGCCTCGTCCACCAAGCCGGCGACTGGTGGGTGGACGACCAGACCATGAGCCGCGAGACGCTGGTCAGCTACCTCGTCGCCCTGCTGTGGGACGGGCTCGGCGCCGCCCAGGCCCCACCCGTCGCCGACGCCTAGGCTCGTCCCGCACCCACCGCAGGAGGCACCGCCATGATCCGTCCCACCCGGCCCCACACGCTCCCCGAGTTCTCCTCCCCCGCCGAGGAGCGGACCCACATCAAGCAACGCATGGCCGCCTCGTTCCGCCTGTTCGATCGCTTCGGGTTCAACGAAGGTGTGGCCGGCCACCTCACCGCCCGTGATCCCGAGCGCACCGACTGCTTCTGGGTGAACCCCTTCGGCCTCTCCTTTGGGCTCATCCGGGCCTCCGACCTCATCCTCGTCAACCACCAGGGCGAGGTGGTGGAAGGCGACTGGCCCGTGAACATCGCCGCCTTCGCCATCCACTCGCAGGTCCACGCCGCTCGCCCCGACGTGCAGGCCGCCGCCCACACCCACAGCAAGGCCGGTCGCGCCTGGTCGTCGCTGGGCCGTCTGCTCGACCCGATCACGCAGGATGCCTGCTCCTTCTTCGAGGACCACGGCCTGTTCGACGACTACACCGGCGTGGTCATCGACACCGAGGAGGGCAAGCGCATCGCCCACGCCCTCGGCGACCACAAGGCGGCCATCCTGCGCAACCACGGCATCCTGACGGTTGGCCACTCGGTCGACGAGGCCGCCTGGCTGTACATCACCATGGAGCGCAGCTGCGAGGTGCAGCTCCTGGCCGAAGCGGCCGGCACCCCCGTGTCGATCGAGCCGGAGATGGCCCGTCTCACCCGGGATCAGGTTGGCAGCCACTTCGCTGGTTGGTTCAGCTTCCAACCGCTGTACGACAAGATCGTGGCCGACCAGCCCGACCTCCTCGAATAGCCGCCACATGTCGGTGACGCCGATCGACGCCAAGCAGCGCGACCAGCGCGAGGCCATCCTCCAAGCGCTGCTCGAGGCTCAGAACCGCCATGACGTTGACGCCTCGCTGGCCTGCTTCGCCCACCCCCGCTACGAGCTGGTGGGCAACCAGCGCGTCTACGAGGGCAGCGACGAGGTGCGGCGCTACTACAACAGCACCTTCAGCACCTTCCCCGACCTCAGCTTCGAGCTGATCACCGCCCACCACGCCGATGCGTCGCTCGTCGTTGAGATGTGGATGAGCGGCTCCCACCTGGGCTCCCGACACGACTTCGAGGCCACCGGGAAGCACTTCCGCTGCCGCATGGCTGCGGTGTTCCAGTTCCAGGACACCGGCCTCATCGGCGCCCGCATCTACTACGACACCGGCACCATCGCCCGCCAGCTCGCCTGAGTTCATGCTTGCTCGTCCGGTCTCTTGACCGGGTGGTCAAGCTCTGTCCTAGGCTGCGCCGCCATGGATTGGCCCCTCAAGTTCGGCATCTTCCTTGCCCCGTTCCACCCGGTCGGGCAAAACCCCACCCTGGCGCTTGAGCGCGACCTCGATCTGGTGGAGCATCTGGACTCCCTCGGCTTCGACGAGGCGTGGTTCGGTGAGCATCACTCAGCCGGCTACGAGATCATCGCCAGCCCTGAGGTGTTCATCGCCGCCGCCGCCCAGCGCACCAAGCACATCCGCCTGGGTACAGGGGTGAGCTCACTCCCCTACCACCAGCCCCTCATGCTGGCCGACCGCATGGTGCTGCTCGACCACCTCACCCGCGGCCGAGTGATGTTCGGCGTGGGTCCCGGCGCCTTGCCTTCCGATGCCTTCATGATGGGCATCGACGTGGCCCGCCAGCGGGACATGATGGAGGAGTCCTTCGAAGCCATCCTCGAGCTCCTGGCCGGCGAGAAGCCCGTGAACCGTGCGACTGATTGGTTCACCCTGCGCGACGCCCGTCTCCAGCTGCGGCCCTACTCCGACCCCTGCTTCGAGATCGCGGTGGCCGCCCAGATCTCCCCATCGGGTCCCCGCCTAGCCGGTCGTTTCGGTCACTCCCTGCTCTCCATCGGGGCCACCAACCAGGGCGGCTTCGACGTGCTCGGATCGCACTGGAGCGTCATGGAGGAGCGGGCGGCGGAGTTCGGTACCACGGTCGACCGGAAGAAGTGGCGCCTCGTCGGTCCGATGCACATCGCCGACACCAAGGAAAAGGCCTACGAGGACGTGAAGTTCGGGCTTCCCCAGTGGGTGGACTACTTCCAGCGCGTCGCCGCCCTGCCCCTCGGCCCCGACACCACCGACGTCGAGGAGATGGCCAACGCCATGAACGCCTCGGGGTTCGCGGTGATCGGCACCGTCGAGGACGCCAGCGCCCAGATCCAGCGCCTAGTCGACCAGTCCGGCGGCTTCGGCACCTTCCTCAACATGGCCCACGAGTGGGCGCCGACGGAGGCCACCCACCACAGCTACGAGCTGCTGGCCCGCTACGTCTTCCCCCAGTTCCAGGGCTCGGCCACCTCCACCGAGGACAGCCGGGACTGGGCGGCTGAGAACCGCCCCGAGTTCATGAACGCCGCCACCGCCGCCATCATGACGGCGGTCCAGTCCCACCACCAGGAGAAGGCCGAGAAGGCCCAAACCTGACTGGTTCTGTGGACGCTCAGCACCGCCATGCGGTTGTCAGCGCCCACAGATCCCGCTACGTCTTGGTGACGAACGGCGTCTTCACGACCGTCGCAGGCACGCGGTCGCCGCGGACGTCGATGGCCACCCCGCTCCCCTCCTCGACCTCGGGGGGCAGGAACGCCAGCGCGATGCCGTGGCCGAGCATCGGTGAGAAGTTGCCGCTGGTGACCACGCCGACGGCTCGACCGTCGACAAACACCTGCTGATCGGCCCGCGGTGGGCGTCGGCCCTCCACGCACAGACCGCAGAGCTTCCGGGCCACGCCCCTATCGCGCTCAGCGAGGAGCGCCTCCCGGCCGCGGAAGCCGCCAGGCTTGTCCCATGCCACCACCCAACCGAGGCCGGCCTGGAGCGGGGTGATGCCGGGGCCCAGCTCGTGACCATGGAGGGGTAGGGCCGCTTCCAGCCGGAGCGTGTCCCGGGCACCGAGGCCCGCGGGCACCGCACCCGCAGCCATCAGCGCCTCCCACACCAGCGGTGCCGACGCCGCCGGCATGGCCAGCTCCACGCCGTCCTCACCCGTGTAACCGGTTCCCGCCACCGTGCACTCGGTGCCGGCCACCGCCGCGGTTCCCACCCGGAAACGACCGATAGCGGCCGCGTCGGGGGCGATGGTGGCCAGGCGCTCCCGGGCCTCGGGCCCTTGCACCGCGATGATGGCCCGGCTGGCGGTGACATCGTCGCCCCCGAGGGCCGCCACGACCCGCGCGGTGTTGGACGCGTTGGGCATGACGTCGAAGACGTCGTCGGCGAGCCACCACACGATGATGTCGTCGAGCACCGACGCATCGGCTTCGTCGAGGAGGTGGGTGTACTGGGCCCGGCCGGGGGCGATCTTGCCGAGATCGTTGGTGAGGGCGGCCTGCAGGCGGTCGAGCGAGCCCGCCCCCTCCACCCTTACGGTGCCAAGGTGGCTGACGTCAAAGGCCACCGACGCACCGCGGCAGGCCTGGTGCTCGGCAATGGTTCCGCTTGGGTAGGACAACGGCATGTCCCAACCGCCGAAGGGCACCATCTTGGCGCCGAGGGCTCGGTGGGCAGCGTCGAGGGGTGAGGTGCGCAGGGTCACCCCGGGGAACCTACCGGGCGGCGATGGCCGGTCCGGTCGACGGCTCAAGCTCGGCATCGAGCGGACGGAGCTCGAGAATGGCAGCCTCCACCTGCTCCACCACACCGCCCAGAGCCAGCAGGTTGAGCACACCCTGGCCCTGATACTTGTTCACCACGTCGATGAGGTTCTCGCCCTCCCGCACCAACACCACGCTGTCGCCGGCGATCACCAGCTGGGCCGAGCTGAGGTCGTCGCCGAGATCCCGCAGGTAGTCGAAGGCCTTCCGCACCCGGTCGAGGCGCTGGCCAGCATCGAGCAACGTCTTGATCATCTTCAGCTCGATGAGGTCCTTGTAGCTGTAGCGGCGACGGGACCCGCTCCCCTTGGCATCGGCCAGCGAGGGCCGGATGAGATCGGTGCGGGCCCAGTAGTCGAGCTGGCGGTAGGTGATGCCAACGATGTCGGCGGCCTCGCGGCCGCTGAAGCCCTCTGTAGCCATGGCGCTGGCGTCCTTGTGCTCGGTCGAGTGGTGGGTCTCGACGGGGTGACACCGGTGGAGTTACACCGATGTAGTGGTGTGGAGCACGATACGACCACCCGCGCGCGCCGTCAATGAGCGTTGCTCCTAGGGGGCGAAGTCTTCTGGGTTCACCTGATCGATGAACTCCTTGAACTGCTCGACGATCTCGTCGGGGGCGCCCTCGCCAGCGGTGCGGCCGGCCTCCTCGAGCACACCTTCCTCGGCGAACACGGGAGCGCCGTAGCGCACGGCCAAGGCCACCGCGTCAGACGGGCGCGCCGACACCGAGTGAACGGTGCCAGCGATCGACACGACGATGTCGGCGTAGAAGGTGGCGTCCCGAAGTTCGGTGACCACGACGCGCTCGATGCGGGCACCCAGCTCATCGAGCAGGTCCTTCATCAGGTCATGCGTCATGGGGCGAGGCGTCTCCACCTCCTCGAGCGCGAGGGCGATCGCGGTGGCCTCCGGGCCACCGATGAAGATCGGGAGCACCCGGTGATCGCCGTCCGCCTCGCGCAGCAGGAGGCACGGGATGTTGGGGGGACGCTCTAGCTCGATCCCGAGCAGCTCCATCTGGACGGCCACGACAGCACGCTACCCAAGGACGCCCGACCCCGCTCCGCGGGCCGGAGGCGGACTGGCTCTGCCAGTCGCCGGGAGGCACCTGCGGAGGCAGGAGCGAAGCGACGCCCGGAGCAGGCATCACCTCAGCGGAGGTCGGTGTGGTCCCGCAGCGCGCCCCGGAGCAGGGCGGAGCGAAGCTGCTCACCGAGCCTGGCCAGCTCGCCGAGGTTCTCGGTGGCCTGCTGGCGGGCGGTGGGGTTGCGCTGCTTCAGCAGCGGCATGACGACCTGCTCCATGAACCCGGCCTCCCGCTCGGCGGCGACCTTGTACATCCGCAGGTGGCGGGCCTCGATGCCGAAGCGCATGAACCCGGCCGCGGTGCGGGCCACGACGAGAGCGTCGCCGTCGTAGAAGGTGTCACCGGCCACCGAGTGGCCCACCAAGAGGCCGTAGCGACCCAGGTCGCCCAGCTCGCGCTGGTTGAGCCCGCTGGCATCAGAGAGCTCCTCCAGCGTGAAGCTGACGCCGGTGGGGCCGGCGTCCAGTGGGTTGACCGACGGCCGCACGGGCAGAGCGGGCATGGTGGGGGCGGGCCGGGCAGCTCGCACCGGGGAGGGGGTCGGCGGCGGGACGAGCGGCGGCGCGGGCGCAGGCTCGGGCGCCTCGATGAGGGCGGCCACGTCCGCGACGGGAGCCGACACCGATCTTGTCGGTACGGGGACCGGCGCGACGCGCCGCGGCTCCTCGCTGACCTCCTCGAAGAGGGATGGGGGTTTGGCGGGGACGCTGGCGGCCGGCTCGTCGGGTGGCACCACGAGGCCCGCGATGGCGGCCTCCTCGAGGCGGTCCTTCATCACCTTGAGGGGCAGGAAGTGGTCACGCTGATGACGCAAGATCCAGCGCAGTCGCTCGATGTCGCCCTCGTAGAACTTGCGGTACCCCGACGGCGTGCGCTCCGGATCGAGTAGCCCCTGGCTCTCGAGGAAGCGGATCTTGGAGATCGTCACATCGGGGAAGTCGTCCTGGAGGAGGCTGAGGACCTCGCCGATGGAGAGGTGCGAGCGGTCGGCCACGGCGGACGTCACGGACGACCCGCGAGGAACAGCAGCTTGAAGGTGCCGATCTGCACCTCGTCGCCGTCTGCGAGGGAGGCGGACTCCACCCGCTCACGGTTGAGGTAGGTGCCGTTCAGGGAGCCGACGTCGGCCACCTCGTAGCCGCCGTCGACCTGGCGGACCTCAGCGTGCCGGCGTGACACGGTGATGTCGTCGAGGAAGATCACGCTGTCGGGGTGGCGGCCGGCGGTTACCAGCGGCTCGTCGAGGGCGAAGCGGGAACCGGAGTTGTGCCCCCTCGTCACGACGAGCATCCCGATGCCAGAAGGCAGCTCGTTGAGGTCCACCTCCACTTCGTCCGTCATGCTGCTGTCGACGGGCACGGTGACCGACATCGTCGTGTGGTGCTCGGCCACGTCGAGTGAGGCGCCGCAGGACGAGCAGAACTTGGCGCCCAGGACGTTCTTGTGCCTGCACTTCGGGCAGCTGATCTCGGCCATGCCGCTAGCCCTCGACGAGCCCGCGGTAGTCGGCTGCGCTCAGGAGCTGGTCGAGCTGGGTTGGGTCGGTGAGCTCGATCACGCAGATCCACCCCTCTCCGTAGGGGTCCTCGTTGAGCTGCTCCGGTGCCTCGCCGAGGTCGGCGTTGACCTCGGTGATCGTGCCGGACACGGGGGCGTAGATGTCGGAGACCGACTTGGTGGACTCGACCTCGCTGATCGACGCCGCCGCCTCCACCGTGGCCCCCACCTCGGGCAGGTCCACGAAGACGACATCGCCGAGCGCGTCCTGGGCGTAGTCGGTGATGCCGATGCGCGCCTTGCCGTCCTCGACACGGATCCACTCGTGGTCCGTCGAGTACCGGAGGTCATCGGGGATCTGCATGTGGCATAGGCTACAGGAAACCCTCTACCCCCTGTTTAGGGTTCAGGCTTCGCGAGATCGGCTTCTACCGGAGGAGCTGCCGGATCCGGCGGGCGTACTCGGTGGCCAGTGCCTTGGCGTCGGCGTCGGTGGCCGCCTCGGACCAGATGTGGGTGACGGGTTCCTCCGGGTCGGGCAAGGCCAGCGCCCAGCCGTCATCGTGGCGTACCTTCACGCCATCGATCAGCTGCACCTCGCGGTCCTTGCTCATCTCGACCAGCGTTCGCATCACGGTCCCCTTCTGCTCCCACGGCGTAACCACCGTCTCGTGGGCCATGTGCGTGCGCGGCAGGGCCTCGACGACGGACGACAGCCGGGTGCCGTTGCGGGCAAGGAGCTCCAGCACCTTCACGAGGCTGGCGGCCGCGTCAAAGGCGGGTAGGAACCCAGGGAGGATGAAACCGCCGTCGGTGCTCGCCGCGAACCCGACGCCCGGCTCGGAGGCGGCGTCCATGAGCGCCCGGGTGGCCAGCTTCGTGCGGCGCACGCGCACGCCGTGCTCGGCGGCGATGCGCTCGGCATGGCGGGTGACCGTGACCGGCAGGGCCACCGTGTCGCCGAGGAGGTGCCCGCTCACCAGCGACAGCAGGGCCAGTAGGGATTGCTCGTCGGTGAGGATGTGGCCGGCATCGTCGATGAGGGTGAGGTGCTCACCGTCAGGGTCGAGGACGGCGCCGAGGTGGGCGCCCGACGCCCGCACATAGGCGGCGACCTGGCCGGCATGCTCGGCCCGGTCGAAGTTCAGAGCGCCGGCGGTGGACGCGTAGGGGTTCACGCCGAGGATGTCGGCGCCGAGCTTGGCGAGGACGTTGGGCATCACGAAGGAGGTCGATCCGTAGGCATAGTCGACCACCACCTTGAACTGCGCCGTCCGGATCGCCTTGATGTCCACGGTGGCTTCGAGGGCGGCGGTGTACTGCTCGAGCGCCCGCGGTGGGAACCCGATGTCGCCGATCTCGGCTGGGAACACCCGCCGAAAGTCCTCGCGACCGAAGAGGCGCTCGACCTTGCGTTGGACGTCCTCGGAGAGGTCGGAGCCGTTGGTGTCGAAGAACCGGATCACGCAGCTCTGGGGGTCGCCCTCGACGAGGCGGATCGTCAGGCCGCCGGCATGCTCGGGGCGTCGGATGATGAAGCGGGTGACGGGCACCGATGCCACCTCGAGGTCGAGCACGTTGACCCCGGCGGCGTTGGCTCCCGCCATCATCGCCCGCTTGAGCATGCGGGCCGAGCGGCTCGAGTCGCGCGACGTGATGATCGTGCTGTCCTTCTTGAGGGTGGTGCAGTAGGCCATGGCGACGCGGGTGGCCAGCTCGGGAGTGATGTCCACGTTGGCCAGGCCGGCCACGCCCACCCTGCCGAACAGGGAGCGCGAGCCGCGGCTCTCCCAAACGATGGAGGAGTTGATGACGGCGCCCTGCTCGACCGTCTTGAAGGGGTACACCTTCACCCCGCTGGCCAGCACGGCGTGCTCCCCCACGAAGCACTCGTCGCCCAGCACCACACCCTCTTCCCCCCGTACCCCGCGACGCAGGTCGCACGAACGGCCGACGATGGCCCCCCGCAGGCGCACGCTCTCACCCAGGTAGGAGTTGTCGTGCACGATGACGCGCTCGAGGTCCGCGTTGGCCCGCACCCGTACGTTGGTGCCCAGCACGGTGTACGGGCCGAGACGCACGCCGGCCTCGATGCGACAGTTCTCGCCGATGACGGCCGGCCCCACCAGCTTGGCGTCAGGGTGCACTTCGGCCCCCTCCCCCACGAAGACACCGTCGCCCATCTCGAAGCCCGGCACATCCACCCGGACCCGGCCGTCGAGGATGTCCTTGTGGGCGGACAGGTAGCTCTCGAGGGTGCCGACGTCCTCCCAGTAGCCCTCGGCCACCGCTCCGAAGAGCGGTTTGTCGTCGGCGAGGAGGGCGGGGAAGACCTCGGCGGAGAAGTCGACAGAGCGTCCGGCCTCGATGTAGTCGAAGATCTCCGGCTCCAGCACGAAGATGCCGGTGTTGATGGTGTCGCTGAAGACCTGCCCCCACGACGGCTTCTCGAGGAATCGCTCGATGGAGCCATCCTCCCGGGTGATGACGATGCCGAACTCGAGGGGGTTCTCCACCCGCACGAGGCCAATGGTGGCGAGGGCCTGCTTCTCGTCGTGCTCCTTGACGATGGCGGTGAGGTCGATGTCGGTGAGGACATCGCCGGAGATGACGAGGAAGCGCTCGTCGAGCTCATCCATGGCGTTGCGCACCGATCCCGCGGTGCCGAGCGGGGTGTCCTCGGTGGCGTAGACGATCCGCACGCCGAAGTCCGATCCGTCGCCGAAGTAGGACCGGATGTTGTGGGCCATGAAGGCCACCGTCACCACGATCTCGTCGAACCCGTGCTGCTTCAGGAGCCGGACGATGTGCTCCATCATCGGCTCGTTCACGAGCGGCATCATCGGCTTAGGCGCGTTCGAGGTGAGGGGACGCAACCGGGTGCCTTCGCCCCCGGCCATGATGACGGCCTTCATGACCCCGAAGGTACCCCTGGGCCGTCAATCTCAGAAGCAACGTCCTGGCGTCCGTCGCGCAGTGCGTTGCGGGCCATGGGCACGTAGAGCACCGCTGCCCACCACGACAGCACCAGGCCGGGGAGGCCCGCGATGTAGGCCAGCGTCTCGGCGGTGTCGGCCCAGCCGAGGGTGCTCTCCGCCGCCAGGAACAGCGGGAAGGCGATCATCAGGCCGAAGGTGCCCGCCTTGCCGAACCATGTGACGTCGATGCGCCGGGCGCCCAGGGCGGCCAGGGCGAGGGTGGCGCCGGCTACGAGCGCCTCCCGCACGAGGACCGTCACCGCGAACCACACGGGGACGGAGCCGTCGACCAGGATCCCGCCGACGCCGACGAAGAGCAGGAGTCGGTCGGCGACGGGGTCGAGCACCTTGCCGAGCTCCGACACCTGGTCGAAGCGACGGGCGATGTAGCCATCGAGGAAGTCCGTGGTGCCGAGCGCGGCCAACAGCCAGGCGGCGTTGGCCCGGTCATCCTGGGCGAACAACAGCCACAGGAACACCGGCAGCAGGCTCAGACGAACAACGGTGATGACGTTGGGCACGGTGAGGATCCGATCGGATCCCGGCGCGCTCCCCTCCTCGTCGGCCACGGGCTCACCCTACGATGAACTCGTGGGCACCCTCTTCAGCAAGATCATCGACGGTGAGATCCCCGGCCGCTTCGTGTGGCGGGATGACGACGTGGTCGCCTTCCTGCCCATCGCCCTCCTCGCCCCGGGCCACACGTTGGTGGTGCCGATCGAGCCGATCGACCACTGGGTCGATCTCGACCCAGCCCTCAACGCCAAGGTGTGGCAGGTGGCCCAGTCGATCAGTCAGTGCCTCGACTCGATCTACCACCCGACGAAGGTGGGAGTGCTCGTGGTGGGCGAAGAGGTGCCGCACACCCACATCCACCTGGTGCCCTTCACCGAGCTCAGCCAGATGAGCTTCGCCAACCAGGACACCAACCCGTCACCGGAGACGCTCGACAGCCAAGCCGACAGGCTGCGGCGTGCCTTGCGAGAGGCCGGCCACGCCGCCCGCGTCCCCGACGCCTGAGCCTCGCCTGTCGATCAGGACCGCGCTCGGCGTCGACGGTGCCGGAAGACGAGGGTGCCGACCTCCCAGAGCACGGTGAGCCCCAGGCCGGCGAGGAGCACGAGGAGGAACAGCGGCGCCGTGAACTCGGTCCACAGCACCTCCACGTCGACGCGCTCGGTGTTCTGGCCCAGGACCACCGCCAGCAAGATCGCCAGCACGAGGAGCAGGAGCGACCACTTCGAGACGCCGGTCCCCCGCTGCTCGCCCTTGCGCTGCTCGGACGGTGCTTGTTCGTCCAGATCGGTCCACCCTGCGGCGCGGTCGTCAGCCATGCCGGAGGCGTTCCCCGACGACGGCTGCATCAACCCTCGTCATGCGTGATCTCCTCGGTGAGACCGGGGCGGTCGTTGCGGACGTTGTTCACCTCGATGGAGACAGGGTGCATGGTGATGATCTCCGGCGCCGCGGGCACCAACAGCCGGCCGAGGAGCTCGAGGTCGTCGTTTTCCCGGTCGAGCCACGTGTCCCAGGCCGACGGCGGGAGGATGACCGGCATCCGATCGTGCACGGCCGACATCGGCTCGTTGGATGACGTGGTGATGATCGTGCAGGAGCGCAGCGGCTCCTGGCCCTTGTCAGGGCCACGCCACACCTCCCACAGGCCCGCGAAGCCGTAGGGCTCCGCATCGGGCCGGTGGATGAAGAAGGGCTGCTTCTTTCCCTTGGCCTCGGTGGGGTGCTTCTTCCACTCGTAGAAGCCGTCGGCCGGGATCAGGCAGCGCCGCTTCTTGAAGGCCGACTTGTAGGCGTTCTTCTCGGCAAGGGTCTCGGCCCGAGCGTTGATCATCTTCGAGCCGATCCTGGCATCCTTGGCCCACATCGGCACCAGCCCCCACTGGAACGCATCCATGTGACGAGTGCTGCCGTCGGCCAGCACGGCGTACACGTCGGTGGTGGGGGCCACGTTCCACGACGGCTCGAGCCGCGCCTCCGGGGCCTCGGCCCCGAAGTAGGCCGCCACCTGGTCAGGCGGGGTGGCCGAGACGAAGCGACCGCACATGTTCCGGACCCTACCTGCGGTGCTACATCGCTTCGAGCAGTCGGTCCTCGCTGCGCAGGTCACGCTCCTCCATGGCCACGGCTCCGATGATGGCACCGACCAGGAGAGAGACGGCGCCGGCCGCGAGGGCCCACGAGCCGACCACGCCGACCGCGCCGCTGAGGAGGAGGAGAGTCGCGGAGGCGAGGGTTCCGATGGCGAATCGCATCACGGGAGATATCCCCCGCCTGCGCATCCTCAAACCTCCGCCGGCCAAAGAGCTCACATGGCTGACGTCGATCTTCGCGGGTAGTGGTACCCCGGGTCGATGACGCTCATCGGCCGACCAAGGAGGTCACCGCATGCTCGGTTTCATCATTGGCTTGATCATCATCGGGCTCATCGCCGGCTTCGTGGCGCGTGCACTCGTGCCCGGTGACGACTCGATGAGCATCGGCGCCACGATCCTGCTCGGCATCGTCGGCTCCTTCGTGGGCGGGTTCCTCGCCGACGTCTTGTTCCGCGCCGACACCGAGGACCGCGGTCTCGGGCCGGTCGGCGTCATCGGATCGATCATCGGCGCCATCGTCGTGCTGCTCATCTACAACGCCGTCGCCGGCCGACGCGCCGGCCGCTGAGCGCCAGCAGAAGGGGCCGTCTCGGAGGACGGCCCCTTCTGCTGTGATCCTCCCGGTCAGGACGTTTCGTGGTCTCATAGGGGCGCCCGGGCATCCGCGCCTGGAGAGACTCGTCGCTTCACCATGGAGGAACCGCATGCGAACCCTGCACCGGACGGGAGCCGGGCTCCTGGCTTTGGCGCTCGCCGGGGGCCTCGCCGCCTGCGGCGACGACAACACGAAGGACTCGACCCCCGAGGCCACCGAGGAGAGCACGACCACGGAGGCTCCTGGGGAGGCCGGAACGGTCGAGGTGACGGCCGTGGACTACGCGTTCGAGGGGCTGCCCGACTCGGTGGCCGCCGGCACGAAGCTCACGCTCACGAACAGCTCCACTGCGGAGATTCACGAGCTGAGGGCGTTCCTGCTCCCCGATGGCGAGGAGCGATCGGCCGACGAGCTGATCGTGCTGCCCGACTCGGAGCTCGAGCAGCTCATCCCACAGGGGCCACCAACGGCCGAGTTGCTGGCCCCCCCGAATGGGGGCGAGATGATCCTGGAGGTGGGCGACGGCACGCTCGCAGACCCAGGCCGCTACCTGATGGTCTGCACCGTCCCCACCGGCGCCGATCCCGACGCGGTCCTGAACGCAGCGGCCCGGGAGGTGGTGCCAGGCGGCCCACTCCACTTCACCAAGGGTATGTACGCAGAGCTCACCGTGGAGTAGCCACCCGGCCGTCCTGGTAGCCACTCTGCTGACGACTGGGACCAGATCGCCGCCATCCTCTAGCTCTGCCACCATGGCATCCGAGCACCGTCAGAAGTCTTCGGATGGCGAGCCCGGCCGCGAGCATCGAGATGGCGGCGGCCATCGGGAGCTGTCTGCCTGTGGCCGGGAGCCGATCCGAGCTACCGCTGCCTTCGAACGCGTCGTCGCCGTCCGCCCCGGGGCCGAGGATCGGCGCTGGCGCCACGTCCAGCAGGGCAGCGCTGTTGGCCCGCAGATCGAACGTGACCGAGCCGTCCATGACCGGGATCGACCCCGGAGCTTCCTCGTTGCCGGTGTGGGTGGGGTCGATGAGGTGGACTCGAGCGACCCGGGAGCTGAACCCTCCGAGGTCCACCGTGATGGTCCGGTCGGTGGGCTGGCTGACCGAGAACGAGCTGACGAGCAGTCGAAGCGCGCCGTCGGCGCCCAGCGAGCCGATGGCCCAGAGCCCGGCGACGGGGTCGTCGCCCCCGACTCGGACCGTGGTCCCTGCGAGGCGCTGCCACCAGTCGAACCCCGACCACACGGGTTTGCGCCGTCCCGACGCGGTGGCGGTGCCCCAGTCGCCGCACAAGTCCGCCGGGTCGTCGCAGTGCCGGTCGACCGCGGCGAAGAAGGTCGTGCCGTCGGTGCCCGCCCGCTGGAACTCGATCAGTCCGGCCAGGGTGTGGGCTGCTCCTTCGTGGGTGTCGTGACGGAGGTCCAGGCCACCCGACGACAGGTGCCATTCGGTGACCCAGAGCTCGGGTGGTGTGTCGAAGTCGTGCGCCGCGACCTGTGCCCGCATGAGGTCGGTACCCACCCCGAAGATGCGAGGCGACGCGATCGGGTTGGCACCGCCCAGCGCTTCGCTCACGAACGTGGTGAGCGGATCCGGGTCGCCCTCGGCCCCGTCGGGACCGAGCAGCGGCTGATTCGTGTAGGTGTGCCAGCTCACGAACTGCGGGTCGCGGCCGCCGATCGCCGCGCCGTCGAGAAAGGCCTCGATCGCCGGCGGGTCGGCGAACAGCGCGCCGGGTCCGCCCCATGTGGCGTGCACCTCGTTGGCTTCCTCGACCGCAGTGATCGCCCGAGCCTGGGCCGCGGCGTCGCTCGGGAGGTCGGTGAGGGTCTGGCCGTGCGAGGTCGGAGGGAACTCGGGCTCGTTGCCCGACTCGAACCACGGCGCTACGTGGCCCTGCGCGACACGATCGACGAGGTAGTGGCGCACGACCTCGCGCCAGACGGCTTCATAGCCAGCCGAGCCCGCCTGGTTCGCCCACGTCGGACGCTCGATGACCACCAGCATAGGCGTGGCACCGACCGCCTCGACGGCGTCGACCTCGGCGTCGGCAGCGGAGAAATCGTAGACGCCGGGGGCGGGAGCAAGCCGCCCGAGGCGGACCGCGAACGTGCGCACCACGGCGGGCTCGAGCGGCGCTACCGCCTCGCCGCCGCTGCGCCAGTTGAACCCGACCAGATCGGGATTGATCGCCGCACCCGTGACGGTCGGGTCGACCGTGAGACTCACCGGGGTGCCGGTGCCGCGATCGGGCGCGGGCGCGGCCGTGGTCGTCGGGAGAACCCCGAGGCAGATGACCGTCGCCAGCGTGGCCATCACCCGGACGCGCACCGCCAGCCACGGCGTCATCCCCACCGTGGAGAGGTTCGACCAGCGCGGCGGGTTCTCCTTCCAGGAGCGTCGGGCGAGTCGGGTCCGCTCCCGACGCCAGGCCTTCCGACAGTCGGGCCAGGGCTCTGTCCCGCCGCTCGCTGCTGGCGGTGACGAGCACAGCAGAGCAGAGGTGGCGCTCCATCGTTGGGGGTGGGGCGACACCTCACCATCGCGGCCCGGTGGGAACTGTTCTCGGTACCGTGAAGCACGGCATCTGGGGTGGGCTCAGCGGCAAGGCCCGCAAGGAGCGTCGGGGCCACGCTGCGTAGTCCGCTGACGAGACTCCTCGTCGACGGTGGGGAGGAATGTCGGATCGACATCGGCTCCCCGACCGTCTTGTGAGAGGTCCTACGGACGCGCGCCGATGCGGTGGACCGGGATGCTTGCCGCGAGAAGGGCAATGACCCCTGCGACGAGGATCGTCTTCTCCGCCGGCCCGGTGTCGGGACTCGCGACGGCAACGATGAACCCGAGAACGAGGAAGAACAGGACGATGAGTAGCGCCACGCGCAGAAGCCGGAGCACAATCAACGTGAGGCCACCACGCGAGCCGAGCGACAGCTATCCGGCGCGATCCGAAACGCAGGACATCCCTAGTCGTCCACGACCACCACCCGCCTAGGCGCGGACCTCCTCGGCCTGCTCCTTGCGCAGGGTGGCGATGTCCTCGACGAGGCCCTTCACCTCGGCGATGAGCTCGGCCGGCCGCCTGCTCGAGTTCCGTGTGCATGGTCGGTTCGGTGCTGGTCATGTTCGCTGTCTCATGGCGGGGTGGTGGGGTTGGTCACCCCGTTGGTCACCTGACGTCGGAGCGCAGAAGGGGCCACTTCGAAAAGTGGCCCCTGACCTGCGGTTCTCCCGGTCGGGCCGAGAGGATTCGAACCTCCGACCTCTTGACCCCCAGTCACGTCATGATCGTGCCGCCCACTGCCGCTTCGTGCCGGGCAGGGCTGTGACCTGCGTGTTTGCCACCATGACTCTCCGCCCCATCCGGTCGAACATCGGCCAGGGACGCCAGGTCCGCATACATTCTGCATACATCCCGGCGCAGGATTCGAACTCTGCGCCGAGCGCGGCGGGTTCGTGCCGCCGGATGCTGCAGGGCCCGCTGACCTGCGCCGATGTCGCCGGGCTCCCTCCGGTCAGCCAGTCGGGTAACGGGGTGTGCTGAGACGTCCGTGACCAACCTGTGACCAACCGAAGTCGCGCCCATCGCGGCCTCGGCCGGTGACTTGGACGCCGCGCTCACTTCACCGGGCGCATCACAGTCCGCGGAGCACGCCGAGGAGGACGATGGTGGCACCGGCGAGGTTGGCCGGACCGCTCACACTGAAGAGCTTCCACCCGAAGGAACGCACGGCGAAGTGGTCGTCCACGCTCTGGCGCCAGTTGGTGATCGCACCGGCGACGAAGAGCACAGCGCCTGCGACGAGGAGGCAGGCAGCGATCGTCTCGATGGTGTCGGGCAGATCCGAGAATCCCATCACGCCGGACAGCGCCAGGAGTGTGGCCCCCTGAATGATGGCGGCGAGGTGGGCAGTGACGAGATGACGTGACGCGGTCGGCGACTTCATCCTCGCCATCGTCAGCGGCAAGCCGAGCAGGAACCCGTACATCAGGCTGATACACCCACCGACGATGAGCACCTTTGCGCTGGTGTCCAAGGCGCCTCCCCTCGCTCGAAACTTGGTGTGACACGCTGTATCCTGAATTGGCAAGGCCGCTGAAGTCAAGGGAGGCTCATGGAGTCGCGTCCCTATCGTCTCGGGAAGCGTGCCGACGCCGCTGCCGTCACGCGACGACGCATCCTCGACGCCGGCTGGGCGGAGATCGAGCTCGGCGGCTATCGCCCGGCGAACGTCGAGGCGATCGCAGCCCGCGCCGGGGTGACACGCGTGACGGTGTACCGACACTTCGCGTCTCGTGGAGAGCTGTTCGAGGCGGTCGCTTGGGACCAGGTCGGGCGCGCCCAGCTCGACCGGCTCGACGCAGCGCGCGACCACCCAGACATCGTCGAAGCAACACGGCGATTTCTGCACGAGAACTGTCTGCTGTTCAACCGCGTCGGCCAGATCCTGCGCGCGATGCTTGAGGTGGAACGGGAGGAACCCGAGATTGCGACAGTCCTTCGCATCACGTATCGAGGGCGTCGACTCGAGTCGCTCCAGCAGCTGGCCGAACGCATCGCGGCCAGCGAGCGCATGGCCGCAGGCTGGACAACCAGCGGCGTCGTCGATGCACTTACGATCCTCACCGGCATCGAAGCGTTCGAAGCGCTGACCACTCAGCCCGGCCGGACCGCGAGCGACGCTGCCGAAGCCCTCTTCTCAATGGCACGAGCCTTTCTCGTCGAGGGCGGCTGAGCGCGGGCGGAATGCGCCGCGGTCAGGCGGTAGGTGCCGGTCGACTGGCCTGGGGCCTCCTTGGCGCCGGTGTAGTACTCCTCCGCGCCGCGGGCGACGGTGTCGAGGTAGTACTGCTGCTGGCCCGGAGCCAGCTTTCCGAGGCTCAGCACGACGCTGAGCCTCGGGATGAGCCACGGACAGGCCGGCACAGCACGGCAGGTGCAAGTGCGTCACCGTTCCTGTCGACGTCCTGTGGGAGCGCGATCAGCGCTCAGACGCTGACTCGGTCGAGCAGGCGTCGGTACTCGGAGATCGACCCAGGGAGAATTCGCAGTGCCCGACCGTGCCGGCCGCCTAGTCGACCAGATCTACGACCTCGCTTACAGCTGGCGTCAGCTCCGACCCCGCGATCACGAGCTCACCAGGCCGAATCGTCTCGGGGTCGGACGCTTCATCGAGGAACATCCACACGACGCCGGTCTCGTCCTCAGAGTTCAGGTCAGCCGTGATGTCGGCCACAGGTCCCAGGCGTCCGAATCCATCGACGTCAGACCGTCTGTGACCGGGTGAGCAGGTGCTCGTTCTCGGCAACCGTGCCGGGAAGCATGCGCAGGTGGACGACGCCGTCAACGTCACGGTCCACGACCTCGACGACGGCAATGGAGTCGGCATGCCCCGCGATGATGAGCGCTCCGGGCACGATCCGCGACGGATCCGCTGCCTGGTCGGCGAAGGACCACGGCAGGCCGGTGTCGTCCTGCGTGTTCCAGTCGACGTAGATGTCAATGGCGTAGCTCATCGGCGTGCCTCGGGCGGTCGATGGTGTGGGTTGTCCCGCACCACAGTCTCGCACGACATCAGCCGGATGAGGTCAGGCTCGAGGTCGGGCAGCATCACCGTGTAGTGCGGGCGGCGGAAGGTCGGCCGCAGCTCCAGGCCCGTGCGGCGGATCGCTCCAACGGTCGTGAGCGTGAGAACCGACTCGCCTACCAGCGTTGTGCGGGCGATGACATCCAGTGCCGTCTCGTCCGCAGCTGCGAGCACCGACACGCCATGCTCGCCGAAGCGCCGGAACGCTGTGACGGCGTCGCTCCGCAGGCGCTCGGGCTCGAGCAGGCCACCGCGCACGACGACGAGCGCGTCATCCGGGAGTGCCTCGCGGCGGATGCGGAAGCCGGTCACGACGTGGCCGGGGGCGGGGCGAAGACTCGGTCGAGGCGGGCACCGGCCTGGCGGTGCTGCTTGGTGACCGTGTGGGTGTAGGTGTTCAGGGTGACGCCGATGTCGGCGTGACCGAGGCGCTCCTGCATCACCTTGTCGTCGCCGACCACGACCCGCCCGACCGACTGCGCGGTGTGACGGAGCCCCTTCGGGGTGATCCGGGGCACACCGGCCTTCGCCACGAGGCCGTCCATGAGGCGGCCGAAGGTGCTCGGATCGATCCAGCTGCCGAACGGCGTGGTGAACACCAGGCCCGTGTCCACCCACTCACTACCGGCGAGGCGCCGCTCGGCCTCCTGCTGGGTCCGGTGGGCCTTCAGCACGGACCCCGTGCGGGGACCGAACGCCACCACTCGGTCGGCGTGCTCGGTCTTGAGCTGCTTGAGCACCGGGTGGCCCCGCTCGATAGCCAGCTGCTGGTGGACGGTGAGCTGCCGATCCTTGAGGTCCACATCGGCCCAGCGCAGCGCGAGGAGCTCGCCGCGTCGGAGCCCGGACACGAGGCAGACGTGGAAGGCGGCAGCGAGACGATGGTCGCTCGCAGTGGCGAGAAACCGCTGAGCCTCCTCGAGGGTCCAGCCCATCTGCTGATGCGCTCGGTCGCGCCGAGGCGGTTGGGTGAGCACGACGGGGTTGCGGGGCACACGGCCCCGCTGCACGGCCTCCTCGAGCGCCATCGACAGCACCTTGCGCACGGTCCGCGCTGAAGTGGAGCCAAGCCTCGGCTTCCCGGCGTTGTCCTCCTGCACCAGGGCAGCCACCCAGTCGTCCACCAGCTCGGGCGTGAGGTCGCGTAGGCGGACCTTGCCGATCAGCGGGACGATGTGGCGTGCGACCGCCCAGCGGTACTGGTCGTAGGTCGACACCTCCACCCGGCCCTCCTTGGCGTGCAGCCACACCTTCTCGACGAACTCCCCCACGCTCTCGCTGTCGGTTCCGGCCCGACCGTCGAGCACCGCTCGCTGGCGCGCCACCGCTGCCCGCTTCGTGTCGAAGGTGCCGAGCTGGCGGACCTTGCGCTTGCCCGTGGCGGGGTCGTAGCCGCTCTGGCGGACGACCCACTTCCCCCGTTGGCGCTGCACCTCGGGCTCGCCGACCTGGACCCACTGCACGCCCTGCATGGTAGTGCTGAGGCTGCATACATCCCGCATACATTGCCAGAACGCAGCAGAGCCGGTACCCCTCGGCACCGGCTCTGACCTGCGGTTTCCCGGTCGGGCCGAGAGGATTCGAACCTCCGACCTCTTGACCCCCAGTCAAGCGCGCTAACCAAACTGCGCCACGGCCCGGGATTGGAAGGGCGAACCTACCAGACGCCTCCCGGCGGCCCGCCAGCCGGAACCGGACGCCCATTAGGGTCCGGCCATGGAACGCACCTCACTCGGCACCACCGGGATCCAGGTCAGCCGCTACTGCCTCGGAGCGATGATGTTCGGGGCGTGGGGCAACAAGGAGCACGACGACAGCATCCGCATCATCCACGCCGCCCTGGACGCCGGCATCAACTTCGTCGACACCGCCGACGTGTACTCCGGTGGTGAGTCCGAGGAGATCGTCGGCAAGGCGCTCAAGGGGCGCCGGGACGAGGTGGTGTTGGCCACCAAGTTCGTGGCTCCCATGAGCGAGGACTCGAACCACCGGGGCTCATCGCGTCGCTGGATCATCCGGGAGGTGGAGAACAGCCTGCGTCGGCTCGGTACCGACCACATCGATCTGTACCAGGCGCATCGGCCCGACCCGAACACCGACATCGACGACACCCTCAGCGCGCTGTCCGACCTCGTGCACCAGGGCAAGGTGCGGGCCATCGGGAGCTCCACCTACCCGGCCGAGCAGATCGTGGAGGCCCAGTGGGTCGCCGAGCGACGGGGACGGGAGCGCTTCCGCTGCGAGCAACCGCCCTACTCGATCTTCGTGCGGGGCATCGAGACATCGGTATTGCCCACGTGCCAGAAGTACGGCATGGGTGTGATCCCGTGGAGCCCTCTCGCAGGCGGTTGGCTCACCGGTCGCTACCGCAAGGGATCGCCGGCGCCCGAGGGCGGCAGGGCTCGGCGCACGCCGGACCGGTTCAACTTCGAGCTCGCCGAGAACCAGCGCAAGCTCGACCTCGTTGAGGAGCTGCTCACCCTCGCCGACGAAGCGGGCCTGTCGCTCACCCATCTGTCGATGGCCTTCGTGCTCGAGCACCCCGGCGTGACCTCCGCGATCATCGGGCCGCGCACCATGGAGCAGCTCACGGACGTGATGGAAGGGGCCGGCACCCGCCTGTCAGACGAGGTTCTCGACCGCATCGACGAGATCGTGCCGCCCGGCACCAACGTGAACCTGGCCGACACCGGCTGGGAGGCGGCATCACTGCGACGCTCCCAGCGCCGCCGGCCCCGCCGCCCCAACCGCTGATCTTCAGCTGGTGGTGGATCCGTGCCAGAACGACACCGATTCGCCCCAAGCTGCGGGGCGCTCGTGGGCGCCCTCAGAGGGCGTGGGCGATCCAGAAGATGCCCTGGATGAGCCGCCAGCTCAGGTAGGCGACCGTCACCGCGACGAGCACCTTGAAGTGCCACGGGGCGCCTTCGCGCTCGAACCGGGTCAGGGATTCGCCCAGCTGGTCGTCGCACTCCGGGCAGCGGCCGTCGGGGCGCAGGGTGTTGGGGTTGTAAAAGCGCTCACAGGTGTCACAGTGGGGCACGGTCACCGCCCCCGGGTCAGACGGGTCCGAGGCCCAGCGGCCGCCACTCGGCTTGGCACGGACCGGCCGACGAGCTCGCCGGCGAGGGTGGCGGCGTCGATGAGCAACTCGACGTCGATGCCGGTGTGCACGCCGAGGTCGTCGAGCATCGCCACCAGCTCCTCGGTGGCCAGGTTCCCGGCGGCGCCGGCGGCGAAGGGAGACCCGCCCAGCCCACCCACGGAGGTGTCGAAGCGGGTGACCCCGAGCTGCATGGCGGCATAGGCGCACACGAGGGCGGTGCCGCGGGTCTCGTGGAGGTGCAGCCCCACATCGGGGCCGACGGCGTCGAGCACGTCGGCGATGCGACGGGGCGTGGCCATCCCGGTGGTGTCCGCGCAGGTGATGGCGGCACAGCCGGCGCCCCGCAGCCGATCGGCCAGGTCAGCGACGGCGGTGGGCGCGACCTCTCCCTCGTAGGGCGAGCCAAAGCTGCAGCTGAGCACCGCATCGACGGGGACGACGCCGGCCACCCCACAGATCGCCTCGATCGCAATGGCGGATTCATCCATCGACATGTGCACGTTGCGTTGGTTGTAGGTCTCCGACAGCGAAATCGTGACCGTGAGCTCGTCGACGTCGTTGCCCAGCGCTAGCTCCGCGCCCCGCACGTTGGGCACCAGCGCCGAGTACCGCAGGCCCTCCGAGCGGGGTACCGCCGCCAGCACCTCGGCGGCGCCGGCCATGGCGGGTACTGCTGTGGGCGACACGAAGGCCACCGCCTCAATGCGGCGCACGCCCCCCACCACCAACGCCTCGATCAGGCGCACCCGGTCGGCCACGGACACCGGCGCTTCAGGCTGCAACCCGTCCCGAGGCCCCACATCCCGAAT
>Ga0136633_1000724_pt1 | contig 25012 bp, 25 predicted proteins | sample AntDrymeUQ832206_2_FD_105494 | JGI IMG/M metagenome (GOLD analysis project Ga0136633, IMG submission 105494) | Polar desert sand microbial communities from Dry Valleys, Antarctica - metaG UQ83 (22.06) | ecosystem: Environmental > Terrestrial > Soil > Desert | place: Antarctica: Dry Valley... | reverse complement strand
GCGGAGCAACGCTCCTCGGTACACGGTCTCTTCCATGCTGGCGTTGGCGACCGCGAAGAGCAGAGCCGGGAAGAGTGCCGACACGTTTTCCAGGGTCACCGGAAGCGGTCCGAAGAATGGCTCAGCAACCGCCGGACCGATGAAGGCGGCCACGATCCCTACCGCCAACAGTGCGCCCAGGGCCAGCGCAAGGCCCGCGCGTGACGCCCGCCTTATCCCGATCTCCCCGGCGGTCGAGCCGAGCAGTCGGACGACCAACGCCACGGCAACCAGCACGAGCAACGCACCCGCCGCTCGGTAGAGCGCAAACGGTGCGAGCAGATTGGCGCAGCTGCTCCCGTCGCGCGCGCCAGCAGGCAGCGGGATGCCGCTCCACGCCATGCTCAGCGCCACCAGCAGGCAGGCGCCATAGACGAACGTCGCGGAACTCGGCGGTGTGCCGTTGCTCCGGGCTTGCCGCAGGGTTGCCATGAATCCCATGGGCAACACGAGGAGCACGGGCAGGCGCAGCGGTTCGATTGCCGCCGCTGCCAGCAGCAGGATGAGCGGGAGCCCGGCGACCGCTGCCCGGACGCTCCTCATGCGAAAGGGCTGGTGGCCCGCGTCTTGGACCTGCGCGTTCTGATGGCTGGACCTCGAGTTGGGGCTGTCGGCTGAGGATACGGTGAGCAGGTTCTCGCGATCGACAACCTGTCGTGTACTGATGGGCCTGGGGACGGGACGCACATCTCCGACCGCCAGCTGCGGGATGAGGTGATCACACTCCTGGTCGATTGCCAACCCGGGAGGTAGGCGGCGACGTCCTCGGACGCCGGCCTAGAGGCTCGTCGATGCACGCAAGTGGCCGGGTGCCTCAGCACCCGGCCACTTCCCATGCCCCCGTCATCGAAGTGCTCTACACGATTTCCCCCGCCTTCGTGACGCGATTCAATGTTCGACGGGAGCGAGCCCGGCGAAGGCCGCGAACAGCGTCGTCGCGACATCCGATATGCGGTCAAGGTCTCCCGCGTCGGCTGCCGTTCTGGCGTCGGCGAGGCTTGCATCGACAGCGTCGCCGGCAGAGGGGTCGATTGCATGGGCGACGCGCTCCCAGACTGCCTCCAGCGTTGCGACGTCCAGAACGAGGGCGGGATCGACGGCCGCCGCGTCGATCTGGAGCTGGCGCGACCAGAGCTGGAGGCGGTCCACATCGACGTCAGCAATGGGGCGGTATGCAAGCTCGAAGTCAAGGGTCGCGCTTTCGACGCCGATGGCCGCCTGCCGAACATCACCGGCCTGCTGCGCATCGATCGCAGCGCCAAGTGCTTCGAGGGCGTCGGTCATCTGGCCGACGAGCCGCTCCGAGAGGTCGCCGTCCTTGTAGGTGCTCCATGCCGCCGACATGCTGTCGAACGTCATGCCGACTGTCTTCCAATCCTCGGGCGCGGCAATGGCGTGGAGCTCCGCGGCGCCGGATGAAAGCGTTTCGAGCTCGCCGGGCACGGTTCCATCCGTCGCATCGGTGGGCGCTGCGATTGCCACGCCGTAGAGCTCGTCGAGAGACACCACCTCCGCCCGGAACTCGCCGTAACCGGGGGCGAACGCTTTGTCCTCGATGGTGCCGTCCATGAGGTGTTCCTGGACCAGCACCGCGCCCGATACGGGTCCTCGGGGTCCGTCAAGCGTCTCGGCGGTGGACATGACGGTCACCTCCTCGAAGACCAGGTCCGGGATGTTCTCGGGTCGGTACACGTCGCCCACCTGCGGGTCGGCGGGCATGATCATCCCGGGAGGCCCGTCCCTGCCGGCCAGCCAGGTGCCCTCGTTGTTGGCGACGATGCCGTTCTCATAGTTGTAGACGTCCTCACCGAAATACCAGACCGATCCGTCGTCGGCCTGCGCATAGAAGTCGCGCGCGACCTCGAGGATGCGGCCGTCGCTGTAAGCCATGAAGTGCGTCACGCTCGTCTCGACCTGTCCCCCGCTCCATTCGATGAGCTTGGTTTCCGGCAATTGCGTGATTTCGAATCGCAGGTTCTCCTTCCCCTCGGTCCCAAGCTGGATGACCTGGGTGATGCCGATCCTCGGGAAGAGAGGGTTTGTGATGGCCGTTGGGTCCGAGAACGTGGGGGTTCCCAGATCCACCCGTGCGCCGTCGGAGGCGGTCGCGCTTCCCGACGGGAGCATGGGCGAGCCGGTTGGAGCCGACGCGCTGGAAGTGGGCGTGGTCGAGCATCCGGCAACCACCAGCACGGCTACGAGGCCTGCGCCGATCAGGTTGCGGGATGGTCGGCTCGACGTTCTTGGATCGATCCGTCCGGTCTCCGATAGAGCGGTCATTCCTGGGTTCCTCGTTCTCGAAAGGTATGAGGTTGAGATGGGTGTGGGTTGAGGCAGCCTCGGTGCATTCCAGGTACTTGCGGCGGTCACCATGCCGCGCGAATGCTGAACCAGGCCTGAACGATCCCTGAAGCGCCCAGAGCGGGAGGCAGCAGGCTCCGACCGGCAGGCTGCAGGCACAACGTCCCGAGGTGTCGGGGTGCCGCTCCCGGCGTCGTCCCGTCGGCGCTGAGCGACGTACCTCCTCTGGTAATGCCGCCGGAGCTCTTGCTCGCGTCGTCCGTTCTGCCCGGATCCGACGCAGTGTCCGGCGGCGCCTCCGCATGACGCTGCCGACATCCCAGTGCGGTCGAACCACGGCCATGCGGATTCAGGTTGGGTTCAGGTGAAGCGGGGCATGATGAGCCGAGCATTCCCGAAGCCGGGTGCCAGACCCGCCCACCATCAAAGAGGAACAAACGTCATGCATCGACGAACGAAGACGATCATCGCAGCGGCCGCGCTCGGCACGGTGGTCGCCGCCGGGGCGGGGATTGCCGCCGCAGATAGCGCAGGGAGCGGAGGCGACGACGCAGAGTTGCCGATTGCCGGCCCGGATCTCGACCGGGCGTCGGCGGCGGCGCTCGCCCACACCGGCGGAGGCGCGGTGACCGACACGGAGGTCGGCGACGAGGAGAGTTACTACGAGGTCGAGGTCACTCTCGATGACGGCAGCCAGCTTGACGTCCAGCTGGACGAACAATACAACGTCGTCCTCGTGAATCCGGACAGCGATGTCGTCGAGGAGTCGGGCGACCAAGAGGCCGGCGAGAACGGTTAGTTGGAGGTCGCGGCCGCCCTTTAGGGCGGCGCGGCGTCCGGTCAGCTGGCCTCCACCCGCTGGCCCAGCTGCTTGAGCTCCAGCATTCGGACGCCGAGCGTGGCGGCCATCCAGGGCGGGACCTCGAACACATCTCCGGGGCCGATGTCGAGCTCGGTGCCATCCGGCATCTGCACGCGCAGCCAGCCGGAAAGTGTCACGCCCAGGTGATGATAGGTGCACAGTTCGGTGCCTGCGATCGGCTTGATGCCCGTCGACCAGCGCCAGCCAGGCTGATAGCTCATCCTCCCGACCACGCCAACAGGCGCAGCGCTCACACGGGGTCTGCTTCCAGGCGGCGTATCATCGTCGGAGACGGGAGGGATCATCGGTGCACCGTAACGATCTGCTCGGCGCCATCCTGGCGGCTCCTCCAGCGGCCGGCGAGCTCCTTCACGTCGCGCGCCGTGGCGACGAGTACACGCTCGCTCGGATTGGCACGGAGGCCGTGCTGGCACACCTGGCTCCCGAGGAACCTGAGGCGTGGATCTACTACGACCGCGCCTGGCCGGTCGATGATCCGAAGCATTGCGCCGCCATCCTCGAGGACCTGCTCGCCGAGCTGGAGTCGATGACGGGCGGCATCGATCGCTGCCGATGGCCGCTCGACCAGCCGTGGCCGCACGGACATTGACCGATGCGAACCCTGCTGCTCGCCGAGGAGTCGCTGACTTTCGCCGCTGCCGGCGTGCATGGGACCTGAGCGCATCTTCACGCCGCAGCCTCGAGGCGGTCGAGGATTCGCCTGACGAAGACGTGGCCGATGCGCTCCGTCGGGCGCTGGCGGTCTACTACTTCCCCGGGATGTGGGACTGGGATCGCGCGTTCGTCGAGCGACTGACCATCGCGGAGCTGAAGCGATCGCTTCCCGATCCATCGGCGGAGCTGGCGCGCGCCGAGGCGGCGCTCACGCGCTATTTCCGTTGGGCGCCGGGCGTGGACGTCTTCGCACCGGTGCGGATCGCGGCCGACTTCGAGGTGCGCCTCCCGGATCCGGGTGCGCCCGAGCGTGGGTTGCTCGACGCCACCGGGAGGCCGGTCGATTACGCCGGTCGGATCGATCTGCTCATGACGGACGAGGCGGACCGTTACTGGCTGCTTCGCCATCGCGTCAGCCGCGGGGCCTGGACGAGCGAGCAGCTCCTCCGCCTTGATGACCGCGACGTGGCCGACTGCTGGGCGTGGCAGGCCTTCTTCCCCGGCCTCGAGATCGCGGGTACGGTCAGCAACGAGCTGCGGCTCGACCTGGCCACGGAGACGTCACCGATGCCACCGCCATCCGAGCGTTCTGCGCGGCTCGCGCAGCATGCGCCGAGCGGCGGTGGGAGGTCGATTCCAACGCATCGGCGAGCGCGGCTGGCTGCCGTGGAGCAGGCGGAGACCTTCAGGGTGGATGCCGACGACGCCTTCCGGCGGACGTGGATTGCACGCAGCCCGCGCGAGATCGATGCGGCCGCGGCACGCACTGGGATGATCGCGCTTGACATGATGGACCCCGCGCTGCGCGTCTACCCGACACCCTCGCCGGCACATTGCCCGGAGTGTCCCTTCCAGGCGCCATGCGTGGCGATGAACGAAGGGCAGTCCGCGGAGGAGCTGCTGGCCGCCTCGTATCGCGTGCGCCGGCGGCCCACGGTCGAGCCGGGCCGTCTCGGTGCGGTGACCTGGGGGATGGGACGCGGGGCCGCGCCTCCGGGCTGGGCTCGACCTGACCCGGATCACCGGGAGCCTTGAGGAGGCCGATCGGGGAGATTCAGGAGACCCTCAGGTACTCGCTCAGCTGGCCTCCACCTACTGGCCCAGCTGCTTGAGCTCCATCATTCGGGCGCCGAGCGTCTCGAGCTCATCGAGGGTGTGAGGAATCAACGCTGGCCCGATACGACAAATCGCGTGCCGACATCGCGATGATTGGCGACCCACCCGTTTCCCGTCGTGCCGCCAGTTGGCCCTCTGTCCGGTGTGCGTCGTCAGCCCTGCCCGATGAATGCCTCGAGCGCTTCCCGAGTGGGCATCGCCTCGCGAGCGCCCGCAGCGCTGACGGACAGGGCCCCGGCCGCGTTCGCGGCGATGATCGCCTCATCAATCGCGTGGCCGTCGGCGAGCCAGGCGGCGAGGACACCGCAAAAAGCATCACCCGCACCGGTCGTATCGACGATGCGCGGCGCGAGCCGGCCATCGAAGCGCTCACGTCGCTGGCCGTCGACGAGGAGTGCGCCGGCTGGACCCTGCGTGACGATGATCGGCCCGCGGTGGCGCGCGGCGAGCTCGTCCAGCGCCGCGTCGGTGATGTCGTTGCCGATCGCGACCACCAGCTCGTGCTCGTTCGGCGTCAGGATCGGCCCCAGCGTGAGGATCTCGGACGAGAGCGCGCGTGCCGGCGCCGGGTTGAGGATGGCGGTGACGCCGGCGGCATGCGCGGTGCGCAGCGCATCGACCGTTGTGGCGGCCGGGATCTCGTGGTTGGTCAGGACGCAATCGGCCGTCCCGATCATGGCGCGGTCGCCGTCGTCGAGCTCGAGTGAGGCGTTCGCCCCCGGAGCGACCACGATCTGGTTCTCGCCGCGCGGCCCGACCGCGACGATCGCCACACCGGTGGCTTCGGCGTCGAGTCGCCGAACGCGCGACGTGTCGATCCCTTCGGCCGCCAGCGCGGCCAGGGCGCGCTGACCATGGGCATCGCTCCCGACCGCACCGATCATGCTGACGCGTGCGCCCGCGCGGGCTGCAGCAACTGCCTGGTTCGCGCCCTTGCCGCCGTCGTGGGTGGCGAATTGTCCGCCAAGCACCGTCTCGCCCGGTTCCGGCAGTCGGTCAGCGAGGACCACGAGATCGATGTTGAGGGAGCCGATGACGACGACGTGCGCGCTCACCGCACGAGTATGCCCGACTGCATTCGAAAACGAGGCCGACTACGGCTGGAGCCGGCGCCGATTCCAGGAGCCGTCGCCACCGCGCCGATACTCGACGCGATCGTGGAGGCGGTCCGAGCGGCTCTCCCAGAACTCGACGGTGCGCGGCACGATGAGGTAACCGCCCCACATCGGCGGCAGCGGCAGCTCCCCGGGGCTCCGCGCGGCCAGCTCAGCGGCCCGGGCCTCGAGCTCGTCGCGCGTTCCGATCTCCTGTCCCTGCCCGGAGACGGTTGCCGACAGCTGGCTGCCGCGGGGACGCGTACGCCAATAGGCGAGCGAGTCGGCCTCGGAGAGCAGGCGAACCGACCCGCTCACCCGGACCTGGCGATCGAGCGTCGGCCACCAGAACGCCGCCGCCGCCCACGGGTTGATCGCGACGTCTCGGCCCTTGCGGCTGCCACGATGCGTGAAGTAGCGCAGTCCGTCGGCGTCGAGGCCGTTGAGCAGCACGTAGCGGACGGAGGGCATGCCGTCGTCATCGGCCGTGGCCAGGGCGAACGCGTTCGGAAGGGGCAGACCGGCATCGCCGGCCTCGGCGAGCCAGCCGACGAGCTGGCGGATCGGATCGGTGTCGAGCGTCGTGGGATCGATGGGCATGGTTGGATCCTAGGCGACGGCGGCCGTGGCAGCCACAGCCTCGGGCAAGGCGCGAGCCGGTATCGTAGGACCGATGCCGAATCTGCGAGTGCCGGACGGGATCCTGTTTGACCTCGATGGGACCCTGGTCGACACCGTCCCCGCCCGCATCGACGCGTGGTCAGCCGTGTTCGACGAGTACGGTATCGGTTCGACGCGCGCGCAGGTCGAGCTCATGATCGGGATCGACGGCCGTCGCCTGGCCCGCGAGGGTGCGAAGGCCGCCGGTCGGACGCTCGACGGCGAGACGGCCGAGGCGATCGATCGGCGCAGCGGCGAGCTGTTCGACGAACGGAACCACGATCCGCAGCCACTGCCGGGCGCGCGTCAGCTGCTCACGCGCCTGATCGAGCGTGGGACGACCTGGGCCATCGCGACCTCGTCGCGTCGCGAGCAGGTGGCGGCTTCGATCGCCGCGCTGGGCCTGCCCAACCATCCGCGCATCGTGGACGGTAGCCACGTGGAGCATGCCAAGCCGGCGCCCGATCTCCTGCTCCTGGCCGCCAGCGAGCTCGGCATACCGCCCGAGCGTTGCTGGTACGTCGGGGACTCGACGTGGGACATGCGTGCCGCCGTGGCAGCCGGCATGCTGGGCATCGGTGTGGTGGCAGGATCGGCGGTGGACGAAGCGGCGCTGCGCGATGCGGGCGCATCGGTCGTGCTTGCCACCCTGGACGACCTCGAGCTGCAGGCCTGAGATCCATGCCCCTCGAGGAGTATCGGCGCAAGCGCGACTTCGCCACGACGCCTGAGCCGGCGCCCGGCGAGCTGGTTGAGCGCAGCGGTCGCTTCACGATCCAGCGTCACCGCGCGACCGCCCTGCACTACGACGTGCGTCTCGAGATCGGGGGCGTGCTCGTGAGCTGGGCGGTGCCGAAAGGGCCGACGCTCGATCCTTCGGCGCGACGGCTGGCCATGCGTACCGAGGACCATCCGATCGAATACTTCGATTTCGAGGGCGTCATTCCCGAGCGCCACTACGGCGCCGGCGACGTGGTCGTGTGGGACTGGGGCACCTACGAGCCGGAGGCCGAGACGCCGGAACCGTCCGTGGCACTGCGCGAGGGTGAGATCAAGTTCGTCCTGCACGGTGAGAAGGTGCGCGGTCGTTTCACGATCGTCCGCACCGACAATCGTGGTGGGGGAGACGAGGACCGCGAGCGGTGGCTCCTCATCCACAAGCGCGACGGCACGGCGGTGGCTGGCTGGGACGCCGAGGATCACCCGCGCAGCGTGAAGACCGGCCGCACGAACGATGAGGTCCGCGATGACGCCGCGCCACGTTTCGAGGGCCAGCATCCGCGCCCCGTCGCCGAGGTGGATCTCTCCGCGGCGCGCGACGCCCCGATGCCCGACTTCATCCCGCCGATGCGCGCGACGCTGGCGGATGCGGCCTTCGACGACCCGGACTGGCTCTTCGAGATCAAGTGGGACGGATACCGAGTCGAGGCCGTCGTGCGCGATGGCCGAGCGCGGCTCTGGACGCGCAACCAGCAGGACGCCGCCCGCTATTTTCCCGATCTCGCCGGGCCTGCCCCCTGGATCGAGGCGCGGGAGGCGATCGTCGACGGCGAGGTGGTCGCGCTCGACGCGGAGGGGCGTCCCAGCTTCAGCCTCCTCCAGGATCGGACCGGCATCCGCACCGGTCGGGCGCCGGGCACGAAGCGCCCCGGGCCGCCGGCACCGGTGGTCTACCAGGCCTTCGACCTGCTTCATCTCGACGGGCGGTCGCTCCTCGCCGTTCCGCTCGAGGAACGCAAGCGGCTGCTGCGCTCGCGCCTGCGCCCCCATCCGCTTGTCCGATACGCCAGTCACGTCGAGGGCGAGGGACGCGCCTTCACCGAAGCGGCCCGCAGCCAGGAGCTCGAGGGCATCGTGGCCAAGCTGCGGCGGTCGCCCTACGAGCCCGGGCGCCGGGCCCATAGCTGGCTCAAGGTCAAGCTGCGGCGGGAGCAGGAGGTGGTCGTCGTGGGGTGGCTGGATGGGCAGGGGACCCATCGCGACCTCGGCTCGCTGATCGTTGCCGTCCGGACCGGCGATCGATGGGCGCACGCCGGCCAGGTCGGCAGCGGGATCGACACCCGTACCCGACGGGAGCTGCGTGCCACGCTCCACGACCTGGCGCGCGACGCATCGGTCCTGGATCCGGCGCCGGGACTCAAGGGCGCGCACTGGGTCGAGCCGAAGCTCGTGATCCGAGTCGAGTTCGCCGACTGGACCGCTGATAACCTCCTTCGCCAGGCGGCGTTCAAGGGGCTCGAGGTCGGGCGATCGCCGACCTCGGTGCGGCGAGAGCGCGCGGTCGACGCGTCACGCGCAACGGCAGCGGCCGAACGAGAGCTGCATGATGAGCCGATGCAGGCGGGTGGGGACGAACTGACGGCGCTCGACGCGATCGAGCGCGAGGGCGTCTGGCAGGTGGCCGGCCGCGAGGTGCGGGTGACGAACCTGGACAAGATGCTGTTCCCCGGGCGAGCCGGTGACAAACCGATCACGAAGCGCGACCTGCTGCGCTACCACCTCGCGATCGGCCCGACCCTGGTTCCGTACCTGGCCGATCGTGGACTGACGGTCCAACGCTTTCCGGACGGCGTTGAGCGCAAGGGGTTCTGGCAGAAGGACCTGCCCGGGCACACGCCGGCATGGGTGCGTCGTTGGACGTATCACCACCGGGAGGAAGGACCCAAGGACTACCCGGTCGTCGCCGAGTTGGCCACCCTCATCTGGCTCGCGCAGGAGGGCGCGGTCGAGCTCCATCCGTGGACCTCGCCCACCGAGACGCCGGACCGACCGTCGTATGCGCTGATCGACATCGACCCCGGGCCGGACACGACGTGGGACGAGGTCGTCGCGCTGGCACGGCTGTACCGAACGGCGCTCGGACACCTCGGCGTCCGCGGCTACGCGAAGGTGACCGGAAAGCGGGGGATCCAGGTCTGGATCCGGATTCGCCCTGGCCCCACGTTCGCCGAAACGAGCTCGTGGGTCGAAGGGCTCTCGCGCGCCATTGGAGCGACCGTGCCCGATCTCGTCAGCTGGGAGTGGGCAAAGCGCGCACGCAAGGGCAAAGCGCGGCTCGACTACACCCAGAACGCCATCAACAAGACCCTGGTCGCGCCCTACAGCCCGCGACCGGCGGCGGGCGCGCCGGTGAGCATGCCGATCGGATGGGATGAGCTCGAGGACGACGCGCTGCGGCCCGACCGATGGACGATCCACGATGCGCCGATGCGGATCGCCGAGCTGGGCGATCCGTTTTCAGCGGTCCTGACCGATGCGCAGGAGCTGCCGTCACTGGGATAGTGGAGGTCTGCCGCGCGTCGCGCCCGGACCTGCGGTACCATCTTCGTGATGATCGATTCACCGCTCACCATCACGCCGGACGCCCGCACGAAGATCGAAGGGGTCCGCACCTTCAACGAGTTCCCCGACGCGGTGCTGCGTGTCCGCGTCCTCGCCAAGGACGGACGGCGATTCCGCTACGAGATTGCCATCGAGGATCCTCGCGAGCGCGCCGATGACGATCTGGCGGTGGAGGCCGAAGGCCTGACCGTCGTGCTCGACCCGGCGAGCGCCACCGATCTGGCGGGTGCCACGATTGAGCTCGATCCCGCCGTCATGGGTGGTGGGCTCCGCATCGAGAACCCGAACGAAGGTTGGCAGGATCCGGTTGCCCGCGCCGTGCAGGAAGTGATCGACCGTCAGATCAACCCGGGCGTCGGCTCACACGGCGGACAGGTGACCCTGGTGGAGGTGAAGGACGGCACCGCCTTCATGCGCTTCGGCGGTGGCTGCCAGGGCTGCGCGGCCGTGGACGTGACCCTGCGTCAGGGCGTGGAGACAGCGATCCGCAATGCTGTGCCGGGTGTCACCGCCATCGTCGACGTCACCGACCACCAGGCAGGCGAGAACCCCTACTACCAGCACGGGCACTAGGGGCTCGGTCGCGGGCACGTCGCAAGATGGACGCGCCGGACTTGTGAGAGTCCCTCTCAGAGAGGGAAGTCGCCGCCCCCGGTGACTGCCATCACGGTCGAGACGAGGCTGAGGATGCTCAGCGCCGCTGCCGTCCCGGCGACCACGAGGGAACGCACGATTCGCTTGGTACGCATCGGTTTCTCCTTGCCTGATTCGGACGCCCCGTCCAAGGGGGAAGTCGCGAACAGGCACCGTCGCGCCGATGGAACCAGCCGACAATGACCCGTCGGTCCCGCTGAGCGCTATCCCGGGTAGTACGATCGGGTCAAGCCTCGGTCAACTGACGCTTGCCAGCGCGGTGTAGACTCCCGCCATGCCCAGGACCAGGACGAGTGCCCGCGCCACTGAGAGAGACCGCGAGCTCGCGCATCGCATCGGGGGCCGCATCCGTGAGGCTCGCCATCGTGCCGGGCTCACCCAGCAGCAGCTCGCCGGGGAGCGCTACACCAAGGCGTATGTGAGTGCCCTCGAGACCGGCATCGCGCGCCCGTCGATGGTTGCGCTCAACCACATTGCCGAGCGGCTCAACCTGCCGGCCAGCCATTTCATCGACGAGGCGCATCCGGCGTGGACGCGCCTCGAGGTTGACATGCAGCTTGCCGCGGGTGATTGGCAGGCGGCTGCGGACGGGTATCGGGCACTTCTCGAGGACTCGACCGACGAGGCCTCCCGCGCCGATCTCCTGCGCGGCCTCGCCGAGGCACTCGCGCGCCTCGATCACGGAAAAGAGACGATCGTCGCGGCCTCGGAGGCCGCTCGCCTGTATGGGCTTGCATTTCGCGACGCGGATGCGGCGCTGGCCCGCTATTGGCTGGCGTACGGGCTCTACCAGTCGGACAATGAGCCCGATGCGCGCAGCCTCCTGACTGCGCTGCTCGAGCAGGTGCGCGGTGGGCTGCACGTCGAGCCCGATTTCGAAATGCGGCTTCTCACGTCCCTTGCGGCGGTGGAGTCACGTGCCGGCCAGGCGCCCCGCGCGCTCTCATACCTCGAGGAGGCGCGCGGCCTGGCGGCCGATCTCGACGACCGGCGCCGGGCCGCCTTCCTGTTCAACCTGGCGATCGGGTACCGGGAGGTCGGTGATTTCGAAGGCGCCATTCGAGCCGGGACGCAGGGGATGGCGCTCTATCGCTCGGCCGGAGCCATCTTCGAATCGGCGCGCATCGAAAACGATCTCGCGCTTGCGTACCTGGCGACGGGCCAGATCGAGCGCGCCCGGGAGCTGGCGAGCGACGCCCGGGTCCAGATCGAAGCCACCGGCGACGAACGCTGGATGGCCGCCGTCGCCGATACCGAGGCGCAGGTTGCCCTGGCGTCGGGCGACACCGCGGGCGCGCTGCGGCTCGCGGCAAGCGCGCGCGACTATGCCGATCGCAGCGGCAACGAGCTCGCCAGCCTGGCGGCCATGCTGACCGAGGCACGTGCCACGCGCATCGACGGCCGGCTGGCGGAGGCCGAGCAGCGCTTCGCCGACGCGGCCGGACTCGCGCGTTCGGGTCGGGTGCCGAATCGGCTTCGCGAGATTCTCCGCGAGTGGGCGGATCTGCGCGCAGACGCGGGCGATCATCGCGGGGCGTACGAGCTCAGCAGCGAGGCGCTTGCGGTCAATTGAGTGTTGACAGGTGGGGTTAGGGGACCGTACGCTTCGCGTTGACGAGTCGGCTGGGCACGCCGACTTGCCCGATGGGATCGGAGATGGGCACGTCTCCGATCCCTTTCCTGCATCTAGGGGCTCGCGGCCGGGCTGACGGTTGGTCCAACCAGCTCGAACCTACCCTCCGCGATCGGGTCACCGGCCGGATCGGCGTAGACGAGCATCAGGTATTCACCCGGGCCGAAGACCGCCAGCAGGTCCGCCGCCGGCACGGTGAACGCGATGACCGGCGGATTCGGCAGCGCCTGCGCATCGAGCGGCTCCTGCGCGGTTTCGACGACTCCACCTGCGGTGCGCCTCACCTCAACGAAGACGGCGGTGGGCTCCGTCCCGGATGCCGGCACGGAATACACGAACGAATCGCCGTCCGCGAAGCGATCGGACCGCGTGTCGGCCGCCACCTCGCCGGTGGCAGGATCGAGCGCAGTCCCGAACGCGATGGTCGTCGCCGCCAAGGCAGCCGAACTCGATGGTGAGGGAGCCACCACCGTCCCGTCGCCGTTGCCGCCGAGGAGGCGGAACGCTAGGGCGATCCCGCCGATCAGGAGCGCCGCCGCGATCCAGCCGCCGATCCATCGCGCGCGCGGCGAGAGCGTGAACGGATCGTCGCCGTCTGGTCGACGGGCCATGACGCGCGCTCTGAGTGGGCGGAGCCGCTGTCGCATCAGTCAGATCGCCCGGTGCCGGCCGTGGTGCACATCTGCACCAGAACTGTACCGGGTCGGCAGACGCTACGATGAGACCGATGACACGAAGACTCTTCATCCTCGATGGCCCGGACCGTTTTCTGGCTGGAACAGTCGGAGAGCCGGGTGACCGGGCGTTCTACCTCCAGGCGCGTAAGGGCGGCGCGTTGATCAGCGTGAGCGTGGAGAAGGTCCAGGTCGCGGCTCTTGCCCGGCGTCTCGATGACCTGCTCGACGCGGTGGATGCGCCGGGGAACGCCGAGCCGGCCGACGCCTTTCCGCTCGAGGAGCCGGTCGTGGAGCTGTTCCGGGTGGGGGCCATGGCGCTGGCCTGGGACGCCGGCACCGAGGCGGTGGTCATCGAGGCGCAGACGCCGACCGAGAATGGCGACTACGCGGAGCTGCCTGACGACGCCGAGGAGGGTCCGGACCTGCTGCGGGTTCGGATCGACGCTCCGACCGCTCGTGCCTTCGTTCGGCGCGCCGAGGCTCTCATCGCCTCCGGCCGGCCGGCCTGTCCATTCTGTGGCCAACCATTGGACCCGCGGGGCCATTTCTGCCCGCAAGGCAACGGTCAGCTGAACTAGGTGGCCGGGACCATTTTCGACGCACCGCCGCGCATCGACTGGCTTCCGGCGAGCGACCTCGCCGATGGGCGGCCGGGGCGGATCGGGATGACCGCGCTCCCGGGCAAGCGGGGATCGTCGTTGCGCTACCCCGGACGCGTCTACCGCGCCGATCTTGACACCGACCTTGCTTCCCTCAGCGGTGCCGGCGTCGGCCGCCTCGTCCTGCTGGTCGAGGACCACGAGCTCACACGCTGGGGCGACGTCGCGATCGTCGAGCGCGCCGGGGAACTCGGCGTCGAGGTCGATCGGCATCCGATGCCGGATGGCCTTCCGCCGCGCAGCACGGCCGAGATGGACGCGATCCTCGGGTCCGTCGCCGAGGCCCGAGCCGCGGCGGACGTGGCCGTGGCCTGCATGGGCGGGGTCGGCCGCACCGGCACCGTGGTGGCTTGCGCGCTCGTGTCCGCAGGGTGGGAGGCCGATGCCGCGATCGCCCGCGTTCGGGAGCTTCGACACCCGACGGCCGTCGAGACGTCGGTGCAGCTGCAGTTCGTCCGAACGTACTGGCTGGAGCGACGCCAGGGTTCGGATAAGGTTCCGCCGTGAACGAGCGATGGGTCTGCAAACGCTGCTTTGCGGACAACGAAGAGACCAGCTCGAGCTGCCGGCAGTGCGGGCTGATCCGCGGCGCGGAGGCGTCCCCGGCCGATCACGAGGCATGGGCATCCCGGGGCGGGGCGCTGGTGGCGGTCGACAGGCCCCGGTGGCGCCGCTGGCTCCGATTCTGGTGGATCCCCGTGCTCGCCATTGCGCTCGGGATCGGCTATCTGAGCAGCGCCCGGCGGGACGAGGACGGGGCGCTCGCCTCGGCCGGCAACGTCTCGGTCGACGAGCTGCGGGAGGGTGACTGCTTCACGACAGGCGGGGATGACGAGATCAGCGATGTCGACGGCGTTCCCTGCACCGAGGTCCACGAATACGAGGTTTTCGCCCACACGACGTACGAGGGCGATGGCACCTACCCGCCCGATTCCCAGCTCCCGGCCCTCTTCACCCAGGTCTGCGAGCCCGAATTCGAGCCATATGTGGGCACGCCCTACGCGACGTCGGAGATCTTCGGGTCGATGATCACCCCGTCCGAGGACTCCTGGGGATCGGGTGATCGCTCGTTCATCTGCGTCCTGTACGACCCGGAAAACGCGGAGCTGACCGAATCGCTGGCCGGAGCCGCGCGCTAGCAAGCGCCGGTCCTCAGGGCGTGGGCGTCGGCGACGGTGGTGCCTCGGCCGGGATGCGGACGATCACGAGCGCCCAGGCACAATCCGAGGTGACGGTCGCGAAGACCGGCCCGCCGATGCCGAGCGCCGCGAATGACTGCGGCTGAAGGGTGCCCCGATCGATCCCGGTGCCGATGGTGGCGCGGATGGCCGGCACCGTATCGCCGCCTCCCGCCGGGGTGAACGAGACGGCAAACGAGCAGCGTGTGCGCTCAGGATCGAGCGCAACCCAGCGGATGGCGTGCTGGCCCTCGCCGATCTCGATCGGACCCTGCTCGGCATCGCCGGTCTGATCCATGGACGCAACATATGGCGAGCGTTCGACGATGCGTCCGGTTGAACCCAGGAGGGGATCCGGTTCGGACCCCGCGGCAACCCACCCCTCCTCGAAGTTCGGCTCCCGCTCATCGACGTCGGCAACGAGGTACCAGCCGAGATCGTCGACCTGGATCGGACCCATCACGACCTGCAGCTCGAACGCGAGCGGCAGCAGGCCAGTGACGACAGGCCGATCGACCCCGGGCAGGCCGCGAACCCGCAGGCCGTCGATCATGGTTGCCACGACCTCACCGGCTTCAAAGTCGGGGATCGGTGCCGGCAGGGTCGGCGACGCCGTCGGCGATGACCTCGGCTCACGCGACGGCGAGGCTGCTGGGCCGAGCGACGGCGAGGCCGCTGGCGGCGACGTTGGCGTCTCGACGGGCGGAAGGGTGCATGACGCCAGCGTCAACGCCAGGAGCAGTCCGAACGGTCCGCGCAGCTTCCCCACGCGGTCAGGGTAGCGGCTCAGGAATCGAGGCGCGGCACCTCGGCGGCCAGGAGATCGGCGATCTCGCGTGCGTTCGTCGTGCCGTAGTTCGCGTAGCAGTTGTTCATCAGGACGTGAACCTCCGGTACCTCCGATGCCGCCGCGCGGATACGTGGGACCCACTCGCCGAGCTCGGCCTCGTCGTACAGGTAACGGAAGCGCTCGACCACCGGGATGCCCGACCTCTCCCACGTCTCGGTCCGGCGTCCGTGGAAGCGGACCACGGCCAGCTTCGGCGACGTGATGACCGTCATCGGCGGGACCGATGACTTCGTGCCCGGCGGTGCATCGACCATCACGAACGGGATCTCCTCCTTCTCGAGGAAGCGAATGGTGCGCTCCGCGTTCTTCTCGTTGAACCAGCTCGCGTGGCGCAGCTCAACGGCGAACGGCGTGTCGGCGAGCCGGCCGCGGGCCTGGACGATCTCATCGCGCGACTCGTTGGACGGGAAGAACCAGCGCGGGTACTGGAGGAGGATGGCGCCAAGCTTGCCGGAGCTGCGCAGCGGCTCGATGCCGTCCATGAAGCGCGCCCAGATCTCGTCCTCGATCTCGTTCGGCAGATCCCGGGCATAGACCCGCTTCTTGTCCAGGATCTCTGTGGGGAGCTTCTCGCGCAGGTCCTTGGGCAGCCGGCTCACCTCCGACGGCTGTCCCGTCATGAGCGCATGCGCCTTGATGTCGAACGTGAAGTCCGGCGGGGTGCGCTCGAGCCAGAGCTCGCCCGTGCGGCGCGCGGGCAGCGCGTAGTAGGTTGCGTCGACCTCGACGATCGGGAAGTGGTTCGCGTACCAGACGAGCCGATCCTCAGCGCTGACGGCGTCGGGCGGGTAGAAGACGCCGGGTGCCGTCATGGTCGGATCGGTCCATGAAGCGGTGCCGATGCGGACGCTGGCGCGTCCGATCGCCAGCGGCTCGCGCGCCGCGGTGGCATGCGCCTCGCCGCGGTCGCCGGACAGCTCCGGGCCGGGGTCGTGTGGGTTGGCGTCGGCCATCGCCCTCAGCCTACCGCTGGATCTTGACCGGCGGTGGCCACATCGGCGACCGCGTGATCGTCGCTCGTCCGGGCCTCGCGGACGGTGATCTCCATGCGGCGAGTCTAGGCCGTGGGCCGGTTGCCAGGTCGCGGTCACGGTGGCGATGCCGGTTCCCAGCGCCAAGGTCAGGTGCAGCAGTGCCGCAAGGGTCCAGGCCCATGGGCGACGCAGGCGTGCGCCACGCGAGGCAACAGCCGCGTGCGGCCGCCTACGTCATGTGCCGCATCCAGCACGCGGCATCGCATATGCATTCGCGAGGTGCATGAGCCGCGTGACCCGAATCCAGCGCGCGTCGGTCGATCGGCCGCGCGGCCTCGCCGAGATCGAGGCCCTCGCGTGGCTCCTCGACAACAGCATTCCCGTCCCAGGGACCGGCGGGCGTCGGTTCGGCATCGATGCGCTGATCGGCTTCGTGCCCGTGGTGGGCGACCTGGTGAGCGGGGGGATCGGCCTGTTCGTGGTCTGGCGCGGATCCCGGCTCGGAATGCCACGCATCGTCGTGGCACGCATGCTTGCCAACTCCGCCATCGATATCGCGATCGGCGCCATCCCCTTCATCGGCGACGCATTCGACCTGTGGTTCAAGGCCAACACGCGGAACCTTGCGATCATCCGTCGTCACCTCGAGGAGCCGGACACCTCGACCAGGCGCGACTGGCTGACGCTCGTCGGCTTGATCGGCCTGCTCGTGGTCATCGTCGCATTGCTCGGCTGGTTCGCCGTCTCGCTGGTCTCCGTCATCGCCGGTGCCGTCGGCTGACGAGGTCCTGCCAGATCGCGTCAGGCACGTTCCGGGACGAAGGCAGCCACCCGGTCCAGCGCGTCGTCGAGTTCCGGCCCGAGTCCATGTCCCACGCCGGGGTAGGTGATGAGGGTGGCATCGGACAGCTGCGTGATGGCGCGTCGCAGGAGCGCGATCTCGGCGAACGGGTCGGATTCGCCGGAGAGGAGCAGGACCGGGCAATCGATCCGTGGCCAGTGCGAGGTCCGCTCCTCCCAGGTGGGCTGGCGCCCCGGCGCGTGGAGCGGGTAGGAGAGCAGAACGAGGGCCGCCGGCGGTAGCTCGGCGGCGAGGAGTGACGCCACGCGGCCCCCGAACGAATGGCCGCCGATGATCGGCGGTCGTTCGGCTTCCTCGACCGCCCGCCGGTAGACGGGGACCGCTCGCTCGGCGCGCCCGCGGGGCAGCTCGACAAGCCGAACCTCGAGTCCGCGGGCGGTCAGTCCACGCTCGTGCTCACGCAGTCGTTCGATCGTGCCGGACGCTCCCGGCGCGAGAAGGATCCGTCGCTGGGGCATCGAGCAAGGATAGCGGCGGCTGTATCCGTGGCCGGGAGTGAGGATGTCGGACCAACGTCGAGATTCGACTCGGCCGGTGCGCAGAGCCCGCTCGCGGCGTAGGCTGTCCGTATGACGAACGAACGAATTGACCGCTCGGACGCGGAGTGGCGCGCGACTCTCACACCCGACCAGTACCGCGTCCTCCGCGACAAGGGGACCGAGCAGGCCTTCAGCGGTGCGTACTGGGACGAGCACGGTTCCGGTGTCTATCGCTGCGCCGGCTGCGGCGCCGAGCTCTTCGACGCGAGCACGAAGTTCGAGTCCGGCACCGGTTGGCCGTCCTTCTACGCGCCGAAGGATTCGGATGCCGTCGGCACGGAGACCGATCGGGCCTTCTTCATGACGCGCACCGAGGTCCACTGCGCACGCTGCGGGGGCCACCTCGGCCACATCTTCGACGATGCCCATGACCAGCCGACCGGCCTGCGCTACTGCATCAACTCGGCGTCGCTCACGCTCGACTCCGACGCGGTCGAGCCGATGGAGCAGGTCTAGGTACCTGCCCCGTGCCCTATCTACCGGAGATGGTCTGGGCGCATGCGTCCGCATCACGCGCCGTCCGCCACGGCGCGCATCGCCTTCGCGGCGGCGCGGCAGTCCTCGGTAGTCACGTCGAGGTGGGTGACGGCGCGGACCGTCCGAGGACCGAAAGGGTTGAGCAGCACGCCGCGCTCGCGGCATCGCTCGACGAACGCCGGCGCGTCCGGAACGCCGCGTCGCTCGACAAGCTCGAACACGACGATGTTGGTCTGCACCGTGCCGAGCTCAAGCGAGATGTCGTCGCCGCGCAGCAGCTCCTCGGCCAGCAGCCAGGCATTCGCGTGATCGTCGGCGAGCCGATCGACGTGGTGCGCGAGCGCGTACGTGCCGGCCGCGGCCAGGATCCCCGCCTGGCGCATCGCTCCTCCGGCCATGCGTCGATATCGATGCGCGCGCGCGATGAGCTCCCGTGAGCCCGCCAGCATCGAGCCAGCCGGCGCGCCGAGACCCTTGCTGAGCGACATTCCGACCAGGTCGAAGCCGGTCGCCAGGTCGGCAGCCGATCGCCCGCTGGCGACCGACGCGTTGAGGATGCGCGCGCCATCGAGGTAGGTCGCCAGCTCGTGGTCGCGGGCGACCTCCAGTGCATCGCGCAGCGCATCGGCCGAAAAGACGATGCCTCCGGCCCGATTGTGGGTGTTCTCGGCCACGAGCAGCGTGGTCGGCGGATAGACGATGTGTCCGGGTGGCTTGATGGCGGCCCGCACGGCATCGGCGTCGTAGGAACCACCTAGGCCGATGGTGCTGAACTGGACTCCCGCGTTGGCCGCCGCGGCGCCGGTCTCGTGGAGGACGATGTGGGACTCGGTTGGCACCAGGACGTCGTCACCTGGCCGGGTCAGGGTACGCAGCGCGACCTGGTTGGCCATGGTGCCGGTGGGCAGGAAGAGTGCGGCCTCCGTGCCGAGCAGGACGGCCACCTCGGCCTGGAGCCGATTGACCGACGGGTCCTCGCCGTACTGGTCGTCACCGACCTCGGCCTCGGCCATCGCTCGCCGCATGGCGGCCGTCGGCAGGGTGACCGTGTCCGAGCGGAGATCGATGCGGTCGGGCATCGACCGATGATACGGGAGCCGATCAGCGAGCCGCCAGCCACGACGCATCTCGCCTAGAGCACGGGCGATGCCGGATCGCGCAGCTCGCGTGCCATCTCGGCGAAGAGCTCCGTGTGGCGGTCGATGTCCGCTTCGGTCGCCTGCGGCGCGACGAGCGCCATGTTGTGGAATGGGGTGAGCAGCACGCCGCGGTTGAGCGCGTACAGGTGAGTGAAGCGTTGGAGGCCGAAGTCGTCCATGGCGGCCGCTTCGGCGCCGTTGCGCGGCCGGGCCGAGCCGAACAGGTACTCGGCCCGACAGCCGAGCCGGGTCACGTGCCAGGGTAGCCTGGTCGCGTCGATGGCGGCCTGCACGCCATCGGTCCAGCGCTCGGCGAGGGGGATCGTCCTGGCGTAGGCATCGTCGGTCAGGACCGATCCGAGCGTGGCGCGCATCGCAGCCAGGCTGAGCGCATTGCCGGCCAGGGTTCCACCGATGCCGCCGACGTCGGTGTGCTCGAGCTCGATGGAGGCCGCGATCCGCTCGGCGACCGCTTTCGTGAAGCCATAGGTGCCTGCGGGCAGGCCGCCGGCGATCGGCTTGCCGATGACCAGGGCGTCCGGCTTCAGCCGCTCCTCGCGCGTGTAGCCGCCCGGACCGGCGCAGATCGTGTGCGTCTCGTCGATGATGAGCAGCGTGCCGTGGCGGCGCGTGAGCTCACGCAGAGCGTCATGGTAGCCCGGCGCGGGCTCGACGATGCCGACGTTGGTCATCACCGGCTCGGCGAGCACCGCGGCAATGTCGCCGTGGGCAAGAGCCGCCTCAAGGGCGTCGACGTCATTCCATTCGATGACTCGAGTCGTGACGGCCGGATCGACCGGTGGTCCGAGGTTGCCCTCGCGAGCGGCAGCGTTTCCTGCACGGACGGTGATGAAGGTCTCATCGACGGTGCCGTGATAGCAGTAGTTGTAGACGAGGATCCTCGGCCGGCGGGTGATGTGGCGCGCGAGACGGATCGCGAAGCGATTCGCATCGGTCGCGCTGAGCGTGAACTGCCAGAAGGGGAGGCCGAAGCGTCGCTGGAGCTCCTCGCCCACCCAGATGGCATCCTCCGTTGGCAGCATGAAGGTGATTCCACGCTCGATGCGATCGTGAATGGCGGCCACCGTCGGGGCGGGCGAGTGGCCGGTCATGGCGCCGGTGTCGCCCAGGCAGAGGTCGACGTATTCGTGGCCGTCGACGCAGCGGAACCGGCCACCCGCCGCGTCATTGACGAAGGGCGGGAAGGCTCCGGGCCACTTGCTCATCCAGTTCATCGGAACCCCACCAAGGAGCGAACGGCGGGCACGCTCGAACAGCTCGGCCGAGCGCGGATGCGCCGCGACGAACGCGCGCTCCTCCCGCGCCATCAGGATCGCCAAGCCGGACCGATCGATTGCCATGAGAGCCTCCTCCGTGAGCGTTCCCCCAACCAGCCGATTGTGCCTCGGGGGCGACCGATTCATACGCCTGTCACACGCCGCGCGTACGCTTGATGATGAGGATGACGATTTCCAGCCGTCCACCGCAGATTCCCAGCCGCCGGGCTGCCGCCGTCGCCGGGCTTGCCGCGGGTGCGGCCGCGGTCGGCGGGGCCGAGCTCCTGGCGGGCATTCTGCCCGGAGCGGCAAGCCCCGTGATCGCGGTCGGCGACCTCGTCATCGCGCTCCAGCCGGCGGGGGCCAAGCAGTTCGTGGTCGAGCTGGTCGGCGAGGCCGACAAGCTGCTCCTCAACCTGTTCATTGCCGCCGTGGCCGTGACACTCGCGGCCGCGCTTGGAGTGCTGGCACGGACGCGGCCCCGCGCTGCGCGCATCGGCATCGCGGGCGGCGGGGTGCTGGCCCTCGGCGTTGGGCTCCGAGACCCGCTGTCCGAGCCGATCACCACCCTGATGGTGGCCGCGGCCGCCGTCGGGATCGCGATCGGCATGCTCGGGTGGCTGATGCGCCTGGCAGCTGACCGGGGATCCGCGCCTGCGGCGGAGATGCCCGATTGGGGACGCCGCCGATTCCTGGGGACCTCGATCGCCGTCGTCGGGGTGGCGGCGGCGAGCGGCTTCGCGGGGCGCGCGCTGCTCGACCGCGGGCGGCTGAACGCGGCTCAGCAGGTCGGCTCGATCCCGGCGCCGGCCGCCACGGCGTCGCCACCGCCGGCCGGCGCCTCGCTCGATGTGCCGGACCTCAGCCCGATCATCACGCCGAACAGCGACTTCTACCGGATCGATACGGCACTGCTCGTCCCACGCCCGGACGTGGCCACCTGGCGGCTGCGCGTGAGCGGAATGGTCGACACACCGTTGGAGCTGACCTACGACGAGCTCGTCGGCATGCCGCTCCACGAGCAGTACGTGACGATCGCCTGCGTCAGCAACGAGGTCGGCGGCGATCTGGTCGGCAACGCGCTCTGGTCCGGCGTGCGCCTGAAGGAGCTCCTCGAGCGCGCCGGGGTGCGCCCCGATGCGACGCAGATCGTCGGCCGCGCGGTGGACGGCTTCACCGTCGGGTTCCCGACCGCATGGGCACTCGCGGACGACCGCGAAGCGCTCGTGGCGGTCGCCATGAACGGCGAGACGTTGCCGGCGGATCACGGCTTCCCGGCTCGCCTTATCGTGCCGGGCCTCTATGGCTACGTGAGCGCAACCAAGTGGCTGAGCGAGATCGAGCTGACGACGCTCGATGCGTTCGACGCCTACTGGGTGCCGCTGGGATGGTCGAAGGAGGCGCCGATCCTGACGCAGTCGCGGATCGACGTGCCGCGTGACGGCGCTCGCGTCGAGGCGGGCAGGATCGCCATTGCCGGGGTGGCGTGGGCGCTGGACCGTGGCGTCACCGCTGTGGAGGTCCAGATCGACGAGGACGGCTGGGAGCCGGCGCAGCTCAGCGCGCCGATCTCGGACAGCACCTGGCTCCAGTTCGTGCGCCAGTGGGAGGCCACCGCCGGCGAGCACCTGGTTCGGGTACGGGCCATCGATGGGGATGACGAAATCCAGACCGATCAGAAGACGCCTCCGGCGCCCGACGGCGCGCGCGGGCACCACACGATCCGGGTGACCGTCACCTAGGCGGCGGCTCGTCTCCATCCGCGTCACTGCCGTCCTCGCCCTGATCGCGACGGCGGCATACCTGGCATGGCGCGCCACCGCCACCATGAACGTGAACGCCTGGTACCTGTCGGTCCCGATGCTGGTGTTTGAGGTGCATGCGGCCATCGGCCTCGGCCTGTTCACCTTCAGCCTGTGGGACGTCGACGTGCGGCCGCGCCGTCGCGAACTGGGTCGAGTGCCCAGCATCGCGGTCCTGATCGCGACCTATAACGAGGGCCCGGAGATCCTGGTGCCGACGATCGCCGCGGCCGTCGCGCTGGAGCCGGCACATGAGACCTGGGTCCTCGACGATGGCGAGCGTCCGGAGATCGCTGAGCTGGCCACATCGCTGGGGGCACGCTATCTCGCGCGGCCGACCCATGAGCACGCCAAGGCGGGCAATCTGAACCACGCGCTCGGCGTCGTCGATGCCGAGATCCTGGCGGTCCTTGATGCCGACCACGTCGCCGCGCCCGACTTCCTGCGCGCCACGCTCGGGTACTTCGCCGATCCGCGCATGGCGCTCGTCCAGACGCCACAGGACTTCTACAACGTCACGAGCTTCGAGCATGGGGGCGGCGTCGCCTACGGCGAGCCGTTCCACGAGCAGACCCTCTTCTATCGGCTTCTCCAGCCCGGCAAGAACCGATGGAATGCTGCCTTCTGGTGCGGCACGAACGCGCTCGTGCGAGCCGAAGCACTCCGGGCGGTCGGCGGCGCTGCGACCGAAACGATCACGGAGGACATTCACACGACGATCCGATTTCATCGGGCCGGGTGGCGGACGGTGTACCACAACGAGGTCCTGGCCCGCGGCCTCGCGGCCGACGACGCCGCGCAGTACCAGCTCCAGCGCAACCGGTGGGGGACCGGCGCCATGCAGGTGCTTCGCGTCGAGAATCCGCTCACCGTACGCGGCCTGACGATTGGCCAACGGCTTGGATACGCGGCGACCCTGCTCGGCTGGTTCGACTCGTGGCGGACGCTCGGCTTTCTTGCGTTGCCGCCGCTCGTGCTCATTTCCGGCCAGATCCCGATCATTGCCGATGGACTGACCTTCGCGGCCGCCTTCGGTCTGACCTATGGCCTGCAGCAGGCGGCGCTGGACCTCCTCGGACGCGGCGCGTATCGACCGATCCTGTCGATCGTGTTCGACCTGGTCCGGATGTCGCCGAACTTCCTCGCCACCCTGAGCCTGTTCACGTCACGCACGCCGCGCTTCCGGGTGACCCCGAAGGGCCGGATCGCTGCGCATCGTGGTCGGGTCGAGGCACCGGTCCTCCTGCGCGCTGCGCTCGGCGCCTCGCTCGTGGGCGCCGCGGTCTACCTTGTTCACCTGTTCGGGGTCTTCTCGATTTCGTACGAGTCCGAGTGGGCGGCGGCGGGAGCCTTCTTCTGGCTTGTCGTCAATGCGGCCCTGGTATGGGTGGCCATGAGCCGCGTTCGCTCACTGCGCTTCGCGGCCGAGCGGCGCAGCGCCGTGCGCTTCGCCATTGACGTCGCGGGAGCCGTAGACGGCGATGTTGCGTCGGTCCAGGACGTGTCCGTGGGTGGCGCCCTCGTCGCGACCCAGGAGCCGCTCGTCGAGCGCGAGGCGCACCTGCTCAGCTTCGAGCTGCCGGGAGGCACCACCTCACTGTGGGCCCGGATTCGCTCGTCACGCCGTGCGGCGAGCGGCGAGCATCACTACGCGTTCGAGTTCGAGCCTGGCCAGTACCCCGCCAAGGGTGCGCTGGCCTGCGCCGTCTTCGTCGGCCGCTACCCGGTTGTCGGAACGGTCAGGCAGCCGTGGAGCGATCTCCTCCGTCGGGAGATCGGCTCATTGTCGCGTCGCTTCCAGGTGCGCAGCGGGAAGCGCGCCGCGAACGGTGCCGGCATCGGCGATGTCGAGCGTCAGGTGACTGCCACCGCCTAAACGTCCGGCGAGCCACGTGGGAAGGCGATCGGGGCGAGATGCACCTCGACATGGATGAGGCCCTTCTCGAGCGGCGCATCGGTGACAAGCCGCCAGGCTGCGTGGGACAGGTTCGCGATCCGCTGGTCGCTGGTGCCCACATAGCACGGGCACGAATCCACCACCGGCAGGCTGACGCAGCGGTCCGCGCACACCAGCACGCTCGTCGGTGCACCATTCGGGATCCCACCGTCGAGATCGAGCGGCAATGCGACCGTGGCCTGGCCCTCCCAGCCGACGCTTTCGCCGTAGCTCGAGGCGATGCCGGTCGCGAGACCGTCCACGGC
>Ga0136633_1000723_pt1 | contig 25023 bp, 22 predicted proteins | sample AntDrymeUQ832206_2_FD_105494 | JGI IMG/M metagenome (GOLD analysis project Ga0136633, IMG submission 105494) | Polar desert sand microbial communities from Dry Valleys, Antarctica - metaG UQ83 (22.06) | ecosystem: Environmental > Terrestrial > Soil > Desert | place: Antarctica: Dry Valley... | reverse complement strand
GGTTGCCCGCCCCGCCCCGAGGCCCTGCTCGAAGGCATCGTGTTGTTGCAGGAACGGATCCAGAACGAAGACATGGCGAGCCGCTGGAGAGGGGAGCCGCTGCATGTCTCCGGCTGACACGCCCTCCCCAGAGGGAGCGGCAGAGGGCGCGCCCGAGAAGGCTCCGGAGTCTGCGGCCGAACCAGTGACGGCCCCTGAACCCGAGACGGCCCCTGAACCCGAGGCGGCCCCTGAACCCGAGGCGGCCCCTGAACCCGAGGCGGCCCCTGAACCCGAGCCCGAGCCGGTCGATCCCAAGTTGCAGGTGTTGATCGACTCGCTTCGGGAGCGACTCGGCGACGGTTTCGTCGCCTCGGATGTCGTAGGGGGAGACCTGTGGGTTCGGGTGGACGTCAGCCAGTGGCGCCGCGCCGCCGAGGTGGCGAAGGGCGAGCTCGGTATGGATTACTTCTGCTTCCTGTCCGGGATCGACTGGCTCCCCAACCCGCTGCTGGCCGGTCGGGATGTGTGGGACCCGAACCCCAACGAAGCGAGTGAGGCAGCCGTAGACGAACCGGTAGGGACCATCCACACCGGCATCGCCGGCGGGGACACCCGCTTCCAGGTGTTCGCCCGGCTGTACTCGACGCGCACCCACGTCGGAATCACTCTCAAAGCCGACCTCGACGACGAGAGCCCCACGGCGCCGTCGCTCACGTCTGTATATAGAGGTGCGGATTGGCACGAGCGTGAGGCATGGGAGATGTACGGCTTCGACTTCGAGGGTCACCCCGGCCTGCGTCACATGTACCTGCCGGGGGAGTTCGAGGGCCACCCGTTGCGTAAGGACTTCCCGATGCTGGCGCGCGAGGTCAAGCCCTGGCCCGGTCTGGTCGACAAGGAGCAGATTCCCGGCGAGGCGGCCGAGCCAGATGCCAGCGAAACGGTTTCAAGTGAAGAGGCGGCGGCCACGTGAGTCTCACCTCTAACCCCGCGCCCGTCGACTGGCAGAAAGCGTCGTACGTGGCCGCGCAGGCTGCGGACGCGAGGGTCAACGTCGAGCTCGAGACCGAGGGGATGATCCTCAACATCGGGCCGCAGCACCCCGCGACCCACGGCACCTTGCGCGTCGTGGTGCGTCTCGACGGCGAGGAGGTCGTCTGGGCCGAGCCGATCTGCGGCTACATGCACCGCGGCTACGAAAAGCTCACCGAGGTCCGCACCTACCCGCAGGTCACCACGCTCATCAACCGCATCGACTGGCTCGGCAGCTTCGCCAACGAGGTTCCGTTCATCCTCGGTGCCGAGCAGCTGATGGGCATCGAGGCGCCGCCGAGGGCGCAGTGGATCCGCACGATTTTCTTCGAGATGGCGCGCATCGCCAACCTCACCCTGTTCTTGGGCGACATGGGCGTGCAGCTCGGCGCCTTGACGCCGGTGTTCTATGCGTTCCGCGACCGCGAGTACGTGCTGAACCTCATCGAGTCGGCCACGGGCGGACGCTTCCACCCGAACTACGACCGCATCGGCGGCCTGAAAGACGACCTGCCCCGCGGCTGGATCGACGAGTGCCAAGGCGCCATGCGCAAGGTGCGTTCGTTCTGCGACGAGCTCGAAGACCTGCTGATGGGCAACGAGATCTTCCAGGCCCGGACGCGCGGCATCGGGGTCATCCCCGCCGCGATCGGGCTGGACTACGGAATGTCCGGCGCCAACATCCGCGCCTCGGGCATCGACTGGGACCTGCGACGCGACTCGGAATCTCCGCTGGCCTGGAAAGAGGTCGACTGGAAGGTCTGGACGCACCCCGACGGCGACTCGTTCGCCCGGTACTGGGTGCGGTTGCAGGAAGTGCGCGAGGCGACCTCGATAGTCGACCAGCTGCTCGAAGGCCTCCCCGCGGGGCCGATCATGAGCAAGGTCCCCAAGATCATCAAGGTGCCCGCCGGCGAAGTCTGGTGTCACACCGAGAACCCGCTGGGCGAGATGGGCTACTACATCGTCAGCCAGGGTGGCCTCGGGCCGTTCCGCTGCAAGATCCGCTCCGCCAGCTTCAACAACGTCTCGATCCTGTCCTGGCTGCTCAAGGGCGTCTACGTTCCCGACGTCATCACCATCCTGGCCAGCCTGTACTTCATCCTCGGGGACATAGACCGATGACGGCGCTCCCCCTGCTGGCCATCGAGCTGTCCTACTGGCAGGCCACTGCCATCAAGCTGGGCGCGGTCATGACCGTGATCCCGCTCGGCTCGCTGGTGCTCGTCTACGTCTTCCTCTTCAAGATGATGTCGCACATGCAGTCCCGGTTGGGCCCGATGGAAGCGGGTCCGCACGGCACGCTCCAGGTGCTGGCCGAGGCCGGCAAGTTCCTCCAGAAGGAGGACATCTTCCCGGCTCGCGCCGACCGCGCCGTGTTCGGTTTGGCCCCGGTGGTGGTGATCGTCTCCACCTTCATGCTCTACGCGGTAATTCCGGCCGGCCCCGACCTGATCGTCGAGGATCTGGACGTCGGCGTGTTCTTCGCGCTGGCCGTCGGGTCGATCTCGGTGATCGGCATCCTGATGGCCGGATGGTCGTCGGCCTCCAAGTACTCGCTGTTGGGAGCGCTCCGCAGCGCGGGCCAGCTGATTGCCTATGAGCTGCCGCTCGTCCTGGCGGTCGTCGGCGTAGTGATCCAGGCCGGCACGATGAGCCTGCAGGGCATCGTCCACGCCCAGGCCGACGGGGAGATCTTCGGCTTCGGGCTGATCGGCAACCCCTTCATCCTCACGCAGTTCATCGGATTCGTCATCTTCCTGATCGCCGCCCAGGCCGAGCTGACCCAGACACCGTTCGACATGCCTGTCGCCGAATCGGAGTTGGTGGCCGGTTACATGACCGAGTATTCCGGTTTCCGCTTTCTGTTCTTCTTCATTGCCGAGTTCGGTTCGGCGTTCGCGCTGTCCGGCATCGCCGCGACCCTGTTTCTCGGCGGCTGGTACGTCCCCTTCCTGCCGGACGGTCTTCTCGGAAATCTGGCCGGGCCGGCGGTGCTGGGAGCCAAGATCATGTTCGTGGCCTTCCTCATCTTCTGGATGCGCTTCACGTTCCCCCGTTTCCGGGAGGACCAACTCCAAGCCATCGCCTGGAAGTTCCTCATTCCCGCGTCGCTGGCGAACATCGTCGTGACCGGCATTCTCAAGGTGGTGATGTAGTGGGACTCGTTCCCGGTGCAGTCAAGGGTCTGGGCGTCACGCTCCGGACGATGTTCAAGCCGGCGGTCACGGTGCAGTACCCGCACGTCAAGGAGGCTCCTCCCACGCGGGCCCGGGGAGTCATCGCCCTCAAGGAGGAGAACTGCACGGTCTGCATGCTCTGTGCGCGCGAGTGCCCGGACTGGTGCATCTACATCGAGGGGCACGGGGACAAGGCCCCGCCCCGACGCGAAGGCGGCAAGCCGCGCACCGTGTTCATCCTCGACCGTTTCGACATCGACTACGCGCTCTGCATGTACTGCGGCATCTGCGTCGAGGTCTGCCCCTTCGACGCATTGTTCTGGAGCCCGGAGTACGAGTACTCGGAGGTCTCCATCGCCGACATGCTCCATGACAAGGACAAGTTGGGGGAGTGGATGGCAACGGTCCCCGAGCCTCCCCCCCTCGAAGTAGGAGCAGCGGCCAAGAAGTGATCGCTCAGAACCTGATCTTCGGGATCCTGTCCGTCGTGATGGGCCTGGCCGCGTTGCGGGTGGTCACCACGCAGAACGTGGTGCACGCCGCGCTCTACCTGGTCGTGGTTCTGGGTGGCGTCGCCGGAATCTTCATTCTTCTGGCCGCCGAGTTCGCCGCAATTACCCAGGTCCTCGTCTACATCGGCGCAATCGTGGTGCTCTTCCTATTCGGTCTGATGCTGACGAAAGCTCCGCTGGGCCGCACCGCGAATCTCGATAACGATCAAAAATTGCTCGCCGCGGTCGTCGCTCTGATGTTGTTCGGGGTGCTCGCCTGGTCCCAGATCGATGCCTTCGGCCGGCTCGTCGTGGAACCCGAGCGGGTCGGCACGACCGCGATGGTCGGCGACTCGATCTTCCTCCAGTATCTGGTCCCGTTCGAGGTCATCTCCGTGCTCCTGCTCGCCGCCCTGGTCGGGGCCGTCGTGATCGCCCGCAAGGACTAACGATGATCCTGAACCAGTTCCTCTTGCTGGCTGCCGTCCTGTTTTGCATCGGGGTCTATGGGGTGCTGGCCCGCCGCAACGGGGTTCTCGTCCTCATGTCGGTCGAGCTGATCCTCAATGCGGTCAACATCAACCTGATCGCGTTCGGTGCCTTCCACGACACCGTCGCGGGACAGGTATTCGCCTTGTTCGTCATCGCGGTCGCGGCCGCCGAAGTAGGCGTCGGCCTGGCCATCGTGTTGCTGATCTACCGGAACCGTCGATCCGTTGATCTCACCGAGATCAACATGATGAAGGGCTGAGCGTGCTCGAGAACGCCTGGGTGATCCCGGCTCTCCCCATCGTCTCGTTCGTGATCATCCTGGCCTTCGGCAAGCGTTTGCCGAAGGGCGGGGCGTGGGTCGGCGTCGCCGCAGTGGCGCTGGCTTTCGGCCTGTCGGTCGTGGCTGTAGGCCAGTGGATATCGACCCCGGCGACCCTGGAAGTTGCCGTGCAGCACGGCTCAGAGGGCGAAGGTCAGACTACAGAGGCCGACGATCCGGCCCACGGCCCGGCGGAGGGCGAGCACGACTTGATCCGCGAGCCGGTCCGTCGGGAGGTCACGTGGTTCTCGAACGGACCAATCGACATCAAGGTGGGCACCCACATCGACGGGTTGGCCGTCGCCATGCTGTTCGTCGTCACGACGATCGCCTTCGCGGTCCATGTCTTCTCCACCAACTACATGGCAGACGACCCCCGTATCACCCACTACTTCGCCGCGCTGAGTCTGTTCACCGCGGGGATGTTGGTGATGGTCACCGCGTCCACCACCTTGCTGTTGCTGTTCGGCTGGGAGGCGATGGGGCTCTGTTCGTTCATGTTGATCGGCCACTGGTGGGAGAAAAAGGAGAACTCCAGCGCGGCGCTCAAGGCGTTCTTCACCACGCGCACGGGCGACATCGGCCTGCTCGTCGGGATCTCGATCTTGTTCTTCGCCGCGGACCAGACCTTCGACATCGCCGCGCTCAATGAGGCCGCCCTGACGGGAGGCATCAGCAAGGGCGTGCTCACGGTCGGCGCCATCGCCCTGTTCTGCGGCGTCATCGGCAAGAGCGCTCAGTTCCCGCTTCACACCTGGCTGCCCGACGCCATGGCCGGTCCCACGCCCGTGTCGGCCCTTATCCACGCCGCCACGATGGTGGTGGCCGGCGTGTACCTGGTGGCGCGGGTTTACGGGGTGTTCTGGGAAGGGTTCAACATCGCGGCGGGCGGCGTGAACCTCGGCGCGGTCATCGGCGGGGTCACCATCCTGATCGCCGCCCTACTCGCCTTCGTGCAGACGGACATCAAGCGGGTACTCGCCTATTCGACCGTCAGCCAGCTGGGCTACATGGTCATGGCCCTGTGCGTCGGCGCCTGGACGGCTGGCGTGTTCCACCTCTTCACCCACGCCATGTTCAAGGGGCTCCTCTTCTTGGGCTCCGGGTCGGTGAGTCACGCGGTGCACACCTTCGACATGCGGGAGATGGGTGGCCTGCGCAAGGTGATGCCCACGACCTACAAGACCTTCTTGATCGGGTCCATCGCCTTGGCCGGGCTTCCGCCGCTGGCCGGGTTCTGGTCCAAGGACGAGATACTCACCGGCGCTTCGGCGGGTGGGTACCCGATCATGTTCTGGATGGGCGTCATCGGAGCGGGGATGACCGCGGCGTACATGACGCGCTGTGTGTGGTTGACGTTCTTCGGCGAATACCGGGGCCACGGCCATCCCCACGAATCCCCGCGCGCCATCACCGTCCCCCTCATAGCGCTGGCTGGGCTGGCTGTGGTCGCGGGATTCCTGAACGCTCCAGGTGTCGGCCTGTTCGGCGACTGGACCAACAACGCCGTCACGCTGACCGCCGGGGTCGAGCATCACGCCTTCTCCCCGTTCATCGCCGTGACTTCGACGCTCGTCGCCATTGCCGGGATCGGCCTGGCCGCGCTCTGGTACGCCCGAAACTTCGGACCCCACGGCATCACCTCCCGCAACGCCGCAGCGCGCGCCGGGTACACCTTCTTGCTGAATCGCTACTACCTCGACCACCTGTACACAGACGGGATAGTCGGCTCGATCAAAGGCCCGATCGCCCGCGCCGCTTACTGGATCAATCAGAACGTGATCGATGGGATCGTCAATGGCGTTGGCATCGTGGCGCGGCGCCTGGGCAACTTCACCTACGACGTCCTCGACCAGGGCATGGTCGACGGCGCCATCAACGCCTCGGCATCCGCCGCCGGCGCCGGCGGCGGGTTCCTCCGCACCACTCAGACCGGGCGCGTGCAGCAGTACGCCGCCATCTTGTTCGCCGCCACCGCCATCTTCGCGGTGGTCCTGATCGTCGTCACCATCTAAAAGGAAGGCTCAGATGAACGGGTTCGAATCGTGGGCACTGACCCTGGCGGTATTTCTTCCGCTGGTGGGCGCAGCCCTCATCCTGTTGATCCCCAAGGAATCGGAGACTGCGGTCAAGGCCGTCGCCTTCCTCACCGCGGGTCTCACGTCGTTGGTGGGCCTGTGGATCCTGACCGCCTTCGACTTCAAGAACTCCGGGGCGCTCCAGCTCGACGTGAACGTGCCATGGATCGACGTGATCAACAGCCGTTACCACGTCGCCCTCGACGGGATCTCGCTCCCACTCCTGCTGCTGTCGATGGTCATAACGCTGCTCTGCGTCATCTACTCATGGGACCACTTCCCGGAGCCGCACAACCCCAAGGCGTTCCTTGCGCTGCTCTTGGTGCTCGCCACCGGCATGAACGGGACCTTCGTCTCGCAGGACCTGATTCTGTTCTTCGTCTTCTTCGAGCTCGTGCTACTGCCGATGTACTTCATGATCGGAGTGTGGGGCGGTCCGAACCGTCAGTACGCCGCCATCAAGTTCTTCCTGTTCACCTTGTTCGGCTCTGCCTTGATGATCCTGAGCTTCCTCGCTCTGTACTTCCTCGGCGGCAACACCTTCGACATCCCCGAGCTAATCGCCAACGGATCTTCCATCGCCAAGGGCACGCAGATCCTGATCTTCGGTGGGCTGTTCATGGGCTTCGCCATCAAGGTCCCGATGTTCCCCTTCCACACCTGGCTGCCCGACGCACACACCGAAGCACCGACCGTCGGCTCGGTCGTTCTGGCCGCGGTCATGCTGAAGCTCGGCACCTACGGGTTCGTGCGGATCGCGCTCCCGATCCTTCCCGAAGGCGCCGTCGCCTGGGCCCCCTGGATCGGGGGCCTCGCAGTGATCGGGATCATCTACGGCGCTCTCGGCTGTCTGGCCCAGCGCGATCTCAAGCGACTGATCGCCTTCTCATCGGTGGCCCACATGGGCTTCGTCATGCTCGGAATCGCCACCCTCACCGACTACGGCATCAATGCCGCCGTCTTCGGCATGGTCTCGCACGGTCTGATCACCGGGATGCTCTTCTTCCTGGCCGGGTCGATCCAGGAGCGCTTCGGGACCCGCGAGATCGCCCGGCTGGGTGGTCTGCTCGTCCAGGCGCCGCGCCTCGGTTGGATCCTCGGGTTCTGTGCCATGGCGTCGCTGGGCCTGCCCGGTCTGGCCGGCTTCTGGGGTGAGTTCCCCGCGATCCTGTCGGCCTACAACCCCGCAGGTGGGCTACCCGTCGGGCTCTTCCGCGGTTTCATGGTCGTCGCCTCCATCGGGACGGTGCTGGCCGCCGGATACCTGCTGTGGATGTATCAGCGCACCGCGTTCGGCACGCCGACCGAGGAGTTCAAGGACGCGCATATTCACGACGTGCACATGCCGGAATGGATCGCGTGGGCACCCCTTTTGGCCGGCATCGTGATCTTCGGGGTCTTCCCGGGTCTGCTGTTCAACGTCACCGACGGCGCGGTCCAGGGCATTGCGGCGTCACTCAACGGATCGGCGGATACCGCAGACGAGCGGTCCGGCGCGACGGCTGTGCACGAAGAGAAGCGCCCGCTCGCTGAGGACGAAGAACACTCCAGCGACTCGGAAGCCGAGCCCGAGCCCGTCGGTGTGGAGGACGCAGGGCATTGACCCCGATTCTCGATTACCACGCTCTCGCCCCCGAGCTGATCCTCACGGTCGGGCTGTGCCTCGTACTGGTGGTCGACCTCTTCGTTGGCGAGGATCGCAAGGTCCTGGTGACCAACCTCGCCGGGCTGACGGTTCTGGCGTCCTTGGTGCCGATCCTCACTCTGGCGCTCGATGGAACGGATCGAGCGATGTTCGGCGGCTCATACGCGGTGGACAACTTTGCCCTGCTGCTCAAAGGCCTCTTCCTGGTCACGGGATACATCACGCTGCTGATGTCGGTGAACTACCTCGACGAGGGCGACTTCTACGAGGGCGAGTACTCATTCCTCCTGCTGTCGTCCCTTCTCGGCATGACCGTGATGGCGTCGGCCCGCGATCTGATTTCGATCTTCGTGGCGCTCGAGCTGCTCTCCATCCCCGCCTATCTCCTGGCCGGGTGGCGCAAGCGGGACCTGCGCTCCAACGAAGCGTCGTTGAAGTACTACCTGCTGGGCGTCCTCGCCTCGGGGGTGATGCTTTACGGGATGTCGCTGATCTTCGGTGTGGTCGGCTCCACCAACCTCTACGAGATCGGGGAGGTGCTCAACGCGAGCTTCGGCCGCCTGCCCTTGGTCACGGTGGGCATCTTCCTCGTCATCGTCGGCTTTGCTTTCAAGGTGTCCGCCGTGCCGTTCCATTCTTGGGCGCCGGACACCTACCAGGGGGCGCCGACTCCCGTGACTGCATTCTTGTCAGTGGCGTCGAAGACCGCCGGATTCGTCGCGCTGATGCAGCTGGTGTTCATCGGGTTCCTCGGACGCGACGACGTATGGGGTCCGTTGTTCTGGGCTCTGGCCGCGCTCACGATGACCGTGGGCAACCTGATCGCCTTGCGGCAGACGAACATCGTTCGCATGTTGGCCTACTCCTCGATTGCGCAGGCCGGGTACATCCTCGTGCCGTTCGCGATCGCCGGGGACAGTCGCGCCGCTCTGGCGACCGCCCAATCGGCGAGCATCACCTACCTCGCCATCTACGCGGCCATGAACCTGGGCGCGTTCGCCATGGTGATCGCCATCGCGAGACGGACCGGCTCGGGCGAGTTGAGCTCCTACGGCGGGCTGTTCCGCTACTCGCCTGCCTTGGCGGTGATCATGAGCGCGTTCATGTTCTCCCTGGCGGGCATGCCTCCGCTGGGTGGCTGGTTCGCCAAATTCGTGGTCTTCCGTGCGGTCCTCGAAGCGGGCAGTGCCTCGGCCATCACGCTCGGCGTGATCGCCGCGGTGAACTCTGTGATCGCGCTGTTCTATTACGCGAACGTGGCCCGGGAGATGTGGTTCAGCCCGGCGCCCGAAGGCGTCGACGACCGGTCGCGCGTGCGCGTCCCCGCCTCGCTCTCTGCGGCCGTGGTGATCACCTTGGTGCTGACTCTCGCGGTAGGCGTCTACCCCAACGCCATCGCCCGGCTGGGCGACATGGCAGTTCTCGTCCGCTAGTCGGCCTCACTCACCTCCCCCGTTTCGCTCGTTCGATTCGGCATGACGGAGAAAACCCTTTCCTTTTCGGAGTACATGGAGGTAGCGCTCTATGACCCGGTGCGGGGGTTCTACGGATCGGGCGGCGCGGCGGGCCGGCGAGGGGATTTCCTAACGAGCGTGGAAACCGGGCCACTCTTCGGCGCGGTCCTGGCCCGGGCGCTCGATTCTTGGTGGGAGGGCCTGGGTCGCCCGGATCCATACATCGTCGTGGAGGCCGGCGCGGGTGGCGGCACGTTGGCGGAGAGCGTGCTCGGCGCGAAGCCGCGCTGTAGCGGTGCCCTGCGGTACGTCGCGGTCGAGCGATCCGCCCGCCTGCGCGAGCTACACGCCGGTAAGGAGTGGGCCTCGCTGGCGGAACTACCCAAGGAGCCGTTCGCCGGAGCAATCGTGGCCAACGAGTTGCTCGACAACTTGCCCTTCGACCTCCTCGAGCGGTCCGACACCGGTTGGCAGGAGGTGAGGGTCGGCCAAGCCGACAACGGCGAACTGCGAGAAGTGCTCCAGCCGGCGGACTTCGATCTGGCGGCGAGGGCGAGCGATCTCGCGCCGGCCGCTCGGAATGGGGCGCGCCTCCCAATCCAGCGGACTGCGGGGGAGTGGGTTCGCAACGCGCTTGGTCTGTTGGTGCGGGGCAGGGTCCTCCTGTTCGACTACACCGTCCCGTCCACGTCGGAGTTGGCCGGACGAGGCTGGACCGAGTGGCTCCGAACCTACGCGGCCCACCGGCGGGGCGGGCACCCACTCGAGGCCCCGGGCGCGCAGGACATCACCGCGGAGGTCTGCGTGGATCAGCTGTCCACGGCGGCCCGCCCCCCCGATCGGGATCGCTCGCAGGCGGCGTTCCTCCGCGCCCACGGGATCGACGAGTTCTGGGAGGACGCTCGTCGTCGCTGGCACGCCGGCGCGGCGAAGGGCGACTTGGAGGCGTTCCGCGCCCGCTCGACAGTTGCGGAAGCGGCGGCGCTGACCGACGCGCAAGGCCTGGGAGGCTTCCGGGCACTGGAGTGGGTTGTGCCCTAGCTTGCGCCCGTGCGTGAGTTCCCCGCGGGAATCGTCACATTCCTGTTGACCGACGTCGAAGGCTCCACCGCCGCGTGGGAGCGGGACCCCGAGATGATGGCGAAGGCGATCGCGGATCTCGATGACGTCGTGGGGACCGCCGTAGGAGCCGGCGGCGGGGTTCTGGTGAAGTCGAGAGGTGAAGGGGATAGCCACTTCTGCGTGTTCGAACGCCCCGTTGATGCCGTCGCCGTCGCGTTGGCGTTGATGCAGTCCCTGGCTGAAGGTCCGCTGCGGATCAGAGTCGGTATTCACACCGGCGAGGTCGAGCTGCGGGACGGGGACTACTACGGCCGCACGGTCAACCGGGCGGCGCGTCTTCGCAGCGCGGGGAACGGCGGTCAGGTCATCCTCTCGGACGTCACTGCGGGACTCGTGAAGGAAGCGTTGCCGTCCGAGGCGAGCCTGAAAGACCTCGGCACCCACCGGCTCAAGGACCTGGCAGAGGCCGAGACGATCTGGCAGCTCGCCCATTCAGCGGTCCCCGTAACGGAGACGCCGCTGCACACGTTGGACCTGGTCCGCAACAACCTCCCGCTGCAGTTGACCGAAGTGATCGGCCGCGAGGACGCGGTGGCGGAGGTCCAGGTTCTCATGGCCACCCGGCGGCTCGTCACCTTGGTCGGGCTGGGCGGCTCCGGGAAGACACGGCTCGGCCTGCAGGTCGCGGCCGAGTCGGCCGAACGCTTCGCCGGCGGCGCCTGGTTCGTCGAGGTGGCACCTCTTAGCGAGTCTTCTGCGGTCGCGCCGGCAGTGGTGAGCGCGATCGGAGGCCAGCCCGGTGCCGACCCGCTCGTAATGGCGGCCGACTGGATCGGCAGCCGCGCCGTCCTTCTGGTTCTCGACAATTGCGAGACCCAGATCGACGGGTGCGCAGAGGTTGCCAGGGAGTTGCTGAAACGCTGTCCGAACCTCGTGGTGGTGGCGACGAGCCGCCAACCCCTTGACGTCTCCGGCGAAGCGGTTTACCGCGTCCCTCCGCTCGGGCTCCCCGAGCCGGGCGTGTCGGTCGATCCGGCACGACTGAGCGGCTTTGCGGCGGTTCAGCTCTTCGTGGACCGCGGTCGCCTGGTCGATCCCGAGTTCTCGGTAACGACGTCGAACGCGGACTCGGTGGCGGCCCTTTGCGTCGGTCTTGGCGGAATGCCGCTGGCCCTGGAGCTGGCCGCAGCCAGGTTGCGGGTCCTCACGCCCGATCAGATATTGGCGAGGCTCGCGGATCGTCTGGGCGCGTTGGAGGGCCCAGGGCGTGGTGAGGGTCACCGGAGCGTGCGCGGCGCTATCGAGTGGAGCCACGACCTGCTCAAGCCGCGTGAGCAGGTCCTGTTCCGACGGCTCGCGCTGTTCGAGGCGCCCGCGGGACTCGACGCCGTCGAAGAAATCTGTTCGGACTGGGTTACCGATCCGGTGGATGACCTGTCGAACCTGGTCGATCTTTCGTTGGTGACCGCGGAGCGGGTCGGCACCGGGATGCGGTACCGCCTGCAGGCTCTCGTCCGTGACTTCGGACTCGAGAGGCTCGACGCGGCCGACGAGCGCGACGTATCGGAACGAGCCCGCGCCGACTGGGCCCGCGGCCTGTACGACAACCTCCGGCAGTGCGACTTCCAGGAGAGCGCACTAAGGGACGAGGTGAGGTCCTCACGCCCCGACGTTGTCGCCGCCCTGACCTGGCTGGAGTCAGGGGATGCCCCCGGGTTCGTGGAGCTGGCGAAGTGGGCAGTCGCGATCTGGAATGCCCTGGGATGGTGGAGTCTGGCGGTGACGTGGGCCCGGCGACTAATGGCCGATTCTCTGATGAGCGACCGGTGGCGGGCGTACCTGACCCGCACCATCGGGGAGATGATGGTTTGCCAGGAGAAGAATGAGGAGGCACTGGCGATTGGCGAGGAGTGCCTGCGGATGGCCCGGGAGATGGGCGACCCGTTGGAGGAGGAGTTCGCCCACAACATGGTCGGGGGCAGCCACTGGCAACTCCGGAACCTGCCGCCGGCCCGGCATCACCTCGAGCAGGCGCTCGAGTTGGCCCGCCGGAGGGAGGATGGCTTTCAGAACGCAGCTCTCTACGCTCAGAATCTGGGCCTGGTCAGCGGTTCCGAGGGAGCCTTCGACCAAGCCGCGGACTGGTTCCGGACGTCGGTCGACCTCAGCCGTGACACCTGGCAGCGTGTGCTCGGACTCCGCAATCTGGCCAGCTTGGCGAAAAATCGGGGCGACCATTCCAGCGCCTCGGCGCTCTACTCCGAATGCGTCGATATCTCCCGTCTCCACGGCAACCCAGCCGCCGAGTCAGACGCGCTCGCCCGGCTGGGGCACATTGCCGAGCTCGAAGGCGACTGGCAGGCCGCGGGAGTTCACCGCATTGCGGCGCGCGACGTCGCGGCTCAATCTGGCGATCCTTCGTCGCTTGCGCGAAGGACCATCGAACTGGCGCGGCACAAGTCGGCCTTGGGGCTAAGAGATGAAGCTGACGACCTGCTGGAAGCTGGTCTGGAAGTGCTGGCCGATTACCCAGAGCAGCGGCTGGTGGTGCTGCGGAGTCAGGCCAAGGCGGTCACAGACGCGCGCGAGGCGGACATGGCAAGGCGGCTTGCCCGCCTGTTCCTCGAGTCTGCCGAGCGGGACGCAGGGGCCAAGGAAATCGCCTACGCGCGCCTCCTGCTGGCCGAGCGGGAGGCAGGGGCGGGCAACCGGCCCGAGGCGGAGCGCCTGGCTCGGACCGCCCAGGCGGAGTTGCGAGCTTTCGCTGGTGCGTTCATCAGTGGTCGACCGGCCACCGACCTCGTCACCCGGTGCGAGAAGGTCCTCGCGGAAATCGGCGGGTCCGGGTCGGTAGAGCGAGCCAAATGAGCCGGCGCCGCGCTGACGCGGTCGAGACCGTGCGGGGTGCCGTTGCCGCAGGAGAGCTCGGCCGGACCCTCGCCCACGAGCATGTCTTTGTGCTCACGCCCGACTCGCAGGCGAACTGGTCCGACGAATGGGACGAGGAGGAGCGCATCGCCGAGGCAGTGGTCCAGCTCGGCCAGGTTGTTGCGGCGGGCTACCGCACGATCATCGATCCGACGGTCGACGGACTGGGACGCGATGTGGCGCGTATCGCCCGGGTCAGCGCACAGGTCCCCGAGCTCAACATCGTCGTGGCCACCGGCATCTACACGTGGGCGCGGGTGCCGAACTACTTCGCCCACCGCTCGGATCAGACGATGGTCGACGGGTTCGTCCGTGACATCACCGAAGGGATCAAGGGCACCGACGGCATCAAGGCCGCGTTCCTGAAATGCGCGGTCGACGAGGCCGGGCTGCTTTCCGGCGTGGAGCGAGTCCTGCGCAACGTCTGCGCCGCGCATCGCGACACGGGAGCCCCGGTGATGGTCCACACCCATCCTCGGACTCGCAACGCTCTCGAGGTGGCGCGGGTCCTCGCCGCGGAGCGAGTGCCGCCTTCGTGCGTTGTATTGGCGCACAGCGGAGACGCGACGGATACCGGCTATCTGACTGCGCTGGCCGACGAAGGGTTCTTCCTCGGCATGGACCGCTTCGGGCTACCCGGCGAGGCAGACACCGTGGAGCGAACGCGGACAGCCATCGAGATGTGCGAGCTCGGCTACTCCGGCTCGATGATGCTCAGCCACGACACGGCCAGCTATATCGACTGGATCGATCCGGCGGTTCGGTTCCCGGATTGGCACTACCTCCATATCGAAAATGGCGTGTTGCCCGTACTCCGGGAGAACGGCGTCACGCAGGAACAGATCGACCGGATGCAGGTCGAGAACCCGCGACGATGGTTGCTTAGCCGGGGCGTCTGACGAGGTCGGCCGCGCTGTAGCCCTTCTCGCGGGAGCGCGACACGGCCAGGAGCGGAGCCTTGCTTCGCTCGATCCGCTCCAGAGCCCGGGTGACCGATGTGGAGGTGCCGGCCAGCACGAGACGCCCCGCGGGCCGGAGCGCCGCCCAGCAGCCGGCGACGACCGCGTCCACGACCTTCTGTGGCGCAGGGCTGGTGAACACCGCGAGGCACACGTCCAGAGATTCGGCCGGCGCCTCGACCAGCGGCGTGTGATGCAGCGTGAGGGCGGCGCGGGGAAAACCGGCGTCGGCCAGATTTGCACTCGATACGCGCAACGCCAGCAGATCTCGGTCGAAGAGGTGGAGATGCTCGGGTCTCACGGCTTCTCGGAGCGCCAGCGCGCCGTGGCCGACGCCCGCACCGACGACGGCCGCGTGCATGCCGGGGCGGCCGTGGATGTCGCGGACCACCCGGAGCGCCAAACGGGTCGCGTGGTGTAACGAGTCGAACTCCGGCAGTCCCCATGAGGTTCGAGCTGTCCATGAGTGCTTGCCGGCCGAAAACTTGACCCGGCCGCGATCCTGGACCGCGACCGTCGGTTGAGCGCGTCCGGATGGAGTGGTGGGCAGCCGGTAGTGGATGGCCAGATGCCCGCGGTTGGCCTGACGCAGCAGGATCTCTGCGCCCGCGTCCCGCAGCGCGCGGTCCACGTCCTCCGTGAGCCGGTCGATGACAACGATGGCCACAACTCCGTCCGCCGACAGGTGAGGTCGCCCGTCCAGAAGCCACGACTCGATGGCCGCCGGTCCGACTTTGGCCGGGACGTTGGAGACGATGACGTCGTACGTGCGCTCAGGGGGAACATCCGTCCAGCCGAGCCCCGGCTCGACTCTCACGGCTGCTGTGCCATTGAGTGCCGGGCCATTGAGTTCTGCGTTCAGCCGCGCGTAGGCCAAGGCCACGGCATCGCGGTCGACGAGGTCGACGACTGTCCGGGGCGAAATCGAGGCCAGGGCCAGCCCGAGAGGCCCGTACCCGCACCCCAGGTCGAGGACGCGACCACCGGCGACGTATTCCGCGCCCGCCATCGTCCTGAGGAGCAACCGGGTGCCCACGTCGACCGATGCCGCGCTGAAGACCCCTTCTCCCACCCGGAGGTCCAGCCGCACCCGGTTCTGGGCGAGCTTGACCTCCCCGTGATGGAAGGCCTCCCCGTAGGGGTGTAAGTTGAGAGTAGTTCTCACTCTATGTTTCGCTCCCGCCTGACCGCCATTGCTCTCATCATCGCCTGCGCCGCGCTCGCCGTCGGCTGCGGCAGAGGCGGCACCGGAGGCGACGGAAGCCAGGACAGCTCACGCCTGACCATCGTGGCGGGGTTCTATCCCCTGGCGGAACTGGCGGAAAAGATCGGCGGACAGGCAGTGGACGTGGTCAACCTCACGCCCGCCGGAGCCGAGGCGCACGACCTGGAGCTGACCCCCTCGCAGGTGGATGCCGTCCTGGACGCGGACCTGGTCCTGTTCGTGGGTGGCTTTCAACCGGCCTTGGAGGAAGCAGCCGCGCAACGAGGTGAGGGGGGCAGCCTCGATCTCGGTGGAGCATCCGACGGCGACCCCCACTTTTGGCTCAGCCCCCTCCGTCTCGCGGCGGACGTGCCGAAGGTTCGAAACGCGCTGACCGCCCTTGAGCCCACCCGGGAACGCCAATTCCAGAGGGGTGGGTCGATGTACGGAGCTGCTCTAAGCACGCTCCACCAAGAATTCGCCGCGGGACTGGCCGAGTGCGATCAGCGAACCTTCATCACGACCCACGATGCGTTCGGGCAGCTGGCCGAGGCCTACGACTTGCGCCAGGAGTCGATCGCCGGGCTGTCGCCCGAGTCGGAGCCGGACCCCGCACGTCTGGCGGATTTGGCGGACCGCATCGAACAGCTCGGAGTGACCACCGTGTTCGTTGAGCCTCTCGCTCCCAGGGGCGCGGCGGAGACCTTGGCGCGCGAGGCGGACGTCACGATCGCGGAGCTGGACCCCTTGGAAAGCCTGCGACCGGGCAGTGACGACGACTACTCGTCTGTCATGCGAAGGAACCTGGCCGCGTTGCGGAGCGGGCTCGTCTGCCGGTGAGGCTCATCGAGGCAGACCACGTCTCCTTCAGCTACGGCGCGGACGCGGTGCTGGACCAGGTCGACCTCGGCGTCGATAAGGGCGAGTTCGTCGCCTTGGTCGGCGCCAACGGCAGCGGAAAGTCGACCCTTCTTCGGGTCCTGCTCGGCCTCGCCCAACCCGACTCCGGCGCGGTCCGCCTTTTCGGCGTCGACCCTCGCCGCCTCACCGAGCGGTGGCGGATCGGATACGTCCCGCAGCGCGCCGTCCTCACCACGTCGCTGCCGGCGACGGTGGGGGAGGTCGTGGCGGCCGGCCGCCTGGCGCGAACCGGTTGGCACCGGCGCCTCCGTAAGGAGGACCGCGATGAGGTCGATCACGCTCTCGAATCCGTGGCTCTGGCAGATCGGCGGAGGGATGCCGCCGGCTCGTTGAGCGGCGGTCAGCAGCAGCGCGTACTGATCGCGAAGGCGCTCGTCTCACGGCCGGAGTTGTTGATCCTCGACGAGCCCGTGGCGGGCGTCGACCTCGACTCACAAGCCCGGTTCCGTGACTCCCTGGTGCATCTGGTCAAGGACCACGGCGGGGCCGTCCTGCTCGTTTCACATGAACTCGGCGCGGTCGCCGACGACCTGCACCGCGTCGTGCTGTTGCGGCACGGCGCCATCGCATTCGACGGTGCCCCCGGTGAGCTGGCCTCGCAGGGCGTGAACCTGGGAATCCACGCGGCGGACCTGCCTATGTGGCTCGAGAGTCGTCGGACCGCGGCACCGGACGGCTCATGATCCTCGGGGCGCTGCCTCTGCCGTTTCCCTTCGAGCGGGAGTACATGCAGCTCGCGCTTCTCGGCGCGCTGGTGGTCGGCGCAACCGCGCCCCTCATCGGCACCTTCCTGGTGCAGAAACAACTGTCCCTTCTGGGCGACGGGATCGGCCACGTCGCGTTCGCGGGCGTCGCCGCGGGACTGCTTCTCGACGTTTGGCCGGTCTGGACAGCCCTCGTTGCCGCCGTCTCCGGCGCCATTGCGCTGGAGTGGCTTCGGTCCCGCGGCCATACCTCCGGGGACCTCGCTCTGTCGCTCCTCTTCTATACGGGGATCGCGGCCGGGGTGGTCCTGACCGGTCTGGCCGGTGCGCTCGACGCGGGCCTGCTCACCTACCTGTTCGGCTCGATCTTGACGATGAGCCCCAGCGACGCGGCGACAATCGGAGTCCTGGCCGTGGTGATCGCGTCAGCAATAGCGCTCACTTGGCGCGCCCTTTTCACCGTGGTGCTGGACGAGGAATCGGCCAGGGTGGCCGGGCTGCCGGTGATGGGTCTGAACCTGGCCCTCTCGGCCTTGACCGCGGTGACCGTTGTCGCCGCGATGCGTGTGGTCGGCGTCCTACTCGTGGCTGCTCTGATGGTCCTGCCGGTCGCAGCCGCCCAGCGGGTGTGCCGCTCATTCCGTTCCACCCTTCTCACTGCCTCGGCGCTCGGCGCGGTCGCCGGAATCGCGGGACTGGTGGTCGCCCGACTCGCGGACCTTGCGCCGGGAGCGACCATCGTCCTCGCCGCGGCCGCTCTCTTCGGCGGATGTGCCGTCTGGGGCCAACTGAAGTGACCGCCGGATCAGCGATCGCCGAGGTCCATCGCGAGGCCGCGCACCGCCTCGCCGCCCTGGAACAGCGGTACACCGAAGGCAGACGAGAACTTGTCGCGACGCTGGCCGCCGCGGCGCGCCCGCTCAGTGTCCCGGAGATTCTCGAGGTGACGACGGCCCTGCCGCAGAGTTCCGCTTACCGACACCTCGCCGTTCTGATCGAGGCCGGAGTCGTGGCGCGCATTGCCACGGGCTCCGACCAGGCGAGATTCGAGCTCAGTGAGCGGCTCTCCGGTGACCATCACCACCACTTGGTGTGCGGCTCGTGCGGCACGGTCATAGATGTCGACGCCTTTCCCCGGCTGGAGCGTGCATTGGATGCCGCGGCTCGGCTGGCCGAGGAGGAGAGCGACTTCCAGGTGACAGGGCACGAGATCGACCTCGTCGGGCGGTGCGCCCGCTGTCGCAGGGCCTGAGAGGCGAAAGACGGACCCGGCTCGGTACGGCGTCAACTCGGGCCGTCGGTGCCTCCAGCCATAGGTGGTTGAGGCGCACCATGGCGGGGTAGGACCGAGTGCTTGAGCCCACCCCGACTCGGAAATCTCCCGGCGACGATGAGGAAGGTCCTGTTTGTGGCCGCCGCCACCCTGCTCATCGCCAGCTTGACCGCGGCCGGTTTCCGTCTCTGGGAGGGGCGGGACCGCTATCGAGAGGTCGCCTCAGTGCGGGATCTCTCCCTGGGCCCCGCCCCTGCTCCGCTGGCCAGAATCGAGCCCGCCCCGCCCCAGTTCGTCGAGCCGTCGACGCCCGAGGAGGCCGTCACGCGCTTCATCGAGGCCGAGTCCCGCGGGCAGCTCGATCTCTCGTACGCGCTCCTGGACGAACGGAGCCGGCGGGCCTATCCCGTTCTGGCGTCGTGGCAGGCCGACCAGGCCCAGCGCCCCCGTCCGCTGGGGATCACCTCTGCCCGCCGGGCGGACGCATCGGCCGGTCCGGATGGAGCCGATCGCGCCGAAGTCGCGGTGGGAGTCGAGCGCCGTCCCACCGTCGATCCTTTCGTGGGCTTCGTCGCCGCCCGCGCCACGGAGACCTGGCAGGCGCGCCAGCAGGATGGCCGGTGGCGGGTCGAGGACCGCGCCGCAAATATCGAGCCCGAAATCCCCTCTGACGCCGGGGTGGCCACCACTGTTTCGGACTGGGTGGCCTCTCTTCGGGGGTGCCAGCCGGCCGCGGCCGCCCTGCTCCAGGTCGAACCCGTGCTCTATGGCGTCCCGGACCTCGCCGACCAGCTCTGCCGCAACAAGCAGGCGGCGCCGACGATCGGCGAGGTGGAGCAGTTCGACTCCATGGCCGAGGGGGCGGAGGTGCTCAACGCCTTCGGCGTCGGTATCGACGACTGGGCGCGGGTGGTCGACGTCGACGCGGGTCAGCCCTTCCGGCTAACGCTGGCTCCCCTGGGTGATGCCTGGAGAGTCCTTTCCATCAGCGCTCTGACGGCCGCGGAGGTGGGCCGATAGGGACTTGGCTCTTGCAACCCGCCGTGGGAGGGGTCGGGTTGTTTCAACTTCGCATCGCAACCGTTTGCAATTGGCCAAACAAGGAGCCATTTTTGTCTAAGAAATTACGTATCCTGCTCGTCCCGCTTCTCGGAGCGGCGCTAGCCCTCGGGCTGCTCGTACCGCTCGGCGCGTCCAGCCACCGTGAAGCTCCTCTCATTACCGAGGACCCGGTCGCCGACAACACCGACGTCTACGCTTTCCGCAGCCCCGACAAGCCCAACACCGTCACGTTGATCGCCAACTGGAACCCGCTGGAAGAGGCCAACAACGGGCCGAACTTCTACAGCTTCGGCCAGGACGTGCTCTACCGAATCAACGTCGACAACAACGGTGACGCGGTGGAGGACATCACCTACGAGTTCCGCTTCTTCAAGAACCTGCGCAACCCCAACACGTTCCTCTATAACACCGGGCCGGTGACGTCCCTCGGGGATCCGGACCTCAACGTCATGGACTCCTACTCGGTCTCACGGATCGACAAGGGCCGACGCCGGGTCCTGGCCACAGGGTTGCCCGTCGTACCCCCGAACATCGGGCCGCGCTCCACTCCGGACTACGGGTCGCTGGCCGCTCAGGCCACCCGGATCATCGACGGCAACAGCCTGGTCTTCGCCGGCCCGCGTGACGACAGCTTCTTCGTCGACGCCGGCTCGGCGTTCGACCTGTTCGGGCTGCGCCCCTTCAACGCGGCCCACAAGATCCCGCTGCCCACTAGCCCCGGGGTCGACGGGCTCAGCGGCTACAACGTGCACACCATCGCCATCCAGGTGCCGATCACCAGCCTCACCCGTGACGGCCGGGCCCCGGTGGCCGCGGACGACGACCGTGGCATCATTGGGGTCTACGCCGATAGCTACCGGCGCAGCAGCCGGGTGCTCACGCCCGGCGGACGGCGAGAGAGCGGCAACTGGGTGCGGATCTCGCGCCTGGCCAACCCGCTGGTCAACGAGCTGGTGGTGCCGGTAGGCAAGAAGGACACCTTCAACGCCACCAGCCCCGTGCAGGACGGGCCATTCCTGCCGTTGGTGCAGAACCCCGAGCCCGCGAGGCTGATCACCGCGCTCTACAACATCGACGTGCCCCCCCCGCCGCGGGTCGACCTGACCGACATCTTCCTGTACGGCATTGCGGGTCTCAATCAGCCTCGTGGCGTCAGGCCCGCGGAGATGATGCGGCTCAACATGGCGATAGCGCCTGATATCGCCGGCCCCACCCCGAGCCGGCTCGGCCTGCTCGGCGGGGACAAGGCAGGCTTCCCCAACGGGCGCCGTCCCATGGACGACGTGGTGGACATCGAGCTCCGGTCACTGGCTGGCGGCACGCCGCTCACCCCGGCATACAACAAGGCGCCCAACAACCTGCTGGCCGATGGCGTCGATGCCAACGACAAGCCCTTCGGCACGACGTTCCCATACCTGGCCGCACCCCATCAGGGTTACGACCACTCGCACCGCCACGAAGGTCAGTAAGTCGCAGTAGGCCCACTCAGGGCCGCCCATTGACGTGGGCGGCCCTGGCTCTGGCCGACACCGGTCATTGTTTCGGCGATGGCCGGGCCGGGCAGTATGAGTCGAATACGTGAAATCCCAGTTAACAAGTCGCCGGGCCAAAGGCCCCCGAGTATGAGAGGAACCAAATCTTGAGCATTGACGATAGAGCGCTCAAGGAGATGATCATCGAGTCGCAGGACTACCAGTACGACGCCCTGCGGGACATGAAGGGCCAACTCGATGAACTCCGCGAGGTCGCTTTCGAGCGGCGGAATGACCCTGTCAACACCGACGAGATAGCTCGCTACAACGCCTCACGCCGTAGATTTCTCCAACGGGCCGGCATGGGCGCCGGCGGTCTCGCCACCCGCGGGATCTTCGCCGGTGTCTTCGGCACCGCCCTGGCCGGAATCGTCGCTAGCCCCGCCGCGGCGGACGAGGCTCTCGACATCCAGATCCTCCAGACTGCTTCCAGGCTCGAGCGGCTCGCCATAAACACCTACAAGGCCGCTCTGGGGCTCGACTTCATCAAGAACGGCAACAAGACCGTCATCGTCTTCGCGCAGACGACGATAAGCCAGCACGACGAGCACCGCATGGCCTTCCAGGCCCAGACGGAGACCCTCGGCGGCAAGGCCCAGGACTCGCCGCACCCGGACGCCCAGGCGATCGTCGACGCGGCCCTTCCCGGCCTCACCGATCCGCTCAAGGTGGTCCAGCTAGCCGAACAGCTCGAGAACGTCGCCACCCAGACCTACCTGGAGAACGTGACCCTTCTCGAGGACTCGACGGCCAAGAGCCTCATGGCCACGGTCATGGGTGTCGAGACCCAGCATGCCGCCACCCTCCGGGCGGTGGCCGCACTTCTGGGCGCCGATGCCGCCGAACTGGTCACCATCCCCGTCAACCCCGCCGACCTACCCGCCGCAGCGGGCAGCGTGGGCACGCCCAACGCCTTCGAGCCCACCACGAACGCCCTGGCGCCCGCGTCCGGAGCCGTCGATGGTGACGGCGAAGGCGGCTCGACCGAGGAGACTCAGCGATGACCACGACCAATGAGACCCTGACCGAAACCATGATCCAGGCCTCCGAGGCCGAGAACAGCCGGCTCAACCGGCGCAAGTTCCTCTTCGGCGCCGGCCTGGCCGCCGGAGCGGTTGCCCTCGCGGCCTGTGCCGGCGACGACGACGGTGACGTCAACGCGGGCGGAGACAACGGCGACGACGGTGACAAGGCCGACGTGACTGAGGGCGACCTGGACGTGGTCGCCTTCGCGGCCGGCCTCGAGGTCCTGGCCGTCCAGACCTATCAGGCGGCGCTCGACGCCGCGACCAGCGGCGCGCTGGGTGAGATCCCGGACGCCGGCGCCGAGTTCGTAAAGACGGCGCTCGCTCACCACAAGGAATACGTCGAGAACTTCAACGCGGTGCTCACCGGTGCCGGCCGCGAAGAAGTCACCGAGCCGAACGCCGCCGTGAAGTCCTCGGTGGTGGACCCCGCCCTGGCTGCTGCCAAGACCTTCGGAGACGCGGCCAAGCTGGCCCGCACCCTCGAGACAGCTGCCAGCGCGACCTACCTCAAGGCCATCCAGGAGAATCTGGAGGGCGCAGGAGTCCTGCGCACGGCTGGTTCCATACAGATAGTGAACCAGCAGCGCATCGCGATTCTGAACTTCGTGCTCGGCACCTACCCCGTGCCCGATGTGTTCCAGAAGACCGACGCGGCGGTAGCCCCCTAGCGTTTTGCCGGCCGGGTCCCCGCCGTAAACGGGGGCCCGGCTGTCAGGGCCGAACGTCGCATCGGCCTACAGCGACGATCTCGGCGCGACCTGGTCCGAGCCGGTGGAACGCTCCGTTGCTTTTGCCGAGGGGACGGACGGCGGGCCGAGCGTGGCCCAGATCTGGCAGATCCAGCCCTCTACCGAAGCCGAGCCGGACGTCGTCTATGCCGGTGTCGAGCCCAGCGCGCTCTTCCGCTCTGACGACGGGGGGCTCACCTACTCATTGGTCGAGGGCCTCTGGAACCACCCGCACCGACCGCAGTGGACTCCCGGAGGCGGTGGCATGTGTCTGCACACCGTGCTGGTCGACCCGCGCGACCCCAATCGACTCGACGTCGCCATGTCGACCGGCGGTCACTACCGGTCAGACGACCGGGGCGCCACCTGGAACGCGCGCAACACGGGCATCAAAGCGGTCTTCCTGCCCGAAGGTCAGCAAGATGTCGAGTTCGGGCAATGCGTCCACCGAATAGCCCGGGACGCGACCGATCCCGACACGTTCTTCTTGCAGCACCACTGGGGCATCTACCGCTCGGATGACTCGGGTGACACGTGGGTCAACATCGGACAACGACGGCGAGTCGTGGTCGCTGCTCGCGGAGAACCTGCCTCCTGTCTTGTCGGTCCGCGCCGCCACGATCAGCTGAGGAGCTGCGGTGCCGGTCGCAGTCAAAATTCCCACCGCGCTCCGCCCTGTCGCCGGCGGGCGGGCCGTCGTCGAGGCTGAAGGTGCCACTGTCCGCGCTGTGGTCACCGGAATTGATGGCGTTCGCCAGCGCGTGCTCGACTATCAGGGCCAGGTGCGCGTCCACGTCAACCTCTTCGTCAACGGTGCCCATATCCGGGAGCTCGACGGCCTCGACACCGCGTTGAAAGACGGCGACGAGGTGGTCATCCTTCCCGCGGTGTCGGGTGGCTGACGGAGATTGGCCCCCTCCTAGGCTCCGGGTCGTGAACGGGCCCACCATCGAGGACTACTTCCACGAGGACCGGACTTTTCCGCCGTCGGAGGAGTTCAAGAAGAACGCGCTGGTCAGCGGCGTCGAAATGTACGACGAGGCTCGCACCGACTGGCAGGGCTTCTGGGCGAAACAGGCAAGGGAGCTGCTCGACTGGTTCGAGCCTTGGGACACGCTTCTCGAGTGGGATCTGCCCTTCGCCCGCTGGTTCGTGGGGGGAACGCTGAACGCGTCGTACAACTGCCTCGACCGCCACGTGGCCGCGGGCCGCGGGGACAAGACGGCGTTCCACTGGGAGGGTGAGCCGGGCGACACCCGCACCATCTCCTACCGCGAGCTGCTCGACGAGGTCAGCCGCTTCGCCAACGTGCTGAAGGGTCTCGGTGTCCGCAAGGGCGACCGCGTGGCCGTCTATATGCCGATGATCCCGGAGCTTCCGGTCGCCATGCTGGCGTGCGCCCGCATCGGCGCGGCGCACTCGGTGGTGTTCGGTGGATTCTCGGCCGACGCTTTACGCGATCGGATCCAGGACGCCGAAGCTGCCGTTGTCATCACCGCCGATGGGGGATGGCGCCGCGGCTCGGCGAGTCCACTTAAACCGCAGGCCGACGCGGCGGTGCTCGACTGCCCCAGCGTCCGGCACGTGGTGGTCGTTCGCCGCACGGGCGTCGAGGTCGACATGGTCGACGGTCGGGACCGCTGGTACCACGACCTCATGGAGGACGCCTCCGCGGACTGCGAACCCGAACCGGTGGACGCGGAGCAGCTGCTCTACCTCCTCTACACCTCGGGCACCACCGCGAAGCCCAAGGGGATCATGCACACCACCGGGGGATACCTGACCCAGGTGGCTTTCACCCACCGATACGTCTTCGACCTCAAGCCGGAAGAAGACGTGTACTGGTGCGCCGCCGACATCGGCTGGGTGACGGGCCACAGCTACATCGTCTACGGACCACTGGCCAATGGGGCGACCTCCGTCATGTACGAGGGCACGCCGGACCATCC
>Ga0136633_1000722_pt1 | contig 25033 bp, 22 predicted proteins | sample AntDrymeUQ832206_2_FD_105494 | JGI IMG/M metagenome (GOLD analysis project Ga0136633, IMG submission 105494) | Polar desert sand microbial communities from Dry Valleys, Antarctica - metaG UQ83 (22.06) | ecosystem: Environmental > Terrestrial > Soil > Desert | place: Antarctica: Dry Valley... | reverse complement strand
GGGGGTGAAGCCCCTGGCTTGAGCCCCTGCAGGTTTGGTGGCCATCACCGCGCAGTTCTGATGGCCGCCAACGCGCAGTTCTCATGTCCGCTACCGCGCAGGAACTGTTGGCCCTTGACAGGCGTGCGCCATCCGGACCCAGGTCGGCCTCAAGTGCCCGGAACACGCATCCAAGCCCGTCGCTCCCCGCAAGCCGCGCTTCCAGGCGCTTGGTGGGCTGCTGATCCTCGTTGTCATCGCCGGCTTCATCCAGCTGGTCACCACCACGGGGCGGGGGGAACCGGCGACGCCCCCCTGCCCGACGGAGACCGCACCCGACGTCGGCATCGGAACCGGTGGTGGCGGGCACTGGACCGACCTGTCGCCCGCCGGCCTGTGCGGGCGGTACGGCGCGTCGGTGGTGTGGACCGGCGCCCAGATGCTCATCTGGGGCGGCGAGAACTGTGCCGGCGCGGCCTGCCCCACGATCCGGGCGCCGCACCTCGCTGACGGCGTCGCGTACACGCCGGCGGCCGACGCGTGGCGGAAGCTGCCGAAGTCGCTGCTCTCGGCCAGGGCGCCGGCGGCGACGGTGTGGACGGGGAAGGAGATGATCGTCTGGGGCGGGGTGGCGGCGGAGGCCTTCCTCGCCGACGGCGCCGCCTACGACCCGGCGAAGGACCAGTGGCGGCCGGTGGCGGAGGGCCCACTGTCGCCGCGCGCCGGCGTCGCGTCGGCGTGGAGCGGCAACGAGCTGATCGTCTGGGGTGGCGGCGACGTCGGCACCAACTTCGCCGACGGCGCCGCCTACAACCCGTCGACCGACCAGTGGCGGCGGTTGGCCGACGCTCCGCTCGCCGGCCGGTGGGGCGGCGCGGCGACGTGGACCGGCACCGAGATGGTCGTGTGGGGCGGCGTCGACCTCATCGGGTCCCGGGAATTCGCCGACGGCGCCGCCTACGACCCCGCCGCCAACCGCTGGCGGACGATCGCCGCCTCCCCGCTGGCGGGGAGCGACGACCCGGCCACCGTGTGGACCGGACGCGAGCTTCTCGTCTGGGGCGGCAACACGGTCGACGGCGGGTTCTTCGACGACGGCGCCGCCTACGACCCGGCCGCCGACCGGTGGCGCCGGCTGCCCGACGCGCCAATGACGCCTCGCACGGCGCCCGCCGCCGTCTGGACGGGGCGGGAGATGGTGATCTGGGGAGGGATCGGCCTGCCGGGCGACGTCGACCCCGGCCCCCTCGACCGGATCATCCAACGGAGGACGCTGCTCAATCCGCTCGACAACGGGGCGGCCTACGACCCGGCCACCGACCGGTGGCGCCCCCTCGAGGACGTGCCGTTGCTCGGCCGGGGGTTCCCGATGGCGGTGTGGGACGGCAAGGGCATGCTCATGTGGGGCGGGCTGGTGGTCGTGAGCTCACCGGCGTCGTCGTCCGAAGGGGTCCGCTACACGCCCTGAGCACCGCTCAGCGACGGGTACTGGCCCATTCCAACACCCGGAAACCGCCCAGTCCCGTGGCGTCGGTGAGGGCGGCGGCCTCCCCCACCCGGCTGCGGGCCTTGAGCGCCTGTAGGTCGCCGATGTGCGCCCTCGCCTGCCACGCCGCCCGGGCCTCGCCCGCCAGGTCGTCGATGCCGTGCTGGCGCAGGAACTCGGCCTGGCTGCAATTCGACGTGGGTATCGGCAGCTGGTCGACCGCCACCTCACAGGTGATGTCCTGGGCGCCCAGGTCGGACAGCGGCGCGCTCCCGCGGCCGTGTCCGCGGTAGGTCCGGACCCACTCCTCCCACGGCCGGCTCGCCATCGACGGCGTGGTGTCGGCGTAGTCGATGACGATCAACCGCCCGCCCTGGATCAACTCCGACGCAGCGGCGACCCAGTCGGCGGCCCCCCGCTGCACCGGGATTCGGGCACCCACAGCTGCGACCACGCCCGGGTCCTCGTCGACGGCCACGAGCACCTCCCGCAGATCCTCCGTCACCCGGACCTCGGCCCACCCGCCGGCTTGGCGTTCGAGCAGGCCGAAGGGCAGGTTGTCGAGCAGCTCGTTGGCGACGACCACGCCCACGAAGGGCTCGGCCGGCATGACTGCCGCCGGCTCGACGCCCGCCGGCTGCTGGGCCCGTAAGGCGCTGGACCGCTCGACCGCCACGTAGCGGAGTGCGCCCACGCACGCCGGCTCCGCAGCCAGGACGGCCCTCGCCAATGCCCCCCGCCCCGCTCCCGCCTCCACGACGGTGAACGGAGCCGGCTCGCCCAGCTCCCGCCACCAGCCGTCGAGGGCGCCGGCCAGCACCGCCCCGAACAGCGGCCCGACCTCGGGGCTGGTCAGGAAGTCGCCCCGCCGTCCGGCCGACCCGCCGGTCTCGTAGAAGCCGAGTCCCGGCTCGTACAGCGCCATCTCCACGACCTGCTCGAACCCCAGCGGTCCCTGCCGCCGGGCCCGCTCAACGATGACGTCCCTTACGGAACGAGCGACGCCAGATCCCCGAAGTTGGCGAACGACTGCGGGTACACACCCACCACGATCACCACGCCGGCGGTGATGGCCAAGGCGGTGATCAGGGGCGCCGGCACCCGGATCGGCGTTTTATCGCCGTCGGGCACGGGGCTCATCCACATCTCGCGGGCGATCGTCGCGTAATAGAACAGCGCGATCACCGAGTTGAGGGCGGCCACCACCCCGAGCAGCAACGCCCACGACGTGCCGGCGTCGATCACCGCTCGGAAGATGAAGAGCTTGGCCCACAACCCGGCCAGGGGAGGAATGCCCGCCAGCGAGAAGAGAAAGATCGTCATGAGCACGGCCAGACCGGGGGCGTACTCGTACAGGCCGCCGTAGGAGGTGATCTCGCCCGACCGCGTCTTGCGGGCGACGGCGATCACGATGGCGAAGACGCCGAGGTTCATGGCCGCGTAGACGAGCAAGTAGACAACTGACGCGGTGAACGCGCTGTCTGCGGCGGCGCCGCCGTTCGACCCGGCGATCGCGAACGGCACCAGGATGTAGCCGGCCTGGGCGATCGACGAGTACGCCAGCATGCGGACGATGTTGGTCTGACGCAATGCGGTCAGGTTGCCCAGGGTCATGGTGAGGGCGGCGAGGATGCCGAACATCGGCCCCCAGATGTCGTCCCGACCGAAGAACCCCACGTAGATCAGCTGCAGCAGCGCCACGAACCCGCCGGTCTTCGATGCCACCGAGAGGAAGGCGGTGATCGGCGTCGGGGCGCCCTCGTAGGTGTCCGGCGCCCACGAGTGGAACGGGACGGCCGACACCTTGAAGGCGAAGCCCACGATGATGAACACGATGGCCAGGGTCACCATGGGCTGCTCGGCGGCGCGGCCGCTCATCTGCTCGCCGATATCGGCCAGCACGGTGGTGCCCGTGAAGCCGTAGATCAGCGACATGCCGTAGAGCATGATCGCCGAGGCCAAAACCCCCAGGAGGTAGTACTTGAGCGACGCCTCGTTGCTCTTCAGGTCCCGTTTCCGCCAGCCGGCGAGCATGTAGGCGGGGATGGACAGCGTCTCGAGGGCGACGAAGATGGTGATGAGGTCACGCGACGACGACATGACCACCATGCCCAGCAGCGAACACAGCAGGAGGAAGTAGAACTCGCCCTCGTAGTAGTCGCCGTCCTCGACGTAATTGATCGACATGAGCAGCACGACGAAGCCCGTGCCGAGGAACAGGGCCTTCAGGACGAGGGCGAAGTTGTCGACCACGTAGGCGCCGTCGACCATCGACCGCACGTCGGTCTCGGACAGGGCCAGCGACAGGATCGGCACCATGGCCGCCACCAGGCCGAAGGCGGCGATGTTCGACAGCAGCCACTTGCGCGAGGTGTCGAGGAAGAGGTCGGCCACCAGCACGACGGCCAGCACCAGCGTGAGGATGATCTCCGGCGCCAGCGCGTGGTAGTCGAGGCTCGGCGGTGTGAACGGCATGCCGGCCTACCTCCCGGCGGCCGAAGCGGCGTCGCCGAGCGCGTCGACCCCGTTGGTGACCACGCCGACCGCAGGGTCGATCATGTCGAACAGCAGGTGGGGAAAGATACCGAAGACGAGGATGCCCAGGAGCAGCGGCACCCAGGCGATGTACTCGGGGATGTGCACGTCGTGGATGTGGGCGTCCTCGAACTCGGGCTTCACCACGCCGAACGCCACCCGCTGCAGCATCCACAGCAGGTAGCCGGCGGCGAACACGGTGCCGATGGCGGCCACTGCCATGTAGATGCGGAACGTGAGCTCGCTCAAGCCCTCGGCCGGCTGGTACGCCGACAGGATGGCGGGGAACTCGCCCCAGAACCCGGCAAGACCGGGCAGGCCGAGAGACGCGAAGGCGCAGAAGCCGAGCATCCAACCCATGCGCGGCGCCTGGATCAGCAGTCCGCCCAGGCGGGAGAGCTCACGGGTGCCGAAGCGCTCCTGGATGGAGCCGGCAATGAAGAACAGCATGCCGGTGATGAGCCCGTGGGCCACCATCCCGAACACGGCAGCGTTGATCCCGAAGTCGGTGAGGGTGGCGATGCCGAGCATCACGAAACCCATGTGGGCCACGGAGGAGAAGGCGATGAGTCTCTTCATGTCGCGCTGGGCCAGACAGCCGAGCGCCCCGTAGATGATGCCGATGACAGCCAGCAGCCCGATCCACGGCGCCCACGACTTGGCCGCCTCGGGAAGGATCGGGATGGCGATGCGGATGAAACCGTAGGTCCCCAGCTTCAGCAGAACGGCGGCCAGGATGACCGAGCCCACCGTCGGCGCTTCGGTGTGGGCATCGGGGAGCCAGGTGTGGAACGGGAACATCGGCACCTTGATGGCGAAGCCCATGAACAGGCCGCCGAAGATCAGCACCTGGGTGCCGTGGGCGATGGCGCCGCCCTGCTCGATGAGCAGCGGGATGTCGAAGGTCTGCCCGCCCTTGAAGTACAGGGCGAGGAAGCTCAGGATCATCAGCGCCGAGCCGAACAGCGTGTAGAGGAAGAACTTGATGGCGGCGTACTGGCGATTGGGCCCGCCCCACACGCCGATCATGAAGTACATCGGCAGCAGGACCAGCTCGAAGAACACGAAGAACAGGATCAGGTCCTGGGCGGCGAACGTGCCGTTCATACCCGTCTCCAGCACGAGCATCAGGATGAGGAACGCCTTGGGGTTGTGCGGCTCCGGGAAGTGGTCCCAGGAGTAGATGACGCACAGCAGCGTGATCACCATCGACAGGATCAGCAGCGGCAGGGAGATGCCGTCGATGCCGATGTGGTAACGGCTGTTGATGACCTCGATCCAGTTCGTGTTGCTCTCGTACTGGAGGCTGCCGGCGTCGTCGTAGTCGAAGCCGAACAGCAGCGACAGGCCCACGATGGTAGTGGCCGCCGTGATCAGCAGGGCCACGGCTTTGAGCATGTCCTCGCGATCGCGGGGAATGAGCGCAAGGAGCGCGGCCCCGACGATGGGCAGGAAGATCGCAGCGGTCAGCATGTGTGTTTAGGACTCCCTCACGTGAAGGCCACGAGGCCCATCGCCAAGACCGCCACCGCACCGAACAACAGCGCGGCGTACTGCTGCACCCGACCGGTCTGGAGGCGGCGCAGGATGCTGCCGCCCTCGTCCGCCGACAGGCCGGCGCCGTTGACCGCCCCGTCGATGACCCGCTGGTCGATCACGTCGTAGGTGACCTGGGCGGTGCGCTGAGCCGCCTTGCCCACCCCGTTGACGACACCGTCGAGGATGTTCTGGTTGACCCAGTAGGCGGCCTTGGCCAGCGGGTACTGGATGCCGCGGATGATGCCCAGGAACAGGTGGTCGAGGTAGTACTTGTTCACGATGGTCCGGTGGACGGTCATCAAGATCGGGACACGCGTGCCAAGGCCGTTCAGGGCGCCGCGGTAGTAGTAGGCGCTGGCTGCGGCGATGCCGAGCAGGGCGACGACCAGCGAGCCGCCAGCGAGCACCGGGTTGAACTCGTGCAGCTCGAGGAAATGCGGGACGCCCTCGACCTCGAACTCGACCCAGCCGTGGAACAACCCGATGCCCGGGGCGTTGAGCAGGCCGGCCAGCACCGCCGGCACGGCCAGGATGCGCAGCGGCCAGGCCATGGACGGCGGGGACTCGTGCGGGTGACCGTGGCCGCGGTATTCGCCGGCGAAGATCAGGTAGCACGCCCTGGTCATGTAGGCCGCCGTCATGAACGCGCCCATCAGGCCCACGACGAGCATGATCGGGAAGCCGTCCTCTAACGCCCCGAGCAGGATCTCGTCCTTCGACCAGAAGCCGGCCAGCGGGAAGATGCCGGCCAGGGCCACCGAGCCGATCATGAACGTCCAGAACGTTGTGGGCATGTGCTTTCTCAGCCCGCCCATCTCGCTCATGTTGTTGGTGTGGACGGCGTGGATCAGTGAGCCCGACCCGAGGAACAGCAGGGCCTTGAAGAAGGCGTGGGTGAAGAGGTGGAAGACGGCTGCGGTCCAGGCGCCCACGCCCAGGGCCATGATCATGTAGCCGAGCTGGCTGACGGTGGAGTAGGCCAGCACCTTCTTCACGTCGTCCTGCACGAAGGCCAGGAGGGCGGCGATGATGACGGTCATGGCGCCGATGACGGCCATCAGGTTGATGCCGCCGGCCTCGATGGAGAAGCCCGAGAAGAACACGCCGTACAGGCGGGCGACCAGGTAGACGCCGGCCACGACCATGGTGGCTGCGTGGATCAGCGCGGAGACCGGTGTGGGCCCGGCCATGGCGTCGGGCAGCCACACGTGCAGCGGGAACTGGGCGCTCTTGCCCATGACTCCGAGGAAGAGAAGCCCTGCGCCGACGAGCAGCGTGCCGTGGCCGATGCCGCCGGTGAGCGCCTCGTGGTTGAGGTGCTCGATGTCGAAGTTGGAGCCGGCGGCGAAGAAGAGGACGATGATGCCGGTCATCAGGCCGATGTCGCCCGTACGGGTGGTGATGAAGGCCTTGATGGCGGCGCTGGAGTTGACGCCCTCCTCCCACCAGTGGCCGATGAGCATGAACGAGCAGAGGCCGACCAGCTCCCAACCGATCATGAGCTGGAGGGTGTTGTCGGCAACCACCAGCAGGAGCATGGCCGAGGTGAACAGCGAGAGGGCGGCGAAGAAGTAGGTGTAGCGCCGGTCGCCGTGCATGTAGCCGGTGGAGTACACGTGCACCATCAACGAGATGAAGGTGACGACCACGAGCATCATCACCGTCAGGCCGTCGACGAACATGCCCACCCCGATGTCGACCCCGCCGATCTCGAACCACGTGGTGTGGCGATGCACCGGGTGGCGGGGGACGTGCTTACCGATCCACTCGACCGCGCACAGCAGCGACAGCACGAAGGCGGCGCCGAGGGAGAGGATGCCGACCTCGGCGCCCTTCTTGGGCAGCCGCGACCCGAAGAACAGGATGATGACGAAGGACACCGCCGGGATGAGCGGGATGAGCCAAGCGTTGTCCAGCATGGAGCGGCGGCCCTAGCCCTTCATCTGGGCGAGCTCGTCCAGGTCGATGTCGGCTCGGTTGCGGAAGATGAGCAGGACGATCGCCAGTCCCACGCCTACCTCGGCGGCGGCGATGGCGATCACGAACAGCGAGAAGACCTGGCCGATCACGTTGTCGCGGAAGGCCCCGAAGGCGATGAGGTTGATGTTGACCGCGTTGAGCATGAGCTCGATCGACATCAGGACGAGCACCGCGTTCTTCCGGGAGAGGACCCCGTAGACCCCGAGGCAAAAGAGCACGGCGGCGAGCAGCAGGAACTGGTTGAGGTACACGGTCAGTCCCTTCTCGCCAGCGCTACCGCGCCGACGAGGGCGGCCAGCAGCAGGATCGAGATGACTTCGAACGGAATGACGTAGGTGCCGAAGATCGAGTCGCTCACCTCGGCGGTGCGCCGGATCTGGACAGTGCCTACCTCCTGGTCACCGAAGGCGTCGAGCAGGACCGCCCCGAGCGCTCCGAACAGGAAGAGGGCGACGAGGGCCCCAAGGAGGCGCTGGTCGTTGTCGAGATCGGCATCGCGGCCGATTGGCGCCCGGGTGAGCATGACGCCGAACAGGAGCAGCACCACCACGGCGCCGATGTAGACGAGCACCTGCACCCAGGCCACGAACTCGGCGGCGAGCAGGATGTAGAGACCGGCGACGCCGGCGAGCACGATGGCGAGGAAGAGGGCGGCCCGCACGACGTTCTGGGTGGTGACCAGCCGGAACGCAGCGGCCACCATCACCACGGCAAGGATGCCGAAGACGACGTTCTGGGCGACCATGACTGCCACAATTGAAGTCGGAGCCAGCATCGAGGGGAACCTAGCTCCTGCTACTTCTTCTTGGCCGCCCCCGCCTCGAGGGCGGGGGGATCGGGGACGGTGACCATCCATTCGCCGAGACGGTCTTTGTCGTGCAGGAGATCGGCGATGCTCGACTCGGAGTACTCGTACTCGGGCGTCCAGAACAAGGCGTCGAAGGGGCAGACCTCGACGCAGATCCCGCAGTACATGCAGAGGGCGTAGTCGATGTCGAAGCGGTCGAGGGCGTTGACAGTGCGGGGCTTGCCGCCCTCACGCCGGGGCGGGCGCTTCTCCTTGTGGCCCTCGATGTAAATGCACCAGTCCGGGCACTCCCGGGCGCAGAGCATGCAGACCGTGCAGTTCTCCTCCTTGAGGGCGATGACGCCCCGGGTGCGAGGCGCCAGGTCCTCCTTCTCGTGCGGGTACTGCACCGTGACCGCACCCTTGGTCCAGGTGTTGATCATGGTCTTGAAGGTGACGGCGAGACCCTTCGCCATCCCGGGAAGCTCGGGCATTAAAGAACCACCTCTGAGGGGTTATCGCCGGCGGCCGTGGACGCCGCCGCAGGCGGCCCCCCCGGCTGCCGGCAAGAAGGATTCAGGGCGGAGGACGGCCGGCTCCGCCGGCCGGCTGAAGCGCAGCTGCCTCGCCGAGCAAGCTCCGCTTGCGAAGGCGAAATCACAGGACCACTTTGAAGACGGCCGTGACCATGATGTTGATGAGGGAGACGGGGATGAGGAATTTCCAGGCGAAGGCCTGGAGCTGGTCCTCGCGGAAGCGGGGGAAGGTGAAGCGGATCCAGAAGATCAGGAACGCGATCAGCATCACCTTGGCGCCGAGCACCACGGGGCCAAGGATGTCGGCCATGATGCCGTCCTCGAAGAACGGCTGGTACCAGCCGCCGAAGTAGAGGGTGGCGGCGATGGCGGAGAGGGCGAAGGCGGTGCCGAACTCGGCCATGAAGAAGAAGAGGAAGCGGAAGCCCGAGTACTCCGTCATGTAGCCGGCGACGAGCTCGGACTCGGCCACCGGCATGTCGAACGGGGTCTGGGTCAGCTCGGCCTGGGCCGCGGCCAGGAAGACGCCGAAGCCGACGATCTGGGTGAGGATGAACGGGTTGCCGATCCAGGAGATGCCGAAGATGGCGCCGTCGGCCTGGGCGTGGACGATGCCCTGCAGGCTCATGGTGTTGGCCTGGATGACCACGCCGACCACGGCGAGCACGAGTGGCAGCTCGTAGGCGATGAGCTGGCCGGCGGCCCGAAGGGATCCAAGGAGGGCGTACTTGTTGGCCGACGCCCAGCCGGCCATCAGCACTCCGATGACACCGAGGGACGAGACCGCCAGGGCGTAGAAGATGCCGACGTCGAGGTCCTGCACCACCAGCCGGGGCCCGGCAGGCAGGACCACGTAGAGCAGGAAGGTGGAGATGAGGACGACGAGTGGAGCGAGGGCGAACACCCTCCGGTCGGCCTCCGACGGGATGATGTCCTCCTTCTGGATGAACTTGATCCCGTCGCCGATCAGCTGGAACCAGCCGTGGTACCCGCCGGGCTCCATGGGACCCATGCGGCTCTGCATGTGCGCCATCATCTTCAGCAGGAAGACGTAGCCCAGGATCACCGCCGCCGCCGGGATGATCATGAGCACGACCACCGTCTTGATGATGGTCAGCTGCCAGTAGGGGAGCTCGAGCGCGAACATCATGAGCGCACCGCCCCCCGGGTCTGCACGGGCGGGACTCTAGCTACGGCATTCGTGTACACGCCAACGCCGGTGAAGCAGGGCACGGTTAGCGGTCGATGTCCCCGAGGATGAAGTAGAGGCTGGAGAGAATGGTGATGATGTCGGGAACGTAGACGCCCTCGAGCAGCCACGGCGTGATCGACACGTTGTGGAACGACGCCGACCGGATCTTGACCCGGAACGGGCCGAGGCCGCCCTGGCTGACGATGTAGTAGCCCATCTCACCCAAGGGGTTCTCGGTGTGGCACCAGGCTTCGCCGGCGGGCACCTTGATGATGCGGGGCACCTTGGCCTGGATAGGCCCGGACGGGAGGCCGTCGAGGAGCTGGTCGACCATCTTGGTGGCCTCACGCGTCTCCTGGAGGCGAACCCAGTACCGGGCGAAGGAGTCCCCGTCGGGATGGGTCCAGACCTTCCAGTCGAGCTCTTTCCACGCCAGGGGCGACGGCGCGTCCCGGCGGAGGTCCCAATCGACGCCGCTGGCTCGGATGTTGGCGCCGGACAGGCCGTAGGACAGCCCGACCTCGGCCGGGATGACCCCGACCCCGCGGGTGCGGGCCTCGAAGATCTCGTTGCCCATCAGCAGGTCTTCGAGCTCGTCGCAATAGCCGCGGATGCGCCGCATGGCGTCCTTGGTCTCGGCGATCCAACCCTTGGGCAGGTCGTCCTTGATGCCGCCGATACGGTCGAAGTTGGGATGGAAGCGCCCGCCGGTGGCCGACTCGATCAGGTTGAGGACGTACTCCCGGTCGCGGAAGGCGAAGAACACCGGGGTGATGGCGCCCAGCTGTACGCCCATCTCGCCGATGAACAGGGTGATATTGGCGATCCGGCTGAGCTCGAAGAACAGCGTGCGGATCCACTGGGCCCGGGGCGGGGCCTCAACCTCCATCAGGTCCTCGGCGGCAAGGATGAACGGCACCTCGTTGGCGAACGAGGACAGCCAGTCGATCCGGTTGATCAGAGTCGTGATCTGGGGGTAGGTGCGGACCTCGGTGAGCTTCTCGTAGCCCCGGTGCATGTAGCCGCACACCACGTCGGCCTTGACCACCTGCTCGCCGTCGAGCCGGGCGATGATGCGCAGCGTGCCGTGGGTGGCGGGGTGTTGCGGCCCAAGGTTGAGCGTCATCTCCTCGGTCTGCAGCTCGACGTTGAGGCGGATGTCGGCCGCTTGGGAGGCGATGTAGGAGACGCGTTGCTGGTCGGCGACGGCCATCAGGCGCCTTCCTCGGCAGCGGGAGCTGCGGCCTCGGCCGGGTCTTCGTAGGTCGACGGGAACAGCTCGACATCGACCAGGCCCGGCCACGGCTTGACCTCGCGGGCCAGAAGGGGGAAGTCCTTGCGCAGCGGGAAGCCCTCGAACTCACCGGGGAGGTACAGCTTGATCAGGTTCGGGTGACCGATGAAGTCGAAGCCGTACATCTCGTAGGTCTCGCGTTCGCACCAGTCGGCGCCGGGGTACTCGCCGGTCCACGTCTGGATGCTCGGGGCGACGTCGTCGAGGTCGGCCTTGAGGGTGACGCCGATGTGGCGGACGGTGGAGTACAGCCGGGCCAGGACCTGGAACCGGGTGTCCCCACCTGCGAACCCGGTGACGATCTCGCCGGAGGACGGCTCGTCGGTCTCGAAGCCGGCCTCGGCTTCCGGCGGCGAGGCGTCGGTGCCTTCGGCGTCCACGGCACCGGGAGCCTCGATCACCTTCGGGTTGGGCCAGGTGTGGGGCAGCCAGTCGATCCCCGACAGGTGGCAGAAGTAGTCGAAGCTCATGGCCTTGCACTCCTGGGCGGCGCGCAGCCAGTCCTCCCGGCGGATGCGGACCCAGAGGTCACCGGTGCGGATGTGCGAGCCGATGACAGCATCGCCCAGCCGGGTGGTCAGATCCTCGAGCAGCGCCTGTTGGCGGTCGTCGGTGGCCTTGGTGGCGCCGGCGGCCGGGTCAGCGGACGACAATCGGCTCCCCTCGCCAGCGCTCCGCCATGTCCTCGTTCTGGATGCGCTCCTGGAGGAGCACGATGCCCTCGAGCAACGCCTCCGGCCGGGGCGGGCAGCCGGGCACGTAGACGTCGACGGGGATGATCTGGTCGATGCCCTTGGTGACGGAGTACGAGTCCCAGTACGGGCCGCCGCAGTTGGCGCAGGATCCCATGGAGATGACGTACTTGGGGTCGGGCATCTGCTCCCAGAGCCGGCGGATGGCCGGCGCCATCTTGTCGGTGACGGTGCCGGAAACCACCACCAGGTCGGCCTGACGGGGGCCGGCGGGGAAGGGGATCACCCCGAGCCGCATCACGTCGTAGCGGGGCGAGCCGAACGCGGCCCCCATCTCGATGGCGCAGCAGGCCAGGCCCCACTGGTACACCCACAGCGAGTACTTGCGGCTGTAGTTGAGGAGCCACGTCAGCGGCTTCATGGAGGGCTTGGCGAACGTGCCCCTCTCGACCAGACCCATCTAGCGGCTCTCCCACACAGGGTTCTTCGGCCGACGGCCTCGAGCGCCGCCACAGGCGGCCCCCAAGGATGACGGCCAAAAAGGAACGGCGGAGGTCGGACGGCTCCGCCGTCCGGCCGGAGCGCAGCTGCCTCGCCGAGCAGGCTCTGCCTGCGACGGCGAAATCACACCCATCGGAGTACGCCCTTGCGCCAGGCGTAGAGGAGGCCGAGGGCGAGGATGACGACGAAGATCCCCATCTCCACCAGGCCGAAGACGGCCAGCTCCTCGAGGCGGATGGCCCACGGGAAGATGAAGACCGCTTCGACGTCGAACATCACGAACAGCAGAGCGAACACGTAGTAGCGGATCTGGCTCTGCGACCAGCCCGTGCCGACGGGGTCGACGCCGCTCTCGTAGTTGATGTACTTGCCGGGCTGGGGACGCGTCGGCCGCAGCAGGCTGCCCATGCCCAGCATCGCCCCCACCATCAGCACGGCGGCGCCACCGAAGATGGCGACGGTCAGATACTGGCGGAGAAAGTCTGACATGACGTGATCCTAACGAGGGCCGTGGGCTGGTGCCCAGTGCCGACTGTCGCGCGAACGGCGGCTCACGGGCGGTGCTGGCGCCGGGTCTCAGCCAACGTGCGGTGCTGCTCGCCGGTCGCCTCGGCCAGGACGGCAGTGAGGGAGGGCTCGCTGCTCCAGCCGCACGAACAGCGAACCGAGTAGCGCGCGCCGTCGGCGTCGACCTGCATGCGGGCGCCGGTGTCGACCCGGTGCTCGTCGTCCTGACGCACGTCTCCTACCGACACGGTTGTCGTCCCTGCTCCACGGTGCGGCGATGGTACCGGTCGGAGAGCCCCGAACCCCACTTCTCCGTTCACAGTCTCCTTGGGTCGCTGCGCTCGCCGGCCCACAAGGGCCGTCCGGCGGAGGCCTCCGGTGCGCTCCGGCGGGGCCGGCCGGCCCGGCCGGCGAGCTCCGCTCACAGTCTCCTTGGGTCGCTGCGCTCGCCGGCCCACAAGGGCCGTCCGGCGGAGGCCTCCGGTGCGCTCCGGCGGGGCCGGCCGGCCCGGCCGGCGAGCTCCGCTCACAGGCGCAGGAGGGAGGCGTGGCGGGCGAAGTCGATGATCGGCTGGGGCAGGAGCCCGCCGCCGATGGTGAAGGCGAGGCACAGGCCTATGGCGAGAGCCGCCGCGACAGGGATCACGACCCTGGTGGTCGTCACGGCGGTGGCCACTCCCCCCGCTCCCGTCGCTGTCTCCGGCCCGATCCCGGCCATCGTCTGGTTCTCCGCCATGTACATCACGACGATGAGCCGCAGGTAGAAGAAGGCGGCCACGACCGACGCCAGCATGGCGATGACAGCGATGGCGTAGGAGCGGGCCTCCACTGCGGCGGAGATCACGTAGAACTTGGCGAGGAACCCGGTGGTGAACGGAACGCCGGCCTGAGCGAGGAGGAAAACGGTGAACGCGAAGGCCAGGCCGGGGCGGTCGCGCGCCAGTCCCCGGTAGGCGTCGAGACCCGTGCGGTTGTCGCCCTTGCGGGACACGATGGCGACGGTGGCGAAGCTGCCGATGATCAGGAACGTGTAGGCCAGCAAGTAGAAGAGGGAGCCGGCGATGCCCCGGTCCGTGGCCGCCTGCAGTCCGATCAGGACGTAGCCCGCGTGGCTGATCGAGGAGTACGCCAGCATGCGCTTCACGTCGGTCTGGACGACGGCCAGCACCGAGCCGACGACCATGCTCAGCACGGCCAACGCCCACACGATGGGCTTCCAGTCGAGCTGCTCGGTGCCGAAGGCCGAGAAGAAGATGCGGAGCAGGGCGGCGAAGCCGGCGGCCTTGGCCGCGGCGGCCATGAACCCGGTCACGGGGGTGGGCGAGCCCTGGTACACGTCGGGCGTCCACATGTGGAACGGCACTGCGGCCACCTTGAACCCGAGACCCACGAGGAGGAAGGCGAAGCCGCCCAGGAGCACGCCGCCCGTGACGGTCTGAGTGGCAAGGAACTCGGCGATGAACCCCAGGTTGGTGGAGCCCGTGGCGCCGTAGGTGAGCGCCACGCCGTAGAGGAAGAAGGCCGACGAGAACGACCCGAGCACGAAATACTTGATGGCCGCCTCCCGAGACTGCTCCCGGCGCTGGTGGTACCCGGCCAGCACGTAGAGGGCGATCGACAGGATCTCGAGGCCGAGGAAGATGAGGATGAGGTCGTTGGCCTTGGCCATGAGGACGCCGCCGGACGCCGACAGCATCATGAGCACGTAGAACGAGCTCGCTTCGAGCTTCTCCTGGCGTAGGTAGCCATGGGCCAGCAGGGCCCCCAACCCGACGGCGATGCAGATGACGACGGTGAAGAAGACGGCGAAGCCGTCGACGACCACTGCGTCGGACACGGCCAGGCGGGCGCCACCTGCTCCGCCGCCCACGTCCTCCCAGAGTCCCCACGACGCAACCAGTGCGGCGACAGCCACGGCCACCGTGAAGATGCACGAGGCGGTGGCCATCATGCGGTCGCGCCGGAACGTGCCGGCCACCAGGAGGGCGAGAGCGCCGACGATCAGGATCAGCTCGGGGGCGAGCAGGCTCCATTCGACATGGGGCAGTTCGATGGGCTCGAGCTGGCCGATCATCGGTCGGCCCTCCCTGCCGCCACTGCGGGCTGGCGGTAATCGGAGTGCTCCTCGACGTGAATGATGAGCTCACGCACGGACGGGGCGATGCGGTCGAGGACAGGCTGCGGGTACACGCCCAGGACGACGATCAGGATCACGAGGGGAGCCATCAGGGCCCGCTCCCGCATGGTCATCTCCGGGAAGTCGGCGTTGGCTCCCTCGGCCCGGCCGTGGAACACCCGTTGGTAGGCCCACAGCAGGTAGAGGGCGGCGAGGATCACGCCGGCGGTCGCCACGACCGCCCACCACCGGTGGGTCACGAACGTGCCGATCAGGATGAGGAACTCGCCGACGAAGCCGTTGAGGCCGGGCAGGCCGATCGACGAGAGCATGACCACCATGAACACGCCGGCGAAGACGGGCGCCACCCGCTGGATGCCGCCCAGCTCGGCGATGAGCCGGGTGTGCCGTCGCTCGTAGATCATGCCGACCAGGAAGAAGAGGGCGCCGGTGGACAGGCCGTGGTTCACCATCTGCAGCACCCCGCCCTCCAGGCCCTGCTGGGACAGGCCGAACGTGCCCAGCACGATGAAGCCGAGGTGGGCCACCGAGGAGTAGGCCACCAGACGCTTCAGGTCCTTCTGCATGATGGCGACGATGGCGCCGTAGATGATGCCGATGGTGCCCAGGGTGAGGAACACGGGCGCCAGGTCGACGGCGGCCTGGGGGAACAGGTAGAGCCCGAACCGCAGGAAGCCGTACGTGCCCAGCTTCAGCATGATGCCCGCCAGGATCACCGAGCCCCCGGTGGGCGCCTCGGTGTGAGCGTCCGGGAGCCAGGTGTGGACGGGGAAGATCGGCACCTTGATGGCGAAGGAAGCGGCGAAGGCCAGGAACAGCCACCGGGCGGTGCTGGACGCCAGCGACTGGTTCTCGGCAAGGGTCACCACGTCGAAGGTCAGGTTCCCGGTGGCCCGCTGGTGCAGGAACACCACCGCCAGGATGCCGACCAGCATGAGCGCCGAGCCGATCATCGTGTAGAGGAAGAACTTGAGGGTGGCGTAGATGCGGCGGTCGTAGCCCCAGCCACCGATGAGGAAGTACATCGGGACCAGGACCAGCTCCCAGAACAGGAAGAAGAGAAAAAGGTCGAGCGACAGGAACACGCCCATGCAGCCGGCCTCGAGCAGCAGCATCCAGGCCACGTAGCCCTTGACGTCGCGGTGGACTTCGGGCCCGACGATGGCGAGGGGGAACAGAATCCCAGTGAGGGCGATCAGGAACAGAGAGATGCCGTCGACGCCGAGCTTCCACGAGATCCCGAAGGAGCGGATCCACACGTGCTCGGAGACGAACTGGAAGCCGCCGCCGTCGTCGGACTGGTAATCGAACACCAGGGCCACGGCCAGGGCCAGAGCCACCACGCTGAAGACGAGGCCGACCAGCTTCAGCAGCCGCTCGTTGTCGCCGGGAAGGAGGGCGACGACGGCCGCACCGAGTGCGGGAATCAGGATGATCAGCGTGAGGATCGGGAGGGTCTCGGACACTTATCCGGCCCTTGCCACTGCGTAGGCCAGGATGGCAACCGCACCCACGGCGACGGCCAGGGCGTAGTTGCGCACGAAGCCCGATTGCACCGTCCGGAGCCGGCTGCCTCCGGCCCGCACCAGCGCGCCGACACCGTTGACCGTGCCGTCGATGACCTTGGCGTCGATCACGAAGGCGCTGAAGTTGGCCAGTGCCCGGCCAGGCGCCTCGACGACCTTCTGGTACAGCTCGTCGACGTACCAGGCGCGGCGCAACGCCTCCGGCTCGACGGCAGACTCCTTCACCCGGTGGCGCATCCATATGGCGAAGGCGATGCCGACGCCGGCAAGGGCGGCCACGGTCGTGACGAGGATCAGGCCGAGCTTCGTGCCGCTGCTCGAGGCGAAGTGGTGGGGATGGGCCAGCACCGGCTCGAGCCAGTGCTCGAGCGGCGTCTTGAGAATCCCGGCGACGGCCGCCAGGGCGGCGAGCACCACCAACGGATAGGCCATGGTGGGCGGGGACTCGTGAGGCTTGAAGTCCCCGTGGGCGCCGTGCGCCTCGGCCACGACGGGCTCGTGCTCCGGCTCGGCCTTCTTCCACCGCTCGCCGCCGTAGAAGACCAGGAAGACCTGGCGGCTCATGTAGTAGGCGGTCATCAGGGCGGTGACCAGGCCGATGAGCCACAGGAGGCGGTTCTTCTCCCACGCCCCAAGGAGGATGTCGTCTTTCGACCAGAACCCGGAGAACGGCGGGACGCCGGCGATGGCCAGCCAGCCGACGATGAACGTGCCGCTCGTGATCGGCATCCACTTGCGCAGGGCGCCCATGCGTTTCATGTCCTGCTCGTCGTGCATGCCGTGGATCACCGAGCCGGCGCCGAGGAAGAGCAGGGCCTTGAAGAAGGCGTGGGTGACCATGTGGAAGATGGCGGCGATGTAGGCGCCCGAGCCCACGGCCAGGAACATGTACCCGAGCTGGGACACCGTCGAGTACGCCAGCACCTTCTTGATGTCGTTCTGGGCGCAGGCGATCGTCGCCGCGAAGAAGGCGGTGAGGGCCCCGACGGTGGCGATCAGGGTGAGCACGCCAGGTGCCATGTCGAGGATGGGGTTGACCCGCACCATGAGGAAGACGCCGGCCGTGACCATGGTGGCGGCGTGGATCAGCGCCGACACGGGGGTGGGGCCCTCCATGGCGTCGGGCAGCCAGACGTAGAGAGGGATCTGTGCCGACTTTCCCACCGCGCCGACGAACAGCAACAGGGCGATGGCCGACGCCGTGCCCTTGGCCAGGGTCCCGGCCTCCTCGAGCACCGGCACGTAATTGAGCGAGCCGAACGTGGCGAAGATCAGGAACATGGCCAGCATGAACCCGAAGTCGCCGACCCGGTTGGTGACGAACGCCTTCTTGCCGGCGGTGGCCGCCGACGGCCGTTCGAACCAGAACGAGATAAGGAAGTAGGAGCAGGCCCCCACCCCCTCCCAGCCGAGGAAGGTGAGTAGGAAGGAGTCGGCCAGCACCAGCATGAGCATGGCGAAGGCGAACAGGTTCAGGTAGACGAAGAACGTGGCGTAGCGCTCGTCGCCGTGCATGTAGCCGACGGAGTACAGGTGGATGAGGGCGCCCACCCCGGTGACGAACAGGGCCATGGTGACCGAGAGCGGGTCGACCAGGAAGCCGACGTGGACGTCGAGCCCACCCACCGACATCCACGAGAACAGCTCCTGCTCGAACCGGCGCTCCTCTCCGGGCATGCCCATCAGGTCGAAGAACACGCCGACGGCCACGAAGAACGAGCCGACCATGATGGCCGTGGCCACGTAGCCGGCCTTGGGGTCGCCGAGCTTCCGGCCGGTGGCCAGCAGGAAGAAGAACCCGGCCAGGGGCAAGGCGGGTATGAGCCAGACCGCGTGGATCAAGGGTGGTCTCCCTCAGCCTTTGAGGAGGGAGATGTCGTCTGCGGTGGCCTCGGTGCGGCGTCGGAAGATCGACACGATGATTGCGAGGCCGACGACGACCTCTGCGGCGGCCACGACCAGCACGAAGAACACGACGACCTGGCCGCCGATGTCGTTGAGCATGCGGGCGAACGTGACGAAGGTGAGGTTCACGGCGTTGAGCATCAGCTCGACGCACATGAACATGATCAGCACGTTGCGCCGGATGAGCAGGCCCACCCCGCCGATGGTGAACAGCATTGCCGCCAGCCCGAGATACCAGGCCCCCGGTACGGTCATGATTCCTCCGCGTCTCTCACGCCGCCCGACGGGGAGTGGCGGGCCAGGACGACGGCGCCCACCACGGCGATGACCAGGAGGACCGACGTCATCTCAAAGGCCAGCAGGTAGCGCGTGAACAGCGATGTGGCCAGCTTCTCGACGTTGCTGCCGGGGCCGTCGGCCGCACCCGCCACCGACTCGGCGCCGGAGACCCAGGCGGTGCGGGTCAGCAGGAAGATGGCGACGATCACGCCCAGGCCGGCCAGGTAGGCGATCGGTCGCTGCCCGGGCAACGGCTCGGTCGTGACGTTCTCCGACCGGTCGACGCCGAGCAGCATGATCACGAACAGGAACAGCACCACGATGGCGCCGGCGTAGACGATCACCTGCACCGCGGCGAGGAAGTGGGCTTGCTGGGCCACAAAGAGCACGGCCACGCCGAACAGCGTGAGGACCAGCATCAGAGCCGAGTGCACCGGGTGCGAGGCCAGGATCACGCCCAGCGCCCCGGCCAGCACGGCCGCTCCGGCCACCACGAAGACGACCCAGTCCATCAGCGCTTCCTCTTCTTGGGAGCGGGGGCGGCGGAGGCCGTGTCCGACTCGGCAGTCTGGCCCTTCTCGGGCGTCCTCACGCCGAAGCCGAGCTCGCCCGACCATCCGACGCGGCCCTCGTACGCCGCCGATCCGCTCGGCGCGGTGGCCCGGACCCACGCCGAGGTGCGCTCGGCATCGCCCTCGCGCCAGTCCTCCCAGGGCAGCTTCTGGGGGTGACCGTCGTCGCCCACCACCAGTTCCGCCTTGGTGTAGATGGCGTCCTGGCGGTCGGTGAAGGAGAACTCGAACAGCTTGGACTCGGTGATGGCCTCGGTGGGGCACGCCTCCACGCAAAGGTCGCAGTGGATGCAGCGCAGGTAGTTGATCTCGTAGACGAAGCCGTAGCGCTCGCCCGGCGACACCGGGTCGTCGGGCGGGTTGTCGGCGCCGCGGACGTAGATGCAGCGGGCCGGGCACACGCCGGCGCACAGCTCGCAGCCGATGCACTTCTCCATGCCGTCCTCGTAGCGGTTGAGGACGTGCCGGCCGTGGAAGCGGTCGGGCTTCGGGCGCTTCTCGTCGGGATAGACGTTGGTGACCCGCTCTTCGAAGATCTGCTTGAAGGTGATGCGGAACCCGGCGAAATAGCCCATCTATGCAGCCGCCTTTGCCGTTTCGCCCTGGCGGAGCGCCGCTCCCAGCGCGGCCCAGCACGCCGCGCCGACGGCCACGCCGACGGCGAGGACCACATAGCGGTTCCATCCCTGGTCCCGCCCGACCCGCAGGGCGGCGATAAGCAGCAGCCAGTAGAGGGCGAGCGGGATCAGCTTCTTCCAGCCCAGGTCCATGAGCTGGTCATAGCGGAAACGGGGCAGCGTGGCGCGGAGCCACACGTAGACGAAGAGGAAGACCAGCAGCTTGGCCAGGAACCACACCACCGGCCAGAGGTCGGGCAGGAAGCCAATGGCGGGCCCGTTGGGCCCGCCGAGGAAGAGGGTGACTGCCACCGCCGAGACGGTGACGGTGTTCATGAACTCGGCCAGGTAGAAGAGGGCGAAGCTGATCGAGGAGTACTCGGTGTGGAAGCCGCCCACCAGTTCCTGTTCCGCCTCCACCAGGTCGAACGGCGGCCGGTTGGTCTCCGCCGTCGCTGCGATCAGGTAGATCACGAACGGGACGACGCCCAGCACCCAGAGGTTCCACCGGTACCCCTCCTGGGCGATGACGATGTCGCGCGTGGACAACGAGCCGGCGGCCAGCACTGCGGAGGCGATGGCGAGGCTCATGGCCGCCTCGTAGGACACCATCTGCGCCGAAGCCCGGACCGAGCCCAGCAGCGGGTACTTCGAGCCCGAGGCCCAGCCGGCGAGCATGATCCCGTACACGGCGATGCCCGACATGGCCAGGAGGAAGAGCACGCCGATCGGAGGGTCGGCCAGCTGCATCTGGGTGCGGTGCCCGAAGACGGAAATCTCGCCGCCGAACGGGACGACGGCGAAGGCCAGGAACGCCGGGACGATGGACAGGAACGGCGCCAGCCGGAAGACCCGCCGGTCGGCCTGGGTCGGCATCAGCGCCTCTTTGAAGAAGAGCTTGATGCCGTCGGCGAGAGTCTGCCCGATGCCCCACGGCCCGGCGCGGTCGGGACCGATGCGGCTCTGCATGTCCGAGATGACCTTGCGCTCGAACCACACCATGAACAGCACGGCCACCATCAGGAAGGCGAAGATGATGAGGACCTTGGCGGCCACGATGAGAAGGACGGCGGCGTTGATCCCGTCGGCGTAGAGAGGGTCGCCCATGCCTACTTCACCGTCTCGACGCGGAGGTCGGTGACGGGCTGGGTGATGTCGATGAGCTCGGCCGCACCCTCGCCCCGGGCGTTGAACGCGAGGACGGCGGAGCCCCGCAGTACGTGGGGGTCGGCGGCCACATCGAGGACGAGCGACGTGCGCGACGACGACACGCGTACCCGGTCGCCGGTGGTCACGCCCATACGGCCGAGGTCGGCCGGGTTCGCACGCAGGCACGGGCCCTGGGCCAGGGCCGCCAGGGACGGCGAGTGGGAGACCAGGGCGCCGGCGTCGTACAGGGTGCGGGCGGCGACGAGCCGCAACGAATAGGCGTCGACCGGCGGCGCCTGCCGGGCCGGAGGTCCGGGGTGGTGCCGCAACACCGGGGGCCGCTTCACGGCCGGCACCGGTGCGGGCGACGTGACGGAATCGGCCTGGGGCTCGAGCGGTGCGTCGGCCTCAGGGACGTTCTCCGGCACGACGTTCCCGAGGTGGGCCTTGTTGGCCGCCACCTCGATCGACTCTGCGGGACGATCGGATTCGGTGGGCGCCCGGTCGGCCAGGGGCACCACCACGCCGTCGCGGTACCCGACCCGGGCCAGCAGCTGGGGGGTGACACCGGCGTGGGAGGGAGCCAGCCGTTCGATCTCGAGGGCGATGTCGTCGAGGGACTCGAAGCCCAGGTTCCCGCCAAGGCGGGTCGCAAGGTCGGCGGCCACCATCCAGTCGGGACGGGCGGTGCCCGGCGCCGTCACCTTCTGACCGAGGCGGCTGACCCGACCCTCCATGTTGGTGGTGGTGCCGGTGCGCTCGCCGTACCCGGCGACGGGGAAGACGACGTCGGCGGAGGGCACGGTGTCGCCGAACAGGTCGACGACCACCGTGAAGCCGGCGCCGGCCAGCGCCTTCTCGGCCAGGGCGCGGTCGGGGAAGTCCGAGGCCGGATCGGCGCCGACGAGGACGAGCGCCTGCACCGTGCCGTCGGCTGCTGCGGCCAGGACGCCGGCGGCGTCCAGGCCCCGCCGCTCCGGGAGGTGGCCCCACGCCTCGGTGAACCACGCACGCCCGTCGTCGAGCGACGTACGACCGGGGAGGATGCCGGGCGCCATGCCCATGTCGAGGGCGCCGTGCACGTTGCCCCGGCGAAGGGCGGACAGGAACGTGGCGTCGGGCAGGGCGGCGGCCAGCACGCCGGCGGCGTCGGCGATGCTCTCGCCGGACTCGGCCAGCGACGCCCGGCCCAGGACGATGACCACCGACTCGGCGTCGGCCAGCAGCTCGGCCGCCGCCCCGATGTCGGCCGCCGAGACACCGCCGGCGCCGTCCTGCGGCACCCGCTCGGCCGCCAGGGCGCGAGCCACTGCGGCGGCCTCGCCGGGACGGTACTGGAGGCGCACCTCGGCGTGGCGGCTCAGCCCGGTGCTCTGCGGCGCCAGCTCGATGAGCGTGAGGCCCTTGTCGACGGCCGCCTCCCGGAGACGCAGGTAGAAGACCGGCAGCTCCTCCTTGAGGTCTGGTGCCAGGAGGACGACTGCGGAGGCCGCGCACGCCTCGTCGATGGTGGCCCGGGGCAAGCCGAGCACCAGCTCGGCGGGAAGGCCGTCGCCCATCTGGCAGTCGACGTTGTCAGTGCCCAGGACCGCCTTGGCCAGCTTGGCCCACGCATAGGCGTCCTCGTTGGCGAGGCGGGCGCCGCCGAGCACGGCGATCGCCTCCGGCCCCGCCGTGTCGTGGACGCGCCGGAGGCCGGCGGCCGCTGCGGTCAGCGCTTCGTTCCAGCTCGCCTCGACCAGCTGGCCGTCCTTGCGCACCAGCGGGGTCCGTAGACGGTCCGGATTGTCGGTCTGCTCGTAGGAGAAGCGGCCCTTGTCGCACAGCCACCCGTGGTTGACCGGGTCACTGTCGACGCCGAGGTGGCGGATGAGGCGGTTCGACGAGGACTGCAACGCCATCCGGCACCCCACCGCGCACGCCGTGCAGGTGGATTCGACCACGTCGAGGTCCCAAGGGCGGGCCTTGAACCGGTAGGGGGTGGCGGTGAGGGCCCCGACCGGGCAGATCTGGACGACGTTGCCGCTGAAGTTCGAGGTGAACGGCCGGTCAGCGAAGATGTTGACCTCGGTCGAGTCGCCCCGGCCGATGAAGTCGATCATGGCGTCGCCGGCGACCTCGTCGGCGAAACGGGTGCAGCGGGAGCACTGAATGCACCGCTCGCGGTCGAGGGCGACGAGGGGGTTGATCGGGATCGGCTTGGCCCAGTGGCGCTTCTCCTCGACGAAGCGGCTCTCGCCGGGGCCGAAGGCGAAGGTCTGGTCCTGGAGCGGGCACTCCCCTCCCCGGTCGCAGACCGGGCAGTCGAGCGGGTGGTTGATCAGGAGGAACTCGAGGACACCGTCCTGGGCCTTCTTGACCTTGGGCGAGTCGGTGACGACCTCCTGGCCGTCGGCCACCGGCACGTAGCAGGCCGGCAAGAGGGCGAAGCCACGGGGGCCTTTGACCTCCACCAGGCACATGCGGCACATGCCCACCGGTCGCATGCGGGGGTGCCAGCAGAACCGGGGGATGTAGGTGCCACCCCGCTCGGCGGCCGAGATGATCATCTCGCCCGGATTGGCCTCCATGACTTTCCCGTCGACGGTGATCTTGATGGGATCAGCCACCCGTGAGGCCCTCGGGGTCATACGGCCGCTGGCTGTGCACGCCGCCGAAGGCGGCCTCGTCAGCTGGCGGCCCGGACAAGGACAGGGCGGAGGCCGAGCCGGCTCCGCCGGCCGGCCGGAGCGCCGCTGAAGCTCGGTCCGAAAGCTCCGCTTTCGGACCGAAAGGGCACGCCCCCTCTTTGATGTGGACGAGGAACTCGTCGCGGAACATCTTGATGCCGGAGGTAATCGAGGAGGGGATAGAGGGACCGAGCACGCAAATGGTCGTCTTCTGAGGAGGCCAGCCCAGCCCGGGGGCGATGTTGTCACACACGTCGAGGAGAAGGTCGAGGTCGGACTCGCGGCCCTGGCCCAGCTCGATGCGGCGCATGATCTTGTCGAGCCAGCCACCGCCCTCGCGACAGGGCGTGCACTGCCCGCAGGACTCCCGGTGGAAGAAGCGGGTGATCCGCCATGCGGCCCGCACCATGCAGGTGGTGTCGTCCATGACGACGACCGAGCCCGAACCCAGCATGGATCCCGCCTTGCCGACCGCGTCCTGGTCGAGGGCCATGTCGACCTGGTCGGGACCGAACCACGGCGCCGACACGCCGCCGGGCACGAACGCCTTCAGCTGGTTTTCGTTGCGGATGCCGCCGCCGAGCTTGGGGTCGAAGATGAGATCACGGAACGTCGTCTTGGCCATCTCGACTTCGTAGTTGGCCGGCCGGTTGACGTGGCCCGAGACGGAGAAGAGGCGGGTGCCGGTTGAGCGGCCGATGCCGAGGGCGGCGAAGGCGGCCCCGCCGTTGGTGACGATCCACGGCAAGTTCGACATCGTCTCCACGTTGTTGACGATGGTGGGTTTCTTGTAGAGGCCCATGACCGCCGGGAACCAGGGCGGCTTGTCCCGGGGATAACCCCGCTTGCCCTCCAGGCTCTCGATGAGAGCCGTCTCCTCCCCGCAGATGTAGGCGCCGGCGCCGGGGTGGATCACCAGGTCGATGGAGAAGCCCGAGCCCAGGATGTTCCGGCCCACCGCGCCGAACGCATACGCCTCGTTGAGCGCCGCGCTCATGCGCTCGAGGCCCAGGGCGAACTCGCCCCGCACGAAGATGAAGGCCTGGCTGGCGCCGATGGCGTAGGCGCAGATGAGGGTGCCCTCGATGATCTGGTGCGGGTCCTCCTCCATCAGCATGTGGTCCTTGAAGGTGCAGGGCTCGCTCTCGTCG
>Ga0136633_1000721_pt1 | contig 25036 bp, 23 predicted proteins | sample AntDrymeUQ832206_2_FD_105494 | JGI IMG/M metagenome (GOLD analysis project Ga0136633, IMG submission 105494) | Polar desert sand microbial communities from Dry Valleys, Antarctica - metaG UQ83 (22.06) | ecosystem: Environmental > Terrestrial > Soil > Desert | place: Antarctica: Dry Valley... | reverse complement strand
GGCACGATCACTCACGTCGGTGAGCACAGCGAGCTGCTCGCGACCGTGCCGGCCTACCGGGAGTTGCTGGCCGCCGACGTCACTGACAGCGACGCGCTACTCGAGGACGTGCACCAGTGAGCGCCACGACTCCGCCAACTCCGCCGACTGCGGCCGGTCCCGGCGACGAGCACCACGAGAGGCTTCTTGACGAGATCGGCAACCAGGAGAAGAGCTGGCGCGGTGTGGCTGCCGACGGAAGGTCCGACGAGCTGACCGACGAAGTCACCGGGAAGCTGCGCAACCGTTCCCGCCGGCTGCTGACCGACCTGCTCCGTCCGCACAAGAAGTGGATCTGGATCCTGGTCGCGATCGTCGTCGTCGAGAACGCGAGCCGACTCTCGATCCCGTACCTCGTCAAGGAGGGCATCGACAAGGGCATCCCGCCGATCCGCGAGAACGGCGACACGAGTCTGCTGTTCACGATCGTCGCGTTCGTGCTCGGTGCCACCCTTCTGCAGGCGGCCACCCGGCAGACGTTCCTGGTCCTGTCGGGACGGATCGGGCAGGACATGCTGTTCGAGATCCGCCGCCGAGTGTTCGGTCACTTCCAGAAGTTGAGCCCCGCCTTCCACGAGGAGTACACCTCGGGACGGGTGATCTCGCGGCAGACCTCAGACGTCGACGCGATCTACGAGATGCTCGAGACAGGCTTCGACGGACTCGTCACCGCCGTACTCACCCTTGCCGGCACCTCGGTGCTCCTGCTGATCCTCGACGTGAAACTCGGCCTGGTCGCGCTGCTGTGCTTCCCGCTCCTGCTGCTGCTCACCAACTGGTTCCGCAAGGAGTCGGCGAAGACTTACCGGATCACCCGGGAGAAGGTCGCGCTGGTCATCGTGCAGTTCGTCGAGTCCATGGGTGGCATCCGCGCGGTCCAGGCGTTCCGCCGCGAGGGCCGCAACCAGGAGATCTTCGACGACGTCAACGACCAGTACCGCCGTGCGAACCTACGCGCGTTCCGGCTGGTGGCCTGGTTCATGCCGGGCATCAAGCTGATCGGCAACGTCACGATCGCGATCACCCTTCTGTACGGCGCCTATCTCGCCTTCCATGGCGAGGTCAGTGTCGGTGTGCTCGCGGCATTCCTGCTCTACCTGCGCGGTTTCTTCGAGCCGATGCAGGAGATCTCTCAGTTCTACAACACCTTCCAGTCCGCCTCGGCCGCCCTCGAGAAACTTTCCGGTGTGCTCGAGGAGGAGCCGACTGTCGCTGAGCCACGTTCACCCACGCCGATGGGTCACGTCCGTGGCGAGATCCGCTTCGAGCGGGTGTGTTTCGAGTACGTCGACGGGACCCCTGTCCTACCTGACCTGGACCTCGCCGTCCCGGCAGGGCAGACGGTTGCTCTTGTCGGGACCACGGGTGCCGGCAAGACCACGATCGCCAAGCTGGTCTCACGGTTCTACGACCCGGTGTCGGGCCGGGTTCTGCTCGATGACGTAGATCTGCGCGACCTCGACGAGTCGACACTGCGCCGTTCGATCGTCATGGTCACGCAAGAGAACTACATGTTTGGCGGGACTGTTGCGGACAACATCCGCTTCGGTCGGCCCGACGCCTCGATGGCCGATGTGATCGGCGCAGCCAGGGCGATCGGCGCGCACGAGTTCATCTCCGCGCTACCGAACGGCTATGACACCGATGTCGCGAACCGCGGCGGGCGGCTCTCCGCGGGTCAACGACAACTGGTCGCCTTCGCACGTGCCTTCCTCGCCGACCCCGACGTACTCATCCTCGACGAGGCCACGTCGTCACTCGACGTCCCGTCCGAACGGCTGGTGCAGCGAGCGCTTCGCACGATCCTGGCCGACCGGACGTCGATCATCATCGCGCACCGGCTGTCGACGGTGGAGATCGCCGACCGGGTGCTGGTGCTCGAACACGGCCGGATCGTCGAGGACGGCACACCGGCCGGCCTCATCGAGGGCGGCGAGGGCAGGTTCTCCGACCTGCACGACGCCTGGCTCGAGTCCCTCGCCTGACCGCCTGCTCGTTGAGGCGCGCCCCGTTCGGTTCACTGTCACAACGGCACACATGTGCGGTTGTGACACGATTTTCGCCGGGGAACGTCCCACAACGGCACACGTGTGCGATTGTGACGCCCGGTCGAGCGGACCTTCACTGCTCGAAGGACCCGTGCCGACCGGACCCCTCGGCGAAACGGGCAGCCCCGGACAACGTGTCGGCCTCGAGCGAAACAAGGCCGTGACGCAGCTCGTTCGCCATGGCGACCTCCTCGGGCATCCCCTCCTGCTCCAGAAGCGACAGCCGGTCCTGACGCAGACACGTCTGCGGGAACGTCGAAATCTGCGCCGCAAGCGCCTCGGCCTCGGCGCGGGCGGAGCCGGTGGGTACGACGCGGTTCGCGAGGCCCATTTCGAGTGCTTCGGAAGCCGAGACAGGTCGTCCTGTGAGGACCAGGTCCATCGCGCGACTCCTCCCGATCAGCCTGGAGAGCCGGACGGTCCCGCCGTCGATCAGCGGCACGCCCCAGCGCCGGCAGAAGACCCCGAAGACGGCGTCCTCCTCGACCACCCGCAGGTCGCACCACAGCGCGAGCTCGAGCCCGCCCGCCACCGCGTGACCGGCTACCGCGGCGATCACGGGTTTGGACAGGCGCATCCGGGTCGGACCCATCGGACCGTCGCCATCGGCCGCGACCCGGTTGCTTCGATCCGTGCCGATCGACTTCAGGTCAGCACCGGCGCAGAAGGTCCCACCCTCCCCGAACAGCACGGCGACCGCAGCCTCGTCGTCCTGCTCGAAGGCGCGGAACGCGTCGGCCAGCGACTTTGCGGTGGAACCGTCGACGGCATTGCGGCTGGCCGGTCGTGACAGGACGACGGTGGTGACCGGACCTGACTTCTCGATGCGTACGACGGGCGACTCACTGTTCTCCATCCCCGAATGATCCCGCATCCCCCCAGGCGGATTACGCCCAGACGGATCACGCAGCGGCCAAGCCTCGAATGTTAGCTACGGACGATCCACGGGGCGTGGAGTCGTCCGTAGCTCACAAATGAGCAGGGTTTGAGGGGAGCCTCACAATCCGAGTCGCCGCGCTACTGATCCAGCGCAGCTTCTGCGTCGGCCTCGGCTGCTGCCTTGAGCCGTGTGAGCGTGTCGGCAATGCCGCGACGGTTGCGGCCGGGGAACCCGGTGACCCTGATCAGCACGGAGGCAAGGGTCCCGTGCCGGGTGAAGTCGAACGTCTCGACAACCTGGGTGCCACCATCGTCGGTCGGCGAGAGCTCATAGCGCCAGCGGTGTCCGCCGAAGTGCCGCCAGGCGATGCGCCGGTCCTCCTCGAACTCCACCACATGGTTGGTGATCTTGTACGGCAGGCCGAAGAGCTTCATGTCCGCGCCGAAGGTGGCTCCCTGGGACAACCGCTCCGGCCCGTGCGTCACGTCTTGCACGGACCCCGACCCGTCGATCCGCGTGTGCTGCCGCGGGTCGGCGACGATGGCGAACACCACGTCAGGCGATGCGTCGATCGTCGTACTCTCAGAAACCAGTTTTTCCGTCATCTGGACCACGTTAGAGGCCGAGTCGGTGGCCCACTGCACGGGATCAACTGCTGGACGGATCTCCGCCGACAGCCCCGACAGCCCCGACAGCTTCGACAGCTTCGACAGCTCCGGCAGCCTCGACAGATGAGGCCACCGGAGCGTCAGTGGTGAAGTTGCCCGATCAGGTCAGTCGGATCCCGCGGTACATACCCATGAACGCGTGCGGCGTCCCGTCCTTTTCGGCGTCCGGCCAGAAGCAGACGAGTACGTACTTACCGGGAGGGAGGTTGTACTTGAGAGTCATCGCATGGCCAGGGCTGACCACGCCTGTGGAGGTCTCGTTGTCGAAATCGAGTGGGGGAGGTGCGTCCACGCCCCGCTTTGTCTTTTGGATCCAGCGGTGGAAGTCCTCGATGGTCTTGCCGTCGGCAAGCTTGGTCAGGATCATGAAGTGGTTGGCTCGGCTGTCGTTGCGGAATTTCAGCCGGCCTTTGTGACCGATGCTGGCCGGGTGAGACGCCCAGTCGGATTCATGGATGCTGCGGATGAGCGCTGTTCCTGCCATGCCGCCCTCGATGCGATCCCCGGTGACTTGCAGGATGAGGATCATCGCGGGCCGGATTTGGCGAGGTGACGTGCCAAGGACCCAGTAGTCCCCGGCCGGCAGCTTGGCCCACATCACGGCCGGTTGTCCGGGTTCGGAAGTGGCGCCGCCCAGAAGCGTGATGTTCTCCTCGAAGCGCTTCAGGGCCCGTTGTGTTCCCCCTGGTTATGCCGCGGAAGGCGTCACGGGTGCCTTCAGTCTTCGTGTAACCCGGTGCTCGCCGCGTCTGCAGCGAGAGTGGTGACTGTCAGCATGCTCGCGGCAGCAACTCCGAGGGACGTGGCGTAGTGGGGCAGGCGACGTACTCGTGTCATGTGATCTCCCCTGAATGGCGAACGCCGCCTCATGATGGGCGCGCGGTCCCTCACGCTAGGGGGAAACGCGTCCCGAGGGACATAGCCCAGATGGGTGGTCAGGCAGGGTTTTCCTCCTCGGCCGCTCTGCGGTGATGACGATTCCGACCGCGAGTACGACGATCCCGCCACCGACCACGATCGGGACCGTGATCGCCTCACTAAGGATCAGCCAGCCGAGGAACACCGCGACCACCGGGTTCACGTACGCATACGTCGCGACGAGCGAAATCGGCACGTTTGTCAGCAGCCAGACGTAGGAGGTGAATGCGAGAACCGACCCGAAAACGACCAGGTACGCCAGCGCGATCCAGGTCCGGGCGCTGTAGTCCCCCGTGAACCGCTCGCCCGATATGAGCCCGACGCTGACCATGATCAGGCCGCCGGTGAGCATCTCGTAGACCGCCATCACGAAAACGTTCTTGGGCAGCCGCAGTCGGGGTTGTGCGTAGGAGCCGATCGCCCAACACGTCGAGGCCAAAAGGATCACCAGAGCCGGCGCCAGGTCCAGATCACCACCGCGGCGTCCGGCGAGCACTAGGAACGCGAGCCCCACGAAACCGAGCAGAACGCCGAACATGGTCAGTGGTTGCGGACGGTCACGTTCGATGGCGCGGAAGACGATGATCCACAGCGGCGCCACCGCGATGAGTAGCGCAGTGACTCCTGACGGTGCACCCATGTTCTCGCCGACCGAGACCAGGCCGTTGCCCAGCATGGGCAGCATCAGCCCGAGGAAGGCAGCACCGAGTAGTTCGCGTGGACCGATAGCGAGCTGGCCTAGACCTCCGCGCAATGCCAGGATCGTGCCCAGCACCAGCGCCGCGGTCGTGAACCGAAGCCCCATCGAGATCAGCGGAGGAGCCTCCTCCACGACGATCCGGATGCCGAGGTAGGTGGAGCCCCACACGATGTAGACGACGACAAGCGCGGTGATGACCAGACCCAGCTTGGGGTCGGCCTTGGTGGGGGGTAGGGCGGGCGCTGTCCGTGTCATGACCATCCTGTTTCGGGGACCTCGTACCGTCGCGTCCCAGGATTAGGCGGGTCGGCGAAAAATCGGTACGTTATTACTGCTGCGACGGGTGTGTCACCCGTCACAACACTAAGGATCGGCCCGCACAACCGCGACGCACCACCCCCGCGCGTGTGTCATCGCGGGTCGTGAACTCCCAGCCGGTGACGGAGACCCCGTTCGCCGACAACATGTAGGAGTGCAGGTGAACGAGAGCAAGACGGACTTCGGCCCAGGCCTCGGTGAGGTTTTCGGGCCTTCGCACGCCGACGGCGGCCCCGACCTGGTGCAGCTGCTGACGCCTGAGGGCGAGCGCGTCGAGCACCCCGATTTTTCATTCGACCTTGACGACGAGGCCATCAAAGGCTTGTACCGCGACATGTTCCTAAGCCGTCGCATCGATACCGAGGCGACCGCCCTGCAACGGCACGGCGAGCTCGGCATCTGGGCGCAGATGCTCGGGCAGGAGGCCGCACAGATCGGTTCGGGTCGCGCATTGCGCCCTCAGGACTTCGTGTTTCCGACGTACCGCGAGCACGGTGTCGCCTACTGCCGCGACGTCGACCCGCTGCGGTTGCTCGGGTTGTTCCGCGGTGTCGACCAGGGCGGCTGGGATCCGAACGAGAACAACTTCGGGCTCTATACGATCGTGATCGGCGCGCAGACCCTGCACGCGGTCGGCTACGCGATGGGCCTGCAACGCGACGGCGTTGTCGGCACCGGCGACTCGGACCGCGACGCGGCCGTGGTGGCCTACTTCGGGGACGGAGCCAGCAGCCAGGGCGACGTGAACGAAGCCTTCATCTTCGCCGCGTCCTACAACTCCCCGGTCGTCTTCTTCTGCCAGAACAACCAGTGGGCCATCTCCGAGCCGATCGAGCGCCAGTCACGCATCCCGCTCTACCAAAGGGCGCTCGGCTTCGGGTTCCCCGGTGTCCGGGTCGACGGCAACGACGTACTCGCCTGCTACGCCGTCACCCAGGCCGCACTGAAGCGGGCCCACGAAGGCAGCGGCCCGACCTTGGTCGAGGCCTACACCTACCGGATGGGTGCGCACACGACCACCGACGACCCGACGCGCTACCGGCTCTCCTCGGATCTGGAGCGCTGGAAGCTCAAGGACCCGATTGCCCGAGTGAAGGTCTACCTCACCCGCAACGGCATCGTGGACCAGCATTTCTTCGCCGAGCTCGACGACGAGGCCGAGAAGCTCGGTGAGCACCTCCGTGCAGGCTGCAAGGCGCTTCCCGAACCGAACATCCTCGACATTTTTGACCACGTGTACGCCGAGCAGACCGACGAGCTCGCGATTCAGCAAGCGGGGTACGCCGCCTACCTGGACACGTTCGAAGGCTCGCCAGCCGGAGGGGGACACTGATGGCCAAGATCACTCTCGCAAAGGGTCTCAACGCCGGTCTTCGTGCGGCGATGGAAGCCGACCCGAAGGTCCTCATCATGGGCGAGGACGTCGGCAAGCTCGGCGGCGTATTCCGGATCACCGACGGTCTGCAGAAGGACTTCGGCGAGGAGCGCGTCATCGACACCCCGCTCGCCGAGTCCGGCATCTTGGGTACGGCGGTCGGCCTGGCCATGCGTGGCTACCGACCCGTGTGCGAGATCCAGTTCGACGGTTTCGTGTATCCGGCGTACGACCAGATCGTCAGCCAGGTTGCGAAGATCCACTTCCGCAGCCAGGGCAAGTTAAAGATGCCGATCGTCATCCGGATCCCGTTCGGCGGTGGGATCGGTGCCGTGGAGCATCACAGTGAGAGCCCGGAGGCGCAGTTCGCGCACACTCCCGGTCTCAAGGTCGTGGCGTGCTCCAACCCGGTCGACGGCTACTGGATGATCCAGCAGGCCATCAAGTGCGACGACCCGGTCGTGTTCCTCGAGCCGAAGCGGCAGTACCACGCCGACAAGGCGGAGCTCGATGAGTCGGCCACGCCTGCTCCACTCTTCACGTCGCGGGTGCTGCGCGAGGGCACCGACGTGACGCTGCTGACCTACGGCCCGATGGTCAAGACGTGCATGCGGAGCGCCGAAGCCGCTGCCGGCGAAGGCAAGAGCATCGAGGTCATCGACATGCGAACGCTTTCGCCCCTCGACATGGGTCCGGTGCACGAGTCGGTCCGTAAGACAGGTCGCGTCGTCATCGCGCACGAGGCGCACATCAACCTCGGCATGGGTTCGGAGATCGCGGCCCGCATCAGCGAGGAGTGTTTCTACTCGCTCGAGGCGCCGGTGATCCGGGTCGGTTCTTTCGACACGCCGTACCCGCCCAGCCGGATCGAAGAGGAGTACCTCCCCGACCTCGAGCGGGTGCTCGACGCAGTTGACCGCTCGCTCGCCTTCTGACGCAGGAGATCGCAACATGGCTGTGAACGAGTACAAGCTTCCCGACGTCGGCGAAGGTCTGACCGAGGCCGAGATCGTGGCCTGGAAGGTCAAGGTCGGCGACACCATCAAGGTCAATGACATCGTCGTCGAGATCGAGACGGCCAAGTCGTTGGTCGAGCTCCCGTCGCCGTACGCCGGGACCATCACCGCACTGCTGGTGTCCGAGGGCGACACGGTCGCTGTCGGTACGCCGATGATCTCGATCTCGTCCGGTGACCCGGCCGACGTCGTACCGACTGCCGCACCAACTGCCGCATCTGGCGCGGGTGACAAGGGTGCCGCGAAATCCGAACCGGTCGAAGCCGACGGTGAGGAGCCGATGAAGACGCTCGTCGGCTACGGCCCGCGAGCCACCGACGCCAAGCGCCGGACGCGCAAGGCAGGAGCGAGTGCCGCATCCGTCGAAGGAGCCGCGGCCCATCTCCAGCTGCAAGGAGCCTTCACTCCCGGCGGCGAGCCGGTAGACGTTGTCGAGGGCGACGAACCAGCCGTGCCGGCCACGCCGGCCGCCCATGTCGCTGACGAAGGGTCGGTGAAGGTGCTGGCCAAGCCGCCCGTGCGCAAGCTCGCCAAGGACCTTGGGATCGATCTTCGCTCGGTGACCCCGAGTGGCCCGAACGGGACCATCACGCGCGCCGACATCGAGGGCTTCACCGCCGGCGCCGATACCTCGGCCCAGCAGGTTGAGACCGCCGGAGACCCCGCGCTCGCCGGTGGCATGGCGCGTTCTGGCGAACGGGAGACCCGCGAGCCGATCAAGGGTATTCGCAAGATGATGGCGCAGGCCATGGTCGACTCCGCGTTCAGCGCCCCGCACGTCACCGAGTGGATCACCATCGACGTCACCAAGACGATGAGGTACGTCGACAAGCTCAAGGCGCACCGTGACTTCCGCGACGTACGAGTCTCCCCACTTCTCGTTGTCGCTAAGGCGGTCTGCCTCGCGATCCGTCGGACTCCCGAGATCAACGCGACCTGGGACGGTGCTGCGCAAGAGGTCGTGTTCAAGCACTACGTCAACCTAGGCATCGCCGCAGCGACACCGCGCGGGCTGGTCGTTCCCAACATCAAGGACGCCGACCAGATGTCGATGCAGCAGTTGGGCTCGTCGATCAACGCACTCGCCGGGACCGCTCGCGAAGGCAAGACCCAGCCCGCGGAGATGGCTGGCGGTTCGTTCACGATCACGAACGTCGGAGTCTTCGGCGTCGATGCGGGTACGCCGATCATCAATCCCGGCGAGTCGGCGATCCTGTGCTTCGGGGCAGTCCGCAAGCAGCCGTGGGTCCACAAGGGCAAGATCAAGTCGCGTGACATCACCACGCTCGCTTTGTCGTTCGACCACCGGTTGGTCGACGGCGAGAAGGGTTCGAGGTTCCTCGCCGACGTGGCCGCGATCCTCGAGGACCCAGCCAGCGCAATGCTCTACTGAGTTAGCTCGACCAACCCAGTTCTCACTACACCGGCCCAGCACTCAGTGCACTGCTTGTTGCCACGCCTCGGCGGTTTGTTCGTCGTAGTAGCGAGTGAAACCGCAGCCCCAAGCAATCGCGTCCTGTAAGGCGTCGCCTCCCCATCGTGGTTCCCCGCTGACGAGCAACCGTGATCCTATCTGGTAGCTCGGACCCGATTCTGAGCCCACGAAGCCCGCCGTGGCTGGGGGCGACATGTCGACGGTGACCTGGGCAGTGTCGCCGCCGCGGAACCACGCGTGAACCTCGAACGTCACCGCCGAAAGGTCCAACCCTCCCTGGGACACCTTGCCCTCAGCTGGGCGATCCGACTGCCCAGGCTCGATGTCGACCACCGTGCCGTCAAATGCGAAGGCTCGAGTCGCGATCGCCTTGGGGCTGTAGATATCCACGCATCTCGCTGCACCGCCGTCGGCGAGGGCGCCACTGCGGCCGGAGGCGACCGTCACGTTGTTGGGCGTTGGGTCGTTTGACTGCATCTGGACGGCGACAGCAACCCCAACGGTCAGCACGGCAACAGTTCCGACCATCAGTGCAGTCGCTCGTTGTCGCGGTTGCCGACGAGCGCGTGCCGTGACCCGCGCGAAGTTCGGAGGCCCGCTCGCAGTTCGTTCACTCACGTAGGTGCTGAGTATTTCTTTGAGCTCAGTCATTGTCGATCATCTCCTCGTCGCGAAGCATCGGTGCCAGAGCGGCGCGAGCTCGAGCCAGCCGCGACTTCACCGTGCCAACCGGAATCTGCATCTCCGTAGCCACCGTCTCGATTGGTAGATCCAGCACGTGATGCAGAAGAACAACCGCCCGATGCTTCATGGGGAGGCTCTCAAGGGCTTGCGCGATCGCGATGCTTTCCGGGCTGAGTGCCGGCTGTTCGGCAACCCGATTCCCGGCGAGCCGCTTCAGGCCCAGCGACGCAACTTGGGAGCGTCGATGGCGGCTGATAAGTATCCGGACGGCCACCGTCCGGAGCCACGCCTCGGGATCGTCATACTCGCGTACGCTCTCCCAGCGGCCCAGCAACTTAACGAACGCATCCTGCGCCACTTCCTCGGCATCGCTGCGAGAACCGCCAATCGACGCCAACAGGCCGATCAGTGGCGCACAAGTGCGCGCATACAGCTCGCCCACTTCGTTCGTGTCGCGATCCATACCCATTACACGCGGCAGCCCACTCTTCGGTTCCATGCCCAGCAATGTTGCACGGATCTTGTCGTTCGACCCGCTTGCGACTGCGGCGATCGGCAAGGAGGCAGGAGACACCGTCTCGGTCCGCTTGGAGGAGCGGATAGCGGAGTGAGTCGGAACCGACTGAATCTGCCGAAGGATGGAGTCCTGCACCCCTAGCGGATCGGCGAGCGCTAGTAGAATGGGCGTCATGCCAACGGTGCACGTTGTCGACGAAACTCCGGTCCCTCCCGCGCGGGTTCTCGAGGCCGCGCGTGACTTCTCCCCGCGACGTGCCGAGTTATGGCCCGACGTTCACGTGGCGCACCTCCAGGTCCATGAGGAGGGCGAGAACTTCGCCGAGGTCACCGAGGGCAATCCGTGGCCGATCGGGTATGTCTGGGAGCGCCTGCGCTATGACTGGTCCGAGGCCGGACTCGTCAAGGGCACGGTCACCGACTCGAACATCTTCAAACCCGGCAGCACCTGGGAGATCCGGGCCACACCCGCGAACGGCGGCAGTCGAGTCGAGGTGATCGGCGTACGTCATCTCAGGGGTTTCAAGGGCAGGCTTCTCGCTCCTGCGTTTCCCCTCGGGCTGGCCAAGCAGACTGTCGCAGCGCACTTGCGGCACTTTCTCTCGAAGGTCGAGGAGTCCGAAGCCGACTGAAGAAGTACGACGGCCGTGAGGTGTTGCATCTATGCTGGTGCAACATGCGCACCTCCTCATCGCCCGCCAGCGGTTCCGCTGCGCAACGGGCATACGACTTCGCCAAGTGGGCGATCCTCAGCGCCGTCTATGAAGGCGGGGAGGTCATCACCGAGGGTGGGCTGGCCGACGAGCTCGGAGTCAGCCGTACGCCGGTGCGCGAGGCCTTGCTCCGCCTCGAGGTCGAGGGGCTGGTGCGTCTCTACCCGAAGAAGGGCGCGATCGTCACCTCGTTCAGCGTGCACGATGTCGAGGATGTGCTCGAGGCGCGGGTTCTGGTCGAGAACTTCACCGCAGCACGTTCCTTCGCCAACCGCACGAACATTCTGCCCGAGCTCGAAGCGACGCACGAGGACATGAAACGGCACCGCCGCAAACGTGACACCGCCGGTTTCACCGAGAGCGACCGGGTGTTCCACGAGCGGATCGTCAACGCCGCCGACAACGGGGTGCTGTCGTCGATCTACCGGATGCTGCGCGAACGACAGACGCTGTTCACGTCGACGATGATGCGCGGCCGCGCGGACCGGATGGATGCTGCGATCGCCGAGCACGACAAGATCATCGAGACGTTGCGCGGCGATGACGAGGATGCGTTCTGCGCGGCGGTGAACGACCACCTCCAGTGGTCGATCGCGCTTGCGCGGGAATCCCGGTGACCGTTCGCGTCGAGCCGCACGGAGGTCGACGGGCAAAGGTCGTCTGGTTCACAGCCGTCGCGGTTTATTTCCTAGCGGTGTTCCACCGATCGTCGCTCGGCGTGGCCGGCATCGCCGCATCGGAGCGGTTCGAGATCTCGGCATCAGAGCTGTCCACCTTCACGGTCCTGCAACTTCTTGTGTACGCAGGGATGCAGATCCCGGTCGGGGTCCTGCTCGACAGGTACGGCCCACAGCGGCTGCTGTTCACCGGTGCTGTGCTGATGACCGTTGCCCAGCTGGGCTTCGCGTTCACGGGCAGCTTCGCCGGTGCGTTGGTTGCACGTGTCTTCGTTGGCATGGGTGACGCGATGGTGTTCATCAGTGTGCTGCGGATCATCGCCTCGTGGTTCCCGTCGATGCGCAACCCGGTCCTCACTCAGTTCACGGCTCTGCTCGGGCAATTCGGGGCCCTGGTTGCAGCGGTACCCCTCGCGCAGTCGCTGACGACGTACGGCTGGACCAACACCTTCGCGGCCAGTGCCGCACTCGGCGTCGTACTCGGACTGCTGGTCCTGCTGCTCGTGCGCGATGTCCCGCCCGGTGCACCGCCCACGCGGCATGCGAAGGATGTCCGCACGGTGGGCAGGGACTTGAAACTGGCCTGGCTCGACCCCGGCACCCGGCTCGGCCTGTGGTCGCACTTCACCGCCCAGTTCAGTGCGAACGTGGTCGGCCTGTTGTGGGGCTACCCGTTCTTCCTGAACTCCGAGCACACGGGGGCGGCGACGGCGGGTCTACTGCTGTCGCTGCTCGTAGTGACCATGATGGTCGGCGGCCCGTTCATCGGCGGGTTCATCGCGCGCAAACCGTGGCACCGGTCCACGTTGGTCCTCTCCATCGTCTGCGCCATCGCGTTGACGTGGGGACTGGTACTGCTCTGGCCAGGTGACGCGCCCGTCTGGCTGCTCGCGGTGATGGTGGTCGCGACGGGCCTCGGCGGACCGGGCTCGATGATCGGGTTCGACGTCGCACGAACCTTCGCACCCGCGTCCCGGCTGGGATCGGCAACCGGAATCGTCAACGTCGGCGGCTTCTTCGCAGCCCTCTTGATGGTGCTTGCAATCGGACTGTTGCTCGACTTGTTCACGCCCGGTTCGTCCACCGACTACAGTCCGCGGGCCTACACGTTGGCGATGTCGGTACAGTACGTCGGCTGGGTCATCGGAGGTGTGCAGGTGTTCAGGTACCGTCGCCGGGCTCGCTCACATCTCGCGGAGAGCCAGCCCGACGCGTACGAACAGATGACCCGTCACCTGCGCGACTGAGCCCCGCTTCAGAGCAGTGAGTTCCACCTGTTGATGCAGGTGGTCAGGTCGATCTTGGACTGCTGACCCCGGTCGATGATCACCGGAACCTGCTGGAGAATCCGGCCGTTCTTCTCACACGTCAGCGTCCAGTTCTCGATCAGACCCGGAACCTCTTCGGAGGAGATGACCGTCGAGTCGAACAGCGTCGCGGTCAGTGTGTACGTCGGGCTGGTGGACGCGAAGTTGATCACCCGCAGCACGTAGTCGCCAGGCGAGGGAGCCGCGATCTCCGCGCTCTCCTTCTCGCCCACGAAGGCACCCGACGAACCGACCTTGGTCAGCGATCCGTCCGCGTTTTTCTTGTAGACCTCGAGGTCCATGTCGTCGGGGGCAGGCCAGTCGAGGTCCACCTGGAGCACGTCGATGCCGGTCTCGGTGACCGTGAACTCGTGGTCCACCTCCTGACCGATCGTGGTGGGACCACCCTGGTAAGTCTGCGAGCGGACCGGTTCGTCCTCGGTGATCTCGACCATCTTCGCCTGGACCACCGGTCGGGTTGACTGGTTGATGTGCCAGGTGAACCTGCCGTTGTTGCCAACGGTCATCGTGGTGTCGAGGGTGTCGGTGAACGAGCTTTCCCACGTCGGGGTCGAGAACTGCTTGCGCAGCCGCAGCGTCGCGCCCTTCGGTGCCTTGCCTGCTATCACCGAGTGGGTCGCGATGTTGACGGTGTTCTCGAGGGCGACGAGGTACGCCTCACGGTTGCCCTTGCCGGCGTACGCCCCGGAGCCGAGGTACTCGTCGATGACCTGCGGGAACGGCGGGTGGAACTCGTTCGGCCCGATCTCGAAGGTGTAGCCGTAGCCGCCGGTGGCGTTGTAGGACCAGTCCTCGGTCGTGCCGGTGGTGTCGTACAGCTCCCAGCCGTGGATGTTCGCGTAGCCGTTGGCGGCCGTCATCTTCGCGCCCAGAGACTGCAGGCCGTCCTCGTCGGGCGCGTAGCCGACAGGGTTCCCATCGGGACCGGTCGTGTCCGGGTGCACGCCGTTCGGACGCAGGACCAGGTTGGAGAACGTGTGGTTGGAGATCATCGTGGTGACCTGACGACTGCTGATCAGCTCACGGATGTTCTGGGTCTCCGGCTCGGAGAACGGGCCGGCGCCGCGGTACGTCGGATCCGCGAACGTCGCTGATGCACCCGGGCCTCCCCAGAAGCCGCCGTAGTTTCGGTTCGGGTCTGTGCCGATGCCGTAGCCACCCGGGCTCGTCGCCGAGAAGGCTCTACAGGAGCCGTCGGGTGTGTCCTGCCCGTCCATCACCCGGCAGTTCTTGCGCTTGTAGGCGTTGCCGGGGGTACCGAGGATCGACACGGTGCCGCCGTCGTCGGCCTCACGCAGGTCGACGAGCGCGCCATCGGTGCGGGAGAGGTCGAACCCATCGACGTTGACCACGGGTACGACGAGCACGCGAGCCCTGTCGAGCAGGCCGGTGATCCGCGCATCCTGTCCGTAGTTCTTCACCAGGTCGTAGGCGAACTCCATCGCGAGCTCACCCGAAGGCCACTCACGCGCGTGGTGCACGCCCATCAGCAGGAACACCGGACGACCGTCCTCGGCCGCCCGGACGTTCGCGCCGATCTCGATTCCGTAGATGGTCTTGCCGTCTAGTGACGGGTGCGGAAGCTCGACCCGCTTGGCGATGCTCGGACGGATCGCCGCGAGCTCACCGATGTCGTCGTTGTAGTCGGCGAGCGTGCGGTAGGTGTCGCGTCCCGAGGGGAGCGGCGACTCGAGCGTCGCGGCGGCGTACGCGGCGTTGGCCTGGTTGTTCCTGGCCTCACGTTCGAGGAGGTTGGCGATCCGGACGTCGTACGTCAGGTTCGCGTCACGCAGGGCACCGAGGTCGGAGGGGGTGTGCAGCACAACTTCGATGTAGTCATGGCCGGCGTGCTCGGTCAGGTCGAGCCCGAGTCGCTGGAGCTTCTGCTTGTCCGCCCGGGTCGGGGTGTCCACGGTGATCAGCTGTGGCGCGAAAGCGCCGTCGATCGCGTCCGCCGGGCCAGTGAGCATGGACGGGGCGAGTCCGACCACGACGGCTGCAGCTGTGGCGGCGATGGCCGCGCGAGCGCGGCGGGACCGTGTGAACATGGGCATCTCCAGCGTGAGAACGGGCTAACTCTTAGCCGTTCAACGAGCAAGTGAGGCGCAAGTCACGCGCGAGTCACGCTCAAGTCACGCGAGGTTGACCGCCATGCGCACGGTCTGGGGGGGACCGGTCAGCGCTGGTCGAGCTCGTCCAGCCAAGCGCGCACCGTGTCGTTGTGTTCCCCGAGCCGCGGCGGCGGCAGGTGCTGTTCCCGTGCGCCGGCGAACGCGTTGTCGTCGAACCGCAGGGGCGGCCCGGGCAGAGACACGGTGCCGAGTGTGGGGTGCTCGACATCAACGAGCAGCCCCTGCGAGAGGGTCTGATCCCACGAGTACACCTCGTCCAGGGTGCGCACTTTGCCCGCCGGGATCCCGGCCTCACGCAGTTTCGTCAACCAGGCCTCGGCATTGTCCTGCGCCAATGAGCCCTCGATCGCGAGTGCCAGGTCCTCGCGCAACGCGACCCGATGCCGGTTGGTGCCAAACCGGGGATCGTCGATCCCGAGCAACCCGGCGAGAAGCGTCCACTGGTTCTCGTTGCCGCAGGCGATCTGGATGGGGGAGTCGGCGGTGTGGAACAGCCCGTACGGCGCGATCGCCGGGTGATGGTTGCCGGTCGCGCGCGGCACCTCGCCCGCGACGGTCCAACGAGTGCCCTGGAAGGCATGCACCCCGACCACGGCAGCCAGCAGGCTGGTGCGCACGACTTTTCCGACCCCGGACTCGTGCCGTTCGTGCAGGGCGGCGAGGATCCCGTAGGCGCCGTACATCCCGGCCAGCAGATCTGCGATCGGCACCCCGACGCGGGTCGGCTCGTCGGGCGTCGGACCGGTGATCGACATCATGCCGGCTTCCCCCTGAGCGATCTGGTCATAGCCGGCTCGGCCGGCCTCAGGACCGTCGTGGCCGAACCCGGTGATGGACAAGATGATCAGTTGCGGGTTGATCTCGTGCAGACGCTCGACCGAGAACCCGAGTCGGTCGAGGACACCGGTGCGGAAGTTCTCCATCAGCACGTCCGCGTGGGCGACGAGCCGGGTCAGGAACTCCTTGCCATCCGGTGACTTCAGGTCGGCGGTGACGGACTCCTTGTTGCGGTTGCACGACATGAAGTACGTCGACTCGGGTGCATCCTCGGGTCCGACGAACGGAGGTCCCCACGAACGGGAGTCGTCACCGGACTCGGGACTCTCCAGCTTGATCACACGAGCGCCGAGGTCGGCGAGCATCATCCCCGCGTGCGGGCCGGCAAGAGCCCTCGTCAGGTCGATAACGACCAGGTCGGACAGCATGCTGGTCATGTTTAGGCCGGGGACTTCTGCGAGGTCAGCCACTTGCTGAAGAAGCCGCTGAGCTCCCGGCCCGTCCGCTGCTCGATCCAGCCGATGATCGTGGCGCGCGACTGGTTGCTGTCCCGGTGGGCCCTTACCTGTGGCCAGGCCCGCACCAGTCGGTTGAACGCGGTGGTCCCAAGCTTGAGCCGGAGCCGGTCCCACATGAGCGCGGCGCAGTAGTAGACGTTGATCGAGGCGAACTCGCCCCTGTCGTAGGCTCCTGGCGGCCCGTAGATGTCGCGCCAAAACTGATCGTCCTGAGCCCACTCGCGCTGCCAGCTCCGCCAGGTGGTCCAGCCTTGTGCGACAGCCCAGCGGGTGTCCTGGTAGGTGGCCATCCCTTCGTTCATCCACACATCGCGCCAGTCGTTCGGCGTGACACTGTCGCCGTACCACTGGTGCGCCAGTTCGTGCACGATCGTCCTCCGTACTTGGCGGGCGCCGTACCGGTAGTTCTTCACGCCGAAGGTGATCAGGTTCTGGGTCTCCATCGCGGAGCCCGACGGGGTGACGAGGACACCGATCCGGTCGAACGGGTAGGGACCGAGCCGTTGCTCCAGCCAGCGCACTGCGGCAGGTGTCCGCAGCAACGGCTCCACGAGCTCCGGCCGGTTGCGCGGGACCCAGTAGGTCATCGGCAGGCCATGGGGGCCGCTCTGGCGATAGCGCTTGTACGGTCCGACGCCGATCGTCACCAGGTACGACGACATCGGGTTGGCGTTGGTCCACTCGGTGACGGTGCGACCGTTCACTGTGCTGCGATGGGTCATCCGACCGTTGGAGACACCGACCCAGGTGCCAGGAACGTCGACCTTGACGTCGTACATCGCCTTGTCGGACGGCTGGTCGTTGGACGGGTACCACGTGAAGGCGCCGAACGGCTCCTGCATCGTCCAGAGCTGTCCGTCCTTGGTCACTCGCATGCCGACCTTGGCGATGTCCGAGCGACTGGCGGGACCCTTGGCCGGGCTCGGGGTTCCGCGGTACTCGATCGCGACGGTGTACTGACTGTTGGCCGCCACCGGGCTCCGCACGAACAAGGTCTTGCCCGTGTGCGTGAACGGCACGACGTGATCGTCGACGGTCACTCGGCGGACGTTCATGCTGCCGGCGAGGTCAAGCTGGAACTGGCTATCGCTCGTGGTGGCGCGGAACTCGATCTCCGCCTTCCCGCGCAACTGGCGGGCCCTCCTGAGCCAGGTCAGGTCAAGGCCGTAATGAAGTGTGTCGATCCCGGGATCGCCCTTGTCCGGGTAGTAGCTGTCCTCCCTTGGAGTGGACAGCCCCGCTGCGTACCTCTCTTCGTACGGCGAGGCGGCGGTTGCCGTCGCGGCCAGCGGAATGGTCACCAAAGGGATGGACACCAGTGGGACGGCCAGTGCCAGAGCGAGAAGGGACGCGGCGAAACGCAGCACGGGGATCGGCTTTCTCGAGAGGCGGAGGCCGAGTCTACGTGCGGCGGTCGGAGATGCGCTTGGCTTTGCCGAGCGAGCGTTCGAGCGCATGCGGGTCGACCACATCCACGGCGACGGTCACCCCGATCTGGGCCTTCACGTGCCGCCGTAGTTCCTGGCCGAGGCCGGCGCGGTCGGCGCTGGGCACGGACTCGTGCGCCTCAACCTGGACAGTCAGCTCGTCGAGGTTCCCGGGTCGGGTCAGGACGCACAGGTAATGCGGGGTGAGGCCCTGGATCTTCAGGATCTGTTCCTCGATCTGGGTCGGGAACACGTTGACCCCACGCACGATCATCATGTCGTCGGTGCGGCCGGTGACCTTCTGCATCCGCCGGAAGGAAGGGAACGCGGTGCCCGGGAGCAGCCGGGTCAGGTCCCGGGTCCGGTAACGGATCACCGGCATCGCCTGTCGCGTCAGGCTGGTGAACACCAGCTCACCCTCCTCTCCATCGGGCAGCACCTCGAGGGTGACCGGGTCGATCACCTCGGGGTAGAAGTGGTCCTCCCAGATGTGCAGCCCGTCCTTGGTCTCGACCGACTCCTGCGACACCCCGGGACCCATCACCTCGGACAGCCCGTAGATGTCGACCGCGTCGATGCCGCTGCGTCGCTCCACCTCGTGCCGCATCTGGTCGGTCCACGGCTCCGCGCCGAAGATCCCGATCTCCAGCGAGGTCGACGCTGGGTCTATCGACTGACGTTCCATCTCGTCGAGGATCGCGAGGAAGTACGACGGGGTGACCATGATGATCCGCGGCTCGAAGTCCACGATCAGCTGCACCTGTCGCTCGGTCATCCCACCGGACACCGGGATGACCGTGCAGCCGAGTCGCTCGGCTCCGTAATGCGCGCCGAGCCCCCCGGTGAACAGGCCGTAACCGTAGGCAACGTGTACCGCGTCCCCCGGACGTCCTCCCGCGGCGTAGATCGACCGCGCCACCAGCTCCGACCAGATGTCGAGGTCGTCGCGGGTGTAGCCCACGACGGTCGGTTTGCCCGTCGTACCGGACGAGGCATGGATCCGGGACAGCTTGAAGCGGGGGAGGGCGAACATGCCGAACGGGTAGTTCTGACGTAGGTCCTCCTTCGTCGTGAACGGGAACCTCGCCAGGTCCTCTAGCGCCACCAGATCGTCGGGCCGGACACCCGCCGCGTCGAAGGCCCGCCGGTAGTGCGGGACGTTCTCATACACCCGGGTCAGGGTCGCTTGCAGGTGCGCGAGCTGCTGGGCGGGCAGCTGCTCGGGCGTGACGTCGGGCATCTGGAACTTCATGCTGGGTCTCCTTCGAAGAACGTGCCGCGAATCTCCTTGCTGTGACCGACGAACTCGGCCACCACCTTGTCGCCGGCCCGCACCGTCACGTCGTACGTCCCGTCACGGCCTTCTCGACTCCGTTCGACCGCTTCGGCAATAAGCACGTCACCGAGCTGGGTCGGCAACAGGTAGCTGATCTCGCAGGACTGCGCGACGGTACGGCGGTTGTAGGTGTTACACGCGAAGGCGAACGCCGAGTCGGCCAGCAGGAAAGTGAACCCGCCGTGCCCGATCCCGTGGCCGTTGACCATGATCTCGGTGACTGTCATCGCGACGGTGGCGCGACCCGGTGCGACCGCACCGACCTCCATGCCGAGTGACTGGCTGGCTAGGTCGTCGGCCCACATCACGTCCGCAGATCGCTGTGCTGTCTGTTGTGCTCCCTGCTGTTCCCTGTGCGCGTTCACGTCAGGTCCTTCGCCATCAACGAGATCAGCTTGGTCCCGTCACCGAACCGACCTACCTCTGCGAACCCGCGGGCCGCGTGAAAGGCGAGCGAGATGTCGTTGCGGGGTTCGAGATTCACCTCGAGCGCGAGCCGTTCGTACTTCGCTGCGACATGCTCGATCTCGTCGTACACGAATGTCCCGAGCCCCTGTCTGCGGAACCTGTCGCTGAGCACGATCCGGTCGAGGTAGTAGAAGCGGTCGGCGTACCGGTCGGTGAACCACCGATAGTTCTCCGAGTCGTACGACGAGCCGGCCGCGAACGTAATCACCAAGCCACCGAACTCGCCGCCGACGTCGATGATGTCGAACCGGTCGGCCAGCGCATCGAGCTCGACGAGCCTGGACCGGTCCATCGGTGCAAGTGCCGCGACATTGCTCTCGTTGAGCGCCAGCACGTCCTCGTAGTCGGCCTCGGTGATCGGTCGCAGAGTCGCCAGGAGAGTCGCCATGGAGACAGGGTTACACGCCGTAGACCCCACACGGCAATATGACAGACTCGCTGCCATGAGCCACGACCTCTTCGAACGACACCGCGAGACCCTCGAGTTGGCGATCGATGCCATCGGGACCCGCGGGTACTACTCGGCGTACAACGAAAGCCCGAGCCCGCGCGTGTACGGCGAGAATGCCGCAGCAGAGGGCAAGTCCGCGTTCGAGGCTCATGCCGGTACGACTTTTCCGCTGACCACCCCCGGTAGCGATGGCATCGTGCGAGGGGAGAAGTCGCCGTTCGGCTTCGCGCTCGACGTGGCCTATCCGCGGGTGACCAACGACGGCGTGCCTGCCCTGGTCGAGGCTGCCTCGGCGGGGATGAAGGCGTTCCGTGACGCCGGTCCCGCTACTCGCACGGGTGTGTGCCTGGAGATTCTGTCTCGGCTTCACGGTCGGATCTTCGAGCTCGCCAACGCGGTCCAGCACACGTCGGGCCAGGCGTTCGTGATGGCGTTCCAGGCCGGCGGCGCTCATGCCCTGGACCGTGCGCTGGAGTCGATCGCCTATGCCCACCACGAGATGACGCGCACCCCGTCCTCCGCAGTCTGGGAGAAGCCGGGCAAGGGCGAGCCGCTGCGGATGGAGAAGACATTCACCGCCGTACCCCGTGGAGTGGCCCTCGTTATCGGCTGCAACACCTTCCCGACCTGGAACTCATGGCCCGGACTGTTCGCCTCACTTGCCTGCGGCAATCCGGTGATCGTCAAGCCGCACCCGGGCGCCGTACTCCCGCTAGCGATGACCGTCCAGGTCGCGCAGGAGGTGCTCTCCGAAGTTGGGTTCGATCCGAACCTCGTCACGCTGGCAACAGAGGACCCCGCAGACGGGTTGGCCAAGACACTCGCGCTTCGTCCAGAGGTCAAGCTCATCGACTTCACCGGTTCGAACGCCTTCGGTGACTGGCTCGAGGACAACGCCCGGCAGGCCATCGTGTTCACCGAGAAGGCAGGTGTGAACACGGTCGTGATCGACTCGACCGACTCGTTCAAGGGCATGTGCATGAACCTCGCGTTCTCGTTCTCGCTGTACAGCGGTCAGATGTGCACGGCGCCGCAGAACGTCTACCTTCCTGACTCCGGAATCACCACCGACGAGGGAGACAAGTCGATTGAGGACGTCGCCGCCGGTATCGGGAAGGCCCTGGAGAAGCTGCTCGGGGACGACGCGCGAGCGGTCGAGCTTCTTGGTGGCGTAGTCAATGACGCAGTTCTGTCACGTCTTTCGGAAGCAACCTCGCGCGGCAAGGTCCTCATCGAGTCCCGCGCCGTGAAGCACCCGGCGTACGACGATGCCGTGGTACGCACTCCGATGCTGGTCGGCGTCTCCGCGTCCGACACGGATGTGTACGAGTCCGAGTGCTTCGGCCCGGTCGCCTACCTGATTCGCACATCGAACACGGACGAGTCGATCTCGCTGTTCCGGTCGACGGTGATGGAACATGGCGCGATGACCGCCGCGGTCTACAGCAGCTCAGCTGAGGTCATCGGGTCGATGCGCGATGCGGCACTCGACGCGGGGGTCGCCCTATCGGAGAACCTCACAGGGCAGGTGTTCGTGAACCAGTCGGCGGCCTTCTCCGACTTCCACGGCACCGGCGCGAACCCTGCCGCGAACTCGTCGTACACCGACACCGCCTACGTGGCCAGCCGGTTCCGGATCATCCAGTCCCGCCGCCACATCTAACGCCGACTTGTCAGGGTGTAGTGACGCCAGAGGGTCACTACACCCTGACAACTCGGGGGTTTTTCAGGGGTAGCTGACTCCGGTCGCTTCCTCGGACATCTGCCACAGGCCGGCGGCCATTGCCTCGTCTCGCGCGTACTTCGTGGTGCCCACGATCGTCGGGGCGCCCCGCCACTCACCCGGTCCGCGCGGGCCGATGTAGGAACTGGCTGGGAGCTCGGGCATGGTCGCGGCCATCAGCAACGGCAGCACGCCCATGTAGGCGGGCTGCGCCAGGAACCGCCTGCTCGCATCGATGATCCAGCTCTCCGCGGTGCGTCCTTCCATATGGAGTCCGCCGCTGGTCAGGTTCGTCGCGGCGTAGCCGGGGTGGGCGCCCACCGATGTGATGGGTAGGCCGGCTCGTTGCATACGACGTTCGAGCTCGAACATGAACAGCACGTTGGCAAGTTTCGACTGGGCGTAGGCCCGCCACTTGCGATAGTGGCCCTCGTCCTCCCGAGGGTCGGTGAGCGGAACCGAGCGGGTCATCCGGTGCGCCTGCGAGGCCACCGTCACAACGCGGGCATCGCCGGACGCCACCAACTGCGGCAGCAGCAGGCCCGTCAGAGCGAAGTGCCCGAAGTGGTTAGTGCCCAACTGGAGGTCGAAGCCGTCGACGGTACGGCGGCAGGGTGTGGCCATCACGCCCGCGTTGTTCACCAAGAGATCCAGAGGTCCGTACGACGACGCCTCCGCTGCCCCACGTCGCACAGAGGTGAGATCGGCGAGGTCGATCAGCAATGGCACAACGGTCGCCGTGGGGACGGTGCGACGGATGTCCTCGACGACCAGGTTCAGCTTCTCCTGCGAGCGCGCGGCGAGGATCACTTCCGCCCCCTTGCGGGCCAGTTCGAGTGCGGTGAGCTCGCCGAGCCCACCGGTCACGCCGGTCACCAGCGCCCGGCGGCCAGTGAGGTCGGGCATCTTGGCCAAGGTCCAGCTCGTCCCGGTCACGGGGTGACAGCCATGGCCGCGAGGATGGCCCGGCCAAGGTCCTGGTCGCCGGCGATCTCGACCTGCAGGTCCTCGGGTGTACGACGTCCGCCACCGAGGATCGTGAACGTCTCGGTGTCCATCCGCAGGTGCACGGTCGGTTCGTCGGGGTCGGGGGTCATCGGTACGGCGCGACCGTCCGCGTTGACCTCGATTGCAAGGTGCACCGGGTGCCCGCCTCGCACGTCCAGCACGACCGTCGTACCCGCGGGTGGGGCGACGTGCTTGCCGACCGAGAACGGGAAGCTCATCGTCAGCACCATCACGCAGTGCGCGGCGCCCGGGGTGTTCATTCCACCCGGGCGTCCGACGGCTCGGCGGATGTCCTGGTCGTGCATCCAGATGTCGAAGGGCCGGTTGCGCAGCAGCCTCTCCCAGTCCCATGGCACGCCACCAGGAGTGAACGGCGGAGCAGCGGAACCGTCAGTGGGTGAGTTCTCGTGCAGCTCCTTCAGCCGGACATTGCAGGCCTGGAGGAGTTCGTGAACGATCTCCTTGTTGGTCAGCGACTCCCGGGCAATGAGTCCCGACTCCGTGTACAACGCCGACGGCGCGGTCAGGTGCTCGAGCTCGGGTACCTCGGCCTTGGCCTGCTCCACGCCGCTGAGCTCGGACTCGATGTGGGCGAGGTGCGCGGCGACGGCACGAACGTCCCAGCCCGCCAGATCGGTCGGGTTCGACCACTCGTCATCAGTGAGCCCGCCGAGGAGTTCCACCACGTTGTCGACAGTGGTCTTCCACACGTCCACGTACCCGTTCAAGCGTTGCTGGTCTGAAGTCATGCGTTGGAGCCTAATCGGCTTGGTTCGAGGGCTGACCATCCGCTGGTAGACTCAGGAACAGCCAAGGCCGCGGGGTTTGCCTCACAAGGTGGAACTCAGTAGGCCTTATTTGTCGCCCGGTGTGGGTGCGCGGCGCAGTGAGCAACAACTGCCGCGCAGGACCAGTGATCGGGTGCCTTGCGTCTCGCAGGCTCGTCGGACCACGCCGTGGAATCCGCGCTAGGACGCGCCCGACCACACTGGAGTTCTCTTTCCTGTGACTGCTTCTCAGTCTTCCCTGCCCGAAACCGCACTGCCCGAGACGGGCGTCACATTCGGCTCGCTCGACCTCGCGCCCCAACTGGTGAAGGCCCTTGCCCGCCAGGACATCACCATCCCGACGCCTGTTCAGTCGGCCGTCGTACCTGACGCGCTGGCCGGACATGACGTGCTCGGCCGTGCCCAGACCGGCTCAGGTAAGACGCTGGCTTTCGGCCTGCCGATCCTTGCCCGTCTCGCCGGCGAGCGCAGCCGCCCTAAGCACCCGCGTGCCCTGATCGTCGTACCCACGCGTGAGCTCGCCACCCAGGTACGTCGCTCGCTGGAACCCCTCGCCGAGGCAATCCATCTGAAGCTGACCACGGTGTACGGCGGCACGCCGTACGACAAGCAGATCAAGCAACTGCGCAACGGGGCCGACATCGTCGTCGCCACACCCGGTCGCCTCGAGGACCTGATCAAGCGTGGTGCCTGCCGACTGGACGACATCGCGATCACCGTCCTCGACGAGGCCGACCACCTGTGCGACCTCGGCTTCTACCCGGTCGTCGACAAGCTGATGCGCGAGACGCCCACGGGCAGCCAACGCCTGCTTCTGTCAGCGACTCTCGACGGTGACGTCGACAAGCTTGTCCGCACGCACCTGCGGTCGCCGAAGCTGCACCAGCTCGACTCCGCCGAGGGTTCGGTCACCACGATGGACCACCACGTGATGGTCGTCGGCGGGTTCCGCGACAAGGTCACCGCAACCACTTCGCTCGTGGAGGCGAACCCGCGTTCGATCGTGTTCGTACGCACCCGCGAAGGTGCCACTGAGCTCGCCGACGCACTGACCGGTGGCGGCATCGAGGCGGTGGATCTTCACGGCAACCTT
>Ga0136633_1000720_pt1 | contig 25048 bp, 29 predicted proteins | sample AntDrymeUQ832206_2_FD_105494 | JGI IMG/M metagenome (GOLD analysis project Ga0136633, IMG submission 105494) | Polar desert sand microbial communities from Dry Valleys, Antarctica - metaG UQ83 (22.06) | ecosystem: Environmental > Terrestrial > Soil > Desert | place: Antarctica: Dry Valley... | reverse complement strand
CATATCGCTCTGGCCATGCATCAGTCGTACCCAAGCAGCAATCGCCCTCTACCATCGCCGCCCGTGGCCCGGATCGTCGTGGTGGGTGGCGGCATCGGCGGGCTGGCCGTCGGGCTCTTCCTCGGCCCTCGGGGCCACGACGTGACCATCCTCGATCGGGATCCCGCGGACGTGCCCACCGATGCCGACGAGGCGTGGGCCGCGTGGCCGCGACAGGGTGTGCCCCAGTTCCGCCACATCCACCTGTTCAACGCCCGCGGGCGCAACCTCCTCCGCGACGAAGCGCCCGAGGTGCTGGCGGGCCTGCGGGCCGCGGGCGCCGGGGAGATCCGGCTCGTCGAGGGCGACGACGATCTCGTGCGGATGACCTGCCGGCGCACCACCTATGAGTTGGTCCTGCGCCGGGCCGTGCTCGCCGATTCCAGGGTGCGCTTCGTTGGCGGCACCCGGGTCGTCGGGCTGCGCGCTCGACAGGACCGCATCGTCGCTGTGCACTCCGCGGACGGCCGGGAGTGGCCGGCGGACCTGGTGGTTGACGCATCCGGCCGGCGCTCACGGGTGGGGGCCTGGCTGACGGCGGTGGGCCTCCGGCCGCCGGCCATCGACGAGGAGGTGGAGGGAACCGTCGGCCACACCCGCTGGTACCGGCTGCGGGCCGAGGCCGAGGCCGACCTGTTGCGGGCCGACCTCGGCTACACGGTCGGTGTGGTGGCGCCGGCTGACAACGGGATGTTCTGCGTGACGTTCGGTTGCCTCCCCGGCGATCCCGTCATGGCCGCGTTGCGCGACACGCGGTCGTTCGACGCCGCTGTCGCCGCTATCCCGGCGCTCGCGGACTGGACGACCCCGGAGCGGGCCGACGTCCAGACGGGCGTCCTCTCCATGACCGACCGGTCCAACCGATCGGTCCGACTGGTGCTCGACGGAACGCCGGTGGCGACCGGGATCGTCCTGCTGGGCGACGCTGCGGTGTGCACGAACCCGGGCTACGGGCGCGGTGTCGGATTGGCCCTGGTCCACGCCCGGGCCCTGGCCGACATCCTCGAGTCGGAGGGCGACGACCCGGCTGTGGTGACGTGCGCCTTCGAGGAGTTCACAGGCGCGGAGCTCGAGCCGTGGTACCACGCCTCGGTGGCCGCCGATCGCGTGCGCAGGGCCATCGGGCGACGGGTGGTCGCCGGCGAGGCATGGACATCGGTCGGAGGTACGGGCGACGATCCGGCGGTCCGGTTCGCTCGGGGCGCGTCGCACGCCGCCGAGCGCGATCCGGTCGTGCTCCGGGCCATGCACCGGACCTTCCAACTTCTCGACCCGCCGTCGGCCTACTGGGGCAACGCCGACATCCAGGCCCGGGTCGAGGCGGTATGGCGTGACGTCGAGAGCTCGGTGCCGCCGCCGCCCGGGCCCGGGTACGACGCGATGGCGCAGCTACTGGCCGCCGCGGTCTGGGGTTAGGAGCTAGCGCTTTCGACCTCGTCGCCGATGATCCGGACCAGGCGGTGCCGCAGCTTCTCGATCTCCTTGGCCCAGTCGGTGGCCTCCGGCGCGTCGTCCCAGAGGATGCGAAGCTCGGACTCTTCGCTCGTCACCCGCTCCAGCGCGTCCAGCGCCAGCCTGGCGTCGCCGCGGGTGGCGGAGCCGGGGTGGTCGTCGACCCACTCGCCGACCTCCTCGGGCAGGCCCTTCAGGTCGCCGTCGAACGTGGAAGCCACCACGGCAGCTGCGGCCACAGCACGGGCCCCCTCGGGGATCTCCAGGTAGCCGTCGCTGTCCATGGTGGCGGCCAAGGCCTGACGCGCCGGGCTCAGATCCGTCGCGTCCTCGAGCTCATAGGCCCAGTCGGCCGCGTCGTCGTTGTCGAACATGCCGGTCCCCCATGCGCCCATGCTCAATCCTCCCAGTGGATCTGGGCGAAGGTCGCAAGGAGACGTTCGCCGCGTGCCGGGTTGAGCTGGTTCACCCAGGCGATCCGTCCACGGACACGGATCGCCTGGGTGATCCTGTGCTACTCCGAGACTGGCGGGGTCGGGACGGCGGCCACGACCTCCCGGGCGCTGACCGGCTTCACGAGGTAGGCGTCGGCCCCTCCGGCCAACGCCGCATCCTTGATGGCTGCGTCGCCGGCGAAGGAGATCACCACGATCGCCAGATCTGGAAGCCGGCGGCGGAGCTCGGCCACCGTGGCCAGACCCTCCTCCAGCGGCGACGGCAACTCGACGACGGCCACATGGGCGTGGTGCTCCTCCACCAGGGCGACAGCGTCGGCGCCGGTGTCGGCTTCAGCCACGACGGTTGCGTCGACACCGGAGTGCTCGAAGACCTGACGCATAACCGATCGCCGGTCCTTGCGGGCGTCGACGAGCACGACGCGCATGCGCTTCTCGTCCATCTCGGCTTCGGCCGTGGGAGCCAGCGTGTCGGTGTCGGCAGTCATGACCCCTCCTCTCCGGACGGGCTGTCCACCGGCAGACTGTCCATCGGCAAAACCAGAGTGAGCCTGGCCGTGCTCGCCGCCCGCCTCGGGAAGAGGATCGCTTCGCATGACGCGCACAGCGACCGTTCCTGGCGGCCCCGGATGTCGAGGGTGGGACCGTCCTCGAACACGCGCCGGCAACGCCCGCACCGCCTGGTTTCCAGGTCGTCGCTGCCCTCGAGCGTGGGCATCACCGCGGCGAGGGGCTGCGGAATCGGGTCTCGGTCCATCGAAAACGCTCCTCTGGTCTTGGCTCAGAGAGGGCGTCGGGCCTGTGCGGCGGAGGGTCGGGAGGACCTTCCGGGCAAACGAGGCGTCCCCAACAAGTCGTGGATTCTCAACAACATCTTACCAGTGACGTGCCGTGCGGCTTCCCCGGACCGCGTGCGGGGTAGAGGTCCGGCATGGACGAGCACGAGGGCGAGAGCCTCATCGATCGGCTTCGCGGCACCGGTGTCGGGGTCGAGGATCCCAATATCGTCGGCGACGTCGGTCCCACCGACATCCCGCCCGGTAGTGACGGCGAGGGCGACGGCCTGCTGGCCGACCCGCCCGACGAACTGGCGTCGGTCGACCCCGACGAACCGGTGGACTCGATCGAGCCCCCGGACCTGCTGGCGTAGGAGGTCAGCCCGGCAGCACGGCCCGGCGGACGGCGCGGACGACGGTGCGCTCGTCGACCCGGCGCACCGTGAGGCTGTCGGTGAGGGCCCGCACGACGTAGATACCCCGCCCGGTTTCGGAATCGAGGTCCGGATCCTCCAGCCGGTGGCTGAGTTCCATCCCGGCCCCGTCATCCTCTACCTCCACGACCAGAGCGTCGCCGTCGGCCCACGCTCGCATGGTGAGCGCGCCGGGCTTGCCGCTGGCGTGGCGGACAGCGTTGGAGCACAGCTCGGAGGCCACGAGGAGCACGTCGTAGCGCTCGGAGTCGTCGATGGCCAGATGCTCCAGCCAGTCGCCGAGAAGGTGGCGGGCGAGGGGCACCGTGGCCAGGCTGGGGGAGAAGCGGTATTCGAAGGCGCCCAGAGGAGGGGTCGGGTCACTTCCCGGGGGGATCCGGCGGCGGAGGACGAGGGCGAGGGAGTCGTCCCGGCGCATGGCCCCTGACAGCGACCGCTCCACCAGGGCCCGGGCGAGATGGGGGGCAGGGTATTGCGCCGTCTCGCCGGCCGCCTTGGTGATGCGCTCCAGGCCGACGAGAATGTCCTTGGTGGCCTCGATGAGGCCGTCGGTGTACATGACCAGCGTGTCGCTGCGGCCGAGGGTGAGCTCCACGACCTGGGTGGTGCCGGCTCCCGGATAGCCGATGGGGATGCCCGGGGCGTTGACCAGGCGCGCGTCGCCGTCGCCCGTCATCACGAGGGCGGGCGGGTGGCCGCCGCCCGCCAGACGAACGTGCCCGTCGGCGGGGCGGTAGCGGGCCACCATCACCGTGGCCACCAAGTCGGGGCTCTGGGCCGTGGTCAGGATGTCGGCCCGGGCGACGAGGTCTTCCATGGGGCAGCCGTCGAGGGTGAGGAGCCGTAGGGCGTGGCAGACGCTGACCGCCTCCTTGGTGGCGCCGACGCCCTTGCCCATGACGTCGACGATGGCCAGGTGCAGGTCGCCGCCGGGCAGCACCAGCCAGTCGTACAGGTCGCCTCCGGTGGGCGAGCTCGGGTCGGCCGACACATAGTGCACGCCGAGCTCAGCCGAGTCCGCCACGACCGCGGGAGGCTGCACCGCCTCCTGCAGCTGATGGACGATCTCGCGCTGGACAGCCTGGAGCTCCGCCAGGCGCTCCATCGTCTCCAGGTTGTCGAACGCCACTCCGAGGTGGTCGGCAAGGGCGGCGGCTACCGCCTCCTCGGCGGCATCGAACACCTTGGGCTCGGGATGGACGAGCAGTAGCGCACCATGGGGCGACCCGTTGCTGCCGAGGACAGGCACGCCCAGACAGCTGGCATCGGGCGCCAGCTCCATCCGCTGGAGGAAACGGCGGTGGCGACGATCGAGGGCCAGATCGTCCGAGCGCAGGAGCGGTGGGGTCCCCCCGCCCTCACCCCGGACCAGCCGGGCCAGGGCGGGACGGGCGAAACGGTCGATCTCGCCGACCGGCACCCCGGCGGCGGACACCATGTCGACCCGGTCGCCGAGCCCGATGAAGGCGGCGAAGGACGCGCCGGTCAGCGCGCGGGCCTCCTCGGTGACCCATTCGAGCTTGTCGGCGATCTCGCCCGTGCCGTGGACGGCCCGAGCCGCGCGAGCCAGCACCTCCACGTGGGAGCGCATCGGAGCGAGGCTAGCGGGTATGTAGCGTCGGCATCATGCGCTGGACAGGCGAGGTGGAGCCCGGGGGGGAGGTTGCGGAGCGCAGCTTCGAGGTCGACGTCGACGGCCGGACCGTGCCCGGGATCCTCTGGCTCCCTTTGGCCGGCGCAGGGCCGCGACCGCTGGTCCTCCTCGGTCACGGGGCGACGCGCCACAAGCGGATCGACTACCTGCTCGCCCTCGGCCGCCGGCTGGCAGGTGACCACGGGTTCGCGGTCGCCTCCATCGACGGTCCCGGCCACGGCGACCGGCGGCCCCCCGGTCACGACGACGAGATCGCCCTGTTCACCGCCTTCCTCACCGAGTGGTCGCGGGAAGGCACGACCGACGACATGGTGGCCGACTGGCGGGCCACCATCGACGCACTCCGCGACCTCGACGAGGTCGGTGACGGCCCCGTCGGCTACTGGGGGCTGTCCATGGGCACCATCTACGGCGTCCCCCTGGTGGCGGCCGAGCCCCGCATCCAGGTGGCGGTGTTCGGCCTCATGGGGCTGGTCGGTCCGACCCGGGACCGCATGGCGGCCGATGCCGCGTCCATAACCTGCCCCGTGCTGTTCATCCAGCAGTGGGACGACGCCCTCATCCCCCGAGCCGAGACGTTCGATTTGTTCGACGCCATCAGCTCAGTCGACAAGCGCCTCCACGCCCACCCCGGCGACCACGCCGCCGTCCCCGTCGAGGAGATCGTCTTCTCGGCCCGGTTCCTGGCCCGCCACCTCGCCCCTCACGTCCGGGACGGGGTCGACGGGTGAGGTGGGTTGGCCGGGCACCGGGCCACCACATGGCCCGGGAAGACCTGCACTTTCAGGCGCCGGCCGCACTCGGGGCAGAAGTAGGGCGGGTCGAGGTCGCCCGTGCAGCGCCCCGGACATTCGGGCGACGGTCGCCCGCAGCCAGCGCAATGCCCCCCGGTCACAGGACCTTCGACAGCGCCCCTACCGGCATGCCCAGATCGGCCAGCAGGTCGAGGTCGTCCTGAGGTGAGCGACCGAGGGTGGTGAGGTAGTTGCCGACGATCAGGGCGTTGATGCCCGAGGTCAGGCCGAGGGCCTGGAGCTGGCGGAGGGTGACCTCCCGGCCTCCGGCGTAGCGCAGGATCACTCCTGGCAGGGCCAGCCGGAACAGGGCGATCCAACGGATGGCCTCCAGCGGCTCGACCAGGGCCCTGTCGGCCATCGGGGTGCCCGGGCGGGGGTTCAGGAAGTTGACGGGCACCTCGGCCGGGTCGACGCCGCGAAGCTGGTCGAGGAGCTCGAGGCGCTGGGCGTCGGTCTCGCCCATGCCCAGGAGGACGCCGCAGCACAGCTCCATGCCGGCCTCCCGAACCAGCCGGCACGTGTCGACCCGCTCCTCCCAGGTGTGGGTGGTGACGACCGAGGTGAAGAACGACCGGGCAGTCTCCAGGTTGTGGTTGTACCGATGGAGGCCGGCGCCGGCCAGGCGCCGGGCCTGCTCGGCGGTGAGAATGCCCAGGCTGGCGGCCACGTTGAGCCCCGTGCGCTCTCGAATGAGCGGCACGGCCTCGATCACCCGGGCGAGGGTGCGCTCGTCGGGGCCCCGCAGGGCGACCACGATGCAGAACTCCGACGCGCCGAAGGCGGCCGTCTCCTGGGCCGCGGCCAGGAGCTCGTCGAGGGTGAGAAGGGGGACGGCCCGGACCGGTGAGGCGAAGCGGGCCGACTGGCTGCAGAACCCGCAGTCCTCGGGGCAGCCGCCGGTCCTGGCCGAGATGATGCCCTCCACCTCCACGGTCGGGCCGCACCACGCCAGGCGGACCTGGTGGGCGAGGGCGGCCAGGCCCGGCAGCTCGTCCGGGGGAAGGGCGGCGAGGCCGGCCAGCTCGGTGGCGTTCAAGAGGCGGCGCTCCTGGAGCAGGGCGGCGCCGGCGGCGGCCAGAGGAGGGGTCGTCACCGGCGCAACGGTACTCACTACGGTGCAACAAAGACGAAGGAGCGACGCATGCCGTTCATCCAGATCATCGAGTACCGGACGTCGAAGTGGGACGAGGCCCAAGAGCTGTTCACCCGCTACCGCAAGGACACCGAGGGCCGGCGCACGGCGGAGAAGTCCACGCTCTGCGTCGACCGGGCGGGGCCGGGTCGCTTCGTGGCCATCGTCGAGTTCCCGTCCTACGAGGCGGCCATGGAGAACTCGAACCTCCCCGAGACCGAGGACTTTGCCGAGGCACTGGTGGCCTTGTGCGACGAACCGCCGGTGTTCCACAACCTGGAGGTCAGCCAGATCCACGAGGGCTGACGGCCGGGCAGTTCTCAAGTCGTTCCGTCGCCGGGTCGATGGGGCTGTGGATGACCCTCACGTCCTCCCTCCTCACGCACCGTCTTGGGCTACTCGGAGGTCCCCTCGCAGGGCGGACGGAGGAGATGGACGTGCTCCGGCGGGCCTGGGCCGAGGCTCTCACCGGCACGGGCCGGATGGTGCTGCTCGCAGGGGAGCCGGGTGTGGGCAAGACCCGGCTCGCCGCCGAGCTGGCCGGGGAGGTCGACGCCCGAGGCGCGGCCGTCCTCGTCGGCGGCTGCCCGGTGGGCGGGGCCGAGCCCTACCAGCCTCTCGCCGAGGCCCTCGGGACGCTGCCCACCGGCGTGCGCGACCGCGCCGCCCTGCTCGACACGCTGGCGCAGCTGGTCGCGGCCCGGGCCCGGCGGGCACCGGTGCTGCTGGTGCTCGACGACCTGCACCGCGCCGACCGGTCGACCCTGCTCGCCGTCCGCCGAGTGGTGGAGGTGGCGGCCGATGTGCCGTTGCTGGTGGTGGGGACGTACAGGGACGGCGCCGTGGACCGTTCACACCCCATTGCCGAGTTCCTCACCGCCATGCTCAGGAGGCCGGGGGTCGAGCGGATCAACGTCGAGGGCCTCACGCCCGGGGCCGTCGCCGAGATGGTGGGCGATATCGAGCTGGGTCGCCGCCTCTGGCGGCAGTCCGGCGGGAATCCGGTGACGGTTTCGGAGCTGCTCCGCCACGACGCGCCGTCGCCCTGCGGTTTCGACGAGCTGGTCGCCTGCCGTACGGCCCGTCTCAGTCCCTGGGCACGCGCCGTCCTGGAGGCGGCCGCAGTGGCGGGCCCGGAGTTCTCCGCCGACGCGGTGGCGAGAGCGGCTGAGGTCCCCGGCGACAAGATCGTCGCGCTGCTCAAGCAGCTTGTCCGCGCCGGGATCGTCGTCGACGAGCAGGGTGACACCCGGCGGTTCGTGCACGACATGGTCCGAGACGCGGTCGAGCGTGGATTGGACGTGTCAGCGCGCGTCCGCCTGCACATGGGCCTCGCCCGTGCCCTCGAGCGTCGCAACAGAGGGCCGGCCGCCCTGGTGGCCTGGCACTACCGGGCCGCAGAGCCCGTCGGTGGCTCCGCCCGTGCGTTGCACCATTCGACACAAGCAGCGGTGAAGGCCATGGAGCTGCTGGCCTGGGACGAGGCCGCCACCCACTTCGGGCACGCTCTGGCTGCGGCCACCGGGGCGCCCACTGCGACGCGGGCCGATCTCCTGCTTTCCCTCGGCGAGGCCCAGCGCCTGGCCGGCGAGACCACCCGGGCCCGGCAGGCGATCCTGGAGGCTGCGAACCTGGCCCGCGCGTGTGCCGACGGCGCCACCATGGCGAGAGCCGCGCTGGCGCTGAGGCAGATCGCCGCCGTCTGGGGCACCGATCCCGAGCTGGACGCCGTGGCCGGTGAGGCCAGGTCCCTGCTCGGCCAGGCGATGCCCACCCCCGCGGGCCAAGGGCCCATCGACTTCGCCTCCGGAGCGCTCTACGACGTGCTCGACGGCATCGAACCTGTCGAGCCTCCGCCGCAGCCGGTCACTTCCGCCCCGACGCGCGCCCACGGCGACGTGGTCGCCCTCCTGCGGGCCCGCCACGTCGCCCTCGCCGGTCCGGAGCACGTCGCCGAGCGGCTGGCCACCGCTGACGAGACGGTTGCGATCGCCGCTGAGGCCGGGGATGACGACCTTTCGGCCACGGCCCTGGGATGGCGACTTGTCGACGCCCTGGAGCTGGGCCGGCTCGACCGGGTGGCGACGGACGTGGACGCCCACGCCAAGGTGACCCTCCGCCTCGGCGAACCCGGCGCCTCGGCCGACGCAGCCACGTGGTCGGCCATGCACGCGCTGCTCGATGGGCGGGTGGGCGACGCCCGCGCCGAGATGGCGGAGGCCTTCGACCTTGCGGTCGAGGCCGGTGATCCCGGGGCCGGCGACACCTTGCTCCTGCAGCGCTGGTGGATGGCGCTGGAATGGCCGACGGGGGAGGACATGTCGAGCGTGGTCGAGGACTGCCGGGCGGCGGCGTCGACGGCCGCCGGCGGCCGGCGGTGGCGGGCCGTCCTGGCTCTCGCTCTGGCCCGCGCCGGCCACCTCGAGCTGGCCGCCGGGGAGCTGCGGCGGGTGACTGACCACGGCCTGGGGGAACTGGTCCGCGATGCCGGTCGACTGCACCCGCTCGCCTGTCTCGCCGAGGTGGCCTGGCTGCTGGACGACGGATACCGGGCCACCGCCGTCGGCTCCCTTCTCGAGCCGTTCGCCGAGCAGTTCGTCGTGGCCGGCCGCGGGGTGCTCTGCGGGGGCTCGGCGGCCCGCGCCTGCGGCATGGCGGCCGCCGCCGCGCACCGGTGGGAGGACGCGGACCGAGACTTTCACTCCGCCCTCGCCGTCCACCGCCGCGCCGGCGCCCTGCCGCTGCTGGCCCGGACGCAGTTCGAGTGGTCGAAGGTCCTGCTGGAACGGGGCCGGAAGCTCGACCGGCGCCGGGCGACGGAATCGCGGCGGAAGGCGGTGGAACTGGCCACCGGCTTGGGGATGTCCCGCCTGTTGGAGGAGATAGACGGCGTCGCTACGTAGCATCGGCAGGCAGTGACGATCGACGTGGTGATCTCGGCCCGCAACGAGGCGACGACGGTGGCGGAGGTCGTCATCGCCGCCCGCGCCTGCCGGTTCACCCGTGAGGTGGTGGTCGTGGACGACGGTTCCACCGACGGCACGGCCGAGGTGGCCCTGGCCGCCGGGGCCAAGGTGGTCCGCCGGGAGACGGCCACCGGATCCAAGGCCCACGCCATGGACGTCGGTGTGGCGTCGACCGACGCCGACGCCATCCTCTTCTGCGACGCCGATGTCGTGGGCCTCCGTGGCTCCCACCTCGACGACATCTGCCGCCCCTACGTCGAGGGCCGGGCGGCAATGTCGGTCGGGTGGTTCGACTACGGAATGCTCAACCCGCTCGTCCGGCGCCTTCCGCCGACCAGCGGTGAACGCATTGTCCCCCGCTGGGTCTGGGACGCCGTCCATCCTGCGAAGCGCACCGGCTACTCGATCGAGATCATGATCAACGAGGTCATCGCCGAGGGCCGCCTGCCCACCACGGTCCGGATCATGCCGGGGGTGACCCACCGGACCAAGCGCCACAAGCTGGGGGCCCGGAAGGGCTACCGGGAGACGTGGCGGATGTTCTGGCACCTGATCGGGTTGCCGGCGACGGGGGTGGTCCGCTGGCGGACGATGTGGTTCTACCTGCGGGAGCTCACCGTCGAAGGGTGACGGGCCGCCTCAGCCCGGGCGGCGGGCGACCACGGTGACGAGCGGCGGCAGGACGACAGGATCCTCGCCCGGGTGGACACCGGTGAGGTGGGCGAGGTAGTCGGCCACAGGCCCGGGGCCTGCGCCCGCCGGCGCCTCCGCCCAGCAGTCGACGACTTCGAGGCCGGCCTGGCGGGCGAGTGACGGCAGGAGGGCGCCGATGTCGGGGTGGCGGGCGTCCGGCATCGACAGCGGTGCCCCGCCCACCCGACCGGCGCTGGTGATGGGCTCCTGGGCGACCACCCAACCCCGGGGCCGGACGGCCGCGCCCATCCTGGTCAGGACCACGAGCGGATCGTGCACGTGGAGCAGCAGGAACCGGCAGAAGGCTAGGTCGACCGGCTCGGGCAGGAGCAGATCCTCCCCGGACTGGGTGATGGCCACCACCTGGGACGACGCCGCGGCCACTTCGGCCACCTGGTCCCTCGCCGCAGGGTCGCTGTCGATGGCGTACACCCGGCCGTCCCGCCCGACGATCTCGGCCAGGGCAACGCTCACGTCCCCGCCACCGGCGCCCACGTCGGCGCAGCGCCACCCTTCCCGCAACCCGAGCCTGTCGAGCGCGGTCATCAGGGGCCGCCGGTAGACGTCGTTGCGCAGGCCGAGCTCGATCACGGTGCGACGTTACGTTGTCTCCCGTGCAGGCCGTCCAGGATTCACTGTCGGCCTGGGCCGAGGGCGCCCGGCGGGACCTTCCGTGGCGGCGGACGCGTGATCCCTGGGCGGTGCTGGTCAGCGAGCTCATGCTCCAGCAGACGCAGGTGGCGCGGGTGGTCCCCAGGTACGAGACCTTCCTGGCCCGGTTCCCCACGCCGGCGGCGACGGCAGCCGTGCCGCTCGGGGATGTGGTGCAGGCGTGGGCAGGGCTCGGGTACAACCGCCGGGCGGTGAACCTGCACCGGGCAGCGGGGGAGATCGTCCGCCGCCACGGTGGACGGCTGCCGAGCACGCTGGCGGATCTGGTCGCCCTCCCGGGCGTCGGCCGGTACACAGCCCGGGCCGTGCTCGCATTCGCGTTCGAGGTCGACGTGGGCGTTGTCGAGGTGAACAGCGCACGGGTCCTGGCCCGGGCGGTGGCGGGCCGGCGGCTCTCCACGTCGGAGGCGCAGGGGCTGGCCGACGGCCTCGTGCCCCAGGGTGGGGGCTGGACGTGGAACCAGGCGATGCTCGACCTGGGCGCCACCGTCTGCACGAAGAAGGCGCCCCGCTGCGCCTCCTGCCCCCTGCGTAGGTGTTGTGCGTGGGCCCTCGACCCCTCGCAGCCCGATCCTGCGGTGGGCTCCGCGGGCTGCGGCGGCCGGCAGTCGTCCTTCGCCGGCTCCGACCGCCAGGGCCGCGGTCGCTTGGTCGACGCACTGCGGCTCGGCCCGGTCCCGCTCGACCGGCTCGGCGAAGCCGCCGGGTGGCCCGAGGACCCGGGGCGGGCCCGGACGGTGGCCGCCGGGCTGGTGGCCGACGGCCTGGCGGTTCTGGGGGAGCGGGCGCTCTGCCTCCCGGGTTGACGGCGGCGTAGCCTGGGACGCATCGACCTCCCGGAGCCCAAGAGCATCGATGAGGCCCGGTTCCGTCAGGTCCTCGGTCACTTCGCCACCGGTGTGACGGTGATCACCGGCGTGGCGGATCGGCGGGCGGTCGGCCTCGCCGTCAACTCCTTCACGTCGGTGTCGCTCAGCCCGTCCCTGGTGGCGTTCTGCGTGGCGACTCGGTCGGCGACCTGGCCCAGGTTGCGGCCGTCGGGCACCTTCTGTGTCAACCTCCTGGCCGAGGACCAGGAGGTGCTCTCACGGGCATTCGCCGCCCACGGACTCGACCGGTTCGAGGGGGTCGGGTGGCGGCCGGCGCCGTCGGGAGCGCCGATCCTGGCGGGCGTGCTTGCCTGGGTCGACTGCACGGTCGAGGCCGAGCACGAGGCGGGCGACCACGTCATCGTCGTGGGACGGGTCCGGGAGCTCGACGTCGAGCAGGAGGGTCGTCCGCTCGTGTTCTACCGGGGCGGCTACGGTCGCTTCGAACTATGAGCTTCGCAACCGTCACCGAGTCCGAGGTCATCAAGGGCGTCCACATCGTCGAGCCCACCGCCTTCGGCGACTCCCGGGGCCGTTTCGTGGAGAGCTACCGGCGGTCGTGGTTCCCGCACGGGCGGGAGATGGTGCAGTCGAACCGCTCCGACAAGACGGCGGGCACGGTCGTGGGCCTCCACTACCACCTGCACCAGGCGGACTACTGGTACTTCACCAGGGGCGACTCGCTGACCGTGCTCCACGACCTCCGCGAGGGGTCGCCCACCGACGGCGCCACCCTGCACCTCGAGCTGGGCGAGGCCGACGGCCGGGGCGTGTTCATCCCGCCGGGCGTGGCCCACGGGTTCGCCGCCCTCACCGACCTCACCATCACCTACCTGGTCGACCAGTACTACAACCCCGAGGACGAGTTGGGCGTGGCGTGGGACGACCCCGCGCTCGAGGCCGACTGGCGCCTGGCCGAGCCGATCCTGTCCGATCGGGACCAGAAGAACCCCCTACGCGCCGACATCCCGCCCGGCCGCCGGCCCTACTGGGGGCTGCGGACCTAGCGGGTCGAGGCGACGTAGTCGTCGACCGCCTCGGCTCCCACCAGCCGGGCGGTGACGTTGCCCTGGCTGTCGGCGAGCAGCACGGTGGGCGCCGATCGGATCGAGAAGGCGTCGGCCAGGTGCGGTTCCCGGGTGGCATCGACCTTCACGACCCGGGCGGCAGGGTCGGAGGCCCGCAGCCGCTCCTCGACCGGCCCGCAGGTCGCGCAGTAGGGCGACGTGAACACCACCCAGGTGCGGGCCGCGCCCTCGAGCAGGGACGCCGGGACCAGCGGGTGGACCGGTCGGTCGGCCCGCAGCCTGGCCCGCCACGACCGGTACAGGCGCCCGGCCAGGGCGATGGCGAACAGGATGATGACGACGACGACGGCCCGGGCGAGGAACACGGCCTAGTGCTCCGTCTCGTAGGTCATGCGCGTGTGTCGCCGAGCTCCCGGCGTCGCTGGCAAGGCGCACCGCCGCCCCGTCACTCTTTCCGTCCCGGGGCGAGGAGCAACGAAGCCAGCGGCGGCGGGAGCCGGCGAGACACCGCTGGAACTTGCGAGACGGTGCACTAGCTCGGCAGGGGGCGGCGGCGGGCCAGCACCAGATAGATCTCGCAGCCCACGCAGAGGCCGGTGGTGGCCGACAGGCCCGCCAGGACGGCGACGACCAGGGCCAGCCCCCAACCGATCCCGGCCGCGCCGCCGGCGAAGGCGAGGGTGGCGGCGGTCAGGAAGGCCACGCCCACGGCGGCGGCGAAGCGGGGCGGCCGGGGATCCTCCATCTCACGGGGCGGGCCGAGCCGGGGACGGATCACCTTGCCGTAGAAGACCAGGAACGGCCCGTATCGCGGCCCGAGGGCGGCGCCCGCAAGCAGCACGAGGGCGAAGCTCGGTACCACCGGGCGCCAGTCGGCCAGGAACCCGATGAGCAGGCCGCCGGCCAGCACCGCCTGGTTGAAGCGTGGCCCCCGCGGGTCGATGGGAGCAGGAGCGGCCATGGCACCCATCCTAAACCCGACCGACCCGGTCGGCATTCCGGACCGGGGCAAGATGCGCAGGTGGAGCTGGCCGGCAGGGTGGTGATCGTCCCGGTGGACTGGACCGGTGCCGGCGGGCTGGCGACACGGATGGCAGCCGCCGGCGCCACGGTGGTCCTGGTCGGCCCCGACGGCGAGACTGCGGGCCGCTTGGCCGCCACGCTCGAGGGGGGCGACGGAGGGCGGCCGGCCGTCTTCGTGACCGACGGCTCGCCCGGCGGACTGGACGCGCTGGCCGCCTTCGTTTCGGAGCTGTTCCGGGCGCCGTAGATTGTGGCCGTGAAGCCGGTCATCGGGATCTCCGCCCATCCGCGCATCGTGGAGATCGCCACCGGGCACGCGCTGCTGCACACCGCGAGCCGGTTCTACGTCGACAGCGTGGAGCGGGCCGGTGGGCTGCCGGTCATCCTGCCCGTCCTCGACCCGGACACAGTCGATTACTACCTGCCCGTGGTGAGCGGCATCCTGCTCACGGGCGGCGGCGATGTGGCGCCCTCCCGGTACGGCGCCATGCCGATCGCCGAGACCCACAACGTCGACCCTCTGCGTGACGCCTTCGAGATCCGGCTGATCCGGGCCGCCATCGAGGCCGACATGCCTCTTCTGGCCACCTGCCGGGGGATGCAGGTCCTCAATGTGGCCATGGGTGGGTCGCTGATCCAGCACGTCCCCCACGCCACCGGCCAGGAGCACGACCGGGTCGACCGGTGGCGGGACGCGGTCCACAAGGTGAAGATCGAGCCCGACAGCCACCTGGCCGAGGCCATGGGGGCCACGGAGGTGGAAGTCAACTCGATCCACCACCAGGCCGTCGACCAGGCCGCCCCGGGCACCCGGGCCGTCGCCTGGGCGGAGGACGACACCGTCGAGGCCATCGAGGTTCCGGGCAGTCCGCACATCGTGGCCGTCCAGTGGCATCCCGAGCTCCTGGAGGACTGGCCGGAGCAGCAGGGCCTGTTCCGCCAGCTCGTGGAGCACGCCGCGGCCCGGGCCCGCATCTGACCCGCATGGTAGAGTTCTGCCATGAGAACTACCATCGATTCGGGCGGTCGAGTGGTGATCCCCAAGTCGATCCGAGAGCGACTCGGCCTGCTGCCCGGATCTGAGGTGGAGCTGGCAGAGGGTGACGGCCGAGTCGAGATATCCCCGGCTCTGGCCCCGATCGAGGTGGTCGAGGTCCACGGACGGCTCGTCGCCCGAGGCGACGGGCTACCCGTCCTCACCGACGAGACAGTGCGGGAGACGATCGAGCGCACCAGGCGTTGACAGCTGCCGATACGAGCGTGGTTGTGGCGGCACTGGCGAGTTGGCATGAGGGCCATGAGGCGGCTTCGGCCGCCATCTCACGCGGCGTCCGGCTGCCGGCGCACTGCCTGCTCGAGGCGTACTCGGTGCTGACCCGGCTTCCGCCCCCACACCGGTTCGAGCCCCGAGTGGCTCGTGACCTGCTCCGGGCCAGGTTCCAGGATGAACCGCTCACCATCGACGGCCCCGCTCACCGGGCGCTCCTCGACCGGCTCGTCGAAGCCGGGATCTCCGGCGGCGCGACCTACGACGCGCTGATCGGCACGACCGCGGCCCGGCACGACGCGCTGCTGCTCAGCCGGGACCAGCGCGCCGCCAGGGTCTACGAAGCGCTCGGGGTGCGTTTCGAGCTCGTGGGCTGAACCCCCGGGATGATCTCCCGGACGCGGTTTGTTACTATCTACGTAGGAGAAATTCCTCTCTTGGAAGCTTGGTGTTGCTGATGGCTACGACCGAACTGGATCTCGGCAGGTACAAGCTCGGGTGGCACGACGTCGAGGACTACGTCTTCAAGCCCAAGAAGGGCCTGAACGAAGACATCGTCAACGAGATGTCGTGGATGAAGGGCGAGCCGGAGTGGATGCGCCAGTTCCGCCTGCGCGCCCTGCGCACGTTCGAGCGCAAGCCGATGGCCCCGTGGTTCGCGGTCAACATGCCCGACCTCGACTTCCAGGACATCTTCTATTACATCAAGCCCACCGACCAGCAGGTGAGCTCCTGGGACCAGCTGCCCGACTCGGTGAAGGAGACTTACGAGAAGCTGGGCATCCCTGAGGCCGAGCGCAAGTACCTCGCCGGCGTCACCGCCCAGTACGAATCCGAGGTCGTCTACCACAAGAACCGTGAAGACCTCGAGGCCATGGGCGTGCTGTTCATGGACATGGACACCGCCCTGCGCGAGCACCCGGAGATCCTCAAGGAGTACTTCGGCACCATCATCCCCCCGGGTGACAACAAGTTCGCGGCCCTGAACTCGGCAGTGTGGTCGGGCGGGTCGTTCATCTACGTGCCGCCCGGCGTCACCGTCGACATGCCGCTGCAGGCCTACTTCCGGATCAACGCCGAGAACATGGGCCAGTTCGAGCGCACGCTGATCATCGCCGACGAGGGCTCCACCATCCACTACATCGAGGGCTGCTCGGCGCCGGTCTACAGCACCGACTCCCTGCACTCGGCCGTGGTCGAGCTGATCGCCAAGCCCAGCGCCCACATCACCTACACCACCATCCAGAACTGGTCGACCAACGTCTACAACCTGGTCACCAAGCGGGCCCGGGCCGAGACCGAGGCCCGGGTGGAGTGGATCGACGGCAACATCGGCAGCCGGCTGACCATGAAGTACCCATCGGTGTACCTCATGGGCCCCAAGGCCCAGGGCGAGGTCCTGTCGGTGGCCTACGCCGGCGCCGGCATGCACCAGGACGCGGGGGCCCAGATGGTCCATGCCGCCCCGGAGACCACCTCCACCATCATCTCCAAGTCGATCTGCAAGGACGGCGGCCGCACGTCGTACCGGGGCAAGGTCCGGGTCGAGCCGGGCGCCTACGGGGCCAAGAGCCACGTGCGCTGCGACGCCCTGATTCTCGACGAGGACAGCCGCTCCGACACCTATCCCTACATGGAGATCGGCGAGCGTGACGCCCGCATCGGCCACGAGGCCACCGTCTCCAAGGTGGGCGAGGACCAGCTCTTCTATCTGATGAGCCGGGGCCTCAGCGAGCAGCAGGCCATGAGCATGATCGTCAACGGCTTCATCGAGCCGGTCACCCGCACCCTGCCCATGGAGTACGCCGTGGAATGGTCCCGGCTGATCGAGCTCAACATGGAAGGGTCGGTCGGCTAGATGGGCCTCTTCGACAAGGTCAAGAACCTCGCCGGCCAGCACGCCGACAAGGTGGAGGGCGCCCTCGACAAGGTGGCCGAGGTGGTCGACGAGAAGACGGGTGGCAAGTACGCCGACCAGATCGACAAGGGCGTCGAAGCGGCCAAGGGCTTCGTCGACGGTGACGGCGAGGGCGACACCGCGTCTCCTTCCGCTGCATCTCCCACGCCGTAGGTACCGTCGGGCGGATGACCGCCCGGCGGCTCGTGTTCGTGGTGACGGCGGCGGTGTTCTGGCCCCTCGCGCCCGCGGCCGGGGCCATTCCCAACACCTGCCCGACCAACGGGCCCGATGCCGGCACGGTGAACATCGTCGAGCCGGCGCCGGGAGCGACGTTCGCCGGTCAGGTGACCGTCCGCGGCCGGGCCTCGGCGCCGGCCGGTCTGACCAGGGTGGAACTGTTCGTCGGTGAGGCGCTGAAGGACTTCCAGGTGTTCGATCCGGGCCTCACGGACCTCGAGTTCTTCCTCCGGTTCGACGTGGCCAGCGTGCAGTCGACCACGCCCACGCTCTCAGTCGTGGCCTGCGGCGGCGGGCCCGGCAACGCGGTGCGGGGCATCGCCTCGATCGGCGTCCGGGTCGACCGCGCCGCGGTGGTCACCGCACCTCCTCTCGCCATCACACCGGTCGAGCTCACCGACGACCGGCCCGGCACCGAAAGCCGCACCGGTCCGGCCTGGGTGGGAGCGGCCTTCGGCCTGGCCGGGCTGGGCGGGCTGCTCGCCGCCACCCGGCTCAAAGGGGCTCGGGCGGCCACCGCGCCGTCCCCCGGCGCCGGGACGGCGGCGAGTCCCGTCCGTCGCCGTCCCCGTCTGCGTGCTCGGCCGGAGGCGCCGGGCGCCGGGACTGCACCACCTCGTCCCAGTCCGCCTCGTCGGACGCCAGCGCCTCCGCCGCCTGCGGGGCGTCCGGTTCGACCGAGGGGCGGACGGGCGGACGGACGGCCTGGCGCGACGGTGCGGGCGGGGGAGGCGGCCACTCGACGCGTGGCCGGACCCGGGCGGGCAGCTCCGGAGGCGGGGGCGGCGCGACCGGCCGGGCAGGCGGCGGAGGCGGGCGGACCGGCGCGACCGGCCGGGCAGGCGGCGGGGGCGGCGGCGGAACGGCCGGCGCGACTGGCGCGACTGGCGCGACCGGCCGGGCCGGCCGAGCGACCGCGGCAGCGGGGACGGGGACGCGGGCAGTGGCGGGGGGAGCGGCCGCCCGGCTCGGCGCCGCCACCAGCACCGCCCTCGGGCTCCGGCGGCGGCGACGGACGGCCAGCACGGCGAGGCTGAGCAGGGTGGCGCCGGTGACCAGTCGCCCCGCTACCGCAGCCGCGGGCCGGTGGTACTCCAACGTCACCACGTGGGGCCCGGCGTCCACGGGAACCCCGATGAAGCCGCCGTCGGCCTCGACCACCGGCGCACGCTTGCCGTCGACCCGGGCTTCCCAACCAGGGAACCAGGCCTCGGCCACCACCACCAGGGCGGGCTGGGCGCCGTTCGCCCGAATCCGCCACCGCCCCGGACCGGGCTGAGTCGGCTCGACGGTGGTCGTGGCGCGCGGGTCGGCCGCGACCGGCTCGTAGATCGGAGCGAAGGCCGCCGACCGGTCGCGCCGCAACGTGCCGCCCACCAGCAGGTTCCCCGGCTGGTCCACCGAGTGCCCGGCCACCATGCGGGGAACCTTCTCCGGTGCGCATCCCGGGCAGGTGAGCACGAACGCGTACTCCCTGCCGGCCGAGTCGCCGACCGGGTCGAAGGTGAAGGCGGCCAGCCCGTTCTCGTCGAAGCCCACCGCCTTGCCCCGGGCCAGCTCCGGCCCCAACGAGCGTCCCCCGGGAAGCACCTCGTGAAGGGAGACCTCGGCCCGGTCGGGCGCCCGGTCGAGGTAGGCGGAGATTCCCTGGAGCCTCCCGGTGGTGGACCGGAACACCGCGCCGACCCCGGACTCGATGTTCAGCAGGTCCACGCCGGCGAACAGCGTGCTGATCCAGGTGTGCAGGCCGCAGGCGACCCCCAGTGAGCTGGCCAGGCCGGGGTCGAGCCTGGCACCGGAGTCGTCGGCGCAGGGAGCGGTGGAACGTACGTCGACGACCGTGGTGGCGGCCAGGGCGGGCGACGCCGCGGGGGAGCCGGTGAACACCCCCACGTTGCGGTGGGCCAGCGCCACGGCCAGCTCGGGGGTGATGTAGCGGCTGGCGAGGGCCACGGTGCGGTTGTAGGCCCGGACCATGGGCAGGGCCCGGGGATTGGTGGCCAGGTCGATGGCCGGGACGCTCTCGTTCGCCGTCCCCTTGTCGATCGTCCGCTCCGTGACCTGGAACGCCGTGGCCGACAGGCCGTAGGCCCGTTCCCTGTAGGCGCTCGGGGTCAGGAACGGCTCGGCCGTCAGCCGCCACACCTGCTTGCTGGCCACGAAGTGGGGCCAGCCGATGCTCAGGGTGCGCCCCGTGTCGAGGAGGGAGTCGACCGCCGAGGGCTCGATCTGCGTGGGGGCCAGGCGGAAGCTGCCTGGCACGGCCTGGAGGTTGGCGGCCACCTGGCGGTAGGCCGCCCCGCTGGCCGGTGGACGGATCCGGTAATAGGTCCGGTACGGCCAGACGTCGACCAGAAAGACGCCGGCGACCGCCAGGGCCACGGCGCCGGCGAAGGCCCCGGGGATGGCGGCGGGCGCCGAGCGGGCGCGGTGGCGCTCGGCCCACTCCTGGGCGAGGACGACGGGATAGGCGGCGCCGAGAGCCAGGGCCAGCGGCGCCACGGTGTAGAAGCGGGGGAAGCGGATGCTTTCGAACAGCGGGAACAGCTTCTGCAGGGTGACGAACGGGGTGAGGTAGGGCGCAGCCGCCAGGAAGGCGAACGCGGCTCCGAGGAACAGCGGCGCCAGACGTCCCAGGCGTAACGGCCGCAGGAGGGCGCCCAGCAGCAGGCCGGCCGCCAGCCCGGCGATCACGAACGGCACCACCTGCGTCCTCGCCGCCGGTCCGCTCGATGCCAGCGGCACCGCTCCGGTCGACAGCCAGACGCCCAGCGTCGACGACAGGAGGATCGCGGTGAGCGTTCCGTCACGGTCCCGGCGGGAGAGGAAGACAACGCTCAGCAGGGTGAGGGCCAGGCACACCCACCCGAGGTGGAAGAAGAGGGGGAGCAGGCCCTGGCGGTTGAACCCCACCGCACCCGACAATCCGCCGGCGCGGTCGAAGAACACGCCGAGCTCCCGGCCCACGCGTGCCCCGCTGCCGTTGAACAGCTCGCCCTGGACGAGCTCGGGTGGCGACAGCACGAACGACTTGCCCAGGCTGACGAACGGCAGCAGCCAGTAGGCCACCGAACCGAGGCCGACGGCGACCACGGCCGCGGCCCGGGCCACTAGCCGCCCCGGGCTGGCGTCGTTGCGGCCGGTGCCTACCCGCCCCACCTCGACGGCCACGAGGCAGCCGCCCAGGACAGCGAGGCCGATGGCGTACTCGGCCTGCATGAGCACGGCGAAACCCCCAAGGAGGCCGGACCCCGCGAGGTACCCCGGCCCATCGCCCCGCAGCCCCTTGCGCAGCGCCCACACCATCCACGGGGCAGCGGCCATCACCCCGACGGTCGGCTGGGAGCCGGCCAGGGCCCCGTGGGAGATGATCAGCGGCTGGAGGGCGAACAGGGCGCCGGCGACAAGTGCGGCGGGGTAGCTCCTCCACAGCGACCGGGCCAGCACGTAGGCCCCGCACGCCCCGAGCACCTGGAAACCGAGCACGCCGAGCTTCACGGCCACGTCCGGCCCGAGGGCGGTGCCGATGGGCACGAGCAGGAACAGCGGCAGCGTGGGCGTGACCGCCCAGATGGGCGCCCCCGCCCACAGCTCCGGCAGCCAGTACGGCACCGAGCGCTCCGCGCCCAGATGGTCGAGGAGCATGCGCACGTAGAGGGAGATCCCGGGACCGTCGAGCACGAGGGCGCCGCCGGTCCACCCGCCGGAGAAACCCAGCACGATCAGGACGAAGACACCCACCGTCAGGAGGCGCCGGTTGCGCTGGGCCCAGTACATGACGGGCAGGCGCCGGCGCACGGCGATCGGCAGTTGCAGCTGCCGCAGGCGCTCGGCCTCGCCAAGGTCGGTCCTCACCCGGACAGGGAAGTCGAGCGCCATCGAGCGGCCAGTCTTCCAGGGGCGGGTAGGCGCGTACGATCGTCCCCTTGACCGCGCCTGCCTCCGCCGCCCGTGTGCAACCCGCCGGCGGGTGGTCGGGGGCCGATCCGCGCTACCGCGGCTACCGCCCGGACAAGGGCCAGGTCCGGCTCGACCACCGGGTTCGGCTGGCCGTCGACCTCGTCCCCCCCGGCGCCCGCCGGCTTCTCGACCTGGGGGCGGGCGACGGGTTCGTTTCCGCCCGGCTCGCGGTCGCCGGCGGGGCGGAGGTGGGGGTCTCGGTCGACGTGGGCGCGCCCACCCCGCTCGCGCCCCACGCCCGCAAGGTGTCCCAGGTCACCGCCCGGCTGCCCGGGCCGCTGCCGTTCCGCTCCGGCGCCTTCGATGTCGTCGTCACCCTGGAGACGATCGAGCACGTTCTCGACCCCGACGGCCTGCTGGAGGAAGCCCGGCGGGTCCTGGCGCCGGGGGGCACGCTGGTCCTGTCGACGCCCCGTCTCGACTCGCTCCTCGTCGTCGGCTCGCTTCTCCTCGGTGTGCAGCCCCCCGGTGTCGAGTGTTCCTCCCGCCGGCGGTACGGGAGCCCATTCGGGGAGCAGCGGGCGTCCGGCCACGTCCACCTCTTCACCCGGCGGGCCATGACCGAGGCGCTCGCAGCCAACGGGTTCCGCCTCGAGGAGTACCGCGAGGCCCGATTCTCCTCGAGCTGGTGGCAGGCGGTGCGGTCGGACCGCCGCCCGGGTCCACTCGACCTCGCCCTGCGCGCCGTCTTCGCCGTCTATGACCTCATACCCTTCCGCAAGGACGTGATGGTGCTGCGGGCGACACGGACGGAGGCTCCCTGATGCCCGACCAGCTCGGCTACCAGCGCGCCGCTTACGACGACCACTACCCGAAGATGGCCGCCGCCGTCCGCGAGCAGCTGGCCCACCCGCTCCTGTGCTCCTTCTACGACCGCCTGGCCGGGCTCATCCTCGACGGGCTGGCCCCGGGGGGCCGGCGGTTGCTGGAGGCGGGCTGCGGCGAGGGCCTGCTCGCCTCCGCCGTCCGGCGGGTGGCCGCGGCCCGGACGATCGACGTGGCCTACACCGGCACCGACCTCAGCGCGGCAGGCATCGAGCTGGCCCGCAGCGTCGTCGACGGGACGTTCGTCGAGGGCGACGCGGTCGAGGTCGTCGCCGGTATGGACGCCGGCAGCCAGGACCTGATCTGGGCCAAGAACCTGCTCCACCACCTGGAGGACCCGGCCGAGTTCCTGCGCCAGGCGCTGCGGGTGGTGGGCCCCGGCGGCCGGGTGGTCGTCGTCGAGCCCCGGATGTGGTGCCCGGTGCACTGGGTCAACCTCATGTGGTACCGCCAGGAGCGGTTCCTGTTTCGCGGGTACCGGCGCAACACCGCCGCCTTCGCCGCCGCCGGGTGCGAGGTCGTGTCGACCACCGAGTTCGGGTGGTTGCCCTACGAGCTGGTTCTGGCCACCAGGTTCCGGACCCCCCGTCGCCTCCTGTCGATGCCACCCGGCCGATCGCTGGACCGCATCTCCGCCGCGGACGCCGGGCTCACCGCCCGGCTGCCCGATCTTGCGCTGTACATGGTCACCGTCGTGGGAGGAGGTTGACCGCCCAGCCCCTCAACCCCTGGCTCGAGGAGCGGCTCGGGCGCTTCTCCGGGGCGGGGACGGTCCTGGACCTCGGCTGCGGTCGGGGCTACTGGATGGAGCACCTCGCCCGGCAGGGGATCGGTGCGGTGGGGGTGGAGCGCGAGCTCGACCGGGCCGTCCTCGCCGGCCGGCACGGGCCGGTCGTGGCCGGCGACGCCGCCCGTCTGCCCCTGGCCGACGCCAGCGTGGGCCTGGTGTGGTGCCTGCACGTGCTGCACCACCTGCCCGACCTCACCCGGGTCCTCGGCGAGGTCTGCCGGGTGCTGCGCCCGGGCGGGGCCCTGGTGCTGGCGGAGACGGTCGAGGACAACCCGCTGCTGCGGGCCGGGCGGCGGCTGCACGATTCCTGGGACGGCGTGGGCATCCACGGTCACTTCACTGCCAGGTCATTGCTCGACGACGTCGCCGCCGCCGGGTTGACGGTGCTCGAGCACCGTCAGCACAGCCTCCTGTCGTTCGCGGCGTGGGCGTTGCCGGCAGGAATCGACCGCCGGGCATGGCACGTGCTGAGCGGCGTGGAGGCCCGGCTGCCGTCGAGCCTCACGCGCTGGGGGGCGCACCTGGAGTGCGTGGCCCGCCGTCCCTGAGCAGGTCGAGCACGGTCTGGCGCACCTGGGCCAGGTCGACGCCCACCTTCTGCACGAGGATCTGGGCCGCCATCCCCTCGCCCTCCCGGACGATCGCCAGCAGGACGTGCTCGGCTCGCAGTTCGGGGTGCTGGAGGTGGATCGACTCCCTCACCGCCAGCTCCAGGACCTTCTTCGTGCGGGGCCCGAACGGCCGTCGCCCCGACTTCCCCACCGTTCCCCGGCCGATCAGTTCGTCGAGGTGGGCACGGACGGCGGTGTGGTCCACGCCGATCTGGCGAAGGGCTGTGGCGGCCGTCCCCGTTCCCCGGGTCAGGGCCAGCAGCAGGTGCTCGGTCCCGACGTGGTCGTGACCGAGCGCCCCCGATTCCTCCTGGGCCCCGATGATGACGGCTTTGGCGTCGTCGCTCCACCGACCGTGCCGCCGCACTGCGGGCCGGCGCCCGAAGCGGCCGCGACGGGGCGTGGGGGACACGAACGCCTGCTGGGCCGCCTGCTTGGACACCCCTAGCTGCTCGCCGATCTGCGACCACGAGCAGCCCGAGTGGCGGGCGGCCTCGACGAAATGGGAGACGACCTGGTCACCGAGAGTACCCAGGTCGTCGGCCATGACCACGGCCGCCCGCACCCGGTCGAGGTCGGTGAACTCCGTGGTGTCGACCGAGGCGATGAGCCGGGAGATGGTGGGCAGCGGGGAGGACATGCGTCAATCGTACGTTGACGACGCGGCCTCGTCAATCCAAAGTTGACGACCGGGCCCGACTGCGGTCGCGCCGAACGGCCGGGTGGCGCTCCCATACTGGCGGGGCGCCACCCGGCCGGGCCGTCGGAGACGCTCTAACCCTCGTCGGCCTCCAGCTGGCCCCGGATGGCGCCGCCGGGGTAGTCGGCATTGTGGACGTTGACGTAGTAATTCCCCGGGTTGGCGAGGATCTCGGCGACCGTCTGGCCTTCCACGAACTTGCCCGCCTCGCCCTCAGTCAGGCAGTCGGCGGCGTTTCCGTCGGCCGGAGCGGCCAGGTTGACTACGACCGGGCCGTTCTCGCCCCGCCGACCCTCGTGGATGTGGGCGGCCGTGGCGGGCTCGATGCCCTCGACGGTCAGGACGTAGCAGAGAGTCGTCGGGTCGCCGTCGATACCGAATACGTACGCCTCACCTCGCCCGTTCGGGTCGCCGGCACGGCGGTGGCCGTCGGTCCCCACCTCGTTCCGGCCCCGAAGCTCGGTGCTCAGCACCGTGTTGGTGTGCCCGGCGTAGGCGATGTTGAGCGGTACGAACAGGGCTCCGGCAGCAAACGCTGCGCTGATCCCCGCCACTACTCTGAGCTTGTTCCTCACGTGGTATTGCCTCCTTGGTCCGACGATGCGACTCTCATCGTTCGGAGCGGCGAGTGGCTGCGGATGGCAGGGGGCTAGTCCCGTGTTCCGCACATAGCGGCGGTTCGGGTCGATCGAGAAAGTTGTAGTTCCTTGCAGGAGATTCGCGAGGGGGGCGCGAATTGGCTTGTATGGCAAAGAACCGCATCGTTCT
>Ga0136633_1000718_pt1 | contig 25076 bp, 22 predicted proteins | sample AntDrymeUQ832206_2_FD_105494 | JGI IMG/M metagenome (GOLD analysis project Ga0136633, IMG submission 105494) | Polar desert sand microbial communities from Dry Valleys, Antarctica - metaG UQ83 (22.06) | ecosystem: Environmental > Terrestrial > Soil > Desert | place: Antarctica: Dry Valley... | reverse complement strand
GGCGTTGACCGAGGCGCTGACTGGTCGGTTCGGTGCCCATCATGGCTTCCTGGCCCGGCTGCACCTGGACCTGATCGACCAGCACAGCCACGCCGTCGACGAGCTCACCAAGCGGATCGAGGTGGTGATCGAACCGTTTCGCAGCGCCCGGGACCTGATCGTGTCGATCCCCGGGATCAGCACCCTGGTCGCTGATGTGGTCATCGCCGAGATCGGCGCCGACCTGAGCCGCTTCCCCACCGCCGGACACCTGGCGTCCTGGGCCGGTACCTGCCCCGGCAGCAACGAGTCCGCCGGCCGCATCAAGTCCACCAAGACCCGCCCCGGCAACCCCTACCTCAAGGCGCACTGGGCATCGCGGCGATGTCCGCCGCGCGCAGCAAGGACACCTACCTGGCCGCGAAGTACCGGCGCATCGCCTCCCGGCGCGGACCCGTCAAGGCCATCGTCGCGGTCGAGCACGCCATGCTCATCGCGATCTGGCAAATGATCACCAACGGCGTCTTCTACGAAGACCTCGGCGGCGACTTCTGCAGCCGGCGCAACCCCGACAAGACCAAGCAACGCGCCCTGGACCAGCTCAAGCAAATGGGCTACGACGTCACCCTCACCCCGTTTCCGACCGCTGTGGCTGGGTGAATCTTCGCGTCAGAGGGGGCGCACCCGCTGACCCCCTCCCCCGCGCCGGCCTCGCCTCAGACCTGCGGCTCCGTCTGCACCCTCACCACGCCCGGGACGCGCTCGGTGAGCAGCATCGCGGCTTCCAGGTCGCCCGACGCGTGGCCTGCTGTCAAGGTGACGACCCCGTCCTGCACGCGCACCTGGCACGGGACGTGAGCGCCGAACTCCTCGCCGAAGCGCGCCTGCACGTCAACCGCGATCTCGTCGTCCTCACGCGCGAGGACCCTCAGCAGGTCGGCCCGGCTGACGACGCCCACCACCTCGCCGCCCTGCACGACCGGCAGGCTGCGGACACCGGAGACGCGCATGCGACGGGCCGCGTCGTAGAGGTCGCTGTGCGGGAAGAGGACCTGCACATCGGTGCTCATGACCTCGGCCACCGTGGCGGGCGGGTCGTCCTCCGGAGGCGCGACGGGCAGCAGGTGGGCCGTCGGGTCCGGCACCACCGTCCCGCGGAGCAGGTCGATCTCGCTGACGATCCCCACGAGCGCGCCGTCGTCGTCCAGGACCGGGACGGCGGCGACGTTCCGGTCGCGCAGCAGACGAGCGGCGCCCTTGATCGACGTGCGGGCGGTCACGGTCACGGCGGGTGTGGTCATGAGGTCGGAGACGAACATGCCTGCTCCTGTCGGCTCGGCGTAGGGCAGCGGGTGCTCCCCCGCAGACCTTGGCCTACGCACGCGGTGCCGGTGCGGGCGGGCTCCCGCACCGGCAGACGCCTTGCCGGACGGCCCGTGAGGCAGCAGGCTCTGCCCGACCTCCGCCCGCTCGGCGGGGACGCAGCGAGGAGGCGTCGTGCTCAAGAGGGACGTCGTCCCGCCACCGGAGCACCTGTACCCGGCCGAGGCGTGGCGGGTCATCGAGACCGGCTACACCGCGAAGTACTTCGGCCGCGCCGAGACGGCGTTCGCGCTGGCCAACGGCTACCTCGGCGTGCGCGGCACCGCCGACGAGGGTCGGCCCGCCCTGGCGCCGGGCACGTTCGTCAACGGCTTTCACGAGACGTGGCCGATCGTGCACCCGGAGGAGGGGTACGGGCTGGCGCAGACCGGGCAGACGATGGTCAGCGTCCCGGACGCGACCGGCCTGAAGCTCTACGTCGACGACGAGCCGCTGTTCCTGCCGGTCGCCCGGATGCAGAGCTACCAGCGGGTCCTGGACCTGCGAGCCGGCACCCTCACCCGCGACCTGGTCTGGTCGACGGCGGCGGGCAAGCACGTCCGGATCCGGTCGGTCCGCCTGGTCTCCCTGGAGTTCCGCCACCTGATGGCCGTGTCGTACGAGGTGACGGTGCTCGACCACGCTGCGCCGATCATCCTGAACTCCCAGCTGGTCAACCGGCAAGACGTCCGCCCGCCCGACGAGCCGCTCGGCCGCGGTCGGCGCGACCCGCGGCTCGGCAGGACGCTGGGGCACCGGGTCCTCACCTGCGAGGAGAGCGCCGACGAGGGCCTGCGTCTGCTGCGCGCCTACCGGACCGCCAACAGCCGGATGCGCATCGCCGTGGGCGTGGACCACGTCCTGGACTGCCGGTCGCCGCACGTGATCACGACAGCGCCGGGTGAGGACGTCAGCGAGGTGACGTTCGCGGTCGACGCCGAGCCCGGCGTCCCGATCCGCGTCGTCAAGTACGCGACCTACCACGCCTCGCGGTCCGTGCCGCCGGCGGAGCTGCTCAGCCGGAGCTCGCGTGCGCTGGACCGCGCCGTGCGCAACGGCTTCGAGCCGCTGCTCGCGGCGCAGCGGGCCAACCTCGACCTGTTCTGGGACCGCGCGGACGTGCAGGTCGAGATCACCGGGCCCTCGGTGCGCACACAGCAGGCGATCCGGTGGAACCTGTTCCAGGTCGCCCAGGCGTCGTGGCGGGTGGAGGGAAGCGGCATCGGCGCCAAGGGCCTGACCAGCCAGGCCTACGACGGGCACTACTTCTGGGACACCGAGATCTACGTCCTGCCGTTCCTCACCCACACCCAGCCGCGCATCGCCCGCAACCTCCTGCGCTTCCGTCACGGAATGCTCGACGACGCACGGGTCCGGGCCCGCCAGCTGAGCCAGCGGGGCGCGCTGTTCCCCTGGCGCACCATCAACGGCCAGGAGGCCTCGGCCAACTACGAGGCCGGCACGGCGCAGTTCCACATCAACGCCGACATCGCCTTCGCCCTGTACACCTACATGCGGGTGCGTGGCGACATCGGCTTCGCGGCCGAGGTCGGCGCCGAGCTGCTCGTGGAGACCGCGCGGCTGTGGGAGGACCTGGGCTTCTACGGCCATGACGGCCGGTTCCACCTGCACGGCGTGACCGGCCCGGACGAGTACACGACCGTCGTCAACGACAACACCTACACCAACCTCATGGCACGGCTGAACCTGACGAGCGCTGCCGAGGCCGTGCGGCTGCTGCAGGAGCGCTTCCCGTCGGACTACCTGGCGCTGAGCGCGAAGGTCCGGCTGCGCCCCGAGGAGGTCGTGTCCTGGGAACAGGCGGCGAGCGCGATGCACGTCCCGTACGACGCCGAGCGGGGCATCCACCCGCAGGACTCGGCGTTCCTCGACCTGGAGGTGTGGGACCTGCAGGCGACGCCTCGCGACCAGTTCCCGCTCCTGCTGCACCACCACCCGCTGGTGATCTACCGGTTCCAGGTGCTCAAGCAGGCCGACATCGTGCTCGCGATGTTCCTGCTCGGCGACGAGTTCTCGACCGAGCAGAAACGGCGGAACTTCGACTACTACGACCCGCTGACGACCGGCGACTCCTCGCTGTCGGCCTGCGTGCAGAGCATCATCGCCGCGGAGGTGGGGCGGGAGGACAAGGCCCTGGAGTACTTCCGCTACGCGCTGCTCATGGACCTGGCGGACGTCTCGGGCAACGTGTCGGACGGCGTCCACGTCGCCTCGGCGGCCGGTGTCTGGATGTCGCTGGTCTACGGCTTCGGCGGCCTGCGCGACTTCGACGGCGAGGTCCGCTTCTCTCCCTGCCTGCCGCGCACCTGGGACCGCCTGGCGTTCTCGGTGCGCGTGGCGGGCCGGCAGCTGCGCGTCGAGCTGCGCCACGACGCGGAGCGCTTCCTGCTCGACGAGGGCGACCCGCTCGACATCATGGTGCGCGGCATCCGGCACGTGCTCGCGCTCGGAGTGCCCGTCGTCACGCAGGCGCCCCCGGCTCCTCGGGAGGAGGACGGGGGCACCGCGTGACGGTCACCCGGTCACTCGGCTGACACCGCGCGCAGGACGTCGAGTCGGGCAGCCCGGCGGCTGGGCAGGACTGCCGCCGCCATGCCAGCGAGGGCGCCGAGGACGATGACGATCGCCAGGCTGACCACGGGCAGCGAGAAGAACTCGATGCCCTGGTCCGCCAGCGCCCGGATGAAGGCCCAGCCGAGGAACACGCCGATCACCAGCCCGAGCAGCGTGCCCTGCACGGCGATGATCACCGACTCCCAGCGGATCGCGCTGCGCAGCTGGCTGCGCGTCATCCCGACCGCGGGCAGCAGTCCGAGCTCGCGAGTCCGCTCGATGACAGCGCCAGCGTGTTGCCGATGCCGAGCAACGCGATGAAGATCGCCGGGCCCAGCAGCGCGTAGACCAGCGCGAGGTCGTCGAGCCGGGCACCGTCGTGCACACCGACGGGTGGACTCCCTACCGCTGGCTGAGCAAACTCGGCTACGACCACCCCCACGCACCCAGCGCCCAGGTCGCGTCGCCGCCGACGACCTCGACGAGTACGTCTTCCGCTTCGACCGGCGCCGCACGCCGATGGCCGCCTTCCAGTCCCTGCTCGGGCTCGGCGGTCACCAGCGACCGACGACCTACTGCCAGATCTACACCCAGGGCCCATCTCCCAGGCGTTGACCAGGGCAGGCGTTGACGTTCCTCAGCGTCGCCCCGCTCACCGCCGGCTATCTCGCCTGGACGATGGTCTGGGTCGCCATGATCGGCGGGCTGGCCGCGGCCTCCTTCGTCCGCAAGGACCTCTAGGTGCCGCAGAAGGTGACGTACGGCAGGTCGGGACCCGCCTCGGCGTAGCGCTCCCGTCCCGGCCGCTCGTCGTACGGCGACGACACCGCCTCGAGCAGCCGCTCCACCGGTGCGAGGTCGCCGCCGACGGCCGCGGCCAGCGCCTCCTCGACGAGGTGGTTGCGCGGGACGTAGGCGGGGTTCGTGCGGTCCATGAGCTGGCGGTCCGGCGCCAGCGCACGCCAGCGGTCCAGCCACGCGTCGAGCCCGGCCAGGTCGAGCACGATGCCGCGCACCGGCTCGACGTCGCCCAGCGCGGCGGCCCCGAGCCGCCGGAAGAAGGAGGTGTGGTCGACCCGGCCGGCCTGCAGCAGCGCAAGCAGGTCGTCGCGCAGCGGGTCGACGACGACGGGGTCCGCGTCGACGGGCAGGCCGAGCTTCGCGCTGAAGCCGGCCGTCCAGGCTGCGCGGTACTGCCCGCGGAAACCCCCGAGCGACTCCGTCGCGCGGGCGATCGCCGTCTCCTCGTTGTCGGCGAGCAGCGGCAGCATGGCCTCGGCCAGCCGGGCCAGGTTCCACTCCATCGCGGCGGGTTGGTGGGCGTAGGCGTACCGACTGCCCTCGTCGATCGAGCTGAAGACGGCCGCCGGGTCGAAGGCGTCCAGGAAGGCGCAGGGGCCGTAGTCGATGGTCTCGCCGGACAGCGTCGTGTTGTCGGTGTTCATGACGCCGTGCACGAAGCCGACGAGCATCCACTGGGCGACCAGCGTCGCCTGCGCCGTGACCACGGCCTCGAACAGGGCCAGGTAGGGGTGGCCGGCCTGGGCGGCGGACGGGTGGTGCCGGGGGATCGCGTGGTCGGCCAGCCGGCGCAGCAGGTCCAGGTCGCTGGTGGCGCGCGCGTACTGCACGGTGCCGACCCGCAGGTGGCTGGCGGCCGTGCGCGCGAGCACCGCACCCGGCTGGGCCGTCTCCCGCTGCACGACGCGACCGGTGGCGGTCACCGCGAGCGAGCGCGTCGTGGGGATCCCCAGGGCGTGCATCGCGCTGCTGACGACGTGCTCGCGCAGCATCGGCCCGACGGCTGCCAGCCCGTCGCCACCACGGGCGAAGGGGGTGCGGCCGGACCCCTTGAGGTGCAGGTCGCGCAGCGTCCCGTCCGGCGCGACCAGCTCGCCCAGCAGCAGCGCCCGCCCGTCGCCGAGGCGGGGCGTGAAGCCGCCGAACTGATGCCCGGCGTACGCCTGGGCCACCGGGGTCGCCCCGTGCGGCAGCTGCTCTCCGGTCAGCAGCCGGACGCCGTCGGGGCTGCCCAGCCACGCGGGGTCGAGCCCGAGCTCGGCGGCGTGCGCCTCGTCGAGCACCAGCAGGCGTGGGTAGGGGGCCGGCTCGGCCTGCCACGGCTGCGCCAGCTCCGGCAGTTCGTCGGCGAAGCGGCTCTGCAGCTGCACGCCGGGAGCAGGGGCGTCGCTCAGACCGTTCCAGAGGCGCTCGACCCCACCTTGCGGTAGCGCGACTCGATGAAGGCGAACACCGCGTACGCCAGCAGGCCGACCGCGATGACGACGAGCGCGACCGTCCCCCACGACTGCTGGGAGACCTCGCGCAGAGCGGCGTCGAGCCCGCGCGCCTCCTGCGGGTCGTACGTCACCGCCGCCTGGACGAAGAAGTAGCCGACCAGGGCCAGGATCGCGCCCTTGGTGACGTACGCCGCGGTGCCGAGCCGAGTGGACGCCGTGCGGACGCTCGACGACATCTCGCCGGTGCGCAGGGTCGGCAGGAAGTCCTGCTTCACGCCCTTCACGGCCGCGTGCACGCCCACGGCGATGACGACCAGACCGAGCAGCCCGACGAGGTAGCGCCCACCCGGCAGACCGAACAGGAAGTTCGAGCCCTGCTGCTCGGTGCTGCTCCCACCACCGGAGCTGCTGGAGCTGCTGCCGGCCAGGCCGACGATGCTGAACGCCGTGAGTGCCAGTGAGGCGTAGACCAGCGCCAGCACGGCGGCCGTGGCCTTGTCCTTGCCGTCGATCTCGGGACGGGCCAGCGTCGTGACCTCCAGGATGCGCCCGACGGCGAAGGCCAGCAGGCCGACGCCGAGCACGACCAGCGTGATCTTCCCGGGCGCGGTCTGCGCGATCTTCTGCAGGGCGCCGGTGGTGCTCGCCTGCTGCGAGGACGAGCCGAGGGCCATCTGCAGGACGAGGTAGGCCAGGGCGAGGTAGACGACACCCTTGGCCGCCCACCCGGCCAGGACGACCTTGCGGGCGGTCTCGGAACTGCCTGCCTGCTGTGCGGAGCGCTGGGCGGAAGTCATCTGCCGCTCGTACCCCGGCAAGGCTGGTCCTCGCAGTTGCCGGCGTGCTGTCGCGAGATCGTCATGCCGGACGACTGCCCCGGACAGCCCGGAGGGCCGGCGCACACTCGTGCGTCCGGCCCTCCGTCGTGCGGCGCGCGGTGTGACTACGAGGACGGCACCTCGGCGTCGGCGTCGCCCTCCAGGTCGCCGTCCACGTCGACGTCGAGGTCAGGGGTGTCGACGTCCACGTTGCTCTCCGGGAGCTCGACGTCGACGTTGCCGTCGGTGCTGGCGATGTCGATCCAGCCGAACACGAAGGCCAGCAGCACGAGCACCGCGATCACCGCGAGCGCGATGAGAAGTGCTGTCAGGCCGGACTTCTTCTTGTTGTCGCTGTCCTTGTCCTGCCGGTACGAGGTCTCGGTGGCCATGAGTGGCTCCTTGATGTCGTCGGGGGTTGTGAGTCGCCTCGGTCCTTGCCCGGCCCGGCAGGTAGCGCAGAGCGCGAGGAGGTGACGAAGTCGCAACAGTGCGCCTTGACGCTGGCCTCACGCCCCTGCGCGCAGGCTGGGCCCATGACCGCTCACCCCCTCCCCCCTCGCCCCGAGTCGACCCCCGCCCCGGTCCCCGTCTGGGCCCTCCGGCCGTCCGCCCCCGCTCCCGCGCCGCGCCGGCGCACCGCCGCCCTCGTGCTCAGCGCAGCGCTGCTCGCCGGGGCTGCTGGCGGCGCGGTCGGTGCCGCCGTCGCCCCGGACGACGCGGCCCCGCCCGTCGCGGACAGCACCTCCGCGGTGCGGACCTCCGCCACGGGCGACGTCGCCGACGTGGCGGCCGAGGTGCTGCCGAGCGTGGTGTCGATCTCGGTCCGGTCGGCGTCCGGGTCCGGGTCCGGGTCCGGTGTCGTGCTCGATGAGGCCGGGCACGTGCTGACCAACGACCACGTCGTCGCCCCCGGCGCGAACGGCGAGATCGCGGTCCTCCTGAGCGACGGCCGTCGCGGCGATGCGCACATCGTGGGAACCGACCCGGTGACCGACCTGGCGGTGCTGCAGGTCGACGTCGACGGCGGTCTCACGCCGATCGCGCTTGGTCGCTCGGCCGACGTCGCCGTGGGCGACGCGGTCCTCGCCGTCGGCTCTCCGCTCGGTCTCGACGGCACCGTCACGACCGGGATCATCAGCGCGTTGGACCGCACCGTCCGCACGAACCCGGAGACGCCGCTGCTCGGCGCGCTCCAGACCGACGCCGCCATCAACCCCGGCAACTCCGGCGGCGCACTCGTCGACGCCGCCGGTCGGCTGATCGGCATCAACACCGCCATCTCCTCGACCAGCGGCGGCAGCATCGGCCTCGGCTTCGCGATCCCGGTGGACCAGGCCCGGTCCGTCGCCGACGAGCTGATCCGCACCGGGCGCGCGACGCACCCCTCACTCGGCGTCGCCGCCACCACGGTCGCCGACGGTGCGCTGCTGCAGCAGGTGCCGGCGGACAGCGCCGCCGCCGAGGCTGGGCTGGAGGCGGGCGACGTCATCACCGCGGTCGATGCCGACGCCGTGACGAGCGTCGACGAGCTGGTGCTCGCCCTGCGCGAGCGCGGCGTCGACGAGCCCGTCGAGGTGACCTACCTGCGCGAGGACCAGGAGCGCACGGCGCAGGTGCGCCTGCGGGACCGCGTCTGAGCCGAACCGCCCCGCCGGTCCCCGTCAGCGGCTCGTTCGGAGCATGGACGGGCCAGGCGCCCTCACCGTCGCCGGGCGACCGCCGCCCCGGCCGCGGCCGCTGCCGCAGCGCCCGCGGCGAGCAGCCCGCGGTGCCGGCTGACCCACAGCCCGGGGCTGTGCGCGTAGGCCTGCCCGTCGAAGCTGCCTTGCGCCTGCACCTCTGCGCCGTACACCGGCTCCCAGGTGTTGGACCGGCCACCCGGCGGGTCGTGGTCGGGCGACTGCTGACCCTTCACGTTGGTCTTGGCGAGGTACCAGTCGAGCAGCGACGGAGCCACCCGGTTGCCGAGGATCGTGAGCACGGTGGGCAGGCCGACCCACATGGTCCTGCGCGGGTGCGCGGCGACATGCGCCACGGCGCGACCGGCGACCTCGGGCTGGTAGATCGGCGGCACCGGCATCGGGTGGTGCTCGACGCCCCGGTGCAGCACCCAGTCGAACTGCGGCGTGTTCACGCCCGGCATGTGCACCTGGCAGAGCTCGATCGCCGAGCCCTTGTGCTTGAGCTCGGTGCGCAGCGACTCGCTGAAGTTCTCGATGGCCGCCTTGGAGCCGCAGTACGCCGTCTGCAGCGGGATGCCGCGGAACGCAAGCGCCGAGCCGACCTGGATGATCGTTCCCCGGTCCCGCGGCGTCATCAGCCGCAGCGCGCTGCGGGTGCCGTTCACGAAGCCGAAGTACGTGACGGCCGTGATCCGCTCGAACTCCGCCGGCGTCAGGTCGTCGAAGAAGGCGATGGCCCCGGTGAAGGCGTTGTTCACCCACACGTCGATCGGACCGAGCTCCTGCTCGACGCGGTCAGCGGCCGCGTCGACGGCACCGTGGTCGGCCACGTCGACGGAGATGCCGAGCCCACGTCGACCGGCGGCTCGCACCTCGGCCACGGTGTCGTCGAGCCGCTCCTGCCCACGGGCCAGGACGGCCACGTCCCAGCCCTGCGCGGCGAGCTCGCGCACGGTCGCGCGACCGATCCCGGCCGTGCCGCCGGTGACGACGGCGACGCCGGGGGGTCCGTTCGTCCTGCTGCGGGTCATGGTCGTCTCCTGGGTGTCGTGGCCGGTCGACTGATCGGGTTCACCTGCTGCGCAGTGACTTCCACGCTGCACGTGCTTCGGGCAGTACCGCCGGCACGGTCGCCAGGAGCAGACCGGCGCTGACCGTGCACCAGGAGCAGACCTTCTTGTGCTTGGTGAGCTGCTCGGCGAACAGGTAGGTCCCGCCCGCCGCGTCGAGCAGGCTCTTGGCCAGCAGGACCAGCGGGATCCAGGGCTGCTCCTCGTGCCGCTTGGCACCACCCATGCCGGCCAGCACGAGGGAGACGCCGGCGCTGGCGATGCCGAGCGCGGAGTCGGGCGTGTGCAGCACCTGGTAGGCCTCGCCGGAGGCGTCGACGGCGTCCGCGCCGAGCCCGGGCAGGCTGGGCTCGGGCACCGAGCGGAGCAGGCCGAACTGGTAGAGCCCAACGACGGCGAGCGTGCCCGCCGCGGCCGTCTGCAGGGCTGCCGTGCGCCGACGCGCGTCGAGGTAGGGGCTGCTGCCGCGGCGCAACGCGTCGGAGATGGCCTCGGCTGCCGGGGTGCCTCCCCGGCCGACACCTCCGCTGCTCGGCCGCACGGTCGCTGCGGCTGGTCCTGCGGGGCGCTCTCGGGTCTTCATCGTGTCCTCCTGCTCGTCGGTGCCGGTCGTGGTCTGCGCGGGATCGTCCTCGTCCCGCATGCTGTGGCGGAGGCGGACGTAGCGCTGCAGTCGCCATGCCCAGGAGCCGGCGGCTCCCCACCGCGCGCGGCGCTTCGCCGCCTCGAGCACGTAGAGGGACCGGGCCAGCTCGGCGTGGCTCCACACCAGCGGGGCGTTGCCGAGCAGCGTCCCGGTCTGCGGGTCGACCTCCTCCGACAGCAGCCGCGGCAGCGCCGCACACAGCCGGTCGAGCCGCGACTCGGCCTCCTCGACCCGACCCAGCTGCGCGAGGGCCGTCACGGCGAGGAAGGACATCGGCAGGAAGGCGCCCTCGGCGCCCGAGAAGCCGTCGTCGCCGCCCGGCGGGTAGCGGTAGAGGTAGGGCCCGGCACCGAGCCGCTCGAGCAGCGCGTCCACCAACCGGTGGGCCCGCGGGTCGTCCGCGTCCAGGAGCCCGAAGGCGACGGCCATCAGCGCCGACGCGTCCGGCACCGGCGGTTCCTGCCCGTACGCCTGCGGGAGCAGCCCGTCGTCGCCGAGCGCCGCCACCACGCGGTCGCGGATCGTGTCGCGGGCCCGCTTCCAGTGCCGGCGCGAGGTCCAGGGCCGCCAGCCGCGCGCGATCCACAGCGCGCGGTCGAGCAGCAGCCAGCGGCCGATGTCCCCGTCCACGAGCGGCTGCCGGGTGCGCATCTCCCAGATGCCGTTGCTGTCCTTCACCTGCTCCGGGTCATCGGCGGCGACCTGGTCGGCCAGCCGCCGCACCAGGCTCCAGGTCGCGTCCTCCAGCCGGCCGCCCACCTGTACGTAGACCGAGACGGCCTCGGCGAGCAGTCCGAGCGAGTCGTACTGCCGCTGGCCGCTGGCGCCGTTGCCGACCCGGACCGGCCGGGAGCCGGCCCAGCCCGCCACCCCGTCGACGTCTCGCTCCGGGGGCACGTCCCCGCCGTGGACGTCGAGCATCGGGCGGGTCAGCAGGTCGCGGTCGGCCCACGCCTCGTGGACGAAGTCGAGGTAGCGACGGGCGTCGTCCCCCTTGCCCAGGAGGGCGGCGACCGCCGTGGACAGCGAGGCGTCGCGCAGCCAGGAGTACCGGTAGTCGAACTGCCGGTCGTGCCCCGGTGCCTCCGGCAGGCTCGTCGTCGGGGAGGCCACCACGGCGCCGGTGCGCTGTGAGGTGCAGGCCCGCAGGACCGCGAGCGCGTCCAACGCGCGGGAGGGGTGGATCGACGGCAGGCGGCAGTCGTCGAGCCGGGCGCGCTCGGCGCGGTCCCGCTCCTCGACCTCGGCCAGCAGCTCCGGCGCACTGCCCGACGGATCGGCCTCGACGCCGACCACCAGTGCGGTCCAGTGCTCGGTCACGTCCAGGCGCGTGCGCAGCGTCGTGCCGTCCAGCTCGTGCTCCCCGCCGTGCACCCGCAGCTCGCGACCACCGCTGCCCACCTCGAGGAGCCCCTGCGCGACGCCGCCGTGCAGCGACCACGACACGCGCGGAGCGTCGAAGCCCCCCAGCGACAGCTCGTGCTCGACCGGACCGGCGCCGGCCCGCACTCGGCGCAGCAGGCGGACCAGCAGGGCGCCGTCCCCCCGGGTGAGCAGCGCGTCGCGCACCTCCACCGCACCGTGCTCGTCGCGCAGGAGCGTCGTGGCGCTGGCACCGGCCGGCGCGTCGCCGGCATCGACGTACTGCAGCAGCGGGAAGCGGGCGGTGCCTCCGGTGGCGTCTAGCAGCCGCCAGCACAGCGGCCGGTCGTCGAACGTCGGCGCGCACCACCACTGGACGGCGGCGTCCGGTGCGAGCAGCGCGGCGCTGCGCCCGTCGGCGAGCAGCCGCAGGCCGGCCAGCGGCGGCGCCCACGCAGCCTCGTTCGTCCTCACCGGTCGCCGGACGTGACGGTGAGCGGCGGCAGTCCGGTGATCTCGTACGTCGCCGAGGCGATGTTGATGCCCGCCTGGTCGAGCGCCGCGAGGACCTCGCGCGACATCTCGTCCTTCATCCCGCGCACGCCGTGCACCCCGGTCAGGAAGCGCACGGTGAGCTCGAGCCAGTTGTCGGTGATGCGCCAGTAGACGGCGGGCTCGAGGTCGACCTCGCGCACGAAGTACCGCGTCTTCATCGCCTCCAGCGCCTCCGCCGGCATGTCCTGCCTGGCCACGGTGTGCCGCTGCGCCGCCTCGAGCAGGATCTCCTCGGCGCGCGCCCGGTCGTCGCGGTAGGCGATCGGCAGCGTGAGCTCGTCCCACAGGTACGGGAAGTCCCGCGTGTAGTTGTAGATCGCCTCGTCGAACACCTTGTCGTTGGTGACGGTGACGACACGACCGGTGTACTGGCGGCTCTTGACCCACATCGCCGGGTCCGCCGTCTGCACCGCGGGCGGCTGGCCCATCTCCATGATCGTCGTCTTGATGAACCCGAGCTGGATGACGTCGCCGCGGACGCCGCCCATTGTGATCCGGTCGCCAACACTGAACGTGTCGCCGCGCAGGATGCCGAAGTAGCCCGCGACCGCAGTGATCACCTTCTGCAGGGCGAAGGCCAGGCCGGCGGTGACCAGACCCAGTCCGGTGGCCAGCCGGGTCGGGTCGTCGAACCAGATCGGCAGGAAGCCGAGCAGCAGCAGCAGCGAGAAGCCCAGGTTGATCGCCTGGCGGGTCCAGAAGCGCGCGCTCTCCGTCGTCTTCCCCCGCTGAAGCGCACGGGAGATCCCGCGAGCGATCCAGCGCAGGACCACCAGCGTCGTGACCATCACGACGGTGAGCAGCAGCTTGATGCCGTTCTCCTGCTTGAAGAACAGCAGCCGGATCCGCTCGCCGAAGACCTCGAAGTAGAAGCCCTCCTCGGCCGACCCGCCGCGGTCGACGACCGGGCCCACATCCGGTGGCGACGGGAACAGCCCGGCGAGGGTCGAGAGGTCGGGAGCAGCGAGGACGAGGTCGAGGCCCATGGCCGGGTACTTGCCCGGCAAGCCGGAGTCCTACCACCGCGTCAGGCGCGCTGCGGCGGCCGACCGGCACCAGGATGACAAGGCTTTGACAACCGGCGGCGTCCCAGTGCTTGGGCCCCACCCGCTCGGGTAGGCGATCTGTCGACAACGTCACACGCCGAGACCCAGGAGCCTGGAGGCACCATGACGACGACATCCACGGAGACGGACAGCCGCACCGGCAGCAGCACCGAGCGCGGGGTCGCCAAGCAGGGCAGCAGCGCCCTCAGCACCTCGCAGGGCAAGACCTCCATCGCCGACTCCGTCGTCGCCAAGATCGCCGGGATGGCCGCGCGCGAGGTCGACGGCGTGTACAAGATGGGCGCCGGCACGGCTCGGGCCATCGGCACCCTGCGCGAGCGCTTCCCCGGGAGCAGCGGCCCGAGCGTGACGTCCGGCGTCACGGTCGAGGTCGGCGAGACCCAGGCCGCCATCGACCTGGACGTCGTCGTCGAGTACGGAGTGGCCATCGGCGACCTCAGCCAGGGCATCCGGCGCAACGTGATCGGTGCCGTCGAGCGCATGACCGGGCTGCAGGTCACCGAGGTCAACATCGCCGTCGACGACGTGCACCTGCCCGACGAGCAGGACGACACCCCGACGGAAGAGCCGCGGCCGCGCGTCCGGTGACCGACAGCAGCCCGTCCCCCACGCCGCCCGGTGACGTGTCCGCGGACGCGGTCGCGGAGGCGGCACTGGGGTGCCCGTGCGTCCTGTCGCTCGCGACGGACGGACCGGCCGTGCTGGCCACCTACCTGCCCGGACGCCGGGTGGTGGGCGTGTCGGTCCGCGAGGACGCGTGCGAGGTCGGCGTCGTGCTGCGCCTGGACGGGCGCCCGCTGCCCGAGCTGGCCGAGGAGGTGCGCCGCGCCGTCGAGCCGGTCGCCGGCGGCCGCCCGGTGCACGTCACGGTCACCGACGTCGTGCTGCCGGACGACGACGCGCACGAGCCGTACCCCGACGAGGCGCGCACGTGAGCCCTGCGCCCCCGGAGCGTCCGCGGACCGAGCGCACGCCACGCACGCAGAGCGAGTTCCGGGCGTTCGTGCGCCGACACCACCCCGACGTCGGGGGTGACCCCGAGGTGTTCGCCGCCGGTGTCGCCGCCTGGCGAGCCAGCTCCGTACCGGCCGCCGCACCGACCGTCGTCTTCTACCGCAAGCAGACGCTGCTGGCGCAGCTGCTGCAGACCCTGCTGGCGCACCTGCCCGTCCGTCGCCGTTCCCGCACGACCGATAGGAGAGCCCGATGACGAACTGCACCGCCCTCGGCCTGATCTTCGGGCTGTTCCTGGGGATCGCCGCCGCCTTCGGCGGTACGACCGAGTTCCTGCTCGTCCTCGTCTTCGGCGCCGCCGGGCTGTTCGTCGGCCGGGTCCTCGACGGGGCCGTCGACCTGGGCGCCTACCTCGGCAAGGACCGGCAGCGCTCGTGAGCACCGACGTCGCCGAGGTCAACGACGCCGCTGCCGAGGTCGCGCACCGCGGGCAGCTCGAGCTGCGCGAGCGCGCCGTCGAGAAGCTCGTGGCCGCAGCTGCCGCCGAGGTCGACGACGTCGCCGGCCCGGTGTCCAGGGTGCTCGGACAGCAGCTCGGCAGCGCCGACCTCGACGGGCGGCCGAGTGCCGACGTGACGATCGCCGGCGACCTCGTCACCGCGTCGGTGTCGCTGTCCGTGCGCTGGCCCGCCTCGGTGCCCGACGTCGCCGACGCCGTGCGCCACCGGGTGAGCGAGCGACTGTCCGCGCTCGCCGACCTGCGCGTCGGCCACGTCGACGTGGTCGTGACCGCCCTGCCGGTCGACCGGCGCCGCCGGCGCCGGGTCGACTAGTCGAAAGGAGGGGCCGTGCTGCTCCTGCACCTGGTGAACCGGCTGCTCGCCGCCGTGATCGCGCTCGCCGTCGTGGTCCTCGCGGCGCTGGTGACCATCGAGGTCGCGCGCTGGGCGGTCGGCGAGCCGTCCTGGATCGTGTCGTGGCGCGAGTGGACCGGGGACCTGACGGGCCTGCGCGCCGACGACGGGCGCCTCGCCGCCGTCGCGGCCGGACTGGCGGTGCTCGGGCTGCTGCTGCTGGTCTTCGAGCTCACGCCGCGCCGCCCCGACGCCCTGAGCACCGAGCCGCTGCTCGACGGCGTCCACACCGTCGTGAGCCGCAAGGGCCTGGCCAGCACGGCCGACACTGCGGCGCGCAGCGTCAGCGGGGTCATCGGGGCGAGCAGCTCGGTCCGGCGCTCACGACTGCACGTCACCGCCCGCACGCGGGTGCGAGGTGAGGGCGACGACCTGCGCGGCCGCGTGCGCAGCGCCGTCGAGCAGGCGCTGGCCGACCTCGAGCTCACCCGGCGACCCCGCGTCCGGGTCTCCGTCACCGAGGAGTCCTGATGGGTGCCCGCGCCGATCGGCTCAACCGCGTCGTGCTGACGCTGCTCGGCCTCCTGCTGCTTGCGCTCGGCGTCCTCGGCCTGCTGCCCGCGCTCGACGTGCTGGGCGACCGCTCCGACGACCTCGTCCTGCCGAGGGACGTCGAGGACTTCGTCACAAGCAACGCCGGTTGGCTGTGGCCGCTGGTCGCGCTCCTGCTGGTGCTCCTTGCGCTGATCGCGCTGCGCTGGCTGGTGCAGCAGCTGCGGACCGACCGGGTCGGCGACCTGGACCTGACCCGTGACCGCACCAGCGGTGAGACGCACCTCGGCACGTCGGCCGTGACCGACGCCCTGACCGCGGCCGTGGAGCAGACGCCCGGCGTCGACAGCGCCGCCGCCCGCGTGATCCGCCTGCACGGCCGCCGGGTGCTGCTGCTGAAGGTCCGCCTCGCCGACCGCGCTGACGCGGCGCAGGTCCGCCGAGCCCTCGCCCACGGGCCGCTGACGGAGCTGCGGACCGTGCTGGGCGGCCTGTCCTGGCCGGACGTCCGGGTCGAGCTGGAACCATCGACGAAGGGCAGCGCCCGAGCCGTCGCGTGACGGGACCCGGCCCGGCCGGCCGTCGGGCTCGACGGGAGCAGCCCGCGAGGGTAAGCACGACCGTGTGAGGTTGATCTGCACGCCCTGCCGCGAGCAGGAGCACCAGCGCTGCCCCGGCCGGACCTGGTGCTACTGCCAGCACCGCCGGCCGGGCCCGGTCGAGCCCGCCACCGGCCCGCCAGGCGAGTAGGGCAGCCTTTCGCGGGGGTAGGACCCCGCGAGCACCAGCACCTCCCGCACCTCCGCCGTCCCTGACAGAAGGCAGTTCTCCCATGCGCGTGTGGCCAGGATCGGCCTACCCCCTCGGCGCCACGTACGACGGCACCGGCACCAACTTCGCCCTGTTCTCCGAGGTCGCCGACCGCGTCGAGCTGTGCCTGTTCGACGAGGACGGGACCGAGACGCGCATCCCGCTGCCCGAGCGCGACGCCTTCGTCTGGCACGGCTACCTGCCCAACGTCGGTCCCGGGCAGCGGTACGGCTACCGCGTCTCCGGGCCGTACGAGCCGGAGAACGGCCACCGGTGCAACCCCAGCAAGCTGCTGCTCGACCCCTACGCCAAGGCCGTCGACGGCGACATCGACTGGTCGCAGTCCTGCTTCAGCTACACCTGGGGCGACGAGGAGTCCTTCAACGACGAGGACTCCGGGCCGCACATGAGCAAGTCGGTCGTCATCAGCCCGTTCTTCGACTGGGACAACGACCGGCAGCCGCGCACCCCGTACAACGAGACGGTCATCTACGAGGCGCACGTCAAGGGGCTGACCAAGACCCACCCGGACATCCCGGAGGAGGTGCGCGGGACCTACGCCGCGCTGGCCCACCCGGTGATGATCGAGCACTACAAGAAGATCGGCGTCACGGCCGTCGAGCTCATGCCGGTGCACCAGTTCGTGCACGACAGCCACCTGGCCGACCGGGACATGCGCAACTACTGGGGCTACAACACGATCGGCTTCTTCGCCCCGCACAACGACTACTCCTCGTCCGGCCAGCGCGGCCAGCAGGTGCAGGAGTTCAAGGCGATGGTCAAGGCGCTGCACGCCGAGGGGCTCGAGGTGATCCTCGACGTGGTCTACAACCACACCGCCGAAGGCAACCAGCTCGGCCCGACGCTGTCCTTCCGCGGCATCGACAACGCCAACTACTACCGGCTCGTCGACGACGGCAGTCCTTCATCTAAGAAGCACTACTACGACACGACGGGCACCGGCAACACGCTGCTGATGAAGAGCCCGCACGTGCTGCAGCTGATCATGGACTCGCTGCGCTACTGGGTCACCGAGATGCACGTCGACGGCTTCCGCTTCGACCTGGCCAGCTCGCTCGCCCGGCAGTTCCACGAGGTCGACCGCCTGTCGGCCTTCTTCGACCTCGTCCACCAGGATCCGGTCGTCAGCCAGACCAAGCTCATCGCCGAGCCGTGGGACATCGGCTACGACGGCTACAACGTCGGCGGCTTCCCGCCGCTGTGGACCGAGTGGAACGGCAAGTACCGCGACACCATGCGCGACTACTGGCGCGGCGAGCCCGAGACGCTCGCAGAGTTCGCCTCGCGGTTGACCGGCTCGGCCGACCTGTACGAGGAGGACGGCCGCCGGCCCTACGCCTCCATCAACTTCGTCACCGCGCACGACGGCTTCACGATGCACGATCTCGTCTCCTACAACGACAAGCACAATGACGCCAACGGCGAGGGCGGCAACGACGGCGAGAGCCACAACAGCAGCTGGAACTGCGGCGTCGAGGGCGACACCGACGACCTCGAGGTCGTCGCGCTGCGCGAGCAGCAGAAGCGCAACTTCCTCACCACGCTGTTCCTGAGCCAGGGCGTCCCGATGCTGCTGCACGGCGACGAGCTCGGCCGCACGCAGGACGGCAACAACAACGTCTACGCCCAGGACAGCGAGATCGCCTGGGTCGACTGGGAGCGCGCCAAGGACTACGAGGTGCTCACCGAGTTCGTGGCGCGACTGGCCGAGCTGCGCAAGGAGCACCCGGTCTTCCGCCGTCGCAGGCACTTCCGCGGCCGACCGGTGCGCGGGAGCGCCATCGAGGACATCGGCTGGTACACCCCGGCCGGCGAGGAGATGAGCGACGACGACTGGGACTCCGGCTTCGCCAAGTCGGTCACCGTCTTCCTCAACGGCGACGGGATCCGCGAGCCGGACCCGCGCGGCGAGCGGGTCACCGACGACTCGTTCTTCCTGATCTTCAACGGCCACCACGAGGCGATCGACTTCACGCTGCCCGACCTCGGCGCCGGCGAGCGCTGGCAGGTCGAGATCGACACGGCCGCGCCGATGCTCGGCGACGTCGAGGACCGCACCGTCAAGACCGGCGAGCCGGTCGAGGTCGAGGCCCGCTCGGTGCAGGTCCTGCGGAAGGTCTTCTAGTGCGGGTCGCCGACGGACGGCCGGTACCGGTCTCGACCTACCGGGTGCAGCTGCGCCCGCGGGCCGAGGACCACCCCGGCTTCGGCTTTGACGACGCCGCGGCGGTCGTGCCCTACCTCGCCGATCTCGGGGTGACCCACCTCTACTGCTCCCCCTACCTGCAGGCCGCTCCCGGCTCGGCGCACGGCTACGACGTCGTCGACCACGGCCGGCTCAACGCCGAGCTCGGCGGCGAGGAGGCCTTTGAGCGGATGGTCGCGGCCTGCCGCGCCGCCGGCCTGGGCATCCTGCTCGACGTCGTGCCGAACCACATGGCGATCAGCGAGCCGCAGTCGCAGAACGCCGCGTGGTGGTCGCTGCTGCGCGACGGGCGCGACTCGCCGTACGCCGACTGGTTCGACGTCGACTGGGACAGCGCCGACAACCCCGGCAAGGTGCTCGTCCCGGTGCTGGGGGCGCCGCTCGGCGAGTGCCTCGACGAGCTCGAGCTGCTCGAGGACCGGATCCGCTACTACGACCACGAGGTCCCGCTCGCCCCCGGCACCCGCGTGGACGGTGACGTGGCCGCGACCCTCGATCGCCAGCACTACCGGCTGGCGCACTGGCGGGTCGCCGGCGAGGAGCTCGACTACCGCCGGTTCTTCGACGTGACCACCCTGGCCGGGGTGCGGGTCGAGGTGCCGGAGGTCTTCGACGCGACCCACGCGCTGCTGCTGCAGCAGCTGCGCGACGGCATCCTCGACGGGCTGCGCATCGACCACCCCGACGGCCTGGCCGACCCCGGCGGCTACCTCGACCGGCTGGCCGAGGCCACCGGCGGCGCGTGGGTGGTGGTGGAGAAGATCCTCGAGCCCGGCGAGGAGCTGCCCGTCCACTGGGCGACGGCCGGCACGACCGGCTACGACGCGCTCAACCGGGTGCTCGGCCTGTTCGTCGACCCGGCCGGCGAGCTCCCGCTCACCGCGCTGTGGACCTCGGTCACCGGCTCCGAGAAGTCGTACGAGGACGTCGTCGACCAGACCAAGCACCTCGTCTTGCGCGAGGTGCTGGCCGCCGAGGTGAACCGCCTGACCGAGCTCGGCCTGCGGGTCTGCCGCACCGACGCGTCGCTGCGCGACACGACGCGGCGCGGGCTGCGCGAGGCGCTGGTCGAGGTGCTGGCCGGCTTCGACGTCTACCGCGCCTACCTCCCGCCGACCGGTCCGGCCGACGCGACCGCCCGGCACCACGTCGACGCGGCGGTGGCCCGCGCGCTCGCGGTGCTCCCCGGCCGCGCCGCCGAGGTCGAGGTCGTACGGCGGCTCGTCCTCGCCGAGGGGCCGTCCGGTCCAGAAGCGCGAGAGTTCGTGATCCGCTTCCAGCAGACCTGCGGCCCGGTCATGGCCAAGGGCGTCGAGGACACCGCCTTCTACCGCTACCTGCGGCTGTCGGCACTCAACGAGGTCGGCGGCGATCCCGGCCGCTTCGGCCTGCCGGTGCAGGAGTTCCACGAGGCGTGCCGGGTCCAGCAGGAGCAGTGGCCGGCGTCCATGACGACCCTGTCGACCCACGACACCAAGCGCTCCGAGGACGTCCGCGCCCGGCTGGTGCTGCTCGCGCAGTGCCCGACCGAGTGGGGCGACGCAGTCACCCGCTGGCATGCCGCGGCCGCCCACCACCGCTCCCCCGCCGGCCCCGACGCGGCGACCGAGCAGCTCGTCTGGCAGAGCCTGGTCGGTGCGTGGCCGCTGACCGCCGACCGGGCGGTGACCTACGTCGAGAAGGCCACCCGCGAGGCCAAGGCCCACACGTCGTGGGTCGACCCGGTGCCAGCCTTCGACGAGGCGGTGCAGGCGTTCGTGCGGGCGGTCCTCGCCGACGAGGCGATCGTCGCCGCGGTCGAGTCCTTCGTCGCGCGGCTGACACCCGCCTGGAAGGTCACGGCGCTGGCTCAGAAGGCCGTGCAGCTCACGATGCCGGGGGTCGCCGACACCTACCAGGGCAGCGAGCTCTGGGACCTGTCGCTGGTCGACCCGGACAACCGGCGGCCGGTCGACTGGGACGCCCGTCGCGCCGCGCTCGCCGGGCTGGAGGACGGCGTGCCGTCCCTCGACGACCTCGGGACGGCCAAGCTGCACCTCGTCGCCCGCCTGCTGCGGCTGCGTCGCGAGCAGCCCGGGACGTTCCTGTCCGGGGCGTACGACGGCCTGGACGTCGGGGCCCGCGCGGTCGGCTTCGTGCGCGGGGACCGCGTCGTGACGGTCGCACCGACCCGCGCGCTCGCCGTCGAGCGCACCGGGTGGGGCGCCGACGCCGTCGACCTGCCCGCGGGCAGCTGGCGCGACCTGGTGACCGGGGCGGAGCGGTCCGGGACCGTGCCGCTCGCCGAGCTGCTGGCCGGCTTCCCGGTGGCCGTCCTGGTGCGCGACTAGCGCGCGTCGGCCCCGGCCGGGTCGGCGGCGTCGCGCTGCGCCGGCACGCGCAGCAGCCCGACGCCGCGGTCGGGCTTGCTGGCCTTGTCGGCGTACATCCCCGCGTCGGCCCGGCGCACCAGCTCGTCGAGCGAGCAGGCCTCGTCCGGGAACCACACCTCGGCGCCGACGGACAGGCGCAGCTCGAAGCCCGCGCCGGACCGGGCGTTGTGCACGTCGAGGGCGTCGAGCAGCCGGCGCCGCGCGGCGCCGGCCTGCCCGTCGTCGCCGAGCAGCAGCACGAACTCGTCGCCGCCGAGCCGGCCGACCAGGTCGGACGCGCGGGACGCCGCGAGCAGTACCGACGCGGCGTCGGCGATGGCGCGGTCGCCCTCGCGATGCCCGAGGGAGTCGTTGACCTGCTTGAGCCCGTCGAGGTCGACGAAGAGCAGGACGCGCGCGCTCGACGTCCGCCGGGCCCGCTCGAGCTCGTGCTCGGCCAGCACGAACCAGCCACGCCGGTTGTAGAGGCCGGTCAGCGCGTCGCGCAGCGCGACGACCCGCAGGGCCGCCTCGCGCTTGCCGTGCAGGACGACCAAGCCGGTGCCGGCCGCCAGGATGAGGCCGACCAGAGCGACGTCCACCCAGAGGCTGGAGCGCTTGAGCGCACCCTCGAACTCGTCGCGGCTCTGCGGCGTGAGAGCCGTCCAGCCGGTGGTGCCGGCCCGGGCGTAGGACGTGACCAGGCCCTCGCCGTCGTCGGTGTCGAGGATGCCCGCGTCGTCGTCGCGGGCGGCGAGCCCGGCGCGAAGCCCCGCCAGCGGGAGCGGCTCGCCGACGGCGGCCGGCGTCGGCGCGGCGAGGGCAAGACCCCTGGCATCCAGCACGTAGCCGTGGCCGGTCGAGCCGTACTTCAGGCCCGAGACGTACTGCTGCAGCGCGCCGCGGGCCGGCTCCCACAGCCCGACCAGCAGCCCGCGCGTGCCGTCGGCCAGGTCGGCGGGGACAGCCAGGGCCAGCACCTGCCGGTCCCCTGCGGCCATCACGCCGGACACCGGCAGGACGCCGGGCTCAGGCGCGCGCACGGCGGCCCGCAGCGGCTCCCAGCCGGGGTCGTCGGGGGCAGGGAAGGCCCCGGTGGTGCTCCACCCGGCCAGCGGCTGCGCCGTGGGGCCGAGCAGCACCGCGCCGAAGTCCAGCGACCGGGCGGCGCCGACGAGCTCCTCGAGCCGGGTCGCGGTCGCGGGGTCACCGGGCTGCGCGCCCCAGGCCGGGCCGGGCGCGAGCCGGTCGACGACCTCGGCCCCGATGAGCTGGGTGTACTGCTCGACCAAGCCGGCAAGCCTGAGCTGCAGCTGCAGCCGGTCCTCGCGGTGGACCTCCAGGGCCTGTTGGCCGGCCAGGTGCCCGGCGAGCAGGCCGAGGGAGCCCATGACCAGCACCAGCGCACCGGAGACGAGCAGCGGCAGGTGACGGCGCACGCCGCGTCGCGAGGTGCCGTCCATGCGTCCCTCCCCGATCCGTCCTGGTCTGCTTCGGCGCGACATGACCCTCACCACACCCCCGCAGTGCAGATGATCACTTCTGACTAGGCGCCGGCTGCCCGGGCAGAGCGTGGCCATGACGACTCTGCGCGTGTGGGCCCCTCGACCGAGCACGGTGGAGGTGGAGGTGGATGGGACCCGGACCCCGTTGGTCTCGGACGACGGTGGCTGGTGGAGCGGCGAGGTCGGCGGGCCGGGCACCGACTACGCGCTCGTGCTCGACGGCGGCGAGCCCCGGCCCGACCCGCGCAGCGCCTGGCAGCCGCACGGCGTGCACGGCCCCTCCCGAGTCGTCGACCACGACGCCTTCGCCTGGACCGACGCGACCTGGCGGGGCGTGGCCCTGCCCGGCAGCGTCCTGTACGAGCTGCACGTCGGGACCTTCACGCCGGAGGGCAGCTTCGACGCCGCGATCGATCGGCTCGACCACCTCGTGGAGCTGGGCATCAGCGCCGTCGAGCTGTTGCCGTGCAACGCCTTCGCCGGCCGCTGGGGCTGGGGCTACGACGGCGTCGCGTGGTTCGCCGTGCACGAGCCGTACGGCGGTCCGGACGGGCTCAAGCGCTTCGTCGACGCCTGCCACGCCCGCGGGCTCGGGGTCGTCATGGACGTCGTCTACAACCACCTCGGACCGGCCGGGAACTACCTGCCGGAGTTCGGCCCGTACCTCACCGAGGACCACACGACCCCGTGGGGGTCGGCGGTGAACCTCGACCGGCCCGGGTCGGACGAGGTGCGCCGGTACGTGCTGGACAGCGCGCTGATGTGGCTGCGCGACTACCACGTCGACGGGCTGCGTGTCGACGCCGTGCACGCCCTGGTCGACGAGCGGGCCACCCCGCTGCTCGAAGCGCTGTCGCTCGAGGTCGAGGCGCTGGGCGCCCACCTGCACAAGCCGCTGTTCCTCATCGCCGAGAGCGACCTCAACGACGCGCGCATGGTGACGGCCCGCGAGGCGGGCGGGCTGGGCTTCGACGGCCAGTGGGCCGACGACGTCCATCACGCGCTGCACGCCAACCTCACCGGCGAGAGCGCCGGCTACTACGGCGACTTCACCGGCCTGCCGGTGCTGGCCAAGGTGCTGTCCGACGTGTTCCTCCACGACGGCCGCTGGTCGTCCTTCCGCCAGCGCACGCACGGCCGGCCGGTGCCCGCCACGGTGCCCGGGCACCGCTTCGTGGTCTACCTCCAGGACCACGACCAGGTCGGCAATCGGGCCACCGGCGACCGGATCTCCGCGACGCTGTCCGACGGCCTGCTCAAGGTCGGGGCGGCGCTGCTGCTCACCTCGCCGTTCACCCCGATGCTGTGGATGGGCGAGGAGTGGGGCGCGCGCACGCCCTGGCTGTTCTTCTCCGACCACGAGGGCGAGCTCGGGGAGGCCGTCCGACAGGGCCGGCGGGCCGAGTTCGCCTCGCACGGCTGGGACACCGAGGAGGTCCCCGACCCTCAGGACGAGGCGACCGTGCGGGCCTCGACCCTCGACTGGGACGAGCCCGCGCAGGACCGGCACGCCGCCCTGCTGGCGTGGACGCGCGACCTGATCGCCCTGCGCCGGGCCCGCCCGGAGCTGTCCGACGGCCACCGCGACCGCACGGCGGTGTCGTACGACGAGGCGCAGCGCTGGCTGGTCGTGCGGCGCGGACCGGTGGCGGTCGTGGTCAACCTGGCCGGCGAGCGCCGGTCGGTGCCGCTGACGGGCAGCCCGCAGGCGGTGCTGCTGGCCAGCGAGCCCGGGGTGGAGCACGCCGACGGCCAGGTCTCTCTGGCGGGCGAGTCGGTCGCGGTGGTCGAGCTGGCCTGAGACAGGGCGCGCCAGCGCCGCGAGCCCTATCGTCGCGCCCATGATCCCGGCGGCGCTCGAGACCGACTACCTGGTCGTCGGCGCCGGTGCGACGGGCATGGCCTTCGCCGACACGCTGCTTGCCGAGAGCGACGCCCGCATCACGATCGTCGACCGGCACGGCAAGCCGGGCGGGCACTGGAACGACGCCTACCCGTTCGTCACGCTGCACCAGCCGTCGGCCTTCTACGGGGTCAAGTCGACCGAGCTCGGCACAGGACGGAAGGACACCACCGGGCTCAACCAGGGCCTGTACGAGCTGGCCTCCGGCGCCGAGGTCAGCGGCTACTACGACCGGGTCATGAACTCGCACCTCTTGCCCAGCGGCCGGGTGAAGTACTTCCCGATGTGCGACTACGAGCGTGACGAGGCGGGCGGGCACCGGTTCCGGTCGCTGCTGTCCGGCGCGACGACGACGGTCGAGGTGCGCCGCAAGGTCGTGGACGCGACGTACGGCAGTCCGTCGGTCCCGTCCACGCACGTGCCGCGCTTCTCGGTCGGCCCGGGCGTCCGGCTGGTCCCGCCCAACGCCCTGCCGGGCCTGGCCGCGGGCAGTGCGCCGCTGCCCCGCCGCTTCGTCGTGCTCGGCGGCGGCAAGACCGCGATGGACACCTGCATCTGGCTG
>Ga0136633_1000717_pt1 | contig 25079 bp, 22 predicted proteins | sample AntDrymeUQ832206_2_FD_105494 | JGI IMG/M metagenome (GOLD analysis project Ga0136633, IMG submission 105494) | Polar desert sand microbial communities from Dry Valleys, Antarctica - metaG UQ83 (22.06) | ecosystem: Environmental > Terrestrial > Soil > Desert | place: Antarctica: Dry Valley... | reverse complement strand
GCGATAGCCGCGCGCCTGCTTGTTGTTCCAGTTGGTGATGTACTGCTGATCGCCCGCATGGGGATGCTGGGCGGCGGGCGTCTGGTCCGACAGAGAGGTCTCGGGGTTCCAGCCGCGCCACTCGAACTTCTGCAGGCCCAGCGTCGGGAAGTCGGGATCGACGCCCCTCGCGCGCACCGGGTTGGCGCCGGAGTTGAAGAACGCGATCTTCTTGTCGTCGATGTAGAGCCAGTTGAACGTGTAGCCGATGCGGTGGGCGGCCTTCTTGAACGCCTCGGAGTCGGCCATCCGCTCGGGCGCGTTGAAGTCCATGAAGCCCGGGGCCGAGTCGAGCTCGTGGAAGTACGTGGAGCGCAGGCGGGTGAAGGCGACGGCCTTGCCGCCCACGGTGCCGCGGTGCGAGACCAGGCCGAGCTTGGTCCGGTAGGTCCGCAGCGTCTGGGAACCGGCCGGCGTCATGTCGCCGGCGGTGGGCGACCACGTGTTGGTGCGCTCGAGCGCCTCCATCGCCTCGCACTTCCCGCGGAACAGGTAGTGCGTGGCGGCCGCGGTGGGCTTCGCGCCGTCCGGTGAGCAGAGCTCGACGGCGAAGATGTCGATGTTGTCCTGGCCCGCCGACGTGGCGCTCCAGGCGTAGTCGCGCCCGCGACCGAGCTGGATGTAGAGGTTGACGCCGTTGAACGAGGCGCCGCGCGCGTCGATCCCGGGCTTGCCGTTGACGGCCGGCGCATGCAGTTCGGCTTCCATGAGGATCTGCGGGTTGAAGTAGCCCGTCTGGGGGCCGGCGACCATCAGCGGCCGGCCGCTCTTGGATTCGCGCGCGGAGACCAGCAGCGCGTTCGACATCATCTTCGGGAGCTCGAGCAGCGCCCGCTGCGTGGCGCCGGTGCGCGGGGCGCCGGACCCGGAGCCCGACGACGCGATCACGAGCGGCTCCTTCTTCAGCGAACCCTTGTCGGGCAGCGCGACGCTGCCCTTCGCCGCCCTCCGGGGCCGGGCCTGGTAGCGGAAGATCGCCTTCGGGTCGAGCACGGTGACCGGCGCCTCGGGATCCTCGGAGGCGCGGAAGTCGTTGAACACCTTGCGCCCCTTCTTCGCGCCGAATCTCGTCTCGAGCGCGCGGTAGATCTCCGTCGACTGCAACTCGCTGCCGCCGCCCTTGCCGAAGATCCCGCCGACCAGGGCGGCGGTCGCCACGACGTCCGTGACCGCCCAGGTCTCGGGGCCAGCGGGACGGGAGATCGCCGCGTACTCGCCCGGAAGCTTGGTGGCGTCGAGCTTGGCTTCGGAGATGTACTTGTTGACGCCCTCGACGTAGTTGCGGATGTCGTCCTGGATCGTCGCGCCGTCGGGGCCGAGCAGGTCGTCGAGCTGGTCGAACTGGCGCTGCAGGTCGGCCTCGTTGTAGGGCGACTGAGACCACACGTCGTGGTCCATCGCGGTGTTGCCACCGCCGGCGAAGCTCGACAGCTTCGAGCGTCCCGCGTTGCGCAGCACGTCCATGAAGAACAGCCGGTCCTCGGCGCCGACGTAGCCGGCGCCGAACATCGTGCCGTTGCGGTCGGCACCGTAGACGCGCGGGACGCCGAACTGCCGGTCGCGGACGATCGTGAGGTCTTCGCGCGGCGAGTACGTGCGCTCGACGTCCTCGGGCTTGACCCCGAACGTGGCGTCCTTGAAGTACTTCGGCAGGTCGGCCGCCTGCAGGCCGGGCGTCGCGTACACGAGGTCTCCGTACATGCCGAGCTGGTCGCAGCAGTGGGGGACCCTCGCGCCGGTGGCCAGGAACGCGGCAAGCTCCGGGCCGTTGTACGTGCCATTGGTGCCCGAGGGCAGGATGTCGCGGAAGCCGCCGCCGTCGTTGAAGCCGTAGGGCGAAGGCGTGGGGGCGGCCTCGGCGGTGCCGGCCAGCGCGAGCGCGGCGAGCACGGCGGGGAAGACTCGGCGCAGCATCATTCCCCGAGCGTAGGCGCAGCCCGGTTGCCCAGGCGCCGACTGCGTCAAGCGTGGGCCTGCTCCCAGCCGAGTTCCGTGCGGATGCCGGCGGCGAGCAGGATCGCGTTGGCTTCCTCCAGCGAGCCCGCTCCGAGCACCGCCGCGGCGCACCGCGCCGGCCCGGCGATCGCGATCGCGCAGTCGAAGAAGAAGGTCAGCGCGCACACAGGACTCAGCTCGACGTGGCGGCGGCCGTCGCGGATGGGGGACGGGCCCGTCCGGCCGCGGGCGGCCAGCAGCGCCTGCGCGCTCGCCTCGGTCGGGACCTGCGCGACGGCCGTCTCCAGCAGCGTCGTGACTCCCGGGGTGAGCCCCCAGGTCCCCAGCCAGCCTCCGGCTGCCGCGAGCTCGCCGATCCGCTCGAGCACCTCGGCGGGTGACAGCTCGCCGTCGCAGGCCGGGCCGAAGACGGCGCCGATCGCCGGCGTCGTCATGTACGCGCTGGCCGCGAGCAGGACGGCGTCGCAGAGCGGGCTGGCCAGGTTCGGCTCGTGGCCGTGGCCGAGCACGTCGCCGCCGACGTCGACGAGCGCGACGAGATCGCAGCCGAGGTGGGCGGCCGCGCCGTCCAGGGCGACCGCGGCCGCGCGCGGGCCGCCCGTCGGGTCGATCAGGACGGTCGGCGCGCCGAGCACCCGCGCCATGTGGGACTCGGCAAACGAGAAGCCGCCCGCACCCGTGGTGTCCGGACCGGCCAGGGCTGCGCCCGGGGCGATCACCTGCGCGCCGGAGATCTCGTCCAGTCGCCGCGGGCCGGGCAGCGGGTCCACCGGCCGGCGCTCCCAGGTCACGCCGCCGACGTGAGCCTCGAGGCCGGCCTCGGCGGCGGCCTGCGCGACGCCGAGCGCGCCTACGACATCGCCACCCCCGCCGATGCCGATCGACAGCAGCCGGCGCGCCGCGCCGAAGACGGGATGTGGCGCGCGCGGGCTCAGGCCGACCTCAGCTCAGACGTATTCGGTGACGGCGGTGCCGTCGGCGATCGCTGCGATCCGCTCGCTCGCCCGGTCGAACTCCTCGTCGGAGAGCACCGGGGTGCCCTCGAAGGGGAGATCGCGGGTGATCTCGAGGAAGGAACGGCATCCGCCGTAGTCGTCGCGGACCTTCACGGTGACCGGGCGGGGGATGCGGTAGGTGCGCAAGAGCACGACGTGCAGCGGGTGACGGCGCTTCCAGGCCAGGCGCTTCTCGGCGTAATCGGGCGTCCACACGTAGTAGGGCGAGAGCGCGTCGACGGCGCGGCGGTCGGTGACCGTCCAGCAGCCCGCGACCTCGGCCCAGGCCCGGATCCGAACCCGGTCCGGCTGCGGCAGCCCGCCGTCCATCGTCATCGCCCACGCGGGCGGCTCGCCGTCGGCCCACACGCCCTCCTCGAGGGCACGGCGCATCTCGGGCTGATGGGACTCACGCACCAGGTCGGCACGCTGGTGGTCGAACGTCGGATAGAGGAAGAACCGGTCGTGGTCGAGACGGAAGTGCTTGGACGGCTCGTTGACCCCTCCCTTGCGGAGGGTGACCAGCTGCTCGCCCTCGGCGAGAGCGCGGACAGTCACAGCCCATTCCTTGAACGCGATCGGCATAAGTAAAAAAGGCCTCCTCGGGCCTGGTGGAAACGGCTCCCGCGACCGCTGTAGAGCTAAATTCCGGGCGGGAATCACATACTATGCACAAAGTCCCGGAATCACCAAATGTCCTGCTTGAAGGCCTGTTTCCCTGCTGACTCCCGGTCAAACCTGAGTCGCCGGTTCACGTCAGCCGATGTCCGGCGGAATCCTCGAGGACTTCCAGGACCGCCGCGAAATCGGCGTTGCCAAGGCCCCGCTCGGATCCCGCGGCGTAGACCTCGGCCGCCTGTTCGGCGGCGGCGAAGGGCACGCCTGCGGCCCTGGCCTCGTCCAGACAGAGCCGGACGTCCTTGAGCATGTGATCGAGCTTGAAGAGCGTCGAGAAATCGTGGCTGCGCATGGGGCCGGCCTTCAGCTCGAGCATCGCCGAGCCCCCCGATCCGGCGCCCATCACCTGCTGCAGCGCGTCGAGGTCCACGCCGGCCTTCGAGCCCACGATCAGGGCCTCGGCGACCGTGGCCGCATTGACCGCCGCCACCGCGTTGTTGAGCAACTTCACCATCTCGCCGTGCCCGAGCGGACCGACGTGGACGATGAGCTTGCCCATCGCCTCGAACAGCGGCTTCGCACGTTGGAAATCGTCGGCCTCGCCGCCGGCCATGATCGTCAGCGTCCCGTCGGCGGCCTTCGGGGATGAGCCCGTGACCGGAGCGTCCATGAAGCGCACGCCCGCCGCGGCGAGTCGCCCGCCGATCCGGCGCGTGTCGGCCGGGGCGATCGTCGACATGTCCACGAACAGCGCCCCCTCGCGCGCACCGTGGACCGCGCCATCTTCGTCGCGCAGCAGCACGTCCTCGACCATCGGGCCGTCGACCACCATCGAGATGACCACGTCGGCGCGCGCCGCGGCGTCGGCGGGCGTGTCGCACACCTCGCCGCCGTGTTCGGCGGCCCACGTCTCGGCCGTCTCGCGCGTGCGGTTCCAAACGGCCAGGTCGTGACCGGCCCGGCGGAGGTTGGCGGCCTGCCGGGAGCCCATGATCCCGAGACCGAGGAAGGCGACATCCATGGCCGCAGGCTATCCCTCGCCGTGGCCTCCGCCGCCCGGCGTCTCGATCCGCAGCCGCTGTCCAGCGCGCAGCGTCCCCCGGGCCTTCGGCGCCAGTTCGGCGTCGTCGAGCGAGTTGCGCCCACGGGCTCCCGGGCCGCCACCGTCGGCGCCCGGCGGGGCGTGCCGGCGGCGCTCGGTCAGCAGCGAGTACGTCATGTCCTCGAGCGCCTCGTACTCGCGCACCACGCCGTTCCCGCCCCGGAACGCTCCGGCGCCGCCGGTCCCGCGCCGGAGCGCGTACTCGGTCACGCGCAGCGGGAACTCGTTCTCGAGCGCCTCGATCGGCGTGTTGAGCGTGTTCGACATCGCCACGTGGACGCCGCTGGGCCCGTCGGAGTCCGCGCAGGCACCCTGCCCGCCCCCGAGCGTCTCGTAGTAGGTGAACGCCTCGGTCCCCAGTGTCACGTTGTTCATCGTCCCCTGGCCCAGCGCGCGGCCGAAGGCGGCGAGGACGAGGTCGGCGACGCGCGAGGAGGTCTCGACATTCCCGGCGACCACGGCTGCGGGGGGACGCGCGTTGAGCAGCGAGCCCTCGGGCGCGAGCACGGTCAGGGCCCGCGAGGCTCCGGCGCTGGCCGGGATGTCGGGATCGGTGAGCACGCGCAGCGCGAACAGGCAGGCCGACACGGTGACCGCGAGCGGGCAGTTGAGGTTGCCCTCGTGCTGGGCCGCCGAGCCGCCGAAGTCCAGCGTGATCGCGTCACCGGCGACCGTCGCGCGCAGTCGCAGCTCGAGGTCGCCCTCGGCGGCTTCGAGCACGTCGCGCGCCTCACGCACGCCGTCCGGGAGCGCCGCGATGCACGCGCGCATCCGCCGCTCGGCGTAGTCCTGGACGGCGTCGGTCGCCTCACGCAGACCGCTCACCGCGTGGCGCGCCGAGAGCTCGCGCAACCGGTCCACCCCGACGCGGTTGGCGGCCAACTGGGCGCGCAGGTCGGCGCGGCGCTGCGCGGGAGCGCGCATCTGCGCGACCAGCCGGTCGATCGCCGGGGCGTCGAGGACCTGCGGCGCGATCACGACGCCCTCGTCGGCGAGCGTTCTCGAATCGGCCGGCATCGATCCCGGGGTGGGACCGCCGACGTCGGCGTGGTGGGCGCGGTTGGCCGCGAAGCCCAGCAGCACCTCGTCCGCGAAGACCGGCGTGACGACCGTGATGTCGGGCAGGTGGGTTCCGCCGGCGTACGGGTCGTTGAGGACCCAGGAGACGCCTTCGGAGTGCTCGCGATCCCGCACGGCGGCGACGGCCGCCGGCATCGCACCGAGGTGCACCGGGATGTGCTCGGCCTGCATGACCATGTTCGCGCCGGCGTCGAAGAGCGCGCACGAGCAGTCCCGGCGCTCCTTGATGTTGGCCGAGTGCGCCGAGCGGACGAGCACGGCGCCCATCTCCTCGCAGGCGGCGCGCAAGGCGCCCGCCAGGACGCGCAGGCCGACGGCGTCCATCGAAGACCCTTGACGGCCCGCGGCCGGGCGGTCGGTCCGCTCCAACTCGATCGTGCCCACCGCCGACCCGGTCCCGGACCATCCCGGCGCCAGCACGAGCGTGGCTTCGGGCAGCTCCACGATCGCCGGTCCCTGCACGCGCTCGCCGGCGGCGGGGATCCCGCGGATCACCGTGGCCTCCACTTCGGTCCCCTCGAACCAGGCGCGCCGGGTCGATCGCTCGGAGGCGGCGCCGGGATCCGCCGCGGCGGCGAGCGCGGGACCGTCCTCGCTGGCGGTCACGCGGAGCGTCACCAGCTCGAGCTCGGCCGCGGAATCGCGGTAGCCGTAGGCGGCCTCGTGTGCGGCGTCGAATGCCACGCGCAGGGCGGCGGGATCGGGAGTGGATTCGACCGCGAGCTCGAACGCCTGACCGCGGTAGCGCAGGTCGAAGACCACCCGCGAACAGCCGCCGGCGCGCTCGGAGAGCGCGGCGATCTCGTGTTCGAGGCGCTCGCGGGTCAGGGCGGGGCCGGAGAGCACGACGCTGCGCTGGACGTCGCGCCGGCGTTCTGAGACGACCAGTCCGAGCGCCGCGAGGACGCCCGAGGCCCGCGGGCACAGCACGACTCCGATGTCCAAGGCGTCGGCCAGGGCGACCGCGTGCGCGCCGCCGGCTCCGCCCGACGCGATCAGGGCGATCCCGCGCGGATCGATCCCGCGCTCGACGGTCATCAGCCGCAGCGCCCGCGCCATCTCGGCGTTGGCGACGTCGCGGATGCCCTGCGCGCAGGCCAGCAGGTCGAGTCCGGCCTGCTCGGCCACCGCGCCGATCGCTGCCCGGGCCGCCGCGAGGTCCGGCACGATGGCGCCCGGTAGCGGCTCGGTGCCGAGCAAGCCGAGCACGAGGTTCGCGTCGGTCACCGTCGGCTCGGTCCCACCGTGCCCGTAACACGCGGGGCCGGGGCGGGCGCCGGCGGAGTGAGGGCCGACCCGCAGCGCGCCCCCGTCGTCGACCCAGGCGATCGAGCCACCGCCCGCGCCGACCGTGTGCAGGTCGAGCATCGGCAGGGCCACCGCACGCCCGCCCACCCGCCGGCCCGAAGCCTCGCGCAGCGCCCCGCCGGAGATCACGCAGACGTCGCACGAGGTGCCGCCCATGTCAAAGGAGATGGCGTCGTTGCGCCCTGCCGCGCGCGCCACCCAGGCCGCCCCGGCTGCCCCGCCCGCGGGGCCGCTGAGCAGCGCGACCGCCGCATGGGCGCCGGCCTCGGAGGCGGGGGCGAGCCCGCCCGAGGACTGCATCACCGATGGCTCGGGCAGCCCGGCGGCCGCGGCGCGCTCGACGAGTTGCCCCAGGTACGCCGAGAGCAGCGGCGACAGCGCCGCGTCGAGCTCCGTCGTGGCCGCCCGCTCGAACTCGCGGAACGTCCCGACCGCCTCGTGCGACAGCGACACGTGGACGCCCGGGAGGCGGGCCGCGATGGCCGCGCCGAGTTCCTGTTCGTGTTGAGGGTGACGGTAGGCGTGCAGCAGGCAGACGGCGACCGCTTCAGGGTCGAGCGCGGCCAGTGCGTCGACCACGCGCGCGACCTCGCCGGCGGTGAGCGCGAGCAGCGGGCCGTCGGGGGTCATCCGCTCGCGCACCCCGATCCGGGCCTCAGGGCCGGCGAGCGGCGCGGGATGGCGGGCGCACAGGCGGTACAAGTCGGCGCGGGCCTGGCGGCCGAGCTCGACGACATCCTCGAAGCCGGCGGTCGCGATCAGCACGGTTCGCGCCCCGCAGCCCTCGAGCACCGCGTTCGTGGCGACCGTCGTGCCGTGTGCGAACGCCGTGACGTCCTGCGCCCGGGCGCCGGCGCGCTCGAGCACGAGTCCCACCGCCGCCAGCACGCCCTCGGACTGGTCGTGCGGCGTGGTCGGCGCCTTCGCCGTGACCACGCGGCCGCCCGTCACCAGGACGGCGTCGGTGAAGGTCCCGCCGACGTCGACCCCGAGGAGCATGGGCGCGACCTTACGTCGCGCGGGCGCTCCTCGGAACCGGCGGGACTCGGAGGCTCCTTAGGCGGCGAGCAGGGTCTCGTCGACGAGCACTTCCTCGCGGACGGGTTCCGCGAGATGCTGGTGCGACGGGCAGTAGCCGTTATGGGGCAGCGGCACGCGCTGGCACGCCCGGCCCTTGCGGGTGGTGGCGCGGCACTCGAGCCGGTTCCCAAGCAGGTCGAACCCGGCCATCGGCTGGGTCGTGAGCCACGTGCGGCAGAACGTCAGGTACTTGTCGACGACGAAATACACCTTGTGCTGGGCGGGCATCGGGAAATACATCCGGATGTCGTTGAACAGCGTCTTGCTCGGACGAGCGAAGTAATGGCGGTCCGTGGCGAGTCGCAGAACGGTGGCTTCACATGCGGCCAGCACACGCTCGTGGTTGGACGCCCCGTCGATGACGGTGCGGTCCTCCACGATGTCGTCGGCCAGCTCGCGATAGATCGCGCGGCTGAATCGGTACATCTGGTTTCTGGTCCCTCCCTCGACTACCCCGGCGGCGGGGCGGCAGTTGAGAGTGAGAACGACTCGATTGTTCAGACCGCGTTAAGACCAGGCTTCGAAGTGGGGGGAACCGGCGTTTCCGGCGACCACGGTGTGCTTGCCGTCGAGCGCCTCGTCGACGCCTGGATGGTCGCTGCGAGTGTGTGCGCCCCGGCTCTCCTCGCGGTGGAGCGCGCAGGCCGCCACCAGGCGGGCGAGCGGGTGCGGGTCCTCGAGCAGGCGCGTCAACGCTCCCGGCTCGCGTTCGAGGCCCGCGTCACGCCACATCGCCTCGCGGGTCTCGCGGCTGGGTGCGGCGAGCGCGGCGGCATCCGCAGTTCCCGGAGTCCCGGCCGGTGCCTCGTCGAGCGCGCGCAACCCGGCCCGGCGGCCGAAGACGAAGCACTCGCTCAGCGAGTTCGAGGCCAGGCGGTTCGCGCCGTGCAGCCCGGAGCAGGCGCACTCGCCGACGGCATAGAGCCCGGAAACAACGGTGCGGCCGTCGAGGTCGGTGACGATCCCGCCCATCACGTAATGGCTGGCGGGGGCGACCGGGATGCGCTCGGTCGCGGGATCGCGGCCGGCCTCGCGCAGGATCTCGACGATGTTCGGGAACTTCGCCGGATCCACCGCGGTCATGTCGAGGTACACGGCGGGCGCACCGGTCTCGCGGAGCTTGCGGTGGATGGCACGGGCGACGACGTCGCGCGGGGCGAGCTCGTCCACGAAGCGCTCGCCGTCGATGTCGTGGAGCGTCGCGCCCTCGCCACGGACCGCTTCGGAGACCAGGAAGCCCTCGCGGCCGCGCAGCCCGGTGACGGCGGTCGGGTGGAACTGGACGAACTCGAGGTCGGCGAGCGCGGCTCCGGCGGCACGGGCCAGAAGTAGGCCCGAACCCCAGGAGCCCGGGGGGTTCGTCGTCCGCGACCACAGGGCGGCGGCGCCACCGGTCGAGAGGATGGTCGCGCGGGCGTGCAGGGTGTGGCCGTCGTCGAGGGCGACACCGGCGCAGTGGCCGGCGGCGTCGGTGAGCAGCGCGCTCGCGCGGCGGCCCTCGAGCACCTCGATGCGGGCGTGTCCGGCGACGGCGGCCGAGAGCTCGCGCAGGATGCGGCGGCCGGTGGCGCTGCCGCCGGCGTGCGCGACGCGCCGGATCGAGTGGCCGCCCTCGAGCCCGAGCGCGACGTCGCCCGCCTGGTCGGCATCGAAGCGAACCCCGAGACGAACGAGGTCGGCGAAGCGCGCCGGCGCTTCGTCGACGAGCACCCGCGCGGCGCTGAGGCGGGTGAGGTTGCGCCCTGCCGCGAGCGTGTCCTCGAGGTGGGCGTCGGCGGAGTCCTCGACGGCCAGGGCGGCCGCGAGCCCGCCCTGGGCCCAGTAGGACGCCGTCTCGGCGAGGGGCATCGCGCTGACCAGGACGACGTCGGCCTGTTCGGCGGCCGCCACCAGGGCGGAGAACAGACCGGCCGCTCCGGCGCCGATGACGATGACGTCGGCGTCCGCCACGTGGGTACCGTAGCCGCGTGCAAGGTCTCTGGCTGCGTCACGACGCATCGCTCGCCCACGACATTCCCGGCCATCCTGAGCGCCCAGAGCGCCTGCGCGTGCTCGAAGCCGCGATGGAGCAGGCGGGTTGGTTCGGTTGGGGAGTCGCCGACGCGCCGCGCGCCACGCGTGAGCAACTCGAACGCGTGCACCCGCCCGCGCACGTGGACTTCGTCGAGCGCGCCTGTGCTGCCGGCCAGATGATCGATCAGGACACCGCCTGCATGCCGGAGACCTGGCCGGCGGCGCTGCACGCTGCGGGTGGAGCGGTGGCGCTCGTCGACGCGCTGCTGTCGGGCACGGCTTCTGTCGGGTTCTCGGCGCTGCGGCCGCCCGGTCATCACGCCGAGAGCGACCGGGCGATGGGCTTCTGCTTCTTCGACAGCGTGGCGGTCGGCGCCGCGCACGCGCTCGCCTCCGGGCGCGCGCCGAAGGTCCTCGTCTTCGATTGGGACGTCCACCACGGCAACGGGACGAGCGAGATCTTCCACGCGAGCGCCGACGTGCTCTTCGTCTCGGTCCACCAGTCGCCGCTGTACCCGGGGACCGGCCCGGCGTCGGACGTCGGGCGCGGGCCGGGGGAGGGCCACACGGTCAACCTGCCGGTGCCCCCGGGCAGCGGGGACGAGGTCTTCTGCGGGCTCGTGGACGAGGTCGTCGTGCCGCTGGCGCGCGCCTTCGAGCCGTCCCTCGTGCTGATCTCGGCCGGCTTCGACGCCCACGTGCTCGACCCACTGGCGTCCTGCCGGGTGACCGAGCACGGTTTCGCCCGGATGACGGCGTCCTTGCGCGACGTCTGCTCCGGACTCGGCGTCCCGATGGGGCTCGTGCTCGAAGGCGGCTACTCGACCGAAGCGCTCGCGGCGTCGGTATCGGCGCTGATGCCGGTGCTGGGCGGCGCGGACGTCGCGGGAGGGGTGCCGGCAGGGACGCGAGTCCCCGACCTCGTGCGAGAGGCCCGGGCGCGCACCGCGCGCTGGTGGCCCGCACTGGCCTGAGCCTATTTGGGCGTGATCTGGCGGGCGTAGGCGCCGGCCGCGGCGCTCTGGGCCGATTCGGCGGCCTTCTGGGCCTGGGCACGAGTGTCGTAGACGCCGGAGAAGACGACCCAGAACCCTGGCTTCAGGCTCGAGTATTGGTCGGAGTCCAGGACGCCGGGGTTCTGTCCCGAGCCCTTGAGCTCGGTGGCGCGCTTGTCGGCCGAGGCCTTCGAGTCCGTGGACGCGAGCACGACGGTCCAGCCGTCCTTGCCCGCCGGCCAGGAAGCGATCGCGCCCCCTGCCGGGGCGGGGGTGGGCGCACCCGCTGGGGGCGTCGCGGCCGGCGACGAGCCCGGCGGGGGCGAGGGGACCGGGCTCGAGGAGGGGGCGGGCGAAGGGGTGCCGCCGGGCAGCGGCGTCCCCGGGCTCACGGCGGGCGGGGGGGTCGGGGACGGCGACGCGGTGGGCGACGGGCTGGGGCTCGGGCTCGGGATGACCTCCCCGGCGGTGGTCGGGCTGGGGGTGGGCGCCTGAGCGGCCTGGTCGGCGTCGTTGGAGATCTCGAGGAAGGCGACGACCAGGGCGATCACGGCCAGCGCCGCCACCACGCCCGCGATCGCGGCCGGCGTGCGCCACCCGGGCGGACCGGCGATCGTCGTCGTCACGGCCGCGCCGCAGTTCAGGCACCAGTCCTGGTCGGCGCGCACGGCGGCGCCGCAGCGCGCGCAGGACTGGAACTCGACGGGCGGCGGAGTGTCCACGGCGCTCACGACCGTTCCTCACCGGGAGTGGGCTCGGTGTTCCAGGCCGGCGCCGGCTCTTGTGCAGGCCAGGCGGGGGTCTCAGGCTCCTCCGTGATCCAGGATCCGGCGGGAGTCGTGGGTGGTGGTGCCGGGGCGACGAGCTCTCCGGAGACCTCCTCGCCGCTCGCGTGGTCGTGCTCGCCTCCGCCCGCCGGAAGCGCCGTGAGCGGGACGGCCGCCTCGAAGCGCGACAGGGGCGGCATCACGCCGGGGGCGACCGCCGCGCCGCAGACCGAGCAGAAGCGTGCGTCGCTGCCGTGGATCTCCCCGCAGTCTTCGCACGCGCCGCCGATGCCCGGCTCGCGGATGATGGTGTCGCGGCGGGTCTCGCCGAGGATCCCCTCGAGATCACGCAGTTCGGCGTCGAGCAGGGCGAGTCGCTGGAGCTTGGAGCCCACGATCTGCTCCCCGCGGCCGTTGGCCTCGTCTCCGGCGCGATGGACTTCGAGAACGAAGCCGCCGAGATCGCGCAGCAGCAACTCGCGCACCTTGCGCAGGTGACGCGCACGGCGGCGCAGGCGTCCGCGGCGGCGCGTGGTGGGCCGTCGGCCGACGAGCGCATCGAAGTCGACCCCGGCCGGCAGCAACTCCTGGGAGGCCGGGGCCTCGTCGCCCTGGGGCGGGACCCCTGCCAGGCCGTCCACGGGGACCTCCGGCGGGGGCTCGTGCGCAAGTCCTGCCGGGACCTCCGGCGGGGCGTGCGGGGCGGCCCCGTCCGGCTCTGCGGCGAGGCCGTCGACCGGCTTGCGCCTGCGCTTGAAGAGGCCGCTCATCGGCTTGAGGGTATCGGCGCGCTCCGGCGTCACAGAGTTGTCACGAACTCGTCTGGATCCGTCACACCTCGCTGCGCAGACTCGCCCTGACACCTCCGCACCGTGCGGAGGACGACGATCGGAGGCGGAGATGGGATACGAGTCGATGGGTCGCGCGCATGCGGCCCTGATGGCCTGGCGGGAGCGCTTCGCGGCGCCGGCGGGGCAGGGCACGGTCGAATACGTGGGCCTGATCTTGCTGATCGCCGTGGTGCTCGCCGGGGTCGTGAAGTCGGCCGACGGCTTTTCCGACGATCAGGGCATCGCGAAGACGATCGTCACGAAGCTCAAGGAGGCCATCGGCGACGTCGGGGCGGCGAAGTAGGCGGTGCGCCCACCACGCCTGCGAGACTGGCCCGCGTGCCGGCTGCCCCTTCCAGCGATCTGCGTCGCCGCCCCGTCGGCGTGTTCGACTCCGGGGTGGGCGGCCTCACGGTCCTGCACGAGCTACTGGTGGCGCTCCCGCACGAGGACTTCCTCTATCTCGGCGACACCGCGCGCTTCCCCTACGGCACCCGTCCTCCAGAAGAGGTCCGGGGATTCGCACTGCAGGTCGCCGAGGAGCTCGTACACCGCGGGGCGAAGCTGCTCGTCGTGGCCTGCAACACCTTGGCTTCGGAGGCCCTGGCCGTCTTGATGGAGCGCTTCGCCGGGCGCGGCGAGCCCGATCCGGTCGACATCATCGCCGTGGTCGTCCCGGAGTCCCAGGAAGCCGTGGTGGCCACGCGCAGCGGCCGGGTCGGCCTGCTCGCGACGCCCGGGACGGTGGCCAGCGGCGCCTACGAGCGCGCGCTGCACGCGGCCGATCCGCACATCCGGCTGACGAGCGTCGCCTGCCCGGACCTGGCACCGATCATCCAGGGCGGGTTCCCGTTCGACCAGGAAGTCCTGGACACCGTGCGCGCCTACTGCCGCCCGCTCAAGGAGGCCGAAGTGGACACGGTGATCCTCGGCTGCACGCACTACCCGCTCGTGCGGCCGATGCTCCAGCGCATGCTCGGTCCGCAGGTGCGCCTGATCACCGCCGGCGCGGCGATCGCGCGCCGGGTCGAGTGCGCGCTGAGCGCCAGCGGGATGGATTCGCCCAACGAGGGCGAAGGCGACTACCGCTTCTTGTGCACCGGTGACGGCGAGGCGTTCCGCGCCGCCGGTACGCGCTTCCTGCAGTTGCCGGTCGGTGAAGTCACCCACGTCGACCTGGGTGGCACCCAGGAGGCGCTCGCGCTGTCGGCGTCCATCTCCGTCGGCGGCGGCTCGCCGGCCTCAGCACCCTCCCCGTCCGCTTCCCCCTCGACCATCGCCCCATGGGCGGAGGCCCCCCGATGACTGCACCCACCCGCTCCTACGAACGCACCCCCGAACAGCTGCGACCCGTGCAGATCGAGCCCGGGTTCATCCGCTCGGCCACCGGCTCCGCGCTCATCTCGTGCGGCGAGACGCGCGTGATCTGCACCGCTTCGGTCCAGGAATCCGTACCGCGCTGGATGGCCGGGCAGGGCCGCGGCTGGCTCACGGCCGAGTACGGGATGCTCCCGGCGTCGACCGGCGATCGCAAGCAGCGCGACGTCTCCAAGGGCCGGCCCGATGGGCGCACGGTGGAGATCCAGCGGCTGATCGGGCGCTCCCTGCGCGGCGTCGTGGATTTTGCCGCGCTCGGCGAGCGCACGGTGTACGTCGACTGCGACGTCATCCAGGCCGACGGTGGGACCCGGTGTGCCTCGATCACCGGCGGCTTCGTCGCGCTCGATCTCGCCGTCCGCCGGCTGCTGGCCGAGGGCAAGCTCAAGGCGACGCCGCTGACGGGAACGCTCGCCGCGGTCTCGTGCGGGGTCGTCGGCGGGGTGCCGTTACTGGATCTCGACTATCCCGAGGACTCGGCGGCCGAAGTCGACGCGAACGTCGTGATGACCGGCGAGGGCGGGTTGATCGAGGTCCAGGCGACGGCGGAGCGCACGCCGCTCAGCCGCGCGCACCTCGACGACCTGCTGGTGCTCGCCCAGCACGGGATCGAAGAGCTGCGGATCGCTCAAGCCGCGGCCGTCGCCTGAGGCGCCCTGCTCCATGCACCGCTTCGTCCTCGCCACCCGCAACGAGCACAAGCTGCGCGAGTTCGCCCGGCTGCTCGGCGCGGCGATCGAGATCGACCGGCTCCCGGATGCCGTGGTGCTGCCGCCGGAGTCCGGAAAGACCTTTGCCGCCAACGCGCTGATCAAGGCGCGCGCGGCGGCCGAGGCGACCGGGCGGGCGGCGATCGCCGACGACTCCGGGATCGAGGCCGAGGCGCTCGGCGGGCGCCCCGGCGTGTACTCGGCGCGTTTCGCGGGTGCGGGCGCGAGCGATCAGCAGAATCTCGACCGCCTGCGGGTCGAGGCGCCCGCCGGATCGGTCCTGCGATATGTCTGCGTGATCGCCCTGGTGGATCCTGCCGAGCCCGAGCCGCGGTTCTTCGAAGGCACCTGCAGCGGCCGCATGACGGCGACCCCGCGGGGGGAAGGCGGGTTCGGTTACGACCCGGTCTTCCGCCCCGACGGGCGTCCGACGGGTGAGACGATGGCTGAGCTCTCCGATGCCGAGAAGGACGAGATCTCCCACCGTGGCCACGCTGCGCGCGCGCTGACGGCATGGCTGGCCGGACGCTGAGCGTCAGACGGGCCGGAGGCCGGCGCCGGAGCGGGGCCGGGCGCGCGGGAGGACCGCGGTCGCGTGCGGCTGCCGTGTCGATCGTCTCGAACACCCTTCTGATCCTGTTGAAGCTGGTCGCGGGGGCGGTGACGGGCTCGGTGGCGGTCATCACGGAGGCGATCCACTCGGCGATCGACCTGCTGGCCTCGGTGGTCGCGTTCTTCTCGGTCCGCCAGGCCGAGGAGCCCGCCGACGAGGGCCACCGCTACGGGCACGAGAAGTTCGAGAACGTCGCCGCGGGCGTCGAGGGCATGCTCGTCCTGGTCGGCTCGGGCATCATCGTCTTCGCCGCGGTCAACGCCCTGGTCGACGGCGGTGAGCTCGAGCACATCCCGTTCGGCATCGCGGTCGTCGGCTTCGGCGCCGTCACCAACCTGATCGTCTCCACGTGGCTGTCGCGTCAGGCCCGCGAGCACGACTCGCCGGCGCTGGCCGGCGATGCGGCCCACCTGCGCGCCGACGCGTGGACGTCGCTGGGAGTGCTCGTCGGGTTGATCGCGGTGGAAGCGACCGGTGCGACCTGGATCGATCCCGTGATCGCGCTGGCCATCGCCGTGGCCATCGTCTTCACCGGGGTGCGGATCGTCGCGGGTTCCTGGCGGGTGCTCGTGGACGAGGCGCTGCCCCACGAGGAGATCGCGGCCATTCGCGGCGCGATCGACGACTTCGGCGAGCGGGGGATCGTCGGCCACCACAAGCTGCGGACACGCCGCGCCGGCGCACGCCGCTACGTGGACCTGCACGTGCAGTTCGCCGCCGGGACGACGCTCGAAGCCGCGCACGCGACCGCTCATCAGCTTCAGGACTCGATCGCCGCGCGACTGCGCGGCGCGGACGTCCTCATCCACATCGAGCCCGAGGACCGGCGCGAGCACGCGCGTGAGGGCTCGGGCCGAGACCTCAGGCTCAGCGGAGGTTGATCGCGGCGGCGACGCCGATCGCCGCGACGAGCCCCGCGTAGCCGTAGTACTCCGACAGCAGGAGCAGCAGGGCAGCTGCGGCGCAGGCCGCCACGACGGCCCACCAGGAGGCTCGGGCAAGGGGCATGGGTCCCATCTTCGGCGTTCCTGAGCCAAACTCGGAGCCTCATCGGACACTGAAAAGCCGCAAATTGCGGCTTTTTCATGTCAGAGGACCCGTCGCTGCGTCCGAAGCCCTTGTTAGTTTCGCGCCCACCTAGCCCCTGAACGGGAGAAGGAGGAGGAACTTCATGTCGAAGTCCGAGTTCATCGAGAAGGTCGCCGCCGAGAGCGGTCTCAGCAAGAAGGACGCCGGCGCTGCCGTCGATGCTTTCCTTGGCACCATCGAATCTGCGCTGAAGTCCGGGGAGGATGTGGCCTTCACCGGTTTCGGGAAGTTCCACGTCGCCGCACGTGGCGCCCGCGAGGGTCGCAACCCCCGCACCGGTGAGTCCATGAAGATCGCCGCGACGAAGGTCCCGCGCTTCACGGCCGGATCCGGCCTCAAGAAGGCCGTCAAGTAGTTCTCGCACCGAAGGGGCCGGGCATCGCCGCCGCCGCCAGGCGCCGCGCAGTGCCCGGCCCCTTCATGCGTTTCGCGACCGGGCACGCCGGTGCCTGACCCCGACGTGCACTTCGGCGCCCGGCTGGCCGCGGCCGTCGAGCGCCGCTCCTCCCAGATCGTGCTCGGGCTCGATCCCGATCCGGCGAAGCTGTGGCCGGACTCGATCCCCGCGACGGCTGCTGCGGACGCTCGAGCTTCGGCCGGCGTCGCGGTCGCCACCCATTGCCGTGCCCTGATCGACGCCGCGGGACCCGCCTGCGTCGCCATCAAGCCCCAGCTCGCCTGCTTCGAGCGCCTGGGCAGTCCGGGGTGGGCGGCCCTCGAGGCCACCGTGGAGCACGCGCGCGCGTCCGGCCTGCTGGTCCTGCTCGACGGCAAGCGCGGTGATGTCCCCGTCACCGCCGCGGCCTACGGGCAGGCCCTGCTGACCTCGACTCCCTCTCCGCTCGGCGACCTGCCCGGTCTGCGCGGCGACGCCGCGACGCTCAACCCGCTGCTCGGGCGCGACGCGTTGGCGCCGCTGGTCGAGGCGGCGCGCTCCGCCGCCGGCGGCGTCTTCGTGCTCGTGCGTACCTCGAACGCCGGGGCCGCAGACCTCATGGACCTGGCGCTGGCCGACGGCGGCGCGCTCTGGGAGCGGCTGGCCGCGATCGTCCGAGAACTGGGCGGCGAGGGTGAGGGCATCAGCGACGTCGGCGCGGTCACGGGCGCCACCGCGCCGGAGCACCTGAGCCGCATGCGCGAGCTGATGCCGCGGACGCCCTTCCTGCTGCCGGGCGTGGGCGCCCAGGGTGGCGACGTGGCCGCGCTCGGCCCGGCGTTCGCCCCCGGGCGCGCCGGGGGCCTGGTCACCGCAAGCCGCTCGATCGCCAACGCCTACGCCGACCACGGCGGAACTCCGGCGGATGCCGCGCGTCGTGAAGCCGAGCGGTTGCGCGAGACGGCCTGGTCGCTCTAGTTGTCCTGCAGCGGACGAACCGGGAACCTCCGATTCGCGGACTATCATCGCCAACCGTGACCGGACGCAGACCTCGGTGGGCGCGCCTGCTCGCACCCGTCGCCCTGGTCGCCACGGTGTTCGCCCTCTTCACCATCGTCACTTCTGGATCGGGCGGGGACGGCACGAACGGCGGCGGTGACGGCGGATCCCCCGCGAAGGCCACCGCCACGGCGACGGCGGCGGGTGGCAAGGCCAAGCCGGCGGCCAGGACCACCGGCGCGAAGACCTACCGCGTGAAGCCTGGAGACACGCCGTCCTCGATCGCCGAAGACACCGACGTCCCGCTTGAGACGCTGCTCGATCTGAACCCGACCGTGGACCCGCAGGCGCTCTCACCCGGTCAGAAGCTCAAGCTGCGCCCGTGACGTGCCGGCCGGTCGCCGTCGCGCTCGCGGTCTGCGCCGCGATCGTGACCCCGTCGCCGTCCGTCGTCGCGGCCGCGCCTCCGGCCGTGTCGGCGCCCAGCGCCATCGTCGTCGAGACCACCTCGGGCGAGGCGGTGTTCGAGCGCCTGGCGGCTTCCCGGCGACCGATCGCCTCGGCGACCAAGCTGATGACCGCGCTGCTCGCCCTCGAGCGCTCCAAGCTCTCCGACGTCGTCCCGGCCGCGCGCTACCGGGCGCTCGCCGTGGAATCGAAGATCAACCTGCAGCCGGGTGAGAAGCTGACGATGGCCGACCTGCTGCGGGCGCTGCTGCTGGCGTCGGCCAACGACGCCGCGGTGACGATCGCCGAACACGTCTCCGGCTCACGCAACGCGTTCGTGCGCGACATGAACGCCCGCGCCCGTGATCTGGGCTTGAAGGACACGCGCTTTGCGAACCCCGTCGGCCTCGACGCACCGACGAACCGCTCGACCGCCCGCGATCTCGTCACGCTGACGCTGGAGCTCCGGAAGTCCTCGTTCTTCAAGCGCACGGTGGACCGCGCCGGCGCGACGCTGAACTCGGGCTCGCGTCCGCGTGCGATCGCCAACCGCAACCGGTTGATCCGGCGCGAGCCGTTCGTCGACGGCGTCAAGACCGGGCACACGATCGGGGCGGGTTACGTGCTGGTGGGCTCGGGCACGCGCAACGGCGTCTCGCTGGTGTCCGTCGTCCTCGGGACCGCGAGCGAGGCGGCGCGCGAGGCCGACACGCTCGCCCTGCTGCGCTACGGCTTCAAGCAGTTCCGCCGCGCCCGCCCGGTCCGCCGCGGGAACATCCTCACGCGCGTGCCGATCCGCTTCCGCGAGGGCGCCGAGCTCGACCTGATCGCCGGGCGCTCGGTGACGAAGGTCGTGCGTAAGGGCCGGCGACTGCGCACCGACGTCGCCGGCGTCCCGGCGGAGATCGTGGGACCCGTCGAGCGCGGGCAGCGCTTCGGCGTCGTCAAGGTGACCGACCGGGCCAGCGGCGAGCTCGTGGCCGAGGTCCCGCTGGTCGCGGCGGCGGCCGTCCCGGCGGCGACCGTGGCCGATCGCGGCCGCGACTACTTCACCCGGCCGACGACGATCGCCCTGCTGATGGCCGTCGTGCTCGCTAGCGTGGCCCTCGCACTGCTCCGCCGCCGCGTCCAGAGCGCGAGCCGGCGCCAGCAGGCGCAGGAGAGCTGGGTCGCATGATCATCACCGTCACGCTCAATTCGGCGATCGACAAGACCCTCGCGGTCCCGAACTTCCGGCCGGGCCGCCGTCACCGGACGGTCGAGCAGACGACCATGCCCGGCGGCAAGGGCGTCAACGTCGCGCGCGTGCTCAAGGCCCTCGGCCAGCCCGTGATCGCGACCGGCTTCGCGGGCGGCCCGACGGGGACGCGTGTGGTCGAGCAGCTCACGCAGCTGTCGGTGCTGAGCGACTTCGTGCGCGTGGGCGAGGAGTCGCGGACCAACACCGCGCTGATCGACCCCACCACGGGTGAGCAGACCGAGATCAACGAGCGTGGGCCGCAGGTCTCCGAGCAGGAAGTCGAGTTGTTCGCCGACAAGCTGCTCTACCTCGCACAGGGCGCGACCATGGTGGTGTTCGCCGGATCGCTGCCACGCGGCGTCGACGTTGACATCTACGGCCGCCTGATCCGCGAGGTCAAGCGCCTCGGGGCCCTCACGCTGGTCGACACCGACGGCGACCCGCTGCGGCGCGCCGTGCGGGCGGAGCCGGACGTGGTCTCACCGAACGTGCTCGAAGCCGAAGAGCTCGTGGGGCACGAGTTCGGTGGGGAGGAGGATTACGCCGAGGCCGTGGCGCAGATGGTGCGCATGGGCGCCCGCGAGTCGATCATGACCGTCCCCGACGGGTGCATCGCCCAGCTCCTGCCGGCCGAGCCGGGCTCCGCGCCCGGGCACTTCCGCGTCCGCATCGCCGAAGTCGAGGCGACGGCCTCCGTCGGCTCCGGAGACGCCTTCCTGGCCGGTTACGTGGCCGCGCGCTACACCGGCCGCGCCCCGGCCGACTGCCTGGCCTATGGGGTGGCCTGTGGCGCGGAATCGACCCAGCATCTGGGCGCCGGCGTGATCGATCCCGCGCAGGTGGACCGGCTGCTCGACGACGTGTCGGTCGAACGGCTCGAGGCGCCCGCCTCCGTCGGCTGAGCCGCTGTCCGCTCGGAGCGGGAACTCCGGCGGTTCCGGAGGGCCTCGTTGCTAGTCTCGACGGCCCGCTCCGGCGGGTGAAGACATCCGCTCCGACACCTAGGATCCCGTCATGGAAGTAGAGATCGGCCGAGGCAAGAAGGCACGTCGCGCCTACGGGTTCGACGACATCGCGATCGTCCCGTCGCGGCGGACGCGGGATCCTGACGACGTCGACATCTCCTGGACGCTCGGGCCCTACCGCCGCGATCTGCCGCTGATGGCTTCGGCCATGGACGGGGTCGTCTCGCCGGAGACGGCGATCGGCCTCGGCAAGCTCGGCGGGCTCGCCGTGCTCAACCTCGAGGGCATCTTCACCCGCTACGAGGACGCTTCGGAGATGCTCGAGCGCATCGCGACGCTGCCGAAGGACGAGGCGACGCGCGAGATGCAGGAGATCTACGCCGAGCCGGTCAAGCCGGAGCTGATCGCCCAGCGCATCCAGGAGATCAAGGCCGGGGGCGATGGCGTGATCGTGGCCGCTTCGCTGACCCCGCAGAAGGTCAAGGCCTACTACGAGATCGCGCTCGACGCGGGGCTGGACATCCTGGTCATCCAGGGCACGGTCGTCTCGGCCGAGCACGTCTCCAGCGATCCGACGCGGCCGCCGCTGAACCTCAAGGAGTTCATCGCTGAACTCCCCGTCCCGGTCGTGGTCGGCGGCTGCGCCAGCTACCACACGGGCCTGCACCTGATGCGCACCGGCGCGGCCGGCGTGCTCGTCGGCGTCGGGCCAGGCGCGGCGTGCACGACGCGTGGCGTGCTGGGCATCGGCGTCCCGCAGGCGACGGCCATCGCCGACGTCGCGGCCGCCCGCTCCCAGCACATGCTGGAGACCGGTGAGTACGTGAAGGTGATCGCCGACGGCGGCATGCGCAACGGCGGCGATGTCGCGAAGGCGATCGCCTGTGGAGCGGACGCCGTGATGATCGGCTCCCCGCTGGCCCGCGCCTACGAGGCTCCGGGTCAGGGCTACCACTGGGGCATGGCCACGTTCCACCCGACATTGCCCCGAGGTGCGCGCGTGCAGACGGTCCAGAACGGTTCGCTCGAGGAGATCGTGATCGGGCCGGCACACGAGAACGACGGCACGTTCAACCTGATGGGCGGCCTGCGGACCTCGATGGCGACCTGCGGCTACAAGGACATCGCAGAGTTCAACCGGGCGGAGTTGATGATCGCGCCGTCGCTGCAGACCGAGGGCAAGCACCTCCAGCGCGAGCAGTCGGTCGGCATGGCCTCGCGCGGCGCGGCGCGGCCCGAACCGGTCCCCGCGGGCGCGTGACGGAGCTCGAGTCGATCGGGCACGGGTCGGCCATCGCGGCCGACCAGCCCGTGGAGGACCTCGCGGCCGAGCGCGAGGTCGCCCAGGGCGAGGTGCTGGTCCTCGACTACGGCGGCCAGTACTCCCAGCTGATCGCGCGGCGCGTGCGCGAGTGCGGCGTCTTCAGCGAGTTGTTGCCCCACCACGTCGGCGTCGACGAGGTCCGCAAGCGCAACCCCAAGGGGCTGATCCTCTCGGGTGGTCCCGCGTCGGTCTACGCCGAGGGCGCGCCGAAGCTGGACCCCGAGCTGCTGGAGCTCGGCGTCCCGGTGCTGGGCATCTGCTACGGCATGCAGGCGCTGGTGCTGACGCTCGGCGGCAAGGTCGAGGGAGCCGAGATCGGCGAGTTCGGCCGCTCCAAGCTGACGATCTTCGAAGACGGCGGGCGTCTGCTCGGCGGCCTGCCCGCCGAGCAGACCTGCTGGATGAGCCATCGGGACACGGTCTACGAGGCGCCGCCGGGCTTCAACGCGCTGGCGCGCTCGACGGGATCGCCGGTCGCCGCGCTCGAAGACGTGGAGCGCGGCCTCTACGGCATCCAGTTCCACCCCGAGGTCGTGCACACGCCCTACGGCCAGCAGATCCTCACCCGCTTCCTCGAGGATGTCTGCGGCGCCGAGCGCACGTGGTCGCCGGCCTCGATCATCGAGGAGCAGATCGACCGCATCCGCAAGCAGGTCGGCGACGGCCAGGTCATCTGCGGGCTCTCGGGCGGGGTGGACTCGTCGGTTGCCGCGCTGCTGGTGCACCGCGCGATCGGCGACCAGCTCACGTGCGTCTTCGTCGACCACGGCCTGATGCGCAAGAACGAGGGCGAGCAGGTCATCTCGGCCTTCCGCGACACCTTCAAGGTCCCGCTCGTCGCCGTGGACGCCGAGGATCGCTTCCTGCGTGTGCTCGCGGGCAAAAGCGACCCCGAAGACAAGCGCAAGGCCATCGGCGCGGAGTTCATCCGGGTCTTCGAGGAGGAGGCGGTGCGGCTGGGCGACGCGAAGTTCCTCGTCCAGGGCACGCTGTACTCCGACGTCATCGAGTCCGGCGGTGGGACCGGCGCCGCCACGATCAAATCCCACCACAACGTGGGCGGCCTCCCGGACGACCTCGAGTTCGACCTCGTGGAACCGCTGCGCGCGCTGTTCAAAGACGAGGTCCGGGCCGTCGGCGCCGAACTCGGGTTGCCCGAGCGCCTGGTCTGGCGCCAGCCGTTCCCGGGCCCGGGTCTGGCGATCCGCATCGTCGGCGGCGAGGCCACCAAGGAGCGGCTGGACACGCTGCGCAACTGCGACTACATCCTGCAGGACGAGATCCGCAAGGCCGGCCTCTATCGCGAGCTGTGGCAGTCCTTTTGTGTCCTGCCGGACATCCGCACGGTCGGCGTCCAGGGCGACGAGCGCACCTACGGCTACGTCGTGGCGATCCGCGCGGTCACCTCCGACGACGCGATGACCGCCGACTGGGCCCGCCTGCCCTACGACCTGCTCGAGCAGATCGCCTCGCGGATGATCAATGAAGTCCGCGAAGTCAACCGGGTGGTGCTGGACATCACGTCCAAGCCCCCCGGCACCATCGAGTGGGAGTGATCCTCGGCGCCGATGAGCGGCGCCATGCTGCGTCCTCGGGGGTGGTCCGTGCTAGCGCACTTCGGTCTCGCTAGCGCTCGCCACCGGCTTCGCCTACGACCCCCTGCGTCCTTGCCTGGCTTGCTCCTCGACCCCGAGAGCACCATTTCCTCTCGCCTGAGGCGTTGATAAGAGAATGCGTCGTTTTCTCCTGACCCTGCTGGTCCTGTTCGCGCTACCCGCGAGCGCGTCGGCGGCGACGTGCACCGGCGACCCCGCCCAGGTGCTCCCGTTCGACATCAAGGTCGGCGGAGCGAACGCGCACGGCCTGGTCACGCTGCCGGCCAAGGCGCCGCGCGGGCTGGTCGTCTTCGGCCACGGCTACGGGCATCTCTCGGAGTCCTGGCGCGCGCACCTGGCGCGCACGGCGGCGCAGGATGGGGTGATCGCCGTGGCGATGGACTACCGCGGCATGACGATCACGAAGGACGACAAGGGGGAGACCCAAGCGCGCGGTTGGCCGACGCAGACCGGCGCCGAGGACCTGATCGCCGCCGCTCAGCACTTCGACCGTGCGTGCCCGGGGCTCGGCGGCATCGCGCTCTACGGCGTCTCGATGGGCGCGAGCATGACCGGCTACGCGCTGACGCTCGCGCCCAAGCGCGCCGACGGCCGGCCGCTGTTCGACTACTGGGTGGCGATCGAGGGCGCACACAACATCACCGAGACCTACCACGAGGCCCGTCTGCTGGCACCGGCCAACGCGTTCGCCAAGGCGGCCGTCGAGGACCTCGAGGCCGAGATGGGCGGGGCCTTCGAGACCCGCGGCGACCAATTCCGGGCCAAGACCAACGTGTTCCGAGCCGCTGACATCGCCGCTTCGGGCATCCGAGGGGCGATCTTCGTGCACGCCTACGAGGACGGCCTGGTCCCGTACAACCAGTCGCTCGAGATGTCGAACCGGCTGCGCGAGCTCGGTGTGAAGACCGACCTCTTCTCGGTCGGCCGGCGCGGTTCAGAGGAGAACGACACGCACATCCTGGGCTACGCGGGCGGAACCGACGCGGGCAACGCCGGACACGGCTCCGAGCGCTCGGAGTCCCACGTCGTGATCATGACCGGCTTCGACCGCCTCAACGCCCTGCTCACTCGCGGTGAGCCGTCCCCCTGCAACCGCGACTTCCGAATCAACGAGACCCCGCAGAACGTCTCACCGGACCCGCGCACGGCTCCTCCGGAATGCCTCGCCGATCCGCTTCCGCCTGCCGGACCGGCCACGGGACCCAGGCGGTGCCGTGACCGCTCCTCGCCGGCGCCTGTCGCGTTCAAGATCCACCGCGCGCGAGGGCGCATCGTCCTGCGCGGTCGCGCCGCCGACCGCGGGTGCGGTCGGATCGGGCGCGTGCTCGTCGCCATCACTCGTCTGGGTAGTGGGCGTACCTGCCGCTTCGTCACCCGCCGCGGCCGGATCACCGCCAAACGTGCGTGCCGCCGGCCGATCTTCCTGCGCGCCGGCGGACGCGAGGCCTGGCGCCTGACGCTGGCCCGGCGACTGCCGCGCGGGCGCTACGTCGCCGTCGCAAGGGCCGTCGACGCCGGCGGCCGAGTCGGTCCCTTCGGG
>Ga0136633_1000716_pt1 | contig 25097 bp, 29 predicted proteins | sample AntDrymeUQ832206_2_FD_105494 | JGI IMG/M metagenome (GOLD analysis project Ga0136633, IMG submission 105494) | Polar desert sand microbial communities from Dry Valleys, Antarctica - metaG UQ83 (22.06) | ecosystem: Environmental > Terrestrial > Soil > Desert | place: Antarctica: Dry Valley... | reverse complement strand
TGACCAGCTCGGACGTGCTCGATACCTGCCTCGCGGTGCAGCTGGCGCAGGCGTCGGACATATTGATCGTGCAGATCGACGCGCTGTTGGGCGCTCTGAAACGGCGCGCGTTCGAGCATAAACTGACGCCGACGATCGGCCGCAGCCACGGCATCCACGCCGAGCCGGTCACGTTCGGGCTGAAGCTGGCGCAGGCCTTTGCCGAGTTCGATCGCGCCCGCGCGCGGCTGGTCGCGGCCCGGGCGGAGATCGCGACCTGCGCGATTTCCGGCGCGGTGGGCACGTTCGCCAATATCGACCCGCGCGTCGAAGCTTATGTCGCGGAGAAGCTGGGCCTGACCATCGAGCCGGTCTCGACCCAGGTAATCCCGCGCGACCGCCACGCTCAGTATTTCGCCACGCTCGGCGTCATTGCCTCCTCGGTCGAGCGGCTGGCGACGGAGGTCCGCCACTTGCAGCGCACCGAGGTGCTGGAGGCGGAGGAATATTTCGCACCGGGCCAGAAGGGCTCGTCGGCGATGCCGCACAAGCGCAACCCGGTGCTGACCGAGAACCTGACCGGCCTCGCGCGGATGGTGCGCTCCGCCGTCACCCCGGCGCTGGAGAATGTCGCGCTCTGGCATGAGCGCGATATCAGCCACAGCTCGGTCGAGCGCTATATAGGCCCCGACGCGACGATCACGCTCGATTTCGCGCTGGCGCGCCTCACCGGCGTGATCGACAAATTGCTCGTTTATCCGGAACGAATGCAGCGCAATCTCGACCGCATGGGCGGCCTCGTCCACTCGCAGCGCGTTTTGCTCGCGCTCACCCAGGCCGGCGCCAGCCGCGAGAACGCCTACCGCCTCGTGCAGCGCAATGCGATGAAGGTCTGGGAATCGGACGGCGCTTTGTCGCTGCTCGATCTGCTCAAGGGCGACGCGGAGGTGACGGCTTTGCTTTCAACAGCCGAGATCGAGCGGGAGTTCGACCTCGATTACCATTTCAAGCAAATCGACAGGATCTTTGAGCGGGTGTTCGGCGCGTCCTAATGGTGCACGGCGGGCGGGTTGCTCAGGCTGCGGTGGATCGTCTCGATGAAGCTGTCGGGTGAGATGAAGGCGTTCGGCGCGCCATAAGCGTCGGCGAGGCGCAGCGCCTTGATCTGATCGAGGGTGCGACCGGCCTGCACCGCCCCGGCGACGCCATTGCGAATCGTCCGAAGCATGTCGCGATAGCGGACGAGGTCGGCGCGACGCGCGACCGGGCCATGGCCGGGAATGATCCGCGTCTCCTCATTGGCGATGGCGAGGCCGGCCTCGACCGCGGCGATGGCGCCGTCGATCGAGCCGCCCGAATCGAGATCGATGAAAGGCAACATGCCGTTGAAATAGGTATCGCCCATGTGGAGGACATTGGCGCGTCGCCAGTGGATCAGCGAATCGCCGTCGGTATGGGCATGATCGACATGATGGGCGCGGATGTCGTCGCCATTCCAGTGGAAGGTCATATCCTCGCTGAAAGTGATGACCGGCAGCGCGCCGGCTGGCGACGGGGCGACCGGATCGCCGCGCACCAATTGCTCCGCCGTCATGCGGATGCGGACATTATCATGCGCGACGATGACGGTGCCGGCGCGGCCGAGATTCTCGTTCCCGCCGGTATGATCGCCATGCCAGTGCGTGTTGAGGACATAGCGGATGGGATCAGGATCGATTGTGCGCACCGCGGCGACGACGCGCTCGGTCGCCGGCGCATATTGATCGTCGATCAGGATATTGCCGTCGGCGCCATAGGAAAGGCCGATATTGCCGCCGCGCCCGAACAGGACGGCAACGCCGGGGGCCAATTGCTCGACGCGGATTTCAGGCTGAGGTGGCGGCGGTTGCTGCGCGAGCGCGGGCGCGGCCGCGAGCAGAATAGAGACGGTGACGGCACGGCGCATGGCGATCCCCTTTCGCGCGCCCGCTAAGCCCTATCTCAAGCGCCTGTCGAGGGAGTTTGATCATGGCCGATCTGTCCGCCTTTCCGATCACGAGCCGCTGGCCCGCCAGCCATCCGGACCGGCTCCAGCTTTATTCGGTACCGACGCCCAATGGCGTGAAGGTCTCGATCATGCTTGAGGAGATCGGCCTGCCCTATGAGCCGCACTTCATCCCGCTCGGTGAGGAGGGCAGCCAGACGGATGCGTTCCGATCGCTCAACCCCAACGGCAAGATTCCGGCAATCCTCGACCCGGACGGGCCGGGCGGTAAGCTGCTGTCCTTGTTCGAATCGGGCGCGATCCTGATCTATCTGGCGGAGAAGAGCGGGCAATTCCTCTCCGTCGATCCGGCCGATCGCTACCAGACCATCCAGTGGCTGATGTTCCAGATGGGCGGGATCGGGCCGATGTTCGGACAGGTCGGCTTCTTCAACAAATTCGCCGGCAAGGACTGGGAGGACAAGCGCCCGCTCGAACGCTATCTCGCCGAGGCCAGACGGCTGCTCGGTGTGCTCGATGGACGCCTCGACGGGCACGACTGGCTGATGGACGATTATTCGATCGCCGACATCGCGACGCTCGGCTGGGTGCGGAATTTGATCACCTTCTACGAAGCGCGAGCTGGTCGGTTTCGACGATTTCACGAAAGTCGCCGCCTGGCTGGAACGCGGTCTCGCGCGGCCCGCCGTACAGAGAGGGCTGACGATCCCCGAACGCGGCTGAGCCTAAGCGCCCACTTTCGCGGAAATGATTTCCGAGACCCGCTTCGCATGGCGTTCCAGCGCCGCGATTACTTCCGGCGCGCTGACTGTCCTCGGCTCGGGATCGATCGCGCAGAGCGTTCCGTAGAAGCTGTCGTCGGCGAGGATGACCGGGAAGGATGCGTAGCTTTCGAAGCCGTAGAGCATCGGCGTGTGGTGCGTCCGCCAGCTCGGATCATCGGCGACATGATCGATCACGATCGCCTGTCCGCACTCACGGATTTCGTTGCAGATCGTCGTCTTGATCTCAAGCTCGGCGCCGGGATCGAGGCCGAAGCCGATCTTGTCGGCGACCTGGCAGGCCACCCCGCGATCCTCGGTAACGCGGGCGACCGCGGCGAAGCCCATCCCGGTGATGCGGCAGACATCCGCGAGGATGGCGCTCAGCTCGGGATCGTCGCCCTGCGCCGCGACCTGCTCGGCAAACTGATCGCGCGGCGCGCCCGACATCGGCTGCCTAGGCCCCCAACGCCATCTTGATCTTCTGGAAGAAGCCCGTGCTCGCCGGACATTCCTCGCCGGTCTCGGTCGCGCGGAAGGCTTCGAGCAGTTCCTTCTGCTTCGCGGAGAGCCTGGTCGGCGTTTCGACCTGAAGCTCGATCACCATGTCGCCATGGCCGCGCCCGCTCATCACCGGCATGCCGGCGCCGCGCTGGCGCACCTGCTTGGCCGATTGCGTGCCGACCGGGATCTTGATCTCGTGCACCTGCCCGTCGAGGCCCGGCACCTCGATCGCGCCGCCCAAAGCGGCGGTCGTGAAGCTGATCGGGACCCGGGCGAAGAGCGTCGTGCCCTCGCGCTGGAAGATGGCGTGCCGCGCGAGATGGACGAAGATGTAGAGATCGCCCGGCGGCCCACCGCGCACCCCGGCCTCGCCCTCGCCGGCAAGGCGGATGCGGGTGCCTTCATCGACCCCGGCGGGGATGTTAACGGTCAGCGTCTTGCGCTTCTCGACGCGCCCGTCGCCCCGGCAGGAGGGGCAGGGATCAACGATCACCTCGCCGACGCCACGGCATGACGGGCAGGTCTGCTCGACCACGAAAAAGCCGTTGCGCGCGCGCACCTGGCCACGGCCGCCGCAGGTCGCGCAGGCGCGTGCCGAGGTGCCCGGCTTCGCGCCCTTGCCGTCGCATGGCGCGCAGCGGGCCGTGGTATCGACCGAAAGCTCGACCTCGCGGCCGGCAAAGGCGTCTTCGAGCTTGATCTCGAGGTCGTAGCGCAGGTCCGAGCCGCGCAGGACATTGCCCCGCCGGTTCTGCTGGCCCATCATCTCGCCGAAGATATTGTCGAAAATGTCCGCGAATCCGGAAAAATCCTGCGCGCCGCCGCCGTGACCACCATTGGCGTTGCGGAAGGCGGCGTGGCCGAAGCGATCATAAGCCGCGCGCTTCTGTGGATCCTTCAGGCACTCATAGGCCTCGCTCAACGCCTTGAACTTCGCCTCGGCGTCGGTGCAGCCGCCATTGCGATCCGGATGGCATTCCATCGCAAGCTTGCGATAGGCGGACTTGATGACGCCGGCGTCGGCGCCGCGTTCCACCTGGAGCAATTCATAATAATCGGTCTCAACCATGACGGCGCCCCCACGCCGTCACCCCGGCGACGGCCGGGGTCTCAACGAGCAGGATCGTGCCATTCCTCGCTGAGATGCCGGCCTGCGCCGGCATGACGACCACATTCACAATTCAGCCCTTGTTGTTCTCGTCGACTTCCGAGAATTCGGCGTCGACCACGTCTTCGGCCTCAGCCGATTCCGTGCCTTCCGAAGCCCCCGCTTCGGGTGAAGCCGCCGCCTGCTGCTCCTTCTCGTAGATCGCCTGGCCCATCTTCATCGCGACCTGGGCGAGCGCTTCCGACTTCGTCTTCATCGCTTCGGTGTCGCCGCTTTCGATCGCGGTGCGGGCCTCGGCGACCGCGGCCTCGATCTCGGTCTTCAGAGCCTCGTCGATCTTGTCACCATGCTCCTTCAGCTGCTGCTCGGTCGAATGGACCAGGCTGTCGGCATTGTTGCGCGCTTCGGCGCCGGCCCGCCGCGTCTTGTCTTCCTCGGCGAACTGCTCGGCTTCCTGTACCATCTTCTCGATGTCCGCGTCGGACAAGCCGCCCGAAGCCTGGATCTTGATCTGCTGCTCCTTGCCGGTGCCCTTGTCCTTGGCGTGGACGTTGACGATGCCGTTGGCGTCAATATCGAAGGTAACCTCTATCTGCGGCATGCCGCGCGGCGCCGGCGGAATCCCGACCAGATCGAACTGGCCGAGAATCTTGTTGTCAGCCGCCATCTCGCGCTCGCCTTGGAAGACGCGGATCGTCACCGCATTCTGATTGTCCTCGGCGGTCGAATAGGTCTGGCTCTTCTTGGTCGGGATCGTCGTGTTGCGATCGATCATCCGGGTGAAGACGCCGCCCAGCGTCTCGATGCCGAGCGACAGAGGCGTGACGTCGAGCAGAAGGACGTCCTTGACCTCGCCCTGCAACACGCCCGCCTGGATCGCCGCGCCCATGGCCACGACCTCGTCCGGGTTGACGCCGGTGTGCGGCTCCTGACCGAAGAACTCCTTCACGACATCGCGAACCTTGGGCATGCGCGTCATGCCGCCCACCAGGACGACCTCGGCAATGTCGGCCGGCTTCAGCCCAGCATCGGCCAGCGCCTTCTTGCACGGCTCAAGCGTCCGCTTGATCAGATCGCCGACGATCTTCTCCAGATCGGCGCGGGTCAGCGTCTCGACGAGATGGAGCGGGGTGGAAGCGCCGCCTTCCATGCGCGCGGTGATGAAGGGCAGATTGACCTCGGTCGTCTGCGCCGACGAAAGTTCGATCTTCGCCTTCTCGGCGGCTTCCTTCAGCCGCTGGAGCGCGAGCCGGTCGCTGCGAAGGTCGATATTCTCCTTCGCCTTGAACTTGGTGGCCAGCCAGTCGACGAGCTTCGCGTCGAAATCCTCGCCGCCGAGGAAGGTGTCGCCGTTGGTCGATTTCACCTCGAAGACGCCGTCGCCGATCTCGAGGATCGAGATGTCGAAGGTGCCGCCGCCCAGATCGTAGACCGCGATCGTCTTGCCGTCCTGCTTGTCGAGGCCGTAGGCGAGCGCCGCCGCGGTCGGCTCGTTGATGATGCGGAGCACCTCAAGGCCGGCGATCTGCCCGGCATCCTTGGTCGCCTGACGCTGGGCGTCGTTGAAATAGGCGGGGACCGTGATCACCGCCTGCGTCACCGTCTCGCCGAGATAGGCCTCGGCGGTTTCCTTCATCTTCTGAAGCGTGAAGGCCGAAATCTGCGACGGCGAATAATCCTTGCCGCCGGCCTGCACCCACGCGTCGCCATTGGCGCCCTTGACGATGGTGTAAGGGACGAGCTCGGTGTCCTTCTTGGTGATCGGATCATCGAAGCGGCGGCCGATCAGGCGCTTCACCGCGAAGACGGTATTGTCGGGATTGGTCACCGCCTGGCGCTTGGCCGGCTGGCCGACGAGGCGCTCGCCGTCCTTGGTGAAGGCGATGACGCTCGGCGTCGTGCGCGCGCCTTCCGAATTCTCGATAACCTTGGGCTTCCCGCCCTCCATCACGGCGACCGCGCTGTTCGTGGTCCCGAGATCGATGCCGATCACTCTTGCCATGTTGTTTCCTCTTGGCCCCAGTTCATAAGCTGCACGCCCGCGCGCCTTGCAACGAAGCGGCGCACAAGGCTCTGATGGAGGCGATATAGGGGGCGATTTTGTTGCGACAAGAAGCCGGGCGCGGCTAAGGGCCGGGCATGAAACGACTTGTCCCGATGATAGCCTTTCCGCTCGCGCTTGCCGGATGCGGCAGCCAAGCGCCCGAGTCCAACTTTATGGGTGGCCCAAGCCAGAATGCGAGCGCGGCCCGTTATGAAACCATATTCCGGCTTCCCGTGCTGCCGGGCCGGCCGGGCGCCGGCTATTTCTCGGTCCAGGCTGCCGCCGATCACGGTGCGCTGGTTGGCGTCGGCTCCCCCCAAGCGGGGCGGATCGAGATGCACGAGTCGATTCAGGACGGCTCGATCAGCCGGATGCGGCGCGTCGACCGGATCGCGCCGGACGGCGGCCAGATCGTGCTGATGCCCCGCGGCCGGCATTTGATGCTGTTCGATGTGGACCAGAGCCTCGTGCCCGGAGCGGCGGCGCAATTCGTGTTGCGCTTCGAGGGCGGCCAGACGCGGACGATCGACGCGCGAGTCATCGCCGGCCAGGACGCTCATGCCGGGCACTAGCCGCGCCAATGGCTGAAGCGAGGCGGCTGACCGCCGGCGAGCGCAAGATCGTCGCCTCCATCTTCGGCGCGGCGGTCGATCCCGATCCGGTGACGATAATCCATCGCAAATGGTGGCCGCTCCAGCCGCGCAACATGGTGATGGCGCCCTGCGGGCACCTCCACATCGCTGCGAAGAGCGAGCTGTGGAGCGAGGATTTCAGCGCCGAGGACATCAAGCTGCAGGGGCTCTTCGTGCATGAGATGACGCACGTGTGGCAGGCGCAGCTGCGCGGCAAATATTACCTGCCGCTGATGCGGCATCCGTTCTGCCGTTATTCCTATGCGTTGAAGGCCGGGCGGCCCTTCACCCGCTACGGGCTGGAACAGCAGGCCGAGATCGTCCGCCATGTCTTCGTCCAGCGGCTCGGCTGGAGCGACATCGGCGCGCCGCCGCTCGACCGGCTGGAGGCGCTGCTGCCGTTCGGGCTTCCCCCGTCACGCGCGACGGGCTAGCCTTAGCGGGCCTATCGGGGAAAGCAGATGACCGAACAGCCGCTCGACACTTTTCGCCCCTCGACGCTCGGCTGGCTGCGCGGCACGCTCGCGGGCTGGGGAACGATTTTGCTCGGGCTTGCCGGGGTTGCGGGCACCTTGCTCGCCTCGGCCGGGACGATCCCGCTGGCCGGCTTTGAATGGGGTCCGCTCCTGCTCCTCATCGCCGCAGTCGTGATCGTCATCGTCAAATGGGTGCAGAATCTCGCTGCCAGCTATGATTTGACCGAGGAGCGGCTGATCGTCCGGCGCGGTATCATCATGAAGAGCGTCGACGAGGTCGAGCTCTACCGGGTCAAGGACGTGCGGATCAATTTCAGCCTGATCAACCAGCTCGCCGGGCTCGGCCACATCACCCTCGCCTCCAGCGACGAGACGACGCGCGGCGGTGAGCTCGTGCTGCGCGACATCGAGCGCGCCCAGCCACGCCGCGAACAGATCCGCCGCCTCGTCGATACCGCCCGCCAGAAGCGCCAGGTGCGCGAGATCGACATGGCGCACGACCATATTTAAGCTGCGGCAGCGCCTCAGGGCCGCGCCCTAGAGCGGACCGGTTTGCTCTGCCTTGCGCCGTCTTGGCCGAAAATAGAGCAGATTGGCGAGCAGCCAGAATAGCGCCACCGCGGCGACACCCGCGCCAAGCGCCGCCCAGCGATCACTGCCGTCGGCACCATCCATGATCCGACGGTGATCATCGTAGCACTCGAGTCTCTGATCGGGGCCGGGGGTGTCCTCGGGGCACCTCTCGTCCGCCACGTTGTAATTTGGTCGCATCGGGTGCAGATCGTAGACGAACGCCGCCACGCCGCCGCAGATGCCGAGGCTGAGCACCACGCCCAGCACCATTTTCATCCATCCCGCCATCATGCCCTCCCGTTTCGTTTTCCGATCGAAACGAGCTAGCATCCCGTGCGCGCCCAAGCGAGCCTATCTGGAGCCGGTCCGGCTAGCGCCCAGTTCGCGCGCCAGCCTTTCCTCGATCGCCCGATAGGCGCTCCGCCCGCCCGGCGGATCGTCGCCATTGCCGGTCGCGTAATAAGCGATGCCGACGCCGCGCTCCGGATCGACCCAAAGGCCGGAACGCACGCCATAGGCGTCGCCGGCATGTCCGATCATGCGGCGGCCAGCGCCGAAGATATCGTCCCGGCAGCCCGCCGCGCCGATCGGGAGCGCCTGCACGGCGAGGCCATAAGCGCAGTAGAAGCCCGAATCCGTCTCACCGTTGCTTCCGTCGAACGTCCAGACCGGCGTCGTCATCGCGGCGATGCTCGCCTCGCTCAGAAAGCGTTCCTCGCCGCGCCTGCCGCGATTCAGGAGCAGCCGCCCGATCGTCGCCAGATCGCGGACCGAGATGCGCAGGCCTCCCTGCGGGGAGAAGAGCGCGCCATTGTCGCCGGGCGAATAAGCGGAAAGATCGCAGCCATTTGGCGCGAGTACGGCGCAGGCGGGGCGACGCCCGCCGAGATCGTCGCGAAGCACCGCGCCGTCGCCCGCATAGAGCACCGCCGCCCGCCCCATCGCCCCGTCCGAGCAGGTCGTCCAGTTGAAGCAGGCGTCGAGCTGGAGCGGCTGCAGCACCAGCCGCGCCATCAGCCGATCGAAGCGCTCGCCCGAAACGCGCTCCATCACCGAGGCAATCAGCGGGAAATTCAAATTGGCGTAGCGGAAATACGTTCCCGGCGAATGCGCGGCGTCGAAGGCGGCGGGGTTGGCGACGACATCGCGGATCGCGGTGCCGAACGGAACGGCATAATCGACCTCGTCGCGCAGGGAGGAGGTGTGTGAGAGCAACAGGCGCAGTGTGATCGGCCGATCCGGAAAAGCGGGATTGCGAAGCGGCCATCCCAGATAGTCCGAAACGTCGCGGTCAAGATCGAGCGTTCGCGCTTCGACCATCCGCATCACGCCGAGTGCGACGACGAGCTTGGAGATCGAGGCGATGCGCACCGGATCGTCGACGGTCAGCGCTCGCCTGCGGGCCCGATCGGCAAGGCCCGACTCGCCCCGTCCGAAGATGCCGTTCCCGTCAAACGTCGCCCAAGTATAGGCGACGCCCGGCGCGGCTGGGGCAGGCGGCCGCACCGTCGCGCAGCCGCCGAGAATGAGCGCCAGCAGAAGAGCGAATCTCATCACGCCTCCATCGTCGTTCCCGCGCCCGCGGGAATCCAGCTTTTTCTTCGCTTCAGTCTCGTTCACGGAATCTGAAGCGCGGCGCGCTAATCCGATGTGCATGAACGCGATCACCGGAAAGCTGGCTCGCGCGGCGGATGAGGCCGCCGCGTGCCTCGACGACGCCCACCTTTTGCGGAGCAAGCTGATCGACAAATGTGCGGCGGTGGAGGGCGCAGTGCTCGCTCACCTAAGCAACCGATCCATTAAGATAAGCGCCAAGGCACCCCTGTCTCAGAAGATGGCGCTGCTTCGTGACTCGCTAAGAGACAAGACGCCGCTCTCGAAAGCGGATCGATCACTGCAGAAGGCGATGGTGGAACTTCAGCCGCTTGCTGAGCTGAGATCGGAATTGGCCCATTCAACGCTGGAGCGGGCGGCGGTGAACGGCCAGGTCATCTTCCTGCTCAGGAACGCCGCCGACGAGGGATCGAGCGTTGATCGCCGCGTCGTTGTCACGCCCGCTTCACTCAGGGACGCGACCTCGCAATTGAGTCAGATCGCCAATCGGCTCAGGCAACTCGCAGCTTAAGGCTTCTTCGCCACGCCAACCAAAGCCGGGCGCAACAGCCGGTCCTTGATCGTGTAGCCGGCCTGCATTTCCTGGACGATCGTGCCCGGCGCTTCGTCGCTGGGCAGCTCGATCATCGCCTGGTGGAGATGCGGGTCGAGCTTCGCGCCCATCGCATCGATGCGCGCTATACCGTTGCGCTGAAAGACATTTTCCAGCTCTCGGCCGGTCGCCTCGATGCCGGTGACGAGGCCCTTCAAGCGCTCGTCCTCGCGCAGATCGGCGGGGATCGTGGCGAGAGCGCGCTCCAGATTGTCCTTCACGCTCAGCATGTCGCGGGCGAAGCCGGTGGCCGCATATTGGGCGGCGTTGACCTTCTCCTGCTCAAGCCGGCGGCGGACATTCTGCGTCTCGGCCTGGGCGTAAAGGACGTGCTGGCGCACTTCCTCCAGCTCCTTGGCGAGCGCCGCCAGCCGATCGAGATCGGCATCCTCGCCTCCCTCGGCCTCGGCCGCAATTTCGGTCTCATCCAGCTTCTGTTCGTCTTCGTTCATGCCATCAGTCTCGACAATGTTTTCGCGGTGAAGTCCACCATGGGAACCACCCGCGCATAGTTCAACCGGGTCGGGCCGATCACGCCGACCACCCCGACGACCTTGCCGTCGGCGCCGCGATAGGGCGCGGCGATTACCGACGAACCCGACAACGCGAAAAGCTCATTCTCCGATCCGATGAAAATCTTAATCGCCGAGCCTTCGCGGGCGCGATCGAGCAAACGGGCGATCTCCTCCTTGCCCTCAAGCTCGCCTAGAAGCTGTCGTACGCGCTCCAGATCGGCCGCGGCGGCGCGATCGTCGAGCAGATTGGCCTGGCCGCGCACGATCAGCACCGGCCGGCGCGCGCCATCTTCGGACCAGAGCGCGAGGCCGCGCTCGATCAGCGTCTGCGCCGCCTTGTCCAACGCCGCCTCGCCCGCCGCAATCTCTTCGGAGAGCCTGGTAGCGGCCTCGCGCAGGGTAAGTCCGGAGAGCCGCGCCGAGACGTAATTGCCGGCTTCCGCCAAGGTCGAGACGGTGACGCCGGGCGGCAGATCGACGACCCTGTTCTCGACGCTGCCGTCACTCCCGACAACGACCGCCACCGCCTGACGCGGGGAAAGCGGCACGAAGGCGAGCTGCTTGAGCGCCGGCTCGCGGTTCGGCACCAGGACGATTCCGGCGCAGGCGGAAAGGCCGGACAAAGCAGCGGTGGCGTTGCCGATCGCCTCCTCGATCGGATCGTCGCGGCGGAGCAGCGCCTCGATCGCGGCGCGGTCCTCGGGGCGCGGCTCGGCGACCTGCATGATCGCATCGACGAACAGGCGCAGGCCCGAATCGGTGGGAATACGCCCCGCCGAGGTGTGCGGCGCCGCCAGCAGCCCGGTCTCCTCCAGATCCTGCATGACGTTGCGGATCGAGGCGGGCGAGAGATTGAGCGCGGGCAACCGCGAAATGGTGCGCGAACCGACCGGCTGGCCGCTTTCGAGATAGGCTTCGACCACCATGCGGAACACGTCGCGCGCGCGGTCGCTCATTTCGCCGATCGTATTGGTCATGGCCGCAATGTAGGGCCGCGACGCTGGAGCGGAAGCGTAAAATCCACGGAAGCCTGAGGCTCCCGCAGCGCCGGATCTAGAGGCAGGCCTCGAGATAGGGCTGGTCGAAGCCGAACATCTTGGCCTTTTCGAGCGTGTAGGGGCGAAGGCCCATGCTGCGATATTCGCCGATGATTTTGCCGTCCGGCGTCTCGTCCAGATATTCGAACTTGAACAATTCCTGGGTGACGATGACGTCGCCTTCCATCCCGATCACCTCGGTGATGTTGGTGCAGCGGCGCGAGCCGTCGCGCAGGCGCTTCACCTGGATGATGAGATCGACCGAATCGGCAATCTGGCGCGAGATCGCTTCCTTCGGCACCTTGATGTCGGACATCATCACCATGTTCTCCATACGCGCGAGACATTCGCGCGGGGAGTTGGAGTGCAATGTCGCCATCGAGCCGTCATGGCCCGTGTTCATCGCGGCGAGCAGGTCGAAGCACTCCGACCCACGAATCTCGCCGAGGATGATCCGGTCCGGCCGCATACGAAGCGCGTTGATGACGAGATCGCGAATCGTGATCGCGCCCTGGCCTTCGAGGTTCGGCGGGCGAGTTTCGAGCGGCAGCCAGTGCGGCTGCTGCAGGCGAAGCTCGGCCGCGTCCTCGATGGTGAGCACGCGCTCGCCCGGGTCGATCAGCTTCGACAGCGCGTTGAGCATCGTCGTCTTGCCCGAACCCGTGCCGCCCGAGATGACGATATTCATGCGGCTGGCGCCGGCAATCTTGAGGACCGTCGCCATCTTCTCGGACATCGAGCCGAAGCCGCGCATCATATCGACGGTGATCGGCTTTTCGGAGAATTTACGAATCTAGATGGCGGTGCCGCGCAAGGAGAGCGGCGGGATGATGACGTTGACGCGGCTGCCGTCCATCAAGCGGGCGTCGGCGAGCGGCGTGGTCTGATCGACTCGGCGGCCGACCTTGTTGACGATACGCTGCGCGATCTGGAGCAGATGCTCCTCGTCGCGGAACTGGATCTGGGCGAGTTCGAGCTTGCCCTTCTTTTCGACGTAGGTCTGCTGCGGACCGTTCACCATGATGTCGGAGACGTCGGGGTCGTTGAGCAATTCCTCGAGCGGGCCCAGGCCGAGCAATTCATCGACCAGCACTTTTTCCAGCGCGAATTGCTCGCGCCGGTTGAGGTTGATCTTCAGCTCGGCGAGCACTTCGCCGATGATCGGGCGGAATTCCTCGGCGAGCTCGTCCTTAGACAGCGTCGCCGCCGCTTCCGGGTCGACGCGTTCGAGCAGGCGCGGCAGCACCTGCTCCTTGATGCGGTGGATCGAGGCTTCGAAGCCTTCACTCTTCGACGAGCCTTGCTCGCCGGATTGGGCCTGACGCTCGGTGAGCCGGGCCATCGCATCGCCATTGCGGTCGGCGGGCGCGGTGAGATCCTCGGGGGCGCCGTTCAGCGCCTCCAGCGGCGGAAACTGACTGCCGCCTTCGTCAATATCCTGAGGGGCGCCACGCTGAGGCGCGGGCGCCGGGCCCTTCATCGGCTGAGCGACGCCGAAGGACGGCCGCCCACCGGCACCCGCCCCCACGCCGCCCCGTCGTCCGAATGCGCTCACTCGATCCGCCTCTCTTCACGCGCCCTTCTTCGGGCTCGATCTGGTGAATAGGTCGGAAACTTTGACAATTGCCTAACCGGCGATGAAGGCGCGCGGATCGGCCGGGGAGCACAGAAGACGCCGCATGTAGCGGAAACGCCGGATTAAGCGGCGGCGGTCTCCGCCAGCACGGTCAGGCCCTTGTCGCTGACCTCGGCAAAGCCGCCCTTGACCGCGACCCGTTCGGGCTCGGCACCGGCGGCCTTGTAGATCGCCAGCTCCCCATCGCGCATCGTCGACAGGACCGGGGCATGGCCGGCAAGCACGCCGAAATCGCCCTCGCTGCCGGGGACGACCACCATGTGGACGTCCTCGGAGCGGAGCAGCTTCTCCGGCGTCACCAGCTCGAAATGAAGGTCGGCCATCTGCCTTACGCTTCCTCGGCCAGCTTCTCGGCCTTGGCGACCGCTTCCGCGATGCCGCCGACCATGTAGAAGGCCGCTTCGGGAAGGTGGTCATATTCGCCGTTCACCACCGCCTTGAAGCTGGCGACAGTGTCCTCGACCGCGACGAACTTGCCCGGAATGCCGGTGAAGACCTCGGCGACGTGGAAGGGCTGCGACAGGAAGCGCTGGAGCTTGCGGGCGCGCTGGACGGTCAGCTTATCCTCTTCCGAAAGCTCGTCCATGCCGAGGATCGCGATGATATCCTGCAGCGACTTGTACTTTTGCAGCGTCTCCTGGACGCGGCGTGCAACCTCATAATGCTCCTGGCCGACGGTGCGCGGCTCCAGCACGCGGCTGGTGGAGTCGAGCGGATCGACGGCCGGGTAGATGCCCAGCTCCGAGATCGCGCGGCTGAGCACCGTCGTCGCGTCCAAATGGGCGAACGACGTCGCCGGGGCCGGATCGGTAAGATCGTCAGCCGGGACGTAGATGGCCTGGACAGACGTGATCGAGCCCTTGTTGGTCGAGGTGATCCGCTCCTGCAGCGCGCCCATGTCGGTGGCCAGCGTCGGCTGATAGCCCACCGCCGAAGGGATACGGCCGAGCAAAGCCGACACTTCCGAGCCCGCCTGGGTGAAGCGGAAGATGTTGTCGACGAAGAAGAGCACGTCCTGCCCTTCCTGGTCGCGGAAATATTCGGCGATGGTGAGGCCCGAAAGCGCGACGCGGGCGCGCGCCCCCGGCGGTTCATTCATCTGGCCGAAGACGAGCGCAACCTTGGAGCCCTCAGGCGTCGGGTTGCCGTCGGCGTCCTTGGCGATGACGCCCGCGTCGAGGAACTCGTGATAGAGATCGTTGCCTTCGCGGGTGCGCTCGCCGACGCCGGCGAACACCGAGGTGCCGCCATGGCCCTTGGCGATGTTGTTGATCAACTCCTGGATGAGCACCGTCTTGCCGACGCCGGCACCGCCAAAGAGCCCGATCTTGCCGCCCTTCGCATAAGGCGCGAGCAAGTCGATCACCTTGATGCCGGTGACGAGGATCGAATTGTCGGTCGACTGATCGACGAAGAGGGGCGCCTCGGCATGGATGGGCGCGGTCAGCTCGCTGTTGATCGGGCCACGCTCGTCGATCGGCTCGCCGATGACGTTCATGATCCGGCCCAATGTCATCGGGCCGACGGGAACGCGGATCTGCGAGCCGGTCGCCTTGACCTCCTGGCCGCGGGTGAGGCCGTCGGTCGCGTCCATCGCGATCGTCCGCACCGTGCTCTCGCCGAGATGCTGCGCGACCTCGAGAACGAGGCGGTTGCCATTATTGTCGGTTTCGAGCGCCGAGAGAATCGCCGGCAGCTCGCCGTCGAAGCTGACGTCGACGACGGCGCCGATCACCTGGCTAATGCGGCCGACGACATTGGTGTCCGCGGTTGCGGCGGTCTTGGTCTTGGTGGCGGTCGCCATTGTCGTTCCTTTTCGTGCCCCGGCGAAGGCCGGGGTCCAGTCCTAACTAAAGAACGGCGCGGAAGCGCCGCCTGGGCCCCGGCCTCCGCCGGGGAGCAAAATCAAATTAATTCGGTCCCGTATCCTCGCCGTCGCAGCGGGTCGGACCGTCGATCCACACCCATTGCCCCTCGGCCTGCTGCAGCGTCGCTTCGTGGCTCGCCCAGCGGCCGTCCGCGCTTTGCATCTCGTAAAGGCAGGTGAATTGCACCGACCCGTCCTCGGCGCGGCGGCAGTTGAGGCCGCGCGTGACGGCGCGTGGAGTCGGGCAGGCATCGGCCAGCGCCCGGGCGAATTGCGCCGCGGTCGGGGCGGTCGTGGTCTGCGCGAATGCGGCGCTCGTGAACAGCGCCGACAATAGAACGATATTCTTCATAGGGCCTCCGCTCCGGAGATGATCTCGATCAGCTCCTTGGTGATGGCCGCCTGACGGGTGCGATTATATTCGATGCTGAGCCGGTTGATCATGTCGCCGGCGTTCCGCGTCGCATTGTCCATGGCGGTCATCCGGCTACCCTGCTCGGAAGCGGCGTTCTCAAGCAAGGCCCGGAAGATCTGAACCGCGATGTTGCGTGGCAAAAGCTCGGCGAGGATATCATCCTCGTCCGGTTCATAGTCGATCGCCGCCATTATGCCCGACGCGGCGGCAGCCTCGACCGGCGGCACCGGAATGATCTGCTGCGCGACCGGCTCCTGGACAAGCGCAGACTGGAAGCGCGCGTAGAAGAGGTGGACGACGTCGATGCCGTCGGTCTGGTAGCGATCGACGATGTCGTTCGCGATCTCCTGCGCGTCGGCGAAGGCGACATATTTGATCGCGCCGGTGTCGTGCTGGTGGATGATCTGCTTGGGGAAAACCCGCGCAATCACCGCTCGGCCCTTTTTGCCGACCAGGTAGAAATAGACCTGCTTGCCGTCGGCGATCAGGCTCTCGGCCTTCTTGCGCGCGGCGCGCACGATGTTCGTGTTGAAGGCGCCGGCGAGGCCGCGATCGGAGGTGCAGAGGACGAGTAGGTGCGTGTCCTGCTTGCCGGTGCCCGCGAGCAGCTTCGGCCCTTGGGCGTTGCCCGCGACCGAAGCGGCGAGGCTGGTGACGACCGCCGCCATCCGCTCGGAATAAGGCCGGGCGGCCTCGGCCGCCTGCTGGGCGCGCCGAAGCTTCGCCGCGGCGACCATCTTCATCGCCTTGGTGATCTTCTGCGTCGATTTGACCGACGCGATCCGGTTCTTGAGCGCCTTGAGCGAAGCCATAAGTTTCTACGTCATTCCTTCTTTCGTCATGCCGGACTTGATCCGGCATCCGCCTTCTTGAACTGCGAAAGAAGGCAGGCCCCGGATCAAGTCCGGGGTGACGGTTAGTGTTTAGGCAAACGTCTTCACGAAATCGCCGAGGATCGTCTTGAGGCTCGCAACGGTCTCGTCGTCGAGCGCCTTGGTGTCGCGGATCTTGCCCAGCACGCCGGCATGATCCGAGCGCATGTGGCTCAGCAAAGCGCTCTCGAAGCGGGTGACCGCGTCGGTCGGCACCGTATCGATGAAGCCGTTCACGCCGGCGAAGATCGAGACGACCTGCTCCTCGACCGGCATCGGCGCATATTGCGCCTGCTTGAGCAGCTCGGTGAGGCGTGCGCCGCGGGCGAGCAGGCGCTGGGTCGAGGCGTCGAGGTCCGAGCCGAACTGGGCGAAGGCGGCCATCTCGCGATATTGCGCAAGCTCCAGCTTGATCGAGCCCGACACCTTCTTCATCGCCTTGGTCTGCGCGGCGGAACCGACGCGCGAAACGGAGAGGCCGACGTTGATGGCCGGGCGAATGCCCTGGAAGAAGAGCTCCGTCTCCAGGAAGATCTGGCCGTCGGTGATCGAGATCACGTTGGTCGGAATGTAGGCGGAAACGTCACCGGCCTGGGTTTCGATGATCGGCAGCGCGGTCAGCGAACCATTGCCATTGGCGTCGTTGAGCTTGGCGGCCCGTTCCAGCAAACGAGAGTGGAGATAGAAAACGTCGCCGGGATAGGCTTCGCGGCCCGGCGGGCGGCGCAGCAGCAGCGACATCTGGCGATAGGCGACCGCCTGCTTGGAAAGATCGTCATAGACGATGACGGCGTGCATGCCGTTGTCGCGGAAATATTCGCCCATCGTGCAGCCGGTATAGGGGGCGAGAAACTGGAGCGGGGCTGGCTCGGAAGCGGTGGCGGCGACGACGATCGAATATTCCATCGCGCCATTTTCTTCGAGCGCGCGGACGATCTGGGCGACGGTCGAGCGCTTCTGGCCGACGGCGACGTAGATGCAATAGAGCTTCTGGCTCTCGTCATCGCCCTTATTGGCCTCGCGCTGGTTGATGAAGGTGTCGAGCGCGACGGCGGTCTTGCCGGTCTGACGATCGCCGATGATCAGCTCTCGCTGGCCGCGGCCGATCGGGACGAGCGCATCGAGCGCCTTCAAACCGGTCTGCACCGGCTCATGCACCGACTTGCGCGGGATGATGCCCGGCGCCTTCACTTCGACGCGCATGCGCTTCTCGGCGACGATCGGCCCCTTGCCGTCGATCGGATTGCCGAGGCCATCGACGACGCGGCCGAGCAGGCCCTTGCCGACCGGCACGTCGACGATTGTCTCGGTGCGGCGGACTGTGTCGCCCTCGCTGATCGTCGCGTCGGAGCCGAAGATCACGATGCCGACATTGTCCGCCTCAAGGTTCAGCGCCATGCCTTTGATGCCGCCGTCAAACTCGACCATCTCGCCCGCCTGGACGTTGTCGAGCCCGTGGACGCGGGCGATGCCATCGCCGACCGAGAGTACGGTGCCGACTTCCGAGACCTGCGCTTCGTCGCCGAAGCTGGCGATCTGGTCGCGGATGACCTTGGAAATTTCTGCGGCGCGGATGTCCATTTTTAGCCTTTCATCGCTTGCGCGAGGGTGTTGAGTTTTGTGCGGATCGAGCCGTCGATCATGCGGCTGCCGACCTTGACGACGAGACCGCCCAGTATGGCGGGATCGACATTGAGATCGACGGCAATATCGGTACCGAAGCGCGTCTTGAGATTGTCTTTGATGGCGTCGACCTGGCCGTCATCGAGCGGGCGGGCGGAGGTCACCTCGGCGGTGATTTCGCCGCGATGGCGGGCGGCGAGCGTGTTGAAGGCGCGGATCACCGCGCCGAGCTGACCGAGGCGGCCGTTGCGGGCGAGAACGCCGAGGAAATTGCTGGTGAGCGGATCGAGCTTCATCGCCGCCGCCGTCGCCAGCACCGCCTTGCCGCCCTCGGCGCGGCCGATCAGCGGGCTCGACGTCAGGGTGCGGAAGTCCGCCGATTCGGCAAGCGCGGCTTTAAGCGCGGCAAGGCTCGCCGAGACCGGCCCCAGCTTCTTTTCGTTGCGCGCGAGCTCGAACAGGGCAAGCGCGTAGCGGCCCGAAAGGCTTGCCTGAATGCCGCCGGAAATATCCACGCGCGATTGAACTCCTGGATCGGATTTTCAGACCCGTGCGTGACGGGCGCGAAAGGCGCCGCCGCTGGGTCGCGGGCGCACTAGCAGGGGGTTTGCTGCGATGCAAGATCGTGCATCCACCCTCGCCGGCTTTGACAGCAAGCGCCGGGACGCAAGCTGTAGCCGGCTAGGCCAAAAGGTTCCCGAAAGGAACCGCAAATGGCCTATCGAATCGAAGGATTGCCGCCCGCCGACTTCGCCGAGCTGATCGGGCTGGACGACGCGGCGCTGGCGGCGCGTGGCGCGCGGCGGGTCGTGGCGACGAGCAAGCCGGGCTTTCCCTGCCGGATCACGCTCGACGACGCGGAGGCGGGCGAGAGCCTGATCCTGCTCAACCATGTCTCGCACGACGTGGCGACGCCCTATCGCTCCGCTTATGCGGTCTATGTCAGCGAGAGCGCGGAAAGGGCCGCGGTGTATGAGGACGCGCCCCCGCCCGTCTTCGCAAACCGGCCGCTCGGCCTGCGCGGCTTCGACGCCGAGGGCATGTTGCGCGGCGCGCTGCTCGCTCTGCCGGGCGAGACGGAAGCGAAAATCCGCGAACTGTTCGAGTCTCCCGAGATCGAGACCATCCACGCGCACAATGCGCCCATGGCTGCTTTGCCGCACGCATTGAAAGGAACTGACCATGGCCAGCCTTGCAACCGACCCGCGGGACTATAGATCGAAAGCCGTGAACGACACCGCCCCCGTCACCGACGCGGAATCCTGGGCCGCCTTCGAACGGCGCGACCGGACCTGGGACGGGCGCATCATCGGCGCGGTCAAGACGACCGGCATCTATTGCCGGCCGAGCTGCCCCGCGCGGCGGCCGTTGCGCGAAAATGTCGAGTTCTTCGCCACCGGCGCGGCGGCGCAAGCGGCGGGCTATCGCGCCTGCCTGCGCTGCGCCCCGGACGAGGTGAATCGCGAGGAGGCGGCGCTGAGCCAGGCCTATGGCTTGCTGGCCGAGGCGGAGGAAGCGCCGTCGCTGGAGACGCTGGCGGAAGCGGTCGGCTATTCGCCGCACCATTTCCACCGCCTCTTCAAGCGCGCCACGGGAGTGACGCCGGCGGCTTATTATCGCAGCCGCCGCGCCCGCCGCGCCCAGGCCGCTTTGGCCGACAATGACCGTATCACCGACGCGATCTACGATGCCGGCTATTCCGGCCCGGCGCGATTTTACGCCGACGCGCCCGGGCGGCTCGGCATGACGCCCTCGGCCTGGCGCGATGGCGGTCGCGGCGAGACGATAAGCTGGGCGATCGCCGACACCGATCTGGGCGCGATGCTGATCGCGGCGACGGCGAAGGGCATTTGCCGGCTTTCCTTCGACGAGGATGAGAGCGCGCTCGGCCGCCGCTTCCCGAACGCCAGCATCGCGCATGGCGGGCCGGAGATGGAGTCGCTCGTCCGCCGCACGGTGGCGGCGGTGAACGCGCCGGAAAAGCCGCACGATCTGCCGCTCGACGTGCGCGGCACGGCCTTTCAGGAAGCAGTCTGGCGCGAGCTGATGCGGATACCCGCCGGCGAGACGCGCAGCTATGCGCAGATCGCGGCGGCGGTCGGGCGCCCGGCGGCGGTGCGCGCGGCGGGAACGGCGAACGGCGCCAACAATGTCGCCGTCCTCATCCCCTGCCACCGCGTGATCCGCACCGATGGCTCGCCCGGCGGCTATGCCTATGGCCTGGAGCGCAAGGCGAAGCTGCTCGAAAAAGAGGGCGCCAAGGGCTAGTTGGCTGGCGCGCAGGCATAGACCAGCCGCTCGTTCGGATTGCGCGGCAGCAAGGCGATGATATCGCGCTGCTGGTTGGCGAAACGGGTGCGCGCTTCCGTGTCGGCGGCACAGGAGCGCGTCTCGCCGTCGCGCCGCAGAGCGCGGATCCGGGTCATCGCCGCGGCCGACAGAGCGTAGCGACTGACGATATATTCGCCCGCCGCCGGACGGAATTCGAGCAGCGACACCGCCTCCTCGCCCTCGGGCACGAGCACCCGCGTCCAGCGCTCGCCGTCGCGGGCATATTGGGTGCGGCCGTTCATGCAGCCGCTTGCGCTCCATTCGAGCGGCACTTCGGGCGCGGAGGTGACGGTGACGCGGCTGCGCTCCGGCACCAGCCGGCAGAGCTGCGCCCCGACGGCGCCGGGCCCGCCTGGCGCTTCGGCCTGCTTCGGGGCCGGGGTTTCGGTCTCGGCAAGACCTGGACGGCTGGCGAAGGTGACGATCGCGGCGATCAGCAGCACCCCGCCACCGCCGGCCGCAACCAGCGCACCGCGCCGCCGGTTGGTGGCGAGCAGCACGGCCGCTCCCGAAAATGCGATCGGCGCAAGCACCAGCAGGAGGGCCGCCAGCGCGATTCTGTTCTCGCGGCTTTCCTGCAACTCAAGCCGCTCGCGTTCCCGCGTCGTCCCCACCTCGCGTTCGCGGCGCGCCGCCTCGGCCTCGCGCGCCCGCGCCTCGGCGGCGGCGCGCTCCTGGTCCGAACGCAGCCTGTCCGAGAGCGCGACGCATTCGCTGGCGATGGAGCGATAGGGCTGGCGAGCGGCGGTGAGGAAGGCGATCAGCTCGCTATTGCCGACCGCGAAGGCGAAGGGCGCGTCGCCATCTTCGTTGCGGGTGATCAGCGTGTTGACGCCGAGCACCCGGCCGCATTGATCGAGCAACGGCCCGCCCGAATGGCCGCGTGCGATATTGGCGGTGTGGAGCAAGGTGGCAACGCCGTTGATCGGCCGCGCATTGGAGAAGATGCCGACCGAGCGGGTCGGCGGCAGCGGCGTGATATAATCGTCGGCCGACCGCGCGGTGGCGAGATCGACATTGCCGGGATAGCCCAAAGCCGCGATCGACTGCCCATCCTCCAGCGTCCCGGTGAAGAGCGGGATCGGCGTGAAGCGGCCGCCCTCGACCTCGAGTAGAGCAAGATCGCGCGCCGCGTCCACCGCGACGACGCGGGCGCGAAAGGCCTGGCTGCCCTCGGGTGGGACGACGCCGACGCCCACCGTCACCCCCGGCTGCGCCGCCGCGGCGACGACATGGGCATTGGTGACGATCCGGTTCGGCGCCACCGCGAAGCCGCTGCCATGGCCAAAGCCCACCACCTCGCCTTCCTCGAACGTGACGACGACGACGCGCACGACGGAGCGGCCGGCGGCTGAGATATCGTCGGCGCGCGCAGGGGTGGCGAGGGCGAGGAGGGCGAGGAGCAAGATGAGGAGGCGCGGCATCATCCCGCTCGCCTTGTTCCAGCGCGAAACCCTAACGCGCCGAGCCAATTGGCCGCGAAGTTCCCGACTTGCACGAAGTTCACGAAGTTCACGACTTTCACACGGAATCAAGGGGGGTGCCCCTCTCGCGCGGGCGCGGCGAATGGACTGAGTGCAGCCACGGCGCAAAGTTCACGGGAGAGAGCATGTCCAGAGCCTGCCAAAACCGAACCTGAGACGGCGAGTCCGCCGCCGCGCGCCTTATGACAGGCGACGCCCGTGTAGGAAAACGGAAAGGGCGCGAGGCACGGCGCGGCCGCTATCTCGGCAATGTCCGCAAGGGGTGGAAAGCGGTCATTGGCCCCGTGACTGCCGATCTGCTCGTGCTGGAGGTTAGCGGCCTGTGGCGCGGCAGCGGCTTGTTATTCCCGAAGCAGCTTATTCATGTCGGTGACGAAGAAGGCGGTGGACCAGCCGAGCATGAGGAAACCGACTACACCCTCCAGGGCACCTAATAGCCGCCATTGGTGAGGGAACACATGCTCCCCCTGCCCGAGAGTTGAGTAGGCTGACGCCGATACGAACAATGCCTCCTCCAAGGTCGAAAAGGCGCCCGCAGTGAGATAGAAGAGCGCGAACAAGCCGATCTCCACCAGATGTAACGCGAGAAGCAACAGAGCGACCGTGCTCAATGTTGCCACGGTCCGCAGATGGAATCCGCCTTTGACGCAGCGGCGGTCCAGCCCGAGGCCGTGGGCGACTGCGGCCACGCCACCGCCGTGCGTCACAGTGACAGCCAGGGTAAGCAGGGCGCCGGCGAGAAGCTGGGTAAGGACGGGCATGCCGGCCCTTACGGCGAAAGCGACGGATGAGAAAGCTAGTCTGCTGATCAAGAGAATGGTCGCTATCGCAAGCTGGGCGTGCTAACCACCTCAAATCACCTGCACTTTTCGCAAGCATCCTGTGACAGAGAGTCGCGTTCGCGCTCTCGCTTGTAAAGCTCGAGGTGAAGCAATGGACCAGCGATTTTGGCTGCAGCGAAAGCGCTCGGCAGTCGCTTCGGCTCGTGCGGCCACCAGTTCCGAAGCGCGCCTTATGTATTACGATCTGGCAGGTCGATACAGTATCCGGGCAGCGAGCAGCGACGGGCGGGCTTCAGGTGAAGCAGCGCCCGCGAAGGCAGATTCGGCCGTCAGCGAAGCGCAGCTCAAAGGGCTTATCCCGCTCTTCTACGCTCGGGTTCGTGAAGACGCGCTGATCGGCCCGGTGTTCGCCGCGGCGATCAGCGACTGGAATGAGCACCTCGAGAAGCTCACTACCTTCTGGTCCTCGGTGATGCTGACGAGCGGTCGCTACAAGGGCAACCCGGTGGCGGCGCACATGAAGCACCTGGGAGTGATCACTCCCGACATGTTCGATCGCTGGCTGTCCATATGGGCCGAAGTCACAGACGAGGTTTTGCCTACCCCGGTCGCTGCCGCGCTCCAGCACAAGGCGGCGCGGATCGGCGAAAGCCTCAAGCTCGCTCTATACTTTCGTCTTCCGCCGGCGCCCGGATCGCTGGCTGCTCTCGCCGTCACCGCGTCCTGAAAGGACTGCACATGGTCAATAATATTCTCGCTCCCGACCGCGAAGCTCTCAGCGAGGAGCGCGACGCCGAACCTCAGGTCCATCACGCGCCAGTCGGGTTTTCCGACCGCTTCGCACTCGGCTTCACCAAGCTGCTGCGCTTCACCGCCGACACCTTTTTCGCCAAACGCTATGGCCACCGCGCGATCGTCCTTGAGACGGTTGCCGCCGTTCCCGGCATGGTCGGAGCGATGTTCACGCACCTCAGCTGCCTGCGCCGCATGAAGGATGACGAGGGCTGGATCCGCACCCTCATGGAGGAGGCCGAGAACGAGCGGATGCATCTGATGACGTTCATCGAGATCGCCAAGCCGACGCTGTTCGAACGGCTTGTCATCCTTCTCGCGCAGTGGGTGTTCCTGGCGTTGTTCTCGATCCTCTACCTCATCTCGTCGCGCACCGCTCACCGCGTCGTCGGCTATTTCGAGGAAGAGGCGGTGATCAGCTACACCTTGTATCTCAAAGAGATCGACGAGGGCCGTTCGCCCAACGTCCCCGCACCGGCGATCGCCAGGCACTATTGGAAGATGCCTGCCGACGCGACCTTGCGCGATGTCGTGCTGCTGGTGCGCGCCGATGAGGCGCATCATCGCGATGTCAATCACGGCTTTGCGAGCACGCTCGGCGGCAGGCCGGGCGACCATGCACTCGCCGCGCCTTATCCGCCGCATGCCGACGAAATCCGGCTGAATGCCTGATGTGGCGCAGTCGGGTAAAACCACAGGAGACCGGACATGAATATTCGTAGCTCGATGAGGTCGTCGGCGTCTTCAGTTTGTGCCCCCGGGGCGGTTGCGATTGAGGCCAAGCCCTTACTGCTGCTGTGCTTCACGCTGCTTTTCACCGCATGTCAGAACCTGCCTTCAGCCGAGCCAGCAGCGGCAACCATGCCCTCCGAAGGCCAGGCTTTCGCGCAAGCGTCATGCGGAGGGTGCCATGCAATCGGACTCTACGGCCCGTCGGCGAATCCGAACGCCCCTCCTTTTGGCGCTATCGCCAATCGAGACGGCCTGACAGCCGAGACGCTTTCCTTCTGGCTACGGGGCGCACATAATTATCCAAGGGAGATGAATTTCTCTCTCCGCGAGCCCGAAGTAAATCCGCTTGTCACCTACATGCTCACGCTCAGAGATCCCAACTACCGCCGGCCGCCCGATTGATAAGCGGATGGAATTGACGCCGGGCCAAGACACGTGTCCTCGTCAACGTCCGCAATGGGTCGAAAGCAGACGTTGCTCGCTAGAGAAAACTGTAGGGATCGACGTCAACGCTGACCCTCACGCTCGCTTTCCAATTCACCCCGCCGAGCCACTCCCGGATGATCTCCTGCACCGGCGCCGCGCGCGCGGCGTGGACGAGGAGGCGCAGGCGGTGACGGCCGCGCAGCATCGCCAGCGGGGCGGGCGCGGGGCCGAAGACGGCGAAAAGGCCGATATTCGGGAATGGGTCGCCGTTTCAAGCCGCTAACCGGCCAGGCGATCCTTGCGCATCCGCAGGGTCGC